>Ga0265294_10001199_pt1 | contig 35282 bp, 31 predicted proteins | sample MunlanPumphouse3_FD_192504 | JGI IMG/M metagenome (GOLD analysis project Ga0265294, IMG submission 192504) | Groundwater microbial communities from a municipal landfill in Southern Ontario, Canada - Pumphouse #3 | ecosystem: Environmental > Aquatic > Deep subsurface > Groundwater | place...
AAAGCCTTCCCCATATAAGGTCCCATAATAACGACCGAAGAGTGTTAAAACGAGAGCTTCATTGGGTTTAAGTATCTTAAGACCAGCATACAATATTGGGCCAATGATAAACCCGTAGAGAATACCTATGGAGATCGCTAGAATGCGCACCGGTAAGGTAAAATTAATTGCAATGGCTAAAATGAATAAAGCTATTGCCAAAATAATGAGTAGCGAGTTGACTAATAATGCTACCATCCCAGAAGTACTTGGAGCAGCGAACTCTTCCTTTTCTAAATAGTTTTCTTTCTTTGAGGATGTTGGTTTCATGGAAATATCTCCTTATGATATTAATATGATATCGTAAGGATAGTATCGTTTAGTAGATCAGTTGTCAATTAAAAAATTTGATTAGCCTTTCATTACCTTACAGTGAAAAGTTCTTCTTCTTGGTCCATCAAATTCACAAAAATAGATTCCCTGCCATATTCCAAGGGTTAGTTTTCCGTTTTCAATGGGAACAGTCACACTAGAACCCATAACTGAAGCCTTAAGGTGAGCTGCGGAGTTACCTTCGCCATGTAAGAACCTCGTGTCGTCAGTAAATATTGTCTCTAGGGCGAGTAACAGATCATGTACCACATCTGGGTCGGCGTTTTCATTAATGGTTATGCCAGCTGTCGTATGGGGGCAATAAATGATGGCAATCCCTTCAGTAATTTGCAGAGAATCTATATATTCTTGCACACGGTGTGTGATTGGAATAAATCCTTGAGGTCCGGTAGATAGAGTAAATTCTTTTAACATAAGTTCATCGTACAATGCCGAAGAGAGTGGGTCAAGAAGAGAGATTACTTTGAATAGAGCTCGACAATTGCCGATTCGGTGATCTCGTAATCGATGTCACTACGTTGTGGCTGACTTATCACTTTTGCTTCAAATCGTTCTTCATCAAACTGTAACCAAGCTGGTATGCTTCTATTTTGAGAAAGTTTTTTTAACTTAAATGCTTGTTTCATTTTCTCATTAACAGTAATGATATCCCCAACTTTTAACGTAACTGATGGGATGTCGACTCGCTTGCCGTTTATATTTATGTGACCATGATTAATTCTTTGACGGCTCTCTTTACGGGTAGTAGCGAGCCCTAAGCGGAATATGATGTTATCATAGCGGAGTTCAAGAAGCGTAAGTAAGTTTTCGCCGGTTACACCAGACGCCTTTTCTGCTCGTGCATAGATAAGTTTAAATTGTTTTTCTAAGACACCATAAATAAAACGTAGTTTTTGCTTCTCTTTGAGTTGACGTGCATATTCACTTTGTTTGCGACGGCGGGTAGTCTTTTGTCGCCGAATGCTTGGTTTGTGGGTATACCCCAGTACCAAAGGATTTAGTCCTAAATAATTGCACCGTTTGTAAACGGGAGTTCTTGATATTGCCATGTGTTGTACCACCTATGTATACTAATATATTAGCCTAGACTAACAATTATACAGTAGTAACAAATTTTTCAAATAATTGCAATATGAAAAGAAGGAAGGTATGATATTCGCATGGCATATAGTACCGAACAAAAGTATTAGTAACTTTTCTTAGGTTGTATTGTCGTAGTAATAGTATTAACTTAGGGTAGTTATGAGAAAATAACATTGGAGAAGCATGTATGAAGAAAAAAATAAGTAGCTTTGTTTTGATATTAGTACTACTGGTACTTCCTGTAGGCCTATTATTTTCAGCTGTACAAGAGGGAAATACGACAATTGGAGGCGTGAATGGTTATATTACGCTTCCGAGCGCCCTTCCTGTAGGCAGTAGTAGTGGTCACCCTACTATAACAACCGGTTATACCGCTATTTTTTCACTCCAGGATGGGTTTGCCCACATCCCTTTTATCCAGTTTGGCTTTGCCAGTGATTTTGAAGCTTCTTTAGCGTTTGATATAGAAAAAGACTTTGATCTACTTCTTGCTGGAAAATGGCGATTTGTAGAGAAGAATAACACTTCAGTATCTTTTGGATTTATTGGACAAGCTTTACATCTAGGGAACAAAGCCTCTTTTGCAGCACAAACCTATTTTGCCTCTTCATTTTCTTCTACATTTGTGAGTTGGCCCTCTAAAACAACGCTTCTTATTGGATATACATTTGACGATTCACTCAATTCTGATATCGATTTTGGGGTAGGTTTCCAAACACCACTGTGGCCAAAAGGATTTAAAGACAAGGTCGATTTACTGATCGACTTTGGTAATGTTTCTTATAGTACAAATCCTAGTGGAGGCGATGCTAACAATCGCGGACTACTGAATATAGGGGTGCGCTTACTACCGCTAGAATTTATGCGTTCGACCTTCATAACAGCTGATTTGCGTCTCATAGATTTATTTGATCATTCTGGGCGAGCTCTTAGTGTTGGTATTTCGCTGAGTTTTAGACCGTAGCTTGTTGTGTTCTGTATAATACATTAGGTGCTATCATGTAGAAAAAGATAACTTATGACAGAACCTGTGTGGTTGGTTTCTTTAATAAATAAAGTATAAATTATACTTTTACTATTATTAATATAATAAGTAGAATTTTTTATTTTATTATCTCATATGATAATATATACATATAATGAATAACTATTATAGTTGCTCTATAACTTTTATCTCATCTATAAACTTTTGAAATAACCAATATTTAGGTTGTTCATTGGTTTAAGTGATATATCTATTGCAGTTATGTCTAAGTTATGTCATATTATAGGCGATGAGGAGTTGATGAACATGTTGTTACGAGAGAAAAAAAGTAAGTTAATTGCTTTTCTGATTATACTACTCATTAGTATTCCTACGCTCTTTGCCGCAAATTCTTGGCAATGGGATGCCGCCGGCGGAGCGGGTAGTCTTAACAATCTTGATCTTGAAGATGAAGATGAGGATCCAGATCCAAAACCTAACAAATATGAGAACGGGGAATGGTGGAGCAAGCCCGGGTTCCTAGGTCGTTTTGTGTATACTGGAGAAGGCGACAACGAACTTACTTTTACAAATATAGGCCCCGTTCCCACAAGAGCTGGTGGGAATAGTGACAAGTTTCATTATACACGTGTAGGTCATACAGATAATTGGCGAAGGGTTTTTTTGGTGGCAACTATTATTGGCCGGACTCACGATGGCGCAAGAATTCCTATCTCTCCCAACACGATCCTTGAACGTTCTGGTGATACTCTCACAATTCCTGATGGTGCTGGCAGTGAAGCCTATCCCGCCGGTGATCCTAATTTTGGCAAAGGATATAATGGCCAGGGTGAGTTATATAGTGGATCTGCTAGTGATCCAGATTATAATTGGGTTTATCCCTATCAGCTATTCTGGGTTGATATCACCGTAATTCGGATGGATAAAGATAGAGACCTAGAAGATGGTGCATATGAATCCCATATAGGAATAAACGGAAATGGTGTTTCGATGGCTTTAAGTTTAGGGGGGTACGTGGACAGTTCTCAACGCATAGAGAGTTATTCTTTTAATGTTGATAGAGTTAGTCCAGATATTATCCCCTTTGGAGAGTTGTTGCAAAAGAAAACTTTGAACAACAGTTATTTAGTTGGGTACCTCCGTTATAATTCTGTCGATAAACGGGCCAACATATATTTTGCTTCAGATCATAGTGGTAATTTTACAAATTTTAAGTTCCAGTCAGGAATAAATAGTTTTCCGTACAAGGTTGGTTTTAAATCAAATACCCCACCTGGTTCTCTGACTGAAATTACTTCTACTAATACTAAATTTCCCACGACCTCCACCAAGGTACCAGTAGATAGTCCAATATTTGGAGAGACACAAAACCAATATGTCCTTAGCGGCGAAATAAGAATCTTTGTTGGTACAGAACTTACCCAGTATTCGATGCCGGCCGACTCATACACTTCAACGATCTATTGTTTTGTCGATGCTTGGTAATATAGTCTTGCTAAAATACGTAACATGCTATCTATTGGATTATACTAACTATATTTGTGAGATATAATTAGTGATAATATACAAGAGGGATTTAATTACATATTCTTATGTCACAAATAATAGACTTTTAAATCAATTCTAATAAAGTAAAGTTATAATAATATTTTGCTTCCAAAACGACTGAATATACATCAAGATAATTTATAAATAATTGTATTTAAAAGATTAACGAATACATATTCTTTTTTTAAAAGTAGTTGATTTTATTTATTTTTCATACCAAGATTCCCTATAATATTATAGTTGTTATAAATTTGCAGTATGTAAACATAGATGTTATGACATATATATTGAAGAGGGCTAAGACAATTTTTACACTCAATATGCGTAGTATAGGACCTATTATTTTCATTTGTGTATTATTAATTACTCCTTGGATTCTTTCAGCAACTTCGCTAAAGTGGGATGCTGCAGCGGGTGCAGGCGCTCTGGGTGGACTAAATATCGGCTCTGCTGACAGTCCTTCCTCATCATCTGGATATAGCAGTGGAGAATATTATAATAAAGATGGATTTCTTGGGCGGTTTGTATATAAAGGTCCTGCCAATGAATTAGAGTTTAAGAATATAGGGCCTGCAGCGAGTGGAGGGAGTAATAATTTTTATTATACCAAAACAAATGCGACAGATCGATGGCGAAGGTATTTCTTTGTCGCCTCTATTCACGCCTATACGCACAATGGTACTGAAAAGAGAAATATTGGTAATGCTAATACCATTATTGAAAACCTCAATGATAAAATAATTTTAGTAATCGGGGCGGGAGCTGAAGAGTATGATACGAGCGAGTCTACTTATTCAGGAGGGTACAATAACCAAGGTGTTTTTGGCACTGGTCCTACTTATAAATATGTATACCCCTATAAATATTATTGGATTGATTTAACAGTTATACGCACTAATAATTCACAGAACCTGGGTTGGGCTTGGGGGAACCCGGCCAATGGCGCCTATGAATCTCAAGTAAGTATTACAGGTAATGGAATTTCTATGGCCTTGAATTTAGTTGGCTATAGAGGAAGTGCTTCTTCAAGTTTAGATAGTTATTCTTTTTCTGTTGACCGAGCCTGCCCAGACAGTATTCCATTTGAAGAGTTGTTACATAGTAGAAATCCAGCATCTAGTTACCTAGTGGGAAATCTTAGATACCAATCTGTTGATACTAAAGCTCGCGTTAAATTAGCTTCAGCTCCTACAGGGGGCGTAGATTTTAAATTTGAGTCTGGTTCTTATAATTTTCCGTACACAGTAGGGTTTAAGTCAACTAATCCAGCAGGTGGCCTCGTTCCTATTACAACTACCAACAATACATTTCTTACTACAAGTAATAAGGTAAAAATATCGAGTCCAATGAGTGAATTTGGTGGGGAGTCTCAAGAGCAGTATGTCCTTTACGGCGAAATAAGGATTTGGGTCGATTCTTCTTTAACTAAATATTCCAAACCTCCTGAATCCTATTCTTCAACTATTTATTGTATTTTGACAGCATTGCAGTAATACCTCTATTTTATTAAATATTCGAAAACTCCTTGTAGAATTAATGGTTATGTCTATACTGAAGTAAACAGTTACCTGGGAGGTTTTCGTGCCGTTGCTCTATTACGTACAGAATTCAGTTACCGGGATGATTTTGATAGCAATAATACTTTTTTATGTGCAATGGCAGGGTGGGCGAAGGCAAGCTCAGGATTCTTTGTTTGTGGCTTTGTTAGTTTCAACTTTCATGGTAATAGTTTTTGAACTTTCTGTTGATGTTTTCACTGGGAGAACTTTTCATGGCTCACGCGGTCTACTCACCTTTTTTACCTATATGTTTTACATAGTGAATCCATTTCCCAGCGTATTTTACTTATTATATCTTGACCAGTTACGCCGGCGGTGGGTAAAAATTCCCCGAAAAATCGGGGCAATAGCTTTCACCCCCGCTATTTTAGGCTTTATTTTATCTACGATTAGTCTTTTTAACGGTATGATTTATACAATTGATGCCAACAATGTGTACCATCGAGGCCATTTCTTTTATCTGATAACCATTTGCGACTTGTTGTGCTTTGCACTTGGAATAATTTATTTAATCCATTATCGAGAGAGTTTTAAAAAGAAAGACTTTTCGCTCTTTCTATTTTTCCCAATCCCTGTTCTTGTCGCTATTTTATTACAGGTTCCCTTTTATGGTATAGAAGTAGTTGGATTAAGTCTGGCAGTAACGATGTTGATTGTCTACCTGCAAATGCAGAGCTCTCAAGCCTATAAAGACTACCTAACTTTGCTCTATAACCGGGGTGTCAGCGAAAAATACCTCCACCATCTTCTACTCCATAAGAGAAAAAAGAAAATTATCGGGGGTATCATGATGGATATTAATAATTTCAAGCATGCCAACGATATGTATGGACATGATTTGGGAGATAGAAGTTTACGTTATTTTTCTAGAATATTAACTGAGAGTTTTAGAAATAATTGGTTTATTGGTCGCTATGGAGGTGATGAATTCATCCTTTTTAAAGAAGTAGACTCTATCGAAGATATCAAAAAAGATCTTGCTAGTTTTAACGAACACCTAGCTGACTTCAATGCCGAAGGAGACTTACCATTTCCGTTAAGCATTAGCATAGGCTATGCAGTCCTTACACCCTCCAAAGATATGGATGCAAATGCCTTTATACGATTACTGGACAAGCTTATGTATGCCAATAAACGAGAGTATCATACTGCTCTTAGGGCCAAAGCTTTTGCACATCATCCTTCCAAAGTGATTAAAGAGAGAAACGAAGCTGAAGGTTAAATGTAATAAAGAAGAACTTATAACGTAGATGCTTATGAAGTGATTCATCGTTTGTTTAGGGCTGTTACGTTGAGAGAAGGCTCTCCTTACTTGTGGCATTCCCCCATTATCCCTAAGAGCATAGAACTGCATTATAGTTCAGTTATTCAAGCCTAGCCGCTTCGGTTGCGATATGTCCTGCAAAGGAAGTGACAAAGACCTTTAGACTGGTCATTGGAGACAAAGAGGAAAAATTACCATCGTCAACGGCAATTTTAGGCGAGGCGATAATAGAAGCTGTTGTATAAAGCTGTTCTAGCATGAGCCTTTGACATAGCAAATCGTAACGTTGAAGATAAGACGTTCCCTTAAATTCATCGAATTCGGGGAAATGAGGAGAGTTGTTCTTGACCGGAGTCCTAGATTTAGGTGCGTCTTCAACCAGCATCAGCCAACCAACGAATGGCCGAGGTTGTTTGCCGAATGCTCCTTCGCGGTATGCCGTCCAAAAATCATAGGCTGTCCCTATAGCCTCTTCCGCTCGATTATTGAAGTTGTTGCCAAAGGAAGGACCGACCTGACTTTTCAGCTCGATTGCTGCAATCAATTTTCCATTGTGAATGACCAGCAGATCCCAGAGTTTAGTAGGCCTGAAGAAACCAGGAAGTGTCAGAACAGCCCGTTTTAGGTGGGCATCTGCTTGAGAAAGACCATTAGCGCGGATGATATCCAGTATCATCGCGATGAATCCATCCATGTTTTGCCCGCTGTAACCCCGGCACGTTCACCTTGATCCATCTGTCCCGATATAACCTGCTTTTGCATAGCAGCTTTTCGGTTCCCCCAAAAGATCTTCACGGCTTCTTGGGCTTTGCTTTCGTAATTGGCAAGATCAATCACCATTTTTATTCTCCATTTCCACCCAGAACTGAACGTTCTTCTTGGTTGAATTTGTAAAGGTTGAAAACCGCGTTATTACAAGCATCGAGATCGCGGACAATAGCAGCTTCTATCAATTCTTGCTTGAGGTTTTTACTAACATTCTGCCATGGAGGAATACGGATACGTCTTAAGTACTGAGCTTGGAAACGCAAATAACCTCCCCGCATTTTAGTTGAATATGTGGCTATAAAGAGCTTTGTGACGCTTGAGAGTAATACTGCCTGCAAAGCACGTAAATCCCATGTCTCTGATACAACATAGTAAAGGTTGTGATGAGGATAAAGCTGGCCGTTTTCGTAAACGATATGCGCTTCACCTTTGATATCAGGTATCAGTAATTTTGATTTGCTGGTTAACTCTGGCCATATCCGGTCAATTGTCCGATACCAGTTATTTGGTGTTTTTCGGGCACAATAGCGTTGCGCAATGACTGTTTTATGGGCTTCTAGATAACGGGCTAACCTAGGGTATTCACGCAAGTTTACGAGGTTGCCGTCATCAGCGAACGGATTGATGACACCTAATCCTTGCCAGATAATTTCTCCAGACTGGATATCTCGGGTCGTGGCCAGAGGAATCTTTCGGGACGGCTCCACATCAAGAGATTGAAAATCTCCTATGAATACTTTGTCAGCCCCGGTTGCTACACCGATTCCGACCTTACAACCTACTTGCTCCAGTGCAGGGAACTGATTTTCGATACGACGGATTAGCGCCATTTGATCAAAAGAATCCAAGAGCCATGGTTCAGAACCGCTAACCACCCCAACCATTTCCCGGGCAGATGATTCTTTGGTTAAGGTCTCTGACTTGATTTCTGAAGCAATAGAAGCAAGAGAGTGCTTCTCGATTTTAGGTCGATGGACAATGCGGGTTGCGCCGACTTTTTGTGTTGTAATGATGGTAATCGCCGGATAGGCGCTAACTTCAGAATGAAAGGCATTAGTATCCACCATATCGACATAGGCTTTAAGGTATAAATTTTTGGCTATATACTGCCGTAAAGGGCCGCCATAGCGGTTTTTCATCCAACGATCGGCGCAGATAAAACCAAGCGTTCCGCTTGCAGAGAGGAGCGATAACGACTGTTCAATAAAAGGAATATAAAGATCGGCACGGTCATACATTGTTAGGTAACGTTTACGGTACTCAGACAATAACGGCGCTGGAATTAGTTCTTGCCGGACGTAAGGTGGGTTTCCAACAATGAAGTCAAAACTAGCCTTTTGCTCTTCAAGTAGGAAATCTCCCTGAATTAGCCATCGGTTTGCGAGTTCTAAGGCTTCTATTGATGAAAGTCCCTCTTTTTCTAGGCGCTTGACGACAGCCTTGTGTGTGGTAATAAATGTTTGACGGTGTAACTCCACTGCACGAATAGTTTCACTCAAATCATTATTAACAGATGAAATAACTCCACCGTTTATACGCCATGCTTTAAGTAAACGGTCAATAATAGGAAGAAGGAAATCTCCATTACCAAAAGAGGGTTCAAGTATACGTTGATGGTGTAATGGTTGACTTGTAACATAGCCAACTAGATCGAGAATAAAATTAACAACTTCACTGCGTGTGAAAATGGCACCCCGTGCCTCAATTGTGCTGTTCGAGGCTAGTGTTTCTATAGCATTAATAATTACAGCCGCCTTCGGATTGGTGGGACCATCTATTTGGTCGAATAATGTTGGTTGAATTAGGCAAGGCATAAAAAATCCTCACTTTTAAAGTTATCCATTGTTTGCCGATACCTTTTCCGGTGTCGTCTGTCGAAGACTTTTTATCCAATTGTCAACTTCATCCCGGTCAAACCTCAATTGGGTTCCAATTTTAGAACCGGCTAGTTCTCCTTTTTGGGCTATCTGATAAAATTTGCTTCGGCTCATCTTTAGATAGCTAGAAAGCTCCTCGATGGTCTGCCATTTGTCTTGAAATTCCATGCTAATCACCATTTCCTTGGATCATTTAACAATACATGATAACAAATGGTATCCTATGACAATCCAATTGACAAGCCAAGTCTTGATACATCTCAGATAAAAGTTCAGGGTCATCTTTGAGATTCCTATAACCGAATAACGGATTCTAGTTCAATTCTCGAACGAATATCTAGTGGTATGTTATATAAATTCTGTTATCGGCCAATTAATACATAATCCAGCTGAGAATGCGATGCCGGACAGATGCAGATACATTCTTCAAGGATTTCAGATGCTCTACGATACCAGCATTACAAGCTAGATCAGAGAAACGATGCACCCTGAGTGGTGGGAAATCTAACGATGGCTGACGTGATTCTCTTGGCACAGCCACGGACACACTAGGTGGAATTTGGGTGGTGATTTCATGATATGCCAGTGCTGATACAAGGCAAATGACAGCATTCGGAAAGCGCAGCCCAACTGTTACTAGATCGGGGTTATCGATGAGAGAAGGCTCTCCTTACTTGTGGCATTCTCCCTTTATCCCTAAGAGCATAGAGCATGTAACGGCTAATGCCATGCTCAAGGGCCTCTCTCATCCGTAGTTGCCCACCATGGGCTCGAAAAATATCAACTGGTTTTTTTTCATTTTCAACTCCAGACATATTGTCTCCACTTATTAATAAGTGGTAACAATATGTCTGATTATTAATAAATCAAGGGTATTTGCACAAACATCCGTACTATAGCTTACTCGTAAATCAAAAAATCCGCCTGTCAGAGGTTTTCTCTGCGAAGACGGATCTTTTTGTGTAATAGTGGAGGACACGGAGCCTTACCCCAATTCGTTCTCCAAACAAAAGTACATCCGCAAATCCTGTTTATTCAACACCTTACCACACATCAAAACCCTTCAGCCTGCCGGACTCCGAGAGAAATTTAATTCTCTACATTTTCCCGAAACAGAGAACGGACGTGGGTTCGATTCCCGGTTGAATACCCGATGGTGTGTTTTACAAACCATGTCTTGTTGTTAACCTTTTGGTGGGTATGGATCGTTCCCATGACTGTCTTTTCTTTGAATCTTTCCATCTTTCCCATGGATAACAAACTCAGTCCCTTGGTTCTGGCTGATCTTGCGCCCGGCATCGACGGCATCCTGCTTTTTGTCAAAGTGGCCGCTACTGCGGGTCGCTCCGTCTTTCTTAACATCCCAGCCGCCATCGGCGTTTGGGACTACATGATGTGAACCTGCTTTTTTAGTCATAGTGACCTCCATTTTATATGTTGTGAGAAATTAACTGCTTCGACAGCTCCAATACATCCACCGGCCAGAAGCATTCCGGGCGCGGATGGCGTACTCGCGGATGTCCGGCCTCTGGGCGGCAGTTTTGCAGGCAGTCGAGCCACTGGGCCGGAATAGCCTCCCGACCGCACACAGCGCCTAACAGCGCCCCACAAATGGCCGCGTTGGTGTCGGTGTCACCGCCATGCATGATGGTATCGACAACCCCGGCCTCAAGGCTTGGTGCATGGAGCAGCTGATACAGAGCATTCTGAAAAGCGATCATCACCCAGCCCTACTGGTGGACATAGTCCGCTGGCGGCTCTTTGGCAGCCTTGTCGATGGTATCCAGTAAAGCGGGTTCAGTGGGCATGTCGACCGCCCATTGCCTGATTTGCTGGTATAGCTCTTTGCGGTCGCATCCGGATTGAATGGCGTGAGCAATCCCCATGGCAAACAGCGCGTTTGCCTGCTGGCAGATCAGGTTGGGATGAGTGAGCGCCGCATCCTGCATCGCCCATTCAGCCACCTGATTCAGTTCAAATCCGGCTCCGAAAATCCCGAGCGGGCTGATCCGCATCATGGCTCCATTGGCCTGACTGTCCGGGTTTGGATTCCCTCGAAGCCCGGCGGAAATGGTCATGCCGCAATCAAACGGATCGGAGCTTAGCCAGTATTGATATTCCTTACGTGCCGCCTCCGGATCATACGAACCGGTTTTCACCAGCATTCTGGCAAGGAGCAGAGCCATCTCAGAGTCATCCGTCGGCTGACCAGCAATAGTATTCCATGTGCCGCCATCTGCCAGCTCCCGAACACCATCAGGATAGCTCCGCCGGATCTCATCCGGGGACTGAAATTCAACCAGACTCCCCAGTGCATCACCGGCAAGCTGGCCAAGCAGGCATCCTTGGGCTCGATCAATTTGTTGAGTGCGTCTACTCACTACTTCTATCCTCCTCCTGAGCTTGTGGCTCATCTGTTGGTGGTTGCAGTGAGATCAGCCAATCAGTCAAGTCCACCGATTCATGATTACCATTCTGGCTAAGGCTGAAGAGAAGATCTTCCTGACGGGGTTGGCCGAAAACCATTCGGTAAAGAGCCAAACCCTGCTTCAGCCGTTTGAGCTTCCCAATCTCTTTGCTATATGGGAGCAACGGTATGCGTCGTTCTACCCGAGCAGAACCATCTTCAAAAATCCAGTATGGGATAAGATCGGAATGTCCATTGGATTTACCTCGAGTCGCAATCAGAAAAAGAGTCTGCCATGGATCGCCTCCGTCACAATTTCCTGACAAAGCTTTTAAGCCATAGCGTTCTGCAACGTTTTTCCTGACAGCATGGCCTTTGTATCGATGCACTCGGCCTTCACGTTGTTCGAGGTCAACTGGATTAGAGGGCAGGTTCCAATGCACCACTGCATGACACCATGTATGAAAATCCAATCCCTCCTGACCAATTGAGGTTGAAGCCAGAACAAATGGACGAAAAGGTGAGTTAAAAGCGTCACGCACCGAATCAGCACGGACAAGTGCTAGATTATTGTCGTCTCTAATATCTCCAAACCGAAGTGCAAAACGACAACGAGTATTGAAATCATTAACCGTAAATCCATCCCCCGAAGACTCTATTTCATCAATGCGAATCTGAGCTGTCCGCAGTGACAACACAGACTGAATACATTCTGCAATTCCAGCCACCTGTTCACTTGAAGCATGCTCTTGGAGCCCTAAAGATTCTCGTAAGACATGTACATATTCATCGAGGACTGATTGAAGGTTCCCATCAATTCCGTATTGAAGAGTCAATCTCCAATAGGTCTCCTCTGCAGAGCCACGCAGCATAGCAATAGTTTCTGGCATATTAAAGAGGGAGCGGAAACCAGACGCAATTCTGGCAGCAGCTGACAGTAGACTCTGGTCAGATACATCGAGGTCAGTTGCAATACGATGAAGCGCCCGTAATGCACAAATGCCAGGGCCTGCCAGAGCAAGGTCGCAAAGCACATCTACCAAATCATCCGGCTGTGGCCCCAAGGGTATATTACCTTCTGCCATGTTGACCAACATATCGATGTGGTCTTTGAACCGGGTTCCAGATTCATGATCAGGAGTAGCGGATCTCCAACCAGATTGGCTTTTACACCAATCCAAAAGCCCGTTATGGGAATCGAGAAGAATTGGAGCTGCCCAATACCAACGCTCATCAGCTCTTGCTCCATCACCGGCATCAGGTAGGGTTTCGACCAAATTTTGACAAATGTCCTTAACCTCATTTTTCAGCTCTTGAATATCCAATGGTCCACTTCCACGGCTCAGTGCAATCTTGAGTGGATCTATCTCGGCTGCAAGAGTTGGTGATGGCAGAAGCCAAGCAACAACAGGCATACCCGTTAACCGGTTATCTTTTGAGGCTACTGCAAACCGCAGTAACGGCTTGATCTTCTCATAAAGTTCGCTATGAAGAACCGATGTTCCGGAGATCATTTTGCGTTCAGCTTCATAGGAACAGATTGATGCCACCGCATCTGGAACAGCGCTCCAGGAGGAGAACACAAGAGCCTTGGTCAATCCATCCTTGTCTCTGTATGCACCGCCCGGTTCGACATAAGGCATAGAGGGAGGCATCCATAAAAGTTGCCACATGCCTTTATCAACTGTGTCCTCGAAAAGTACGCGCATCCTCGGATTAGCGGGATCGAGTGCCTGATAATCCTCCAACATTTCCTTTTTTAGTAATTGTCCATTTGCTGAGGAAAGCGTTCGACGGAGAGTATCAGAAGGTTTATTTAGCTGGGCATCCAGCTTGTGCCTTAAATCATAATGTTTCAGGAAGTTAATCAGGTAAGGAGCCGATTTCCAATATTCTATTGGCTCTCTTGCCTTTACGCAGACTGACACAGCGTCAACCATAGCAGCGTGTTGCAGATCTGCAGGCATTAGAGGAGCTGTACGTTCTATTTCAGTCAGCATTGAATTGTGATCACGGGTTGTGGCAACCCGCTCCGTTCGACACATGACCTTGAGAAGAGCCTGTTCAAGTGCGGTCTTCTTTTCTGGATAATGCTCGGAGCCCTTCGCATAGGCATGAAGCGACTTTCGATGTTCTGATAGCAGACTTTTTACTTCATTTACTTTGCTGGAGTCATCTAACAGAAAATTCAGCGTCCTTATAAAATCTGGATAATGGTCGTCTTCGTCATTTTCCTGATCAAGGGTAAACATCTTGTATGGTGTTGCGGAAAGCAAAAGAACCCGGACATCTGGATGTTCAAAAAGCGCAGTCGCCAGCATTGAGGCTTCGTCATCTCCATCCAATAGATGTTTGAATCGTTGGAACTCATCAAGGATGACCAAGTCGGGCTCCAGAGCGGAAAGACACACAGAAGCTAACTTGCTTCTGAGCCTTCCGATAAGGTCGTAGCGAAGATCTGAATCTTCCCAAGGGATTCTGCTGTAGTCCCTATATCGAGCAAAACGCTCGCATACATCTTTGAGGGTGGCATACAAGTCTGCATCCTCAAGAACGGCCCGACGGAAGGACTTTGAGAGATCTGCGTCCAGATCATCGGCAGGAAGATTCTTGGCCTTAGCTCGCCAGTTTTCCTTACCTGCGGTTGCCTGAAGCAGGTTGAGCAATCCTACACGCAATCGCCTTCGCCTTTCATTTTGAGCAAATGGCAGGTCATACAGCATCCGATAAAGGATGGCTCGTTCATCTGCATGGCCACCTCGGCTACGTGCATGGTCAAAGGCTGTGCCGGGCGTCAGGCTGATGAAATTCACTTTGTTTTTTCGCAGTGACCTCACTTGTCTTGGTAAGTAAGTGAGTCGCGTAGCAATTGAAAAGCCATCCGTATCGCTGACATTGAGGCGGTTGACGTTCTGGGTCGCGATGGCGGCATTGGAGCAGATGTAGATCACATCGACCCGATCCACCTCGTCCTGAAGGTGCTCTAGGGTCTTAGCGATGATTCCCCGGGCAACAAGCGTTTTTCCAAGCCCAACTTCATCGGCGATAAGAAAACGGGAAGTCGAGTCATCTCCATATAATCGTTTGAAGACGTAATCCACGGTCCTTTTCTGGAAATCTTTAAGCCCGGCAAGAGCGGGTGCTGACAAAAAGTGACTTTTATGCATTACGCCCTCCGATAGCTGCTTCGAAAACATTCCACAGATCAAGAAAGGCGTCAGGTATTATTGTATTCGGGCTGCCTTGAGACAGGTCTCGAACCAGTTTAGATATTTCCTCTAACCTATGAGGATGTCGACTGTACGTCCGGGTAAGCTCTTCCAGCAGTGGGATATCCTCTCCAGCGGCCAGCTGGGCTAACCATTTAGCAAATCCCGACCCATTACCGGGATCAAGTCCAGATGCCGAATCATCCCCAAGCAAGAGCATAAGGTAGCGAATGAATCCATCCTGATTGCTGATTACTGTTTGCAAAATGGCAGAGTTACGTTCAGCAGGAATGCCTGTTACGGGAAGGTTAAGTACAAATCTTGCCGTAACATCAGGATGATTTGATTTAAGCTCAAAGGCAATAAGGCCGGTCACGGAAGAAGCTGAAAACTCACCAAGGCTAATCATGCCGTGATCATCATTCTCCAAAATGTCGACTGCAAAATCTTTCATGACAGTTATCGGCCATGCACAAGCACTGACAATTCCTTTAAGGGATGGAATTTTTCCAATCAAAACCAGATCCCATAGGCCTTCCTTTGAGCCAAGGTTACACTCAATAGACAGTGTTGCTTCTGATATCAGGGAACGAGCTTGCTCAACAGATTCCTCAGCTTCTTGCCTGATAGCATCTGTCTCAATTTCCGTGGTTGTATCGAAATCGACAAGATACTCTCCTAAGCCGTCAGTACCAAGGAGCTCGTCGATACCTCCGACTTTACTCTTCCTGCCAACCAGCCCGACCAGAATCTCAATATTTTTTGAAGCGTTCAGTGCCGCGTTGGTCGCATTCGCTGACCCCATTATCACATGGGTATAGTCTGAATAGTATCGGGTCTCAAGCAGATAGACTTTCGCATGGAGGCCGGTCGCAAGCGGCTGCTCAGTGGCATCATCTTCCTCGCCATCCTCAGTCTCCGCTGCGTCGTCTAAATGGAGGCATTGTGTAAAGAGGTCGAGAGTCTCTTTCTTCAGGGCTGACAATGATTCTGGACGTGAGATAAGCGCATCAGCGGCCTTGCTTTTTTTTGCCAATAGTCGCAGGGCTTCATCAGAACAAAACGGCGAAATGATCGCCAACCGATTAGTCATGGGAGGCTCCCAGTCAAAACCTTTCGTTCCCGGAAGATAGAAGGTCAGCTCGTCAAAACCATCGGGGAGTTCCCACTGAACTCGGTGCAGCTCATCTGCAAATCTAAAAGACTGCTCGATTCTTTCCGATGCTATCGTTCCGGAAGCCAGGTCAGGAAGCGCCTTAAAAAAATGCAATAGCGGTTTATTTGATTTGGATTTGCGGCCTGCAATAGTTCCTTCGAGTTGAAGTGATAGATCCCATGACTGATCGGTGGTCATATTCCTTGTCAGTACCACCAGACGATACATCGAGCTACTTTGGTCAGGACTGACAAAACGGATCGCCCAAATCTTTGGATGAAAAACACCCCCACCCGGAGCCGTTACCTCAACAACCATTTCTTCCAGAAATCCAAACAAGGGGTTCGGTTTGGCAATCTGAGGGACTTGAATCCGTCCCTTTTGTACATAGACGGTAATTCTTTTCGAGTATCTTCGGATTGCTTCAAGTACGGATAAAGGGTCAGGGTCTGACTGTCCATCCGCTGCCATTAGCGCTAAGTAAACCGGAGCCTCAAGCAGCAAAGCCGGGTCCATCGAAAAGGTTGTCGCAATAGCCTCGTCAAAGATCATTCCCGGAGGAGGAGTCAAGGCAGAAGTATATAAGCATCGGGAGTTTGGGCTTAGCATGTTCCCTCCCGATTTATACCTTGATGAAGGTCATTCAAAAGCACTTTTACATTCGGCCACCGGTAGACGAGTTTCCCAACACCGGAATATCCACCCCATTGTTCGAGCGCTCTTTGATTTTTAAACCGTGAGCGTGTGCCTTTGAGTTTCATCTCACGTCTTTTTATCAGGTTCAGCGCATCAGTATTGGAGAGAATTTTATTTGGAGATTTTCTGGTATATTCAATCCAGTGCTGAACAAAGGAACGCGTTTGCGGTGTAATGGTGTGCCCATGATCGACGGTCAATTCCCAGAGTCGGCTAACCGACCAATTGAGAATTTCATCCAAAGGAAGGTTTGCCACCCAATCATTGAAACTTGATTGATGCTCTTCAACAAGTTCCTCATGGTTCCGGAGCTTGGCGAGCTGGACGTTATACGAAAGTGCCGCGCCGTGCATCACTTCGGAGAAAAGCCTCGCATGCGTCAGAAGTTCTTTATGACGATCAAAAAAACTACCGTAATCCGGATGTTCCCATGGGGCATTTGTTTCAGCAGGCTCACAGTGCAGTGCCAAGAAAGAGAGAAGACTGTTGGGGCAAGCAATCTGGATACGATCACGAATGAATTCGGCTTCCTCCCGGGATAAAGCAAAGTCAACCGTATCAGGAAAGTCTTGTGGCGGCTCTGGTAATCTCGGATGCCAACTAAGAGTGGCCATGAGCTGCTCAATGTCTATGTCATCGCCTCTTGATTTGGCATCTTTCTCAAGAGCCTTAAGGTCACTCCTACGACGGTAAATTTCATTGATACGCCTGTGATATTCGTCCTGTGAAAATGGAGTGAGGCGTATTCCCCACACTCCGAGACCTGCCCAATATACTGAACTGGGCAACCGTTTAAGTTTCTTTCCTGCTGTTTTGCCAAAAACGCCAGCCTGATCGTCCGAATCCATCAGTGGCTGTACAAGGTCTCTTTCGAGTTTGTCAGCCTGAACGGCAAAGCTCTCCACGGTCAGCCGTTTCGCTTCTAATGAATCGTAAATCCATGGCACGAAAAGCATGTAACGAAGGCGGGTTTGGATTGTACTTGTGCCGGGAAACAACTGATCAGCAAAGCTGTCTCGAACAGAACCAAGCCCAAGCTCGTCACGGCTTTCCTTTTCCTGAAAAAGAGAAAGGATTCGAAGAGTGCGCTCTCTCGCTTTCGAGTCATGATCAATCCATGAAAGTAGAGAGGCCATCTATACATCTCCCTTTTCAATCGGCAGTTCCTCCAGCTCGAAAAGGTCGTGTGACATGCGGCGGACACCTATGTTGTACTCCATCAGGAGCGTGACCAGCTGTTCACCATTCATGAGGCCAACGGGCGTTTTGTCCGGCTGATTGGCCTCCTTGATAGCTCCGGTACTGAAATCACTGGTGGTAATGATCAATCCCTGTTCATGCGCACCAAGGCTGCCGCGAACCTGTTGAACGGTCGGGCTCTGGATATTGCCTTTCCAGCGTTTGGCCTGAACAGCCATCTTTATGCGGACCACATCGCTAATCAGCAGCGTGCCCCGGACATCAATACCTCCGTCGCCGCCGTACTTGGTTACCTCGATGCTTTCAAAGCCCATCTCCGCCAGTAGCTGTCCAACCAGCTCCTCAAATTGTGCCGGGTTCAGATCCATCAGCTGGGACAGCAGCTTCTTCCGGATCTCTCGATTGTGCTTGGAAATCTGATACGGCAGGCCGGTTCCCATCCATTTGACGAGGCTGTAATACCCCGGGGATGTTCGAACAAACCGGCCGGGCTCACCGCTGGCCTTTGCCCGTTTGAGTTCAGTTACCAATTGAGCGTTCATGGTTGCTTCGGGAGTCTTGCCGGAGGTGTTCAGCCAGCCCTGATTCATGGCCTTGTCAGTAATATCTCTGTAATGCATAGAATTCCGATTACCAAACTGATCCAGCACCTTTTCAGCAGCATCCAAAAAGGAATACGTCTCCTTCGAATTATCCGAAGGGTTCACGTTCTTTGGTGCTGGCTCCTTTGCATCGCAAACAGCAACAATTTGAGTGTCCCGAAGAAAGAAGGTCTGAGGCGCAACCTTCACAAAGGTCGACTGGTCCCCATGCTTTTTAATATCCGAGTAAAGGCGGGCACTGACAGTGGCCTCCGGCGTTTTGCCATCGCTTGACCACAGACCAGCTTCCATAATCCGCTCGGCGATCTCTTTTGCATGGAGAGGCTTTCCAGCGTCCTTCAATATCTGTATGGCTGCGTCTTGAACGTTCATAAAGCTGCTCTCCATTCTATATGCATTAAAATATTCCGTTTCATGATCACACCATACTGAGTTCAAGTTTGTGTTTTATCTTTTCCCAGCCGGGGATGACTGAGTCGAGGAGCTTATAAAACTCTGGGCTATGATCATGGTATTTCAGGTGACACAGCTCATGCGTAACAACATAGTCGATACATTCTTTAGGCGCTCTTATCAGGTCTGTATTGAGGGTTACTGTACCCCTGTCTGAAAGGCTGCCCCATCTTTTTTGCATTCGCTTAATGGATAGTTTTGGCTGGTCAATACCGAGACCATTGAATTTCTGCCAGCAGCGCTCCATGCTTTCTGCAAATTGAAGTTGTGCCTTTTCAGAATACCATTGGTTCAATAGCTTCTTCGCTGCATTTGGAGTCGGTTCGTTCCGGCAAGTGATATGAAAAAATCCGCGAGACAATTTAACTGAGTTTTCCGCTCCTTCGGCTAACTTCAAACGGTATTGCTTGCCAAGGTACAAGTGGGTCTCGCCGTTCACGTAACAACGATCAGGCGTCTTTGGATTAAACTGCTTGAAATAATTCAGCTGCCTGAGAATCCAACGAGCCCGTTTAATTATTTTCTTTTCTATCAATGCAATATCGGACTGTACGGGCGCTTTGACGATAACCGTGCTGTCAGGATGCACAGCAATTTCCATCGTTTTTCTGTCACAGTACAACAGACTAAAATCGATGGTCTTGCGCCCGTAAACAACCGAGTGTTTATTGTTGGAGATTAAAGCTTCCATCAGTTATAGCTCCTGTGCTTTGCCACCTGCAGGACCTTCTCGATGATGTCATCCATCTGATCAAGCGACAGTTCGATCCCTCTTTCCGTCTTGAGATCATCGTAGAGGTAATCGTCAATCTCATTAACCGCCTGTTTTTGAGCGTCTTCATCATCCCAGAAGTGAACCTTCTTGTGATTTTCCAATATGCCATGAATAGCAATTGCCGTATCAGCCGCAGCTGATTCAAGGTCTTCCGCACCTAATTCGTGTTTTTCAAGGAAAGGCTTAAGCACCCCGAAATAGGCCATGGCATCTTCATTCCCGGAAAGCTTATCCGGTATATCATCATGTACCTTGCCGACAACTTTGTTGCGGATGTCGACGACTTTGTTCAGGTAATCCAGATCGGATATCCTCTTAGCCCTGAAATCTTCAATCGCCTGTTGGATCAGTTTTGAGAACTTCTCATAAAATGCAGGGTCTTCATCCATCTTTTCGGTGATGACTTTCTTCGTGGCATGCGCAATCGTATCAGCCTTCGAAGCCGTTGTTTTCTTGGTTTGGTAGACGCCTTGTTCCTCTTTGACCTGATTAAACATTTTGTCGTCAAAGATGTTGACCGGCTCATTCAGCTGAACAACTTCGTTGGCCTGAATGTGTGTATCCAGCAGTTTTTTGATTTTGGGCTCATAATCCCGGTAGTCAATTGCCTCTGCGTACCGGAGCTTGACAGACGCCTTGAGTGACTGGAACTTCCGCAGATCGGCCTTGTATCTGGACAAGGTCTTCTCATCGGTTTCGGTCAGGAATTTCTCGGAAGAGAGTGCAATACCAAGGGTTTTTCCGAACTCCGAAAGACGGCCATAAAACTCTTCTCTCAGCTCATCATCGGCAAGCAGCACTTCATAGGCTTCTTCATCGTAGGAATGCTTAACCGTTTTGAATAAATCCCAAAGATCGGAATACCGGGTGGGTAGTTTTTCAATTTCGCTGTTAATTGATGTCAGGGTGCCGATCAGATCGGATTCATCGAACCCTTCAAATGCGCTGTACATGGTAAGCGCTTTGTCCAGCTCACCGAGGACGCTTGCATAGTCGACAATAAATCCGAACTCCTTACCCTCATGAAGACGGTTGACCCGGGCAATTGCCTGAAGCAGCGTATGCTCCCTGAGCACCCGGCACAGATAAAGAACCGCATTTCGCGGAGCGTCAAAACCTGTGAGCAGCTTATCAACAACAATAAGGATTTCAGGTTCACTACCATGTTTAAACTGGTTGATGAGCTGCTTGGTATATTCTTCTTCACTGCCATAGCGCTTCATCATTTTTTGCCAGAATTTTACGACCTCATCCGTTGTTTCATCATCGGTCTCTTCATAGCCTTCACGCATATCCGGCGGCGAGATAACAACCTCGGAACTGACAATGCCAATTTCATTCAGGTACGCATTGTACTTGAGCGCAGATGCTTTATTCGGGGCCACCAGCTGGGCCTTGAATCCTGTTCCCTGCCAGTTGGAGCGGAAGTGCTCGCTGATGTCAAAAGCCCTCATGTAGATGACCTGATCGGCTTTGTTCAGCATTTCCGCTCGTGCATATTTCCGTTTCAGGTCGGCCTGCTGTTCTTTGGTCAAGCCCTGTGTGTGGCGCTCAAACCACAGATCAACAGCGGTCTGGTTTTGTGTCATCTCCACATGCCGCCCCTCATACAGAAGCGGAACCACCGCGCCATCTTCAACGGCCTGTGTGATGGAATAATGGGGCTCCACCAGTTCACCGAATTTGGTAAAGTTGTTCTTTTCCTTTTTCAACAGTGGCGTGCCGGTAAATCCCAAATAACAGGCATGGGGAAACATCTGTTTCATCCGGGCGGAAAAGGAACCGAACTGGGTACGGTGGCTCTCATCCACCAAAATGAAAATATCGGGTGATTCATCCTGATATTTCTTTACCGCGTATGCCTTATCGAACTTGTGAATGAGGGTTGTGATGATCCCTGATTTTTTTTCAGCGACCAACTCCAGCAGGTTTCTGCCTGATGTTGCCCGGTTTGCTTCAAGGCCACAGGCGGCAAAAGTGTTCCCAAGCTGCTTGTCGAGGTCGTCACGGTCTGTCACAAGAACAATTCGCGGATTCAAAATTTCGGGATCTAAGGCCAGGTTACGGGCCAGCATTACCATAGTCAGCGACTTTCCTGATCCCTGAGTGTGCCAGATCACACCGCCTTTACGTGAATTGGTGCTATCAAAGTGCTTAACCCGGTTCAGGGTAGACTTGATGACGAAATACTGCTGATAGCGGGCAACCTTTTTGATCCCTCCGTCAAACACCGTAAACTTCCATGCCAATTCCAAGAGCCTTTCCGGACGGCAAAGGGAGAACAGAGACTTATCCTGCTCGGTCACCAGTCTGGTGCCGGTAAATGCTTCCGGCTTAACATCAAAGGTAGATGAAATTTTGGTGACAACATCCTCGGCGAGTGGTTGGTTGACGACTGCTGCCAGCTTTTCAAACTCGCGCTCACCGTTATCCATCTGAGGCTCTTTCCATACACCCCAGAATTTTGCAGCTGTTCCCGTTGTTGCGTACATGGCACTGTTTTTATTCAGTGCCAGCACCATCTGACTGTAGATGAAAAGTTTCGGGATATAGTCATCATTCTGATTTCTGATCGACTGCGAAACGGCCTGTTCCACTTCAATCTGCGGCGCTTTACACTCAATCACGCAAAACGGAATACCATTAACGAAAAGAACGATGTCCGGACGGGCCGTCTCTGTACTTCTGGAACGTTCAACACTGTATTCGACCGTCACATGAAACTTGTTGCGACCGGGATTACGCCAGTCGATATAGTTCATGTTGAAACTTTTAGAGTCGCCCTCAATAGTCTGCTCCATGGCCGTCCCAAGCGTAATCAGATCGTAAATAGCCTCGTTGGTCTTCAGCAGGCCGTCGTATTTGATGTTTTTCAGCTTCTGGATGGCTGACTGAACATTCTCCTCGCTGAAGAGATACTCACTGCCTTTGTAACGAATACGGTTTATCTCTTTAAGCTGGTTGCGAAGAATACTTTCCAGCAAAACATTGGATGTGCGATCCTGCCTTTCGCGTAGGGCTTCAGCCGGTGTCAAAAATTCAAATCCCAAGCCAATCAAAAGCTGCAAAGCCGGGATTTGAGAAAGATGCTTTTCATTTATCTGAAAGTTACTCATATAATCCTCTCTTACTCTAAATTCGGTTCCAGTCATTCAAGGCATGTGCTTTGTACCATGACACAGGGGCCATTTTGCGAAACTCATTCAATTTATGGTGAAACGGGCACGCCCCGAGTCTTTTCCCGCATCCGCAAGGACAGGGCTTTTTGTTAGCAATCCGTTTTTTGGTCCCCAGCAACTGAATGGCCCGTGTTACCTGCTGCCTTTCTTTTAATCCCAGCATTACGGAATAATCATCCACGATGCCTTGGTCGCCATGAGCCAACTCGCCAAATACAAAGTCTCCACCGTGCATCAGCTTGTAAGAAACAGCATAGAGGTACGGTACGAGGCATTTCTCTGCAAAGCCGGTCAGACTCGGAGAGCTATGGACTTTCCTCAACAGCCTGAGCGGTGACCCCAGACAAAGGGTTCCGTCCGGATTGACATGAAAATTTCCGTCACGCGGAATCTTGTCACCAGTTTCCTTCACCTTTGGAAGAGCCTGCGGGAATTTGTCCGGAACAACGATTTCCAATTTGTAGGAATCATCAATTTCATCACCGCCAGACTCGCTGGCCTTGAATCGAAATTTCCCACGCAGGCACACACCAGTATCCGAGCATGGCGCTGTCGACATGCCGGGATAATCGCGCAGAAACTGGCTCAAGCTATTCAATGCCAATACTCCCATTCAGCTACCATTCCCACGGTCTGGCCGAGTCTTGTCGGTCAATCGTGTGCGTTTTGGGGGTTATAATGTTAACGCTGGCCACGCTGATACCCAGTTGCTTCTTCAGCTCCGACTCATTCACCCGCAACGAAAATTTCTCTTCAATCTGTTCACGGAGAAATTCAGTGTCGGTGGTAGAGGTAATATGCTGAAAATCAGTTCTCGCCTGCAGAAGCCAGGCATTGAAATGTTCCTCCAGCCGCAAGTGCAGACAGTCCTGCCTATACCAGCGGTCGGCAAAGTCCTCTTCAGGGTCAACTGGGTTGGGAACCCGTGGTCTTGCCGGGTTAACCAAACCACCCATTTTTTCAAGCACATTGCCGAGTGCCGCAACAATATCGGTCTCACCGTTATACGCTCTGGCGGCCAGTGTCGTTATGATGATTGAAATAGGCTTGGAATCCGGGTTGTCCTTGCTCCAGTTGTCACGATGGCGCTTCAGAATCTGAATAACCCGCTGCAAGGGTGTTTTCTTTTTAAACAAGGGAACATCGTCCACCTGAGCCTTTTCCAGAAGGATTCTGGTTTGCTGTGGATTCATACGGTATTCAAACCACTTGGCATATCCTTCAGGGTTACTGATGTTCCAGTCATCACATATATGCTTGTAGCCCTCGTGCCGATCGTCCGTTATGGATATCGTAGTCTGGGATGCGGACCCGGCTACATACTCGTCCAATCCTGTTTTGCGAATAGACTCCAATATTGATTTGCGCCGTTTTTCATCCGCTGGAATACACGGAACAATATCCATGTGAAAGCTAAGGTCATCCTGATACTCAAGACGCCAGCAACGATGCTTCGGCTCCAGTTCATTCTTGATGCCCCGGGCCTTCCGATAGGCTTCCAACTCAATGCCAATCAGCTTTTTAAGGGTTTCCTGTGTATGGCTGTCCTTGGTGATCCCATCCCGGAGCTTGCAGGCAAGATCAAGGTCATATTCTTCACTTTCATCAAGTGGGCGTATCGCTGTGCCAAGGCGGAACGATCCCTGCGGGAAAATATGCGGATTGTTTCCCGACACGGCTGATTCATCGCGGTCAAACCACTCTCCGAGATCCTCATACCTTTTACGCGCTTTGTCATAGGCCGAATCAGGGAGTTCCAGTAATTTGACCATGTTGTCTATTACAACTCGTTTTTGTTCGTTGGTAATCATTGGCTGTCTCCTATTGTTCTCGCTTTTATAAACTTCTTCTCTTTGTTGTTCTGGTCATAAATAATCCACGGCATATCCGCCTTCGGCATTCTTGCTCTTCCCATCTCGATGGAACAGGAGACAGCCATTGCCGGGAAAACGGAAAGTGGAGTAGTAGACCCATGTACATCCTTAATCAGAACCATGAGTTTTCGAATAATGCTCCGCATCATGGAAAGCTGCGCACTGTTACGGATATTATCGTTGCCGATGTGTTCTTCTGGCACAGTCAATTCCCACACTGACACCTGTTCACCCATGATCGTTCTGATCCGTTCATGATTGATAATATCGCTCAAGGAGATGACCAGAACCGGGGCTCCATCGACCTTTTCAGGCTTTTTGATAATGAACTCGAACCCCTCAGGGAATTCCTGCCAATGCCAGCCTTTCGGCTCCCTGATCGGCTGGTAGGTATCCACGGAAATCTTGTCCGTGAAAAGCGCCCCCAGTTGGATCAGTAAAGGAATCGGGGCCAGAGAGAACAGCGAAAAATGCTTGGTCTGGTCGCTTTCAATCAAAGGCAAAACCTTCTGATCAAAGACCCGGTTCAGATGAGCCGATTCCGATTCCCAGAACGCAGCCGTTTTATCTTCATGGGAGCATGACATGGAAAGGCAGACGGAGTTTTCCGATACCGGATAGCGCTCCGGAAACATCGCTTCCATGGCATCTTCCTGCTGCAGCGGCGACCGTTGCTCACCGATATTACTGCCGTAGAAAACCACATGAGATTTTCTGTTGGCTGCAATGCCCGTAACCGTGACCACTCTGTGTTCATGTTCCTTTTTCCATTGCTGCAGTAACGATCCGGAATACTTGGAACCGTCTTTATCCTGATCAATGGTCTTGTGGCAGTCATGGCACATCAGCATCAAATTGCCGACATCATTAAGACTTTGAGGGTTCTTTTTGAACGGCCCCCATCCGCGTGGACCATCTTCAGAAAACGAATAAATGTGAGCCTTCTCTGAAATATTAACCCGCTCCTGAGTGACCGGAGACTTGTAGAGTATCCGATTGCACCCGTTGAACTGACAACGTCCGGCAGCCCGAGCCCACAGCTCCCGTTCAACTTCCTTCTTGATGTAACGGGTGACTTCCTTGATGTTCTGTTTGCTCTTACTCATACAATCCTCACTACAAATTCGCCGCTACGAGCCACGCATACGCTTTTTTTCACAATGAAACATTCGACCCAGTGAATACCGGTGTACGAGGTGGATTCTTTTTGTGTCAGGCCGCCTACACCGGCAGTCTTTGAGAGAACGATCTCACCCCGCAGTTGTCTGGCGTCTTCCGCTTCCTTGCCGGTATTAACGACCTGCCAGTAGACCTGAAATGGCGCGGGGACATTGGTGTTGGCGCTGAACAACAAGTCGAGGTGTTTGTTCAATGGGTCACCGGAATTGAATCCTTGCCATGAACCATTTGCCTTATACCTGGCCGATATCTGTGCCGAATAACTCAGGCCAAGAGGCCAGTACGGCTTCTGCCGATGAGCGACGTTGAAAGACAATCCTCGAGGTTGAGCGATGGTTAAACTCTTGCTGTTGTTGGCCGGTGAGACCAATGACCGGGTGTAGTGTTCTTCATCAAGCCGCTCGGCGATATTGAGAAAATCTTCCTTGGCCCAAGCCACCCATTGAAAGAAAGCCTTCGCCCGGGCATGAGGAACACCGTTCTCGTTTTCATGCCATTTGTCGGCAAAGTTCTCCCCATGATTGGTCGGGTTAGGGATGTGCCATTTCCCGTCTGCCGTTCTTGTGATCAGCGTGTAGGCTGACTCCGCCATTGCTTCATCAAAACGGAAGGTGGGTTGCATCTGATCGGCGTGACGGGACAAGGTGTCTATCAAATTCCTCAGCGTTTCATAAATAGTCGATTCATTCCGGTAGATCTTGGCTGCCAGCACGGTTATGACCATAGAGATCGGTTTGCATTTTTCGTTCTGCTGATTGCAGAAACGAATGTCTCTATGCCTTTTCAACAGCTGAATAGCCCGTTGCAGCGGCGTCTTCACATGAATATCCGGGACCGCATCCCGGGTAGTGAACAACCCGTCCTGCCGGTAATTTTCAAAGAGAACCTGTTTCTGGGTCTGCTTTACATCCTCAAAGGCAGCCTTGTTTTTATCGTAAAACCACTCTGCAAAATCTTTAGGGTTGCTGGGCGACCAGTCATAAGAGCCGGAGTCACCGCATCTGTCCGTCACGGCAATGGCGCTGCGATACCAGTAATATTCCCTGAAAGTGCTCCACCTTTCCTGAACCGATGGAAGAATATCCATGTGGAAACCAATGCCGTCCTGCTCGGCGTAATTCAGGGTCCAGCAGCGCTTGCCTTCATCATCAAGCATCTTCACATAGGTGCCATGCGCCTTCAGGTGGTCGCCGACCTGATGCTTTACCCTTTTCGGAGTGGTGGTTTCTTTTTCATGTTCCAACCGGCAGACAATATCGATGTCGTAATCGGCGTCTTTGCTATCCTTGTAGGGCCGTATTTCTGTCCCAAGTTTGAAAGACCCTTGCAGGTAAATTTCAGGCTCAGCAGTTGCGCCATCGTATTCACCATCCAGCAGATAGGACTTCATGGATTCGAAACGTTCCATGGCCTGTTTGTACTTCGATGGTGATATGTCCAGTTGCTCCGCCGCTTTTCGGAGGGCCTCTTCCCGTGTAACGATCCTATTCACCCGCAATCCCTCCATTTTGTATAAAAGCCCTGATCGATTCCGATTTATAGGTAAACTCGTGATCCGCTTTGGAGATGAGGTCGTCCAGTATGGACACGTCATCCATCGGCAACGGCAGGTCGGATTCAAAATCAACCCGTTTAATCTGCCCGGGGCGGAGCATGAGATTCAGGTAGTTCAGGGCACTCTGACTCTGCAGGGATAAGATGAAGCTAATAAATTCCTTGTGTTTCCAGCCGTTGATCAAGCCCCATTTACGCGATGCGTTTGTGCCGTACATTGTTTTCGAATGGCCGGTGCCGATTGTCAGAATTTGTATATCATCCTGAGCAATACCAAGGCGCTTCTGGGCATCAATCACCGCAGCCAGCGCTGGGTTGTTGGCCCAAAGCCCGCCATCTGCGAGGAGATACTCATTTAATCGATGGGGATCGAAATAGGTCGGTGCCGAACAGGACGCCAGTACCGCGTCTTTAACCAGCACATCATTGTCACGGGTAAATTCCTTGGAGTAGCCAGACTTCAGAACGTGAACACAACCATTCCCGATATCGGTAGAGGGAAGCAGCAGCGGTTTTTTAATGTCACCCAGCCGCTTTTCCTGAAACACCTCTGTGAACACATTTTCCAGATATTGGGCATCGTAGACACTGTCGAACATGGGCTGAACGCTTTTCCCGGGAAGGAGAAACCGTTTCTTACGGAAGATTCCAGCGCCATGCTCTTTGTACATCGCCACGATGTCAGCCGCAGGCACACCCGTAGCCACTCCGGCAGCGATGATGGAACCGGTGCTTGTTCCGGCAATCATGTCGAACGTGTCGAAGAGATTTATTTGAAGGAGTTCTTCGATACACCGAAGGACATGGGCGGGATATATTCCTCTGATCCCGCCGCCATCAATGCTCAATATTCTGAAAGGCTTACCCATGCACACTCCTTATTTTTTATCCTTGGGAGGGCACGGGTCGTTTCCGTAGCTATTGCCAGCACGGATCTTTCCGTCCACGCCATGAATTTTGGTATCCGACTTCTGGTTTCTGGCGATGTTCTCCGCCTTTTCAATGGCCTGCGCCTGCGTGCGAGTCACCTTGGTCGCCTTGCTGTTACCTTCGCCCTTTACCGCCCAACCATCGGGATGTTTTACAACGTGCTGATTTTTACCTTTAGCCATAGTTATGCCTCCATGTATTGGTTAACGATTTCCGGTTTTACCCGCCATTCGCCGGTGAGCATCTTCTGCATAAGGCCGCGCTTTTGGATTTTGTATTTTTCTGCGAGCTGTTTCAGCAGGTCGATTTCGTGCTGGGCTGAAGACAGTGTTTTAGCGATTTCTTTTTGTTCGGAGATGCTGCTCGGAACTCTAATTTTCAGCAGCAAGAAAGCATCCAATTTTACGGCCATACGTTCGATAAGTGTGCCTTCGGTTTTGGTTGCGTAAATCGCAATTTGCCTCGGACATGTTAATGCGTGAGTTAGAAAATCAGGATCAATAGCATTGTCCTTTATTTGGAGCACTTCATAGATGGGCGAAAGAACCACTCTATAATCAACTGCTGATTTGGCTATGGCTCCCCATCTTAGATTTGCTGGGTTGAAAACGATATCCCCTGGGTGGACGACCTTGTATGTTTTGTTACCCGTATCTTTTACGAGGAACTCACGGTTATATCGCTCGGTCTTTTCAGTTACGCCGTTTTCGATCGTAAGCGAGTAAAGTGGTTGTTCTTCTGTTGGGACTGCTTTTTCATTTCGTGGTGTTACGAACTTTCCAACCTTCACCGGTTCCCAGCTCTTAGCCGTTGAGCTGTCTGCCCTAAAGTAGCTTTGGTATAGAGCGTTTAACCTCTTCCCTTTGGTCTGAATCAGCCGTTCTGTTTTCTCAATGACCTTATCCCAAGTTGACAACAAATCGGCGATGGCTCTTTGTTCCGGATATGGTGGCAAAACAACAGGTATCTTTTCGACTACTGTTTTGTTAATTTTCACCATAGTGTTACTGGTTCCAGAAGCACAACTTTGGATATATTTCCGAACTATTGAACTCCTAAGGTAGATTTCGAAAAAAGTATTTAAGACTCGGGTTTCATCCACACGAAACCGCATTAGCAAATCTGGATAGGAACAATTTTCAATTTCACCCCTGAAAAGCATCGTTCTTCCAACTTTGTCCAGTGTATTAGATCGACTGATTAAAAAATCACCTGTCTCCAGTAGAAAGTCTTTTACTTTGTTATCTTCTTTTGGGGCTGGTTTTGCTTGGGATGGATCGAACCCATTTTCGGTTAAATTCCCTAAGCTTAAAATCCAGCTACCATTAGATTCCTCAGGACAATTCGGTGAATATCCATTTTTTATGTCTTTAGTAACTAAATTTTTAAGTTTTACGTTTTTCCATTCCTTGGGGATGTCATACTTAAGCTTCATCGCTGAATCTCCTTAAGCTTCTCGGCCATCTTCACCCTTACCGCTGCCAGCTCTTTTTCCAGAGCGTCAATTTCCACCTGCACTGCATCGATGTCGATCTCCTCTTCCTCCTCAAAGGTGTCCACATAGCGTGGGATGTTGAGGTTGAAGTCGTTCTCCTTGATCTCGGCAAACTCGGCCACATGGGCGTATTTTTCTTCTTCCGCCCGGGCAGCGTAGGTCTCCATGATCTTTCCGATGTGCGCTTCCGAGAGGGTGTTCATGTTTTTCCCAGAGACAAACTCCCGGCTGGCATCGACAAAGAAGACGTTTTTGCATTCTTCACGGACTCCACCTTTTTCACGGGAGCGGTCAAAGACCAGAATCGCCACCGGAATGTTGGTGGTCGGGAACAGGTTACCTGGCAGACCGATCACGGCATCCAGCAGATTTTCCTCTATCATCTTCTGGCGAATACGGCCTTCGGCTGCGCCTCGGAACAACACGCCATGGGGGACCACCACGGCAATACGGCCCTGTTTTTCAAGAGCGGTTTCCACCATGTGGCTGATAAAGGCCCAGTCGCCTTTGCTCTTGGGCGGAACCCCTCGCCAGAAGCGGTTGTACTGATCGCTCTCGGCGCTTTCCGCACCCCATTTGTCCAGTGAGAACGGCGGATTAGCCACCACGCAGTTGAATTTCATCAGCCGGTCGTTTTCCACCAGCAGCGGGCTGTTCAGGGTGTCGCACCATTCCACCCGGGCACTGTCAAAGTTGTGCAGGAACATGTTCATCCGGCAGAGCGCCCATGTACTGCCGTTGGACTCCTGACCGAAGAGGGCAAAATTGCGGTCGCCCACCTCTTTGGCTGCCTGAATAAGAAGTCCGCCTGATCCGCAGGCCGGGTCACAGATACGGTCGCCCGGTTTCGGGCCTGCCAGCTTGGCCACCAGCTCGGTTACCTTCAGCGGGGTAAAGAACTCTCCGGCCTTCTTTCCGGAGTCGGAGGCGAAGCGCTCAATCAAATAGATGTAGGTATTACCGATCACATCCTCGGACACGAGGCTTGGCTTCATGTTGAGCTGCGGCTTGTGGAAATCCTCCAGCAGTTGTTTCAGACGGCGGTTGCGGTCCTTGGTTTTTCCGAGGTTGGCCTCGCTGTTGAAGTCGATATTACGGAAGACCCCTTCGAGTTTGCTCTTGTTGCTCTCTTCAATATGGTCGAGTACGATGTTAATCAGCTCACCGATGTTGGCGGCGGACCGGCGCTCATACAGGCTGTAATAGGTAGCGGGGAATTCATCCAGAACCGTTTCTTCACCGGTGTCGTCATTCTTTTTAGTGAGCTTTACCACTGGGAGAACAAAACGTTCACGCTCGAGCTTACGGCGGATACGAACATCATCGTCGCCATACTGCTTCTGATATTCTTCGTAGTGGTCCTGCCATACATCAGAGATGTATTTCAAAAACAGCATCACGAGGATGTAGTCTTTGTACTGCGCCGGATCGACAACGCCCCGGAAGGTGTCACACGCCGACCATGCCGCGTTGTTGATGTCTTTCTGATCAATCTTACTGCTCATGTTTTATTCTCCTTTTGCAAACTGCATTAGTACTGTTGAAATGTATTGTTCCCGCTTGTCGGCCAGCGTATGAAGCAGGGTTTGTTCACGAGCAGACAGCGTGGCCAGCTCTACGATGTTTTTCTGTTTTTCCAGACTTGGCAGCGCCACCTCCAGATCTTCAATGGCCTGCTTACTGATCATTTTCTGAACCGTCCCTTTGGCCCGGCTGGTCAGAAAAATCTGCGCATCCCGCTGGCTGATGTACCAGTTCAGATACTCGGGCAACACCTTGTCCGGCTTGGTCACCCTTATCCTTAATAAAGGAGCGGCAACAACAGCCTTGCCCGGATCTTCAAGAAGAACCGCTGCAGTGGTCAGAGACCCGCGAGATCTGAATACCAGATCACCCCTTTGTGCAAGATGGTGATCCTTCATGGCCTCCATGCTGATTCTGACCAAATCATCACAGCCAATCGTGTTGTCATCCAGAAGATCCTTCATCTGAATAACTGCAACTCCGCCACCTTCAGAGGCTTCGAGACGGGACCTGAACGAGTATCCCATCTGCACGGTTGCCAGCTTTTTTATTTTCATCTTCATTCAATCACCTTACAATATGCTGTAATGTTATTTCTGTATAATATACGAATATGCGAGATATTTGTCAACCCCATTTTGCAAAAATACCATTTCTGCACTTTCACCTCCATTTGCCAGAGGCAATCCGCTCCGCATCATGACCGGGGTTGTAGTGGTACAACCAAGCAGGCCGGATCAAGTCGTTGGTCTCCACCGCCACCAAAACCCGCTGATACATGCTTCTTCCATCGGGATTGAAAGATTCCAGCCGATCGATGGGCGGTGTAGACTTCCACATTAAACAGATAGACACTAAAGGTTATTCTCACATTGAATGAGACAAATTATCACTCTTTATAGTAACATGTTGGTATCTTAGGAAAAGGAGAGGGGAGCAGCTTCCACCCAAGATTCTACTCCCCATACTAAAAAATAGTACTTTATTATCATGTGAATATGAATAAATTGCAAGTTCTGGGGAAGACCTACCCATGGGAGCGCCCCTTCTCTTGCCCCAGCTGTAGAGGGGTGAGGCTTGAGGATAGACGAATCGAGCTCGTTCCGGAAAATCCAGGTCTGGTACCAGTCAAAGTCAGGCCGAAGGATGATTTGCGGATAATGGGTAAAGTTGTGGGCCGGAAACATAAATGAGAGCGCCCTATGAAGGAAGACTGACAAACTTAAGGTATGAGAAGACAATGGCAACTTTCAATCTGCGCCGCTTTTCGAAGCCGGGAATGCTACGGAGAATTGATCCGGATGTAGGCTTCCACATTAAACAATTACGTATCTCTGGATATTATCAAGATGTCTTAGACTAAGTATTACATTATATAGTAACATGTTCGCATCATAGGAAAGGAGAGGGGAGCAGCCTCCAACCAAAGATGCCTGCTCCCCAAACTATAAACATAGTACTGTATTATCATGTGGAACTGAAGGAATTACAAGCTCAAGGGAAAGCCTACCGCTGGGAACGCCCTAGCCATTGTCCTGGTTGCAATGGTGTTCGGTTGTGGGGCCATGGGTATGTATTGAGATATTTCCAGGGATTCCCGGCTGGGCTTTGGCTCAAGCGCTGGCGTTGTAGCGACTGCGCACAAGTCCATACCCTCAGGCCTTTTGGATGGCAAAGTCGGCTACTTCATCCGTTAGCACTCATGAGAAAGGCAATGTTGCATAAGATTCGTCACGGTGCTTTTAGCCATGCATTGGCCAGCCGGCAGGTGCAACAGTATTGGTGGAAAAATCTGAAGATTTGGGCCTACAGCCAGTCGCTCAGCCTTTCTATGCACATACTAGAAGATCATGTGGCTAAGGGTTTTCCCTTGGGAGTGGGTAAAATCTTCACTTCGAGACTCCTGCCATTCCGTGCTGGAAGCAGACCCTACCTACCTTTTGCACTGAACACGTCAGTCCCCTTCATATAGGGTTAAACCCAAACCATAGAAGGAGAAATACCGTGACTGACAAAGAAAAAGAACAGATTGCAATTTTCCGTTTCGGCGTAATCTTCCCACTTCTGGAGAAGAAGAGTCTTGCATGGGGTGAGCAGAAGAAGCTGTTGCAACAGCTGAGCCAGCGCCAATGGGAGATTCCATTCAGCGACCGTACTACCATTGGAGGGGCTACCATCCTCAACTGGCTTCGCCGTTACCGTGAGGGAGGGCAGCGGATTGAGGCTCTGTTTCCCTCAGACCGCAGCGATTGCGGGCGCCAAAGAAGCATAAACGATGAGACGCTTGCCGCTTTATTGCAGATCCGTAAGGAAAAGCCTTCTTTTACCATCAAGAAGGTGGTGGAGGAGGCCTACAGGCGCAACATTATCACCAAGGCTGACCGTATCGCCCTTCCCACTGTCTACCGCCTCTTTAGGCTCCATGCAGAAGAGACGCAAAAAAAGCAGGAGGATATGAGAAAGTTCGAAGTGGAGCTGACTAATGATATGTGGCAAGCGGATGCTTTGCATGCAGTACGGGTAACCCATGAGGGCAAGCTTCGCAAGAGCTACCTGTTTGTGATTCTTGATGACAAAAGTCGCCTAATTGTGGGAAGCGGCTTTTATTTGCGTGAAAATGCGGATTCCTTTGTAGATTGCCTGGCAAAAGCACTCAAAAGCAGGGGGGTACCCCGAATTTTATATGTTGACAATGGTAGCCCGTTCCGAAACCACAGGCTCAGTATAGGCTGTGCAGCCTTGCAAATATCCCTTCGTTATGCAACTGCCTACAGGCCAGAGGGGTCTGGAAAGGTTGAGCGTTTCAACAGAACGGTAAGGATGCAATTCCTGCCTGATATCACTGAGGGTATACCCTTGGAAGAGCTGAACAGGCGGTGGCAAAAGTATCTGGATGAACAGTATCACCAGAGAATACACAGCAGCACTGGCCAGACACCCTTACAAAGATATCTGGACGATGCCCACCTGCTTAGGGGAGCCCCGGATCAGCTGCCTGACTACTTCCGCTATCGCGAACAGCGCACAGTAAGCAACGACCGTACCGTCAGACTTGCCGGACGGTACTATCAGGTCCCCCTTGGTCTTGCCGGCAGGCGCGTGGAGCTACGCTACGAGACACTGGACAGGGTTGAACTATTTGTAGAAGGGGTTTCAAAAGGGTTCGTTTCAGAGGTCCCCCTGCATGCCAATAGCCGCATCGGTAGGATTAGCGAGGGAACAAAGCAACCAGTCACTCCCAAGAGCGGCAGTCTCTTTTCGGGAGGCGGGGCATGATGAAGGACATCCGACATTTTTTCTCACTGAAGGCCGACCCCTTTCCTCAGGAGATTGCTACCGCAGACCTTTACAGGCTACCCAGCCTTGAACCCATGCAACAGCGCATCAGGTTTGCCATTTCAATGAGGAGCTTCTCGCTGGTAACCGGCGATGTGGGTTCGGGCAAGTCGACCAGTTTGCGGTATGTGGTGGACAATCTTGCCAAGGGTGAGCATGAGGTGCTCATGTTCACCGCCGGTTCCTACACCATGGTTGAATTCCTGCGTCAGGTGCTCCTGTGCTTTGGAATCGTCTCCAATTCCTACAAGGTACCC
>Ga0265294_10001200_pt1 | contig 35280 bp, 34 predicted proteins | sample MunlanPumphouse3_FD_192504 | JGI IMG/M metagenome (GOLD analysis project Ga0265294, IMG submission 192504) | Groundwater microbial communities from a municipal landfill in Southern Ontario, Canada - Pumphouse #3 | ecosystem: Environmental > Aquatic > Deep subsurface > Groundwater | place...
CAACATACTTCCCGAAAAATTGCCTTCTTATAAGAACGATACTGGGGAAGAAAAAGAAAAGTTCGGCGCAAAATTGAAATTTAGACTGCGAAGTTTGCCCGAGGCTATTTATATCAAACCTGAAGAAATTAACTCAGAGGGCGTTGACGTTTCGAACGATTCATCATACCATAATGATAAGAGTGCTTTAACAGAAGAAAGTTATAAACCTTTTGATGGCAAAGCCTTTAAATATAAGGACTGAAAATGACTGTACCCGCGTCTGTTCGGCAAGCCTTTACAATGATTGAAGTTGTGGTAGCTATAATGGTTATTGCAATGGCGTTTGTGCCGATGTTGAATTTGTTTAAGTTTGGCAGTCAAGGAACTGTTAACAATGTTAATGAGGTGACTGCAACCAATTATGCCTCTGATTTAGTGAATTTTGTCAGAGAAATTCAGCATTATAAACTTGAAGAAGCGGTAAAAGACAAGATTGAATTAAAGACTGATGCGGAGATCAAAGATTTTTTTGCGAACAAGCTTAAGCTAAACCCTCCACCGGCGGTTGAAGAACCTTTTGAACGTAGTATAGAACTTAAACGTTATGACGGCAAAGTTAAGAAGGGTGGCGGTATTCTCGGAGCTATCGGAGCCTGGATAGGCGAGGCGATTGCTGCATATGAGAAGCGACAGGCTATAAACAGCTATCTTTTTTCTGTGACTGTCAGTTTTCCAAGGCCAACAAAAGCCGGAAGAGACAAGGTGAGGCTTTTTTCTATGGTGGTGGAATAATGAGCAAAACAGAAAAAAGGCGTGGCTTTTCTATGACCGAAATAATGGTTATAATTGTCATAGTAAGTGTTATAGCTACGAGTGCTTATAAGATCATGTCAACAGTATTTTCGCATTTCACTAAAAGTCAGACGAAGTTGACTAACCTTAGAATGGCTAATGTTGTAGTTGAATGGATCAAATCTGATGTGAGGGCAAGCGTTATCCCCTCGGGCGACGAAGAACAGCCTAAAATTGAAGAAACTACGTGCACCTTTTGCATAACAGACAATAAAGGTGAAAACAGCAGGTCAATGGTAGAATATGTGTTTAAAGACAACTCTGTAACAAGAACATATAAAGGGCAAACGCGAAGTCTTACCGGTAAAGTTCAGATTACAGACATGAAATTTGATGAGGTGCTTGATGAAAAAACTAAAAGCAAAGCCTTGTTGATAACCATAAAAGTTGACAGAGACAAAGATCTAGAGGATAGAACTGATTCTCAAAAAATGAATGTTGTTAAGTTAGAGACTATTTTGTATCCGAAATTTTACGAAGAATGCTTATCGGTCGAGGAAAAGTATTGGAACAGTGCCAGGCGAAATGCCACAGGAGGGGTATAATGAAAAAATCTGCCTTTTTGTTAATTGCGATGATAGTTGTTTTTACAGCATCTCTCGATGCTAAAACTCATACCATAAAAACAGGTGACACATTATGGGATTTAGCTGCTTCTAATTACGGAGACCCGACTCTTTACAGTGTATTGTTAGAGGTGAACGGAATAACAAATCCGCGCACTATTCCGAATGGTACGGTTATAACAATTCCCGACAAAAGCACAATGGTTCGCATTGCAAATGAAACTGACCAAAGCAAACGAAAAAGTTTGATAAAAACTGCTGTCGGTAATAATGGCAATTCACAAGAATCAGGAGTTACAAACCCAAATACCAGTAATCAAGCCAAAGATCAGGTTTCTCGAAAAAGAACAAAGCTCAGTGAACAAGATTTATCATTTAAGAATGTTCTTGATGGCCCGAATACAACCGCCGACACTTTGATTAAGGTAGACGAAAGCAAATAAGAACTACATCGACTAAAAAGGTAATATGAATTTATTCATATTACCTTTTTGCTATTAATGTTGACTTTTATTTTTATGAAATGTATTCTAAAAACTGTTTGGGACTATATAATTAAAACTCGATAGGCTTTTACGGTTTTATAATGTGTGAGTGTTTAAGACTGTAATGTTTTACCGGTTTATCGATAATCAAGGAAAGAAATTATGTCGACACCGTACAACATTGTTCTCGGAGTAATTGGCTCAGATTGCCATTCGGTAGGCAATAAAATTCTTGAAGCGTATTTTACTGAAAATGGTTTTAATGTAACTAATTTAGGTGTAATGGTGAGCCAGGAAGAGTTTATCGCGGCGGCTATTGAGACAGGCGCCAAAGCTATTTTAGTCTCAAGTTTATACGGCCACGGCGAAATTGACTGTGCCGGGTTGCGCGAAAAGTGCATCGAAAAAGGCTTAGATGACATAATCCTGTACGTCGGCGGCAACTTGGTTGTCGGTAAAGTTCCGTTTGAACAAGTTGTAGAAAAATTTAAAAAAATGGGTTTTGATCGTGTTTTCAGCAATGAGGGTTCTCTTGATGAAGAAGCTGAATTGTTGCGAAAGGATATTGAAGAAAGACTAAAATGATTCCTCAAAAGATTATCTGTGTTGATATCGGCTCGACATACACAAAAGGCGCTGTTTTCAACCCGACAGAGGATCGTTTTAAAGTAGGCGCCCGCGCAGTTGTGCCTACCACAGTAAATTACCTTCCTGATGGCTTTTATAAAGTTCTTGAGGCGCTGATCCCCGGTTTTGGCTCTGAACACGCTTATGATAAAACGGATTTCCCCGTTTTCTTTTCTTCGTCCGCAAAAGGCGGCCTTAAAATTGCCGTGGTCGGATTGGTTCCGGAAATGTCTTTGAACATCGCTCGATTAGCTGCTTTTTCGGCGGGTGCGAAGGTTTGTGCCGCTTTTCCTTACCGCCTTGGCAAGTCAAATATTGCACAAATCGAAAGTTTGGCTCCCGATATCCTGCTTTTCTGCGGCGGCACCGACGGCGGTAATGAGCGATATGCTCTCGAAAACTCGAAAATGCTCGCCGCTTCAAAATTCTCGGGCACAATAATTTATGCAGGGAATAATTTTGTGGCCGATGAAGTAGCTAACACTCTCTCTGATAAAGAAATCGTGGTAACAGAAAACGTTATGCCCGATTTTGGAAAATTAAACATAGAACCTGTCAGAGAGGCCATCAGAAAAGTTTTCTTAGAAAAGATTATTTCAGGAAAGGGCCTAAACGAGATTGTCAAAAAGTTCGAAGCCCTGCCGGTTCCAACGCCGCTCGCAGTATTTAACCTTGCAAAGGCAATCGGAGAAAATGTTAAAGACTGGAATAACTTTGCCATTATAGACATGGGAGGTGCTACAACAGACTTTTATTCTTATACAGATGCTTTTCATTACGATGGCGAAACAGTTATGAAAGGAATAGTTGAGCCTCTGTTAAAAAGAACCGTCGAAGGAGACCTCGGCATGAGGGTCAGCGCAGAATCTGCTTGCGAAACCGGAACAGATTATTTCGCCTCTCTCGGATTTGACGAAAATAAATTAAATGATCTAAAAACTTATAGCTTAAAAATTTCTGAATCACCCGAATATTTACCCGAAAACGAAACAGAAAAAATGTTCGACCGCACCTTGGCAGGAGCTTGTATTTATCATTCTTTGCTTAGGCACGCCGGCACAATCGAAGAAGTTTTCACAATTAAAGGGCGTATTTGGGCGCAAACAGGTAAAGATTTAAGACGAATTAATAAAATAATTGGTACGGGCGGTTATTTGGCGGCCATGGGACGAAACAACGAGAAAATTATTATTCCCTCTGAACCAAGCACTCCATGCGAAAAAATTCCCCTTTTGCCCCAAAAATTCACATATCATGCCGATAACACATATGTTTTACCGCTTCTTGCAAATTTAGCGGAAAAATACCCAAAACATTGTGCTGTTACCGCAATAGATTCATTGGTCAATGAGCAGCAAAAATGAACGAAGGAGCCACCAACGTGAGCGTTTACAAAATTAGTGACGAAAAATTTAACGAAATCCGCAATGAAATACTTGCAACTTGGCCGACCGGTAAAGACGTAGACTTCGAAGAAGCAATAAAATATCAACAGGCTATTCCTGAATCAAAAAACTTTGCTGTTGCAATGAAAAAAGCCGCTGAAGAAAATAGAACTTTGCTGCAGCCCAGAGCCGGAGTGGCATTGGTGACAGAACATATCAATTTGCTTAAATACCTCGAAACTGAGGGTGAGGCAGATCTGCTGCCGACAACCATTGATGCCTATACAAGACTTAATCGTTATGAAAATGCCGCTGACGGCGTTGAAAAATCATTGCAGGCAAGAACCTCCCTGCTAAATGGATTCCCCGCAGTTAATCACGGTTTGGTGGGCTGTCGAATGGTTACAGAAGCCGTTAAATCACCGATTCAGGTTCGTCACGGCACCCCCGACGCAAGGCTTCTTGCCGAAATAACCTTGGCAGGCGGATTCACAAGCTTTGAAGGCGGCGGGATATCATATAATATTCCTTACGCTAAAAAGGTTCCGTTGCAAAAATCAATTGACGACTGGAAATATGTTGACAGGCTTGTTGGAAAATACGAAGAACGCGGCATTCACATTAATCGTGAACCGTTTGGCCCTCTTACCGGCACCTTGGTGCCGCCATGCGTAAGTCATGTCGTTGCGATTGTTGAAGGTATTTTAGCCCTGAGACAGGGAGTTAAATCAATTACGCTGGGCTATGGACAAGGCGGCAATTTGGTTCAGGACGTTTCGGCAATATTGTCTCTTAAATCACTTGCACACGAATATTTTAAACGAGAAGGATTCGACGAATACGACCTTACAACAGTGTTTCACCAATGGATGGGCGGTTTCCCGCCTGATGAAGCAAAGGCTTTTGCAGTTATTTCTTTGGGCGCAACCGTTGCCGTATTGTCGGGTGCCGACAAGGTTATCGTCAAAACTCCACACGAAGCAAAAGGAATTCCCACAAAAGAAGCTAACGCACAGGGCATAAAAGCAACAAGACAAGCTGTTAATATGCTTCGCGACCAAAGATTTCCGGTGAGCGAAGAACAAAAAATCGAAACCGAACAGATTAAAAAAGAAGTTCGCAGTTTGATGGATACAATTTACAGATTGGGAGAAGGCGATATAGAAAAGGGCGTAGTTGCAGCTGTAGAAGCAGGAGCGCTTGATGTTCCGTTCGCGCCTGCAGTATGTAATCATGGCAAAATTTTGCCGATGCGCGACAATAACGGTTATATCAGAATATTTAATAAGGGCAATATGGCATTAAGCGATGAAATCATGGCATATCACCGCGAAAAACTTGAGGAACGCGCAAAAGTCGAAGGGCGAAATGTGTGCTTCCAAATGGTTACAGACGATATTTACGCAATAAGCAAAGGTGCTTTGGTAGGGAGACCAAGATGAGAATTTCAAAGGTAACATTTTCCAGAGGTATTTCAGCGTTTTATTTTGATGACCAGCGCGCAATTAAAAAAGGCGCAAAATACGACGGCTTTACTTATGTGGGGCAACCCGTAACTCAGGGCTTCACAAACATAAGACAGGCCGGACAGAGCATATCTATAATTATGCTGCTCGAAGACGGGCAAATAGCGACCGGCGATTGTGCTGCGGTTCAGTATTCCGGAGCAGGCGGCCGCGATCCCCTTTTCCTCGCCAACGAATTTATTCCGTTCCTGGAAAAACATATCAAACCGCACCTTGAAGGTATGGAAATCGGCACTTTCAGAGATATGAGCAAAAGGTTTTGCGAAATGAAAATTGAAGGAAAACCTTTACATTCCGCAATTAAATACGGCTTGACCCAAGCACTGCTCGATGCGGTTGCAAAATCGCTCAGAATTATGCCTTGTGAAGTTGTGTGCAATGAATATAGCTTACCGATTATCGCAAAACGCGTGCCCATATTTGGGCAGAGCGGAGATGACAGATATAACAATGTTGACAAGATGCTTATTAAGAGCGTGGAGGCTTTGCCGCACGGCTTAATTAATAATGTCGAGGAAAAGCTTGGCTTGCAGGGCGAAAAGCTCAGAGAATACGTTAGATGGCTTGTAAAACGTGTTAAAACTCTCAGAGCTTGCGACACTTACAAACCTGATTTGCACATAGACGTGTACGGAACTATCGGACAACTTTATGAAAATGATATGATTAAAGTTGCTGACTATGTGGCATCCCTTGAAAAAGACGCCGAAGACCTGCAACTTTATATTGAAGGGCCGGTTGATGTCGAAGCAAAATTGCCACAAATCGAAGCCTTGAAAACAATTACTGACCGTCTCAGAGCAATTGGATCAAATGTTAAAATTGTGGCCGACGAATGGTGTAACACTTATGAAGACATTAAAGATTTTACTGATGCAAAATCTTGTCATATGGTGCAAATTAAAACCCCTGATCTTGGCGGAATACAAAATATTGTAGAAAGCGTTATTTATTGTAAACAAAATGGCATGGAAGCCTACCAGGGCGGAACATGCAATGAAACTGACAATACTGCACGCATTTGTGTGCATTTGGCTATGGCCGCACAAGCCGAAAGAATGCTTGCAAAACCGGGCATGGGTTTTGATGAAGGCTACACAATTGTAAATAACGAAATGGAACGAATTATTTCCGTTCTCAAAATGAAATACGGAGAAAAATGAAATGACTAAGAGAGAATTTAAGGTTCTATCGCCTACGGCCATACTTGGCTATGGTTTTCCCGAAGCATCCTTTTTGCGCGGAATAGAACAAAAACCTGACTTGATCGCTGTGGATGCCGGTTCTACCGATCCGGGGCCTTTTTATCTGGGCGCAGGGAAAGCTTTTACTGACAGAGAATTTGTAAAACGCGATTTGAAATACATGATTTGCGCGGGTGTTCAGCATAAAATTCCCGTGGTGGTGGGCACTGCAGGCGGTTCGGGAGCCGATGTGCATCTTGAGTGGTGCAGGCAAATCATTGAAGAAATCGCTAAAGAAAACAATCTGACATTCTCTATGGCAGTTATACCTTGCGATGTTTCAAAAGAAAATGTAAAAATAGCCCTTGATGAAGGCAGAATAGTGCCTTTGGCATATGTTCCCGAACTGACGAAAAAAGATATTGACGATACAACTTATGTGGTGGCGCAAATAGGACCGGAGCCAATTATTGAGGCTCTTAAAGACGGCTGCGACGTTGTTCTGACAGGCCGCTGTTACGATCCCGCTTGCTTCGCGGCACTTCCCATCATGAAAGGCTACGACCCGGGATTAGCACTGCATATGGGCAAAATCTTGGAATGCGCCGCGATCGCGGCAACACCGGGGTCAGGCTCTGATTGCGCAATGGGCACTTTAACCGAAGACTCATTTATCCTTGAAGCTCTTTCACCCGACAGAGTCTTTACTTGCGAATCTGCCGCAGCACACACTTTGTATGAAAAAACCGACCCTTACCACTTGCCGGGGCCGGGCGGCGAAATTAACCTCGAAAACTGCTCGTTTAAAGATCTGGGTAACGGAAGAGTCGAAGTCAAAGGCAGTAAGTTTGTGCCGACAGAAAAGTTTTACCTTAAGCTCGAAGGCGCGAAATGCATCGGTTACAGAACCATAAGTATTGCCGGAACACACGATCCGATAATGATTGCAAATATCGACAAGGTTTTGCAACAAGTTAAAGAAAGAATCAATGTACTTTCCGGTGATAACAATAGAAGCGATAATTTGTTTTTCCACGTTTACGGTAAAAATGGCGTAATGGGAAGCCTTGAACCCAATCCGAATGTTAAATCACATGAACTTTGCATTGTAATTGAGGCACTTTGTCCAACACAAGATCAGGCTAATACCCTTTGTAGCGTGGCGCGTTCCACAATGTTGCATTATGGCTACGAAGGTCGTGTGTCAACCGCAGGAAATCTGGCGTTTCCGTTCTCGCCCTCTGACATAACCGTCGGTAAAGTATTCGAATTTTCAATCTATCACCTTATGGATACAAAAAATGAAATACTTTTCAAGCATCGTATCGAAAAATACGAGCAAGGAACGAGGAAATAAACCATGAAAAGAAATATTACCGAAGCCGCAAAGGTTATTAGATCAAAAAATGCGGGTCCTTACGAGCTTACTTTTGATATAATGTTCAAAACTAAAGAATATTTTGAACATTTTAAAGAGAACAAAGTAATAAATAAAAAAATGTTTGCCGAACTCTATAAAATTCCTGAAGCGGATATTATGACTATTGTTTGGTTTGCACCCGCAAATGCTGTCAAAGTTACTATAAAAAGGCCTATTTCGTCAGGTGCACCGGGCGAAACAGATATTTACGGCGCTCAACAGCATGCTCCGTTATTCAATATAGAGTTTTAAATTATGTCGCACACTTTTCTTAACGCTAACCCCGCTAATTTCGAGACTCTGATGTATGCTACTTATTACGCACCGCGAGGGCGTCCTCGTATGTATAATCTTGGCAGTTTGCTGGCTAGCAGATATTTGAGACCTACTGATTTGGTTATCGGAATTATCGGGGCAGAAGGATCAGGGAAGTCGACTCTCATCAAAGGCTTGTTTTCGGGCTTAGAACTCACTAATGATGACGACGGCGTAAACATGAAAGTGGCACCGATTTATGATTTCCATCCCGATAATTACTTCGCGCCTCACACTTTTCATCTCGATATTCGCTATGAATTGGCATTTCATCAGCCGTTTGAAATTATTGACGCTGTAAACAATGCAATCGAAAACGGCAGGCGCGTGATAATGGAACACTTCGATTTGATTTTCGATCAGTTGGGTTATAATGCTCAGTTGATTTTTGCCATCGGAGAAGAACTTGTTGTTGCAAGACCAACTGTCTTTGGCCCTTTCCCTGCAGAAATAAAAAAACACGCTGACAAAACCGCAGTCTACAGAAGAATGGCTCACAGCGCAGAAGATATTACGAGCTATGTGCTAATGGTAGACTATAAATATACTCGAAGAGTTTTACATTCAGACGTACGGCATGGGTTTGTTATAAAATTCCCTGAAAAACCTGATATCCCGATTCCTGAGTTGGAAGCAAAGGTTAAGGCTGTAATCGATGAAAATAGAGCGATAAACTGCGGCGGAAAAGATAAAATAACCATTGGCGATTGGCAAATGTTTTGCACCGGATCCAGAACACATATTAAAAGCAGCGGCGAAATTAAAAATTTCAGACTCTGGCATGAATATGTATATGACCCAATAGCAAAAGAATACATGCTCGTCGGAATGGTCGGGCCTAAGCAGGGTACTAGCATAAGGGCTATCCATTATTTTGATGACGATGAGTTAAGCGGAAACACTCCGAGCTGATTACTTAACACAAAAGAACACCCCGAAAAACTTGAAGTATTCGGGGTGTTTTTTTTACGAAAAGACGATAATCAGGGTATGATTATGTCATGAGTTAGGCCTTCATCTACGTTTTGAGGAACGGTTAAAATAGGGCTTTGGTAGCAAAGTCGATCTTCGGGGTCAGTGAATACTTTAATTATATAAGATCCCGCCGGGAGTGTAAGTACATAGAAATAGCTGCTTTCGGTTAACACTGCAGAACTAAGATCGCCTTGAACTAACTCGCCTGTTGAAGTGTCTTGGGCGCGAACAGTGTAAATAATATCAGTGCCGACGCCTGTGAGACCGGTGCCGCTGACTGTGCCCGTTATTCCATATAGCTGTCCACGTTGCTGAAAAGCGTGTGCAGCTTGATTAAGATACTGGGTAATCGAATTTGTAAAATCATCGCCCTCATAAATATTTATCCCGCCTGAGAGCAATGTTTCAATTTGTAATGTCAAAGAAGCTATCTGATCATTGTCAAAACTACTTAAGAAGGTTGAGAAAGTAACCGTCGCATCATCTGCTTTCAGTTTTTCAAAAAGCATTGCTTTTGCCGTTGAGTCAGGATTTACGCTGCACGGAATCTCATCGCCGTTAATTGCTGCAATTTTTTGTTCGGTGGTTATAGAAAACAAAGATTTAAGAATAGGGTTGTTGTTAACTTTTACTTCAATTTCATAGTTTTCGGCCAACAATAGCTCTTTTATCATTTCTGTATCAGCGTGCAAGGGAAGTGTTGCCGTAATTCTCTCATTGCTTGGAATCAGATCTGATGAATTAAACTCGTAAAATACGCTCGAAACTCTTGCGTCGTTGTAAAATTTATAGAGGGTTACAGTTGCAGAGCCCAAGGAAAACGGCACCGGAGCATCGCCTCTTAACTAATTTTTTCAATGTATGCACTTCTCGAAGTATAATAAAACAACCTAATTATTCTACATTTTTTTCTGCCATTATGCAATCCCAATCGTTTTAAGTCCTAACTTAAATAACAAACTCATGAAATCAATATCTAAGTCTGCCTTTAAAGTCATTTTATCGCCGGTTGCAGGGTGCGTGAAGGTGAGTTCTTTCGCGTGCAACATCAACCTGTTTAACCCATATTTTTCAGACAACATGCGATTGTGAAACCCATCACCGTGCTGATGATCGCCAATCATATGATGAAAAATATGCTTCATGTGCCTTCTTATTTGTCTGTTTCGACCCGTAAGGGGCGTAATTTCAAGTAATGAATATCTTGAAGTCGGGTGGGGTCTCACCGGAACATCAATCTCGACTTTTTCGAGCAATCTGTATTCTGTAATCGCTTCTCTTGCCTCTTGGAGCTTGCTCTTTTTTTTATCGGTCATTTTGTCCCATAAATCTTTAAGCGGGTGATTGATCACCCCAAACTCTTCTGTAAACCCTCTTACCAAGCCTAAATACTTCTTTTCTACATCTCGGTTCATAAAAGCTTCGCTCAATTTTTTTGCCGAATCTGATGACAACCCAAACACTAAGACCCCCGAAGTCGGCTTATCTAAGCGGTGAACAGGGTAAACAACTCGTCCGAGGAAATTACGCAAAATTTGAAGTGCGTTTTGAGTCTCGTGTTTATCGATTAAACTTGCATGCACCAACAATCCTGCAGGCTTATTTATTGCCACAATATATTCGTCTTGGTATATAATCATTTGTCAAAAACACGCTTCAAGGTATCCACCGCGTCCTTTTTGAACTCGTCTCGCATTTCTTTTGGTCTGATTTGCTTAACAAAACTGATATCCCCGCTTTCATCAAACAAAACAACGGTAGAAAAAAGGCCGTCCAACTCTGAATTCATTGCGCCGTATCTCATATCGTAAAACGTCACCTGACGCAAACCGGATTCGTTTAAAGCGCTTTTGCTCCTGATCATGTCCATTGCAAAAAGCTTGAACAACTTACAGTGTTCATGCTCTGCCGCCTTTTGAACAAATTCGTCTTTGTCTGATTTCGCTAAACGAAGCGGCGCAATAGGGACGTCTGATCCTTTTTTTAAGTAAGTAACCATAAAATTATCGTCAGCATCCCGTCCTACAACCCTAAAAATACTTATGTTCAAAAGTGTCGGCATTGCACGAACTTCAACAGCCTCAAAATTTTGCTGTTTAAACATTTCTTTGCCCAATGCGGCCAAATGCTGCGAATTATGATAACCCCAGGCTGCATATCCAAAACTTAACCCCAACGCCGCAATAGAAAGCATTCTGATTTTGGAAGGTTGAACCAAACTAAAAATACCCAAAATGGTGACAATTAACAAAGGTGCAGAAAAAATTAAATCAAGTATAGAAACACAATCAATGGCCAAGCGCTTCTCGGTAATCGGCCATAGTATCGCCGTTCCGTAACTGGTAAACCAATCTATAATAGGGTGCGTTGTAAGCGCGAGAATTGTAATGCCAACCCATTCTCGATTTGTTAACCCATTTTTCGCAATTTTACTGACCAAAATTCCGAGCGGAATCGCAAAGATGAAGCACAAAATTATCGAATGCGTTGGCCCTCTATGATACTTTAAAGAAGCCCAAGGCCCCCACAAACGCGCAATCACATCAAAATCAGGCAAAAGACCCAAAATAAAACCATAGATACTTGCCTTTTTTCCGCCTTTATGTCCATATGCAGCCTGTGCAACAGCCGCACCCAATAAGCCCTGCGTCACTATATCCATTTTATAATCCTAACGTTTGTCGTAATAATGCCTTCACAGAAGCATCACGGCCCCTAAACATGCGAAAAACTTCTGCGGGGTGTTTGCTGCCTCCAAGCGCCAAAATAGTGTCTCTGAAACGTTTTCCAGTCCTCGCCATCGCATCTTTGTCTTCGCTGCCCAACTCGATAAAGGCTTCATAAGCGTCAGCGCTAAGCACCTCAGCCCATTTGTAGCTATAATAGCCCGCCGCGTAGCCGCCCGCAAAAATATGAGTGAACGAACATAAAAATTTATCATTCTCGTAAGCACGTAAAACACAAGTTTCGTTCGCAATTCTTCTGAAAGCATCAAATGGGGTCTCTGAACCATTTATGTCATATTCACCGTGTAAATAAAGGTCCGCTTTCGCAAAAGTTAGCTGCCGCTGCATCTGGTAAGCCGCCCGGTAGTTTTGCGATTCTTTTAATTTTTCGTAAAGTTCTTTGGGAAGGGGCGACCCTGTTTTGTAGTGGCGCGCCATCTGTTCTACCGTAGTCTGCTCGGTGCACCAATTTTCCATAAACTGGCTTGCAAGTTCAACCGCATCCCACTCAATGCCCGAAACGCCCGCAGCATCTGCCTCATCAACCGTTGTGAGCATTCCCTGTAAAGCATGTCCAAACTCGTGATAAAGCGTGTTCACTTCGTAAAAATTCATGAGCGACGGCTCAGAACCAATCGGAGGAGTTCCGTTGCAAATAACATAAACCACAGGACGAACTAGCTTGCCATCAGTAATGCGGCGATTGCGGCACGTGTTCATCCAGGCTCCCCCGCGCTTTTCAGACGGGCGAGAGTAGGGGTCTAAGAAAAAATGTGCAATCATTTCGTCATTTTCGTCAAATACATTGTAAAATCTGACATCCTCGTGCCAAGTAGGAATCTTAGGGTATTCAGAGCTTTTTATGGTTATGCCGAACAGTCTTGTGCATAAATTAAACATGGCATCTAATACTTGTGGCATCGGAAAATAAGGCTTGAGCTGCTCTTCGGTGAATGAATAAAGCTTTTCGCGCAGTCGTTCTGACCAATACATCATGTCCCATGGCATTAGTTTTTCTTTGAAGCCGCTTTCAGCAGCAAACGTTTCGAGCTCTTCATGCTCTTTTTGCGCCGAAGGTGCCGCAGCTTTTTCAAGTTTTGCGAACATTTCAAAAACATTATCAGCACTTTGAGCCATTTTACTGCTTAAACTTAGTTCTGCATGATTCTTATAACCAAGCATTTGTGCTTTTTCATGTCTCAGAGCCAGAATTTCTCGAATCAGACCTGAATTGTCAAATTCGCCTTCGGAAGCCCTTGTTGTGTAAGCATGATATACCTCAAAACGACGGTTGCGATTTTTGCAATGTTGCATAAAAGGTATATAACAAGACTGATCAAGGGTTATGAGCCATGGCCCTTTATTAAAATCTTGGTTCGTTGAACCTTGATTTGTCTTCTTTTGCCAAGCTGAATGCGTTAGTCTTTTTAATGATTCGGGCCAGCCGTCTGTTTCCTCTTGCTCTGTTATTGTTAAAGAATACGCTTTGGTAGCGTCTAAAACATTGTTGGTAAACTTGCTTGATGCTTCGTTTAAGCGTTTGATTATCTCGTTAAATCTTTTTCTGTCGGCATCATTTAAACCTATACCGCTTTTTTCTGCCGATAAAATCTGCTTGTCGATGATGCGCTGTTTTGAACTTGTAAGTCTTTCGTATTCAGGGCTTGCTTGAAGCTTTTTCAAAGCCTTGTAAATAGGAACGCTCTGAGATAATTGCAATGAAATTCTTGTGCACTCGGGCATTAATAGGTCGTATACTTTACGAAGTTTGTCTGAATTTTTTACGCTCTTAAGATGTCCTAAAATTTGCCAAGTATATTCAAAATCAAGATCAATTTCTTCAAAAGGTTTGAAAAGGGCATCCCAAGTTGGTTGTGCATCTTTTTCAACTTGTTTTAATATGTCTTTTGTTTTTTCAAATACTTCAAGAACTGCCGGCTCAAAATGTTCGGCAGTGATTTCATCAAATAATGGAAGTCCAATGCGCCTTGAAAGCGGGTTATTATTTGTACTCATTTTATACCTTCCGGGTTGCTATGCTGTAAATAAAATATTTTGAAAATCAAATTTTGCAACCTGTTTCACGCTATATTACATTGATTTGTTAATAATTTCAATTATTTCTGACTCCATGTCCTAATGTTAAATTTTCATATATCTGTGTTTTGACTTTGCTGGGTTAAAGTGTTAGATTTTATATATGGTGAATATTGCTTCTGCTAATAAAATGGGTGTACTGAACCTACCTCTCGAATATAACCCGGGAAAATTCAAAAAAATCTTGGGTGCTTTGCCTTTTACAATTGAAGCAAACGGTATAAGAATTCTTGACCACGAATCCATTGATTATAGCGATATTGTTTCTGTTGCTGCAAATTCTGTTTATCTTGAAATTTTAAACAGAAATAACGCCGTTCTTAGATTAAATTGCGGTTTAAAAGCTAAAAATTATGCCGAACTGATTCAAATTATTAAAAATGAGAATTCTGAATACGAAAATTATTCCAATGAACTTGAAAAAAACAATCTTAATAATTCTTTTGATTTTGTAAATAATATCCTTGAATTTAGAACTTTACCTTACGTGCGTGCTGCTACCTATATTTTAAAAATTGCAATTGTTAAAAATTTATCTGACATTCACTTTGAACCGACAGAATCTGATAAGATAAATCTGACCGTTAGGCAATCCGGAGAAATAATTAAAGTTGCTTCCTTAGAAAAGATTAAATACGAACGAGTGGCAGCAAGGTTGAAATATTTGGCAAAATGTCTTTCTCACGTTGATGATCTTCCTCAAGAAGGCGCTTTTAAACATGACAACATAGATGTGAGGCTTTCTACATTTCCAACAGATAATGGCGAAAGAATTTCATTAAGAATTATTAACACAATTAAATTTTTATCTCTTAATTCTCTGGGGTGGTCTAATGAACATGCCGCTATTTGGCTAAATACAATTAAAAGCAACAGAGGCTTGTATATAATCTCGGGAAGGGTAGGAAGCGGTAAAACCACTGCCATGTATTCATCCTTATATGAGCTGTCTATCCAAGGGGATCACTTGAGAGCTGTTACCATAGAAGACCCTGTTGAGTCTTTTATTCCCGGAATATGCCAAGCTTCTCTATCCTCTTTAAAAGAAAAATCATTGGCTAGTGCATTTAAACATATTTTGCGACAAGATCCCAATATTATCGCCCTAGGCGAAATAAGAGACGCCGACTGTGTTAAAGAAGTTTTGCAGGCTTCTTTGTCCGGGCATTTAATTCTTGCCACATTTCATGCCGGTTCTGTTAACGAAACTGTGGAAAGGCTTAAACAAATGTCGTCGGACGAAAATATGGTTCTGTCCGGACTAAAAGGAATATTACATCTTGAATTAAAAAGAGAAGGGGCGAAATTATCTCCCGAAGTGCATTTTGCAAAAATCTGTGAAAACAAACCTGAGAGGGTGTTCTGATGAAAAGCTTAGGAATGAGTCTTTCAGATAATAATCATGTAGATATGTTTCTTTTTCAACTGGGTTCACTCTTATTAAACAAAAAATCCATGAATTTTGCTCTTAGGGAACTTGCTAATAATAAACTTCTCGGATACATTTCTCAGAGAGCTGTTAAAATGGCTGAATATATGGAGTCCGGTAATGTAGTCGATTACAAAATTTTTAAAAAAGTTTTTCCCTTTTTGCCCGATCGCATAATACATATAATTGCTTTACCAATCTCAGACTATACAAAAGGGATTCTACTTGTTAATTGGAAATATTTGAAATTTAATCTGAAAACTTTGTTTAACTATGTTTATGCCCCGATTCTCTCAATATTTTTTGGCTGTGTAGTTTTTAAATTATTCGCACACTTTACTTTCCCTCAATTAAACGAAATCCTCTCTGGGTTGAATGTTGAGCGATCTTACTATCCGGAACTTCTTCTGGGTCCATTTTTTACTGAAGAATTTGCGAAAATAATTATTCTTTTGCCTGTGATTATATTTTGTTTTCTAATGCTGTTCGCAAAAATTGTTTTCTTAGTTAAAGGTGCATATAAGCTTCAAGACAGAGCAAATTTGTTGCGTATGCTTGCGGTTTTGCCATTTAACGAACGATTGAGCATTTTAACTATGATGTCAGAAAAGCGAATCTATAAGTCAGAATACTTAGTCTACAGAAAATTCACAAATCTCTTAAAAGAAGGCGTTGACATAAATTCAGCTTCTGACAGATCCGGTTTATCCTCGAAGTTAGGTTGGCTTATGCTACCAACTTTTAGAAACGAGACTTCTTCAGAGGTGATATTAGAAGTTGCAACACTATTTGAAAAAAGACTTGAATATCTGATTGATAAAACCGGCCACATGTTGAGGCTTTTGGCAATCTTATTCGAAGGAGCCTTATTCGCATCCTGCACTTGGGTCCTTTTTTCTGCAATATCAGATATATTAACAGGTATAATGCTATGATAAATAAAATAGATTATGCTCAACTAATAGAGTTTTGTCATATAATTTTGATTGTGTCAAAAAGCGAAGGACGGATAAGCGATTCTTTATCTGCGTTGTTAACTAAAGATAAAGATAATGATAATAAAGCTTTTCAATGGGCACAAGCCATTGCTCAAAATCTTGAACAAGGTCATTCTATTGAGGAATCTTGTAAAATACTTGAGAATATAGATCCCGTATTAAACAGATTATTGCCTTTGATATTAAAAAAACAACTTTATAATTTATTAGAGGCATATATCCGTTTTCTTACTTTTCTGGAACTGTTGAAAGAAGATACGAAAAATGCATTATTTTACCCTTTTATCGTGTCGTGTTTACTATTTTTGAGTCTCTTGCAACTTAATTATATTTTATTTCCTGAAATGGAAAAAATTGTTCAAGACTTTGGTGTGAATTCGCCTTTTCTGATGAATATTCTTTTTTTTGCAAACAAAACATATTGGCCCTTATCTTTGCTGATTCCCGTATTCATTTTACTGTTTTTATGCCTGACAACACTATCAGTTTTTAACGGCAGACTTTTTGCTAATTCACTTATTGCCAAATTTACCGGTATACAAACGGCACTAAGATTGCAAGAAATTTCAAGAATTCAACATATGATTGGACTATACCTTTTATCTGGTGAAACACTTGAAAAGTCTATAGAAACTGTTGCCGAATTGTCTACACAAAAATACAAGTCTCATATGTTGTTTATTGCACAAAAACTTGCTGAAGGTATTTCCCACGAAATAGTTTTTAAAGATTCTAAAATATTTGAAATTATGATGCAAAATGAAGCCAATCAAGAATTATCCTCTTACTTTAAGTTGGCCTCAGAAAATAATTACAAATCTTCAAAATTAATTTTTAATGCCTATTCCGGCCTTATGGCCCTGATTTCTTTGCTCGCAGTTTCTTTTCTTGTTGCATTGATTGTATGCGCTACTTTTGATTCTTATTACTGGTTGATGTGGAGTTTTTAATGATTTATCGTAAAGGGATTTCGCTAATAGAAATTTTAGCTGCTACTGCCTTGTGCTCATTTATGCTTATTTCGATGAATATGCTAAACGCAAACTTTAATAAAACATTGATAAATGCTGATAAAAACTCAACCGCGATATTCATGATTGAAAGTATTAAAAACAAGCTTAAAGCAGATCTATTAAGCGGAATTTACAGTTACGAAAATATTAACCCTGAGATTACGCAGTTTACTGATTCTAAAAATTGGCATGTTAAAGTAGTCAATAGAGAGAAAAATGGACTTAAATTAGTCTTATTTGAAAAAGATCTGTATTCCGGATTTGTTTATGAGTTTGGAGTTTTTGAAAATGAATAAAAAAGCTTTTACTCTTATAGAAGTGATGATTGTAATCGCAATAATGTCAATTGTGATAACATTTTTACATCTCGGTAATTCCGGATTTATGAAGAGTTTTACACAAAAAAGCGAAATTATTAAGAATAACGATAATTTAGCCTCATTTTATTTATATATGAAAACTCAATTAAAAAAATGTGATTCTGTGATATTTGCGGATGAATATATAGTTAAATTTAAACCTGATATAACATTAAGAAGCCTTAATAACGGACATTCTGTAGAATTTAACGACAAATTGTTTGTTTTTGGCAATAACTACAAAATTTGGGGTTATGAGAAAGTAGATGAAAATACCTTTTCAATGCAGTTTAGCAGCGTAAATGAAAATATCAGAGTCTTTTGGAGAGTGGGCCATGAATAGCATCAATAATCGAAGAGGATTTGTCCTGTTTTTAACTTTTGCTTTTGGTATATTTCTTATTTATTCTGCTTTTTCAGTAAGCTTAAATGACATAGTTGCCCTGTATAGAAAACAAAATTACTGTCTTGATTTGGCAGGAAGAGTTAAACAAATTGAATTTCAAACCGCAAAATAATTTAATATGACAGCCTCAGATAATATTAACGACTTTATTTATAAGGGAAAAACATTAGTTGCTCTGACTCAAATGCTAGAAGACGGGTCAGTGTGCGATGAAAATCTTTTATTATCACTTTTTCAATCTATAGACGATGATTTTTTATTGTGTAAAATATTGGAATTAATTGCTTCACAAAAAATTCTTAACGGAGTTCAGTTTGCCACAAAATATTTGAGCCACCCAAACCCAAGGGTTAGAGCTAACGCAATAGAAGCAGTCTCATTAGATATAAAACCCTCTCTGACCAAAGTTTTTGAATTAGCGAAAGATAATAATAATCGTGTGGCAGTAAATGCTATTCTTGCACTTCAAAAGCAACCGACTAAAAAATTACACGAACTTATTAATAATTTGACTTATAAAACCCGATCTGATTATGGTTTTAGTCTTTTATATCTAATTGATCATTTGTCGAATATTAACAGAATAGACCTGCTTAATAATCTTTTATATATACATAATCCCCACGTGAGAGATTTGGTATATTCTAAGTTGAAAAAACTTGAAAATAATGGCAATCAAAATGCCGGAATAATCAGGAAAAACGTTGATACCCAAATCTTGTTGCACCAAAACAGAAAGAATTTTTTTAGAAACTCATTAGATGACATAATGTCATCATTTATTGACAGGTTTCAAGAAACCGATTTTTGCCGGGAAGAAATTACAAGATCGAAAGACCCTCTTGTCGAAAGAGAGGCGATCAAGAAAATTCTGGATAAAGTATCTCTTGCGGATATTGCTGATGTTGAAACTCTTGAAAATATCAAATACATAGACTCTGACGCAGAATTCTTAAAGAATCTTTTACTAGCATCTAAAAAAACTTTTTCTGATACTGAAACTTTTAATAAGGTCTTAATAAGAATTATTGAACAAGAGCTCGCAATACTCGAACAAAGGAAAAAATTTGCAATAACCTGTTCGGTTTACGATTTACTTAAGCCTGATATTTGTATTGAAAATAAGGAGATTGCCACTATTAAGCCGGATCTGGCTTATTTAAAAGCAATTGTTTGGTCATATGTTCCGGAAGAGGAATTTTCTGTTTTGCCCGGACGAGAATTGTCGGTGATAGATATTTTTACTCTTACTATGAACCTTTATCAAAAACATATTTGGGATTTTACCCTTATCACATTTCAATATATTATAGAAGCTCTTGCTTGGATAGGCGTAATTTATGCTACTTTTTATATTGTTCAGGAATATATATTGCTATTTATTATTCCTGTTATATTAATTTTTGTTACTGCTTTTAAATGTTTAAAGCTTTTTATTGCTTGGCAAATCTCTATTATTTTAATGTTGCAAGATTTTGTACACGGTAGGCAATATAATAGTAAAGAAATTTCCGCCTCTGTTTCTGAGACCATGAAAACTGTTTATTATGTTGCTCAGGAAAAATATAAGCGATTGGTTTTATATGGTATCGGATTCACATTATTAGCCAAAATACTGGCAATTCCCATCCCGGCTTTAAGCATTGAAACAACAATGTATTCTTTTATGAATTGGCTTGTTAATATTTCGGTTATCGTCTTAACAAGTTGGCAAACATTTAAGTTGCTATTGGTTGAACCAATCGCAGTTATTGCCCCAAAATTCGATGCTTTTAGAACATCATTTGAATTTTTTAATGAGAATAAAACAAAACTTATTATGTTGTTTCTGATCGGAACTTTTTTGAGTAACGCTGTTGCCGGCACTTCGGGCCAGATTATGGATTTTATGCCTTTCGGAAAATATCAAATCATTTTAAAGCTTGCTCTCATAATACTGTCTAATCTTTTCTTGTCTCCCATAATTTTAAGTAATATGACAATATATTGCTTAATCAAGCTTAAAAATTATAATGTTAAGAATTGAGCTTTAAATTACTATTTTACTCTCTCGGGTATTAATAACTTTAATATTAATGCTAAAGTCAGACCAACTAAAAAACCAATAATATGGCAATCAAATGCAACTCCGCCGAGTAAAGGGTTATTGTAGTTTGCCTGCAATGCATTTATAAGCAAGTAAAAGCCTAATACAACAAATGCAGGAACATCAATTCGTCTGATGAAAAACCAAATCGGACAGAAAAAACTGGTAATGAGATTTTTTGGGAAAAAAGCCATGTAGGCACCCATGATGCCACTTATTGCGCCGCTCGCTCCGACTAAAGGGGTCGTGGATTCGGGATTTAAATATGCATGACCAATCCCTGAAGCAGCTCCGACAAATAAATAGAAAATAAGATAGCCAATTTTACCAAGCTTTTCTTCAACATTATCAGAGAAAATCCAAAAAAACCACATGTTAGATAATAAATGATCCAGACTCCCGTGTAAAAAACAAAATAATAAGGGCATTAACCAAATGATTAAAGAATTAGTCTTCACCTTTAAAAAATTTAATAACTTGGCATCACTTTCATTTTTAATGCTTTGATTAAACTCATTCTCGTCAATCGCAGAGTTTACAAAATACTCTGTTTTACCGCTATTATATATTGACGGCACCAATCCATATTTGTTGTTGAAGTTGGCCAGCTTATAAATACCGATTATAGAATTATCAGAAGCAGAACCGATAATAGACTGATAAGTGAATATCAGAAAACAAATGCCAATAATCACATATGTTATTATCGGTTTACAGCTGATCTTTGTGTTCTTATTGTCATGTACCGGAACGAACATATTATGTCTCGGGATTCAGTGAATGTCTCAAAAGAGCTTTTGTATTTGATTCTCTGCCACGGAACAGCTTAAAAACTTCCGCAGGATGCAAGCTTCCGCCCAAGGCTAAAACAGTGTCTCTGTACCTTCGTCCGGTCGCTTTAATGGCTTCTTCATTGTCAATTCCCGCCTCCTCAAAAGCAGCGAAAGCGTCAGCACTTAAAACTTCTGCCCATTTATAAGAGTAATATCCTGCCGCATAACCCCCGGCAAAAATATGACTGAAAGAAGCTAAAAACCTGTCATCGGAATAAGGCTTAACGATGCAGGATTCATTGGCAATCTTTTTATAAGCATCAAAAACACTTTCAGATCCTGAGGGATCATAATTGCTATGCAGATAAAGATCTGTTTTGGCAAATGCAATTTGCCTTTGCATTTGAAATGCTGCTCTGAACTTTTTTGCCGATTTTAATTTTTCAAAAAGGTCATTTGGAATAGGTGCTTTGGTTTTGTAGTGTTCAGACATTTTTATCATCGTTGGTTTATTTACACACCAATTTTCCATGAACTGGCTTGCCAATTCAACGGCATCCCATTCTATTCCGTTGACTCCGGCAGCTTCTGATTCATTAATTGTTGTTAACATTCCTTGTAAGCCATGTCCAAACTCATGAAACAAAGTGTTTACTTCAAAAAAGCTCATAAGAGAAGGGCGATGCTCTATTGGAGGAGTTCCGTTGCATTCAATATATATGATCGGATTTCTAAGCTTACCTTTGTAAATTCTTCTGCTCGCACAAATGTTCATCCAAGCGCCGCCACGTTTTTCAGAAGGCCGTGAATATGGGTCTAAATAAAAATGTGCTATGGCTTTTCCACTTTCATCAAAAATATCAAAAAAATCCACATCAGGGTGCCATTTAGGAATATCTGTTCGTGTAGATTTTTTGATCGAAATTCCAAAAAGTCTTTCACACAAACTAAATAAGCCATCAAGAACTTTGGGAAACGGAAAATAAGGCCTGACGTCATCTTCGGTGAAATTAAATTTTTTCTCACGAAGTCTTTCGGCCCAAAACGGAATATCCCATTGCTTTAATTCTTCCGAAAAACCTGAATCGGCTGCGATTTTTTGTATTTCCGAGTGTTCCTTTTCAGCAAACACTTTTGTTTCTTTTTCTAGCTCATCAAACATTTGATAAACTTTTTCGGGTGTTTTTGCCATCTTAGTGTCTAGACTAAATTCAGCGTAGTTTTTGTAACCTAAAAGTTTGGCTGATTCATTTCTGAGTGTCAGTATTTCTGTTATAAGCTTTGTGTTATCGGTTTCATCAGAAGCAGCACGGTTGACAAAAGCATTATAAACTTTAAACCTAAGCTCCCGGTTTTTACAGTTTTGCATAAATGGTTGGAAGCTTGGGTGATCCAAGGTGATGCTCCAAGGGCCGGAATCGGGAGTGGATTCTTTTGAATTGTGCTTCGTGTTATAAGTTTGAGAAGCTAACATTTTAAGTGCCTTAGGCCAACCTTCTGCGTCTGATAAGTTGTTTACTACTAATTCAAATTTCTTGGTAGAGTCTAATACATTATTGGAAAAATCGCTGCCAAGTCTTTGAAGTTTGTTAAATATTTCGTTAAAACGCTTTTTTTCTTCACCCTCAAGTGCAATCCCTGCTTGTTCTGCCAGCTTTATTTTAGTGTCAATAATTCTTTTTTTTGCATCATTGTAGGATTTATATTCTTTAGTTTGCTTTATTTGTTTTAAACCTTCATAAATTGGTTTACTCTGAGATATTTGGAGAGTTAGTTCAACAAAATCAGGCAGGCACTCTTGTAAAGCTGTTCTTAATTCAGCGGAGTTTTTGACACTGATAAGGTGCTCCAATACTCCCCAGGTGTATTCTAAAGGAACTTCTAAGTCTTCTAAGGGTTTACATAAACCTTCCCATGTGGGAATAATGTTGTTTTCAATTTTAACTAATTCTTCTTTAATTTCGCTAAATGTTGTTCTAAGAGCAGGCACAAAATGTTCGGGTTTGATAAGGTCGAAACGCGGTAGGTCTTCTCTGAGCATTAGAGGATTGTTTTGTTGTAGCATACTAATTCGTTTCCTTAATCTATTTAATATTTGAAAAATAGTATATCACAAAACAAATTTTAATGTTATTCTAAAAGAAGCAAACTTAAGGAGTTGAAAATGGGCTCGATTTTTGTTCTGATTGGAACATTGATGTTGATGTACAGCTTAATAATCATAGTCGGAGAAAACTTAAAAGACGACTTGTTTAATGGTATCGTAGCATTATTATTATACCCAATTTTTGTTTTTTATTATTCTTTATCGATTAATTATAAAAAAGGCCACAGAGCAATGTTTATTGGTGTCTGCGGCTTTTTGGTTTTGATTATTGGACGAATAATCGGCTTGGAATAATGCTTTAAATTTCAATCCCTAATATTTTAAATATAAATGCATACTCAAATGCTATTTCTTTAAGGTAATCATATCTGCCGGAGGCACCGGCATGACCCGCCTCCATATTCGTTTTAAGAATAAGTGCGTTGTTGTCTGTTTTCAGTTCTCGTAATTTTGCTGTAAACTTTGCCGGTTCCCAATATGATACTCGTGGGTCATTTAACCCTGCTGTAATTAACATGTTGGGGTAGTTTTGCCTTACGATATTATTGTAAGGCGAATAAGAAAGAATATATTCAAAGTATTCTTTATCGTTAGGGTTTCCCCATTCTTCGTATTCCTCTTTTACCAACGGAAGTGAAGGATCAAGCATCGTATTTATGACGTCAACGAAGGGAACGTCAGCTATTACGATTTTAAATAAATCCGGACGAGCATTTACAACAGCACCCATTAAAAGACCGCCGGCGCTTCCCCCGTTTATTACTAATTTATCCTTTGAAGTATACCCATTTTCGATAAGAAGCTTGGCGCAGCTGATAAAATCATTAAATGTATTCTTTTTCTTTAATAGCTTTCCGTCATTGTACCAAGGTCTTCCGAGGTCTTGTCCGCCTCTTATATGTGCGATAGCATAAATAAATCCGCGATTCAGAAGCGATAGTCTGATAGAAGAAAAATAAGGGTCAGATGATACACCGTATGCTCCATATGATGTTAGATATAACGGAAAGGTCTCTGACTTGTATTTTTGAGCTAAATCTTTATGATATACCATAGAAATCGGAATAGCCATTCCGTCCTCTGCTCTCGCATAAATTCTTTCTGATCTGAAATTAGACGGAGAGTAATTTTTGTCTAATACTTCGCTTTGTTTTAATAAAATTGACTCACCTTTATTGAAATTATACTCAAATACAGAGTCCGGAGTCGTTAGAGATTGATACTGGTATCTCAATACATCTGTTTCAAATTCGGGATTTGAACTCAAATAAAAGCTATATACTGCCTCATCAAATGTAATTTCTTGAAATAATTGCTTAGAGATATCGTAGTATTTTAGCTTTTTTAAACCATTTTCAACTTCGCTGATAACTAAATAATTTTCAAATTCCTCAAAATCTTCTATCATTATGTTATTTCGTGCAGGGATAAATTCTTGCCACTTATTACGATCAGACTCTTCAACCCTTGCTTTCATGACTTTAAAGTTGACTGCGTCTTCATTAGTGATAATATAAAAATACCCTTTATGATGAGCTAACCCATATTCAATATCTTTGCGCCTTGGGGAAAAAATCTTAAATTCTCCGGTTGGATTTAAAGCATCTAAATATCTTACTTCTGAAGTTCCTGAGCTTGAAGAAGATATTATTAGATATTTTCTGTCTCTGCTTTTTTCTATACCAACCCAGAACTGTCCGTCATTTTCTTCATAAACTGTAACATCTTTTGAAATATCAGAACCGATTGTATGTCTTATTATTTTATATGCTCGTCCTGTTTCATCGGGAAGAGTATAAAAGACTGTCTCATTGTCTTCAGCCCATTGTATTCCGTATGTAGTCGAAGAAATTCTTTCCGGATACACCTCGCCGGTTATGACGTTTTTAAACGCTAACTCAAATTTTTCAGAACCTGTAAGATCAACAGAATAAGCTAAAATGTCATGTTTAGGGCTTATACTTAAGGCACCCAAAGCAAAATAAGATTCGTCTTGTGCATATTCATTTTCGTCAAATAAAACTTCTTCAAGGGAATCCTTCTTTATTTTTTTTCTGCAATGAATTTCATACTGCTTTCCGGCTTCTGTTTTTGTGTAATATTTGTAATCATCAACTTTTTGAGGAACAGAAAAATCAGATTCTTTAATTCTGCTTTTCATTTCTTCAAACAGTAATTTTTGTATGTTTTCAGTGTCTTTCATGAAGTGGCTTGCATAAGTGTTTTCATCAAGTAAGTATTTCATGACATCATCGTCAGCTCTGTCCCTGAGCCAAAAATAATCATCTGACAACTCTGTGCCATGCACTAGCTTTTTGTTTGTTATTTTTTTCGCTCTCGGAGGCTGAAATGCATTAATAACAGAATTGCTTACAAGAATAATGGTTAATACTAACACTAAAATTGCATATGTTTTCATTTAGCTTATTTACTCCAGGTAAGTATAACCATATAGGCCTGAACGATAAATTGCCAAAAACTCTTTTCCTTCATTAACAGTGATTTTTCCCTCTTTTACTGACGCAGAAACCCAGGTTTCCATCGTTCTGACTAGTTTTTTTGAGCTAAACTGAACATAATCCAAGACATCAGAAACAGTTTCTCCTTCAATAATTCGATCTATGCTAAATGACCCGTCATTAGCTTGAGTAATGTGTACGGCAGTTGTGTCCCCAAAAAGATTATGCATGTCTCCCAGAATTTCTTGATAAGCGCCAACAAGAAAAACTCCAAGGTAATAAGTTTCATAAATTTTTAAGGGATGAAGAGGAAGGCAAGGATTGAATGTTCTGTTTCCGATAAATCGATCTATTTTTCCGTCCGAATCGCAGGTGATATCTTGCAAAGTTGCGTTTTGGGTCGGCTTTTCGTCGAGTCGATGAAGAGGCATGATTGGGAAAAGTTGATCAATAGCCCAAGCGTCGGGCAATGATTGGAACAAAGAAAAATTACAGAAATATTTCTCTGCCAGAATTTTCTCAAGTTGAGTTAAATCATCAACACAATGCTTTGAAAGTTTTGCCATATCTTTAATCTCATGAGCAATGCTCCAAAACAGCTTTTCAACTTTCGACCTGACTATAAGATCAAGCATGCCTAAGCTGAAAAGGTCTAAGGCTTCTTCTCTCAGTTGTACGGCGTCGTGCCAAGCTTCAATCATTGTTAAATCTGTTAAAGAGTCCAATATGGTGTGCATGTCCCTGACTATTTCATGATCATCTTTTGTTATCTCAAACTCTTCGTAAGGAGTCCTGGGAGGGCAGGTTGATTCAAGAACATTGAAAACCAATACAGAGTGATGAGCCGTTAAAGCTCTTCCTGATTCAGTTATTAAATGCGGGTGAGGAAAACCATTTTTATCTGACGCATCTTGTAGTGCTGATACTGCATCGTTAGCATATTCCTGAATGCTGTAGTTTATGCTGCTTGAAATTGTGGTTCTGGTGCCGTCATAATCAACTCCCAAACCACCGCCAATATCAACATACTCAAGGTTGCAACCTAGTTTTCTAAGCTGAATATAAAACTGAGCTGCTTCTTTAAGGCCTCGCTTGATTTTTCTTATATTTGTAATCTGGCTTCCTAAATGACAATGAATCAATTTAATGCAATCAAGCATGTTTTCAGATTTCATGTAGTCAACGGCTTCGATCAGTTCATTAGGAGTAAGACCGAATTTGCTCTTATCTCCTCCTGAATCTTCCCATTTTCCGCTTCCGAATGCAGCTAGTTTAATTCTGATGCCTACATTAGGCTGTACTTTATGAATTTTTGATAACTTAACTATTAGTTTCAATTCATTGAATTTTTCGGCAACAATAAATATGCGCTTTCCCATTTTGGTTGCAAGAAGCGCAAGCTCAATAAATTCTTCGTCTTTATATCCATTGCAAATCAGAAGTGCGTCAGGGTTTTCCATTATGGCCAATACGGCGTGTAGCTCAGGTTTTGAACCGGCTTCAAGGCCAATGTTAAACTTCTGCCCATACCTGACTATTTCTTCGACTACCGGGCGTTGTTGATTAACTTTTACCGGGTAAACAGTGTAATAGTTTCCGGAAAAATTATACTCGCTTGATGCATTCTTAAAGCATTTTGATATAGTTTCAATTCTTTCGTCAAGAATTTCGGGAAACCTAAGCAAAACCGGGCAAGAAACGTCTTTTAAACTGAGTTCATCTAAAATATCTTTGATCGCAATAGCTTTTTCGGGGTCACGATGAGGCATAACAGTAACATTTCCGTCTTTATTCACGCCAAAATAACCTATTCCCCATCCTTCAACATTGTAAAGTTCTGAAGAATCTTCAACCCGCCATTTTCTCATCGCAAACCTCCATAAAATTATTCACAAACTGAGGTTTACATACTAGAGAGTATTTAATGAAAATTCAACAAAAAAAAGCAGCTTTCTCAAGATATAGATTAAGCTGCTTTGAAAATCAAAAAATTATTTGTTAAGTGAGATTATTTTTTTATACAATTCTTCAGCCTTTTCAAGACGGTTGTTTTTTTTGTAAATTTCTGTAAGTTTCAGCATTAATCTCACAGTTTCTGCGGGATAATCTTTTTGATATTCAGAAATCCCTTTTTCGAGAAGAGCTTCGGCATCTTTATCTTTATTATTCTTTAAGTAAAGTACTGTTATGTGCTCATAAATCGGTATTATATTTCTAATAACCCTTGAGCGCATTTGAGTTTTTTCTTCATCAAAATCTTGAGATTTAGAATTAAACAGTTCGATTATTTTATATAATTCTGCAGCTGCTTCATCAATTTTACTTTGTCTTTCGTAAATCTCAGCCAGTCCGCGATGTGCCTCTGCTGTCGCCAGAGTTTGCCCCATCTTATGTTTCATCTCAATTAATTCAGGATTCCCCGGTTTAATATGCTTGTTGTGTTGATAGTTGTTGTGGATCTTGTCCTTTTTAAAAAAAGGGGGGCCGGGCTGTTCATTATGAGATGCCGGAACTTGTCCAAAAGCCAAAGAAGAGCTGAAGAAAAGAACCACCATAATTTTAATTTTAGAATTAGCCGTCATAATTTTCCTCCTCAAGATTAATTTTATAAAAATTTAGGTCTTTATCAGATTCTAATGAGTAAAAATCAGGTATTTCTGAATTTTCATTCTCGAAAAAACTTTGATTTGCATAGCTCCTTTCGTTAATAAAACTTGGAATATCTTTGATGGAAGTTTCAAAGACTATGAAAGGCGGGATTTGTGGAGAATCGTCAAAGACATTTTGTTTCGATTCATTTCTCAGTTCAACTATAACAAGACCGCAAATAATAGATAACCCAAACACTAAACCGTATTTTAAACCTGAAAGATAAGTTCTTAATAGGCTTTTATCTTCGCTGACAGCTATATTTTTATTCTCTGTAAGTGATTCAGGAAAGCACTTTTGAGGGGCACTTAACAAAGAAAGGTTATTGATGCCTGCGGGAGGAGTAATAAGGAGGTTGTCAAGCCATGCGTTACAGGCTTTGCAACTGTTTAAATGGCTCTCCAGTGCAATGTCTTCTTGTTCAGAAAATGAAGATTGTGTTGTCTTGTTTAATCGATTACGGAATTCTTCACAATTCATCGGTTCCTACCTCCTTTTCGTTAAATTTGCTCCAAATTTCGGAAAAACGCTTTCTGGCCCTGTATAATACTATTTTAGCGTTGTTCTCTTTAATTTCCAGAATTTCTGCAACGTCTTTTAAAGGCAAATCATCATGATAGACCATAATTAGTATTGATCGCTCTCGTTCATCTAACAGATTGAGAACTTTTTCAACGTCTAATTTAGTATTTATGATATTTGCTTCGGATTCGTTATCTTCCGGTAACAATTCATTGGGGTTAATTTCTCTGTTTTGTTTAATTATTCTCAGAGAATTCCTGTACATTATTTTGTATAACCAAGTTCGAAATTTCGATTCTCCTTTAAAACTTGCAATTGCTTTGAAAGCTGCTGAAAAAGTGTCTTGGATAGCGTCTTCTGCCAGTGTTTTATTGCCCAGAATACGAAACGCGTTAGAAAATAAGAAATCTGCATGATTTGAGAAAAGGTTCTTAAAACCTTCTTGCCTTCCTTGCTTTGCCAGTTTTATCGCTTCTTCGTCATTCATATAATATTAGAGGTTGCCTATTTGAGATTGGTTACAAAAAAAAGTTGCTTGAGTAAAAGATTTACTGTATAAATACGCACATGTCAAATAAACTTATAAAAAAGCGTTTAAAACTGGTTTCCAAATGGTTGGCCTTAGCTCTTTTCTTGTTTATAATTGTTTTCTTGCAAATGAGGTTTGGTAAACAGGCGCGAGATAGTTTTTTCTTATTTTCCGGTGGGCTAGGCATGTTTGTTTATGGTATGAACATGATGAGTGCCAACTTACAAGTGATTGCAGGCAACAGCTTAAAAACCATTATTTCTGCGCTAACAAAAAACAGCTTTTTGGCTATGTTAACCGGGGTTATCATTACCGCCATTATTCAAAGCAGTTCTGCAACAACGGTTATGGTGGTTGGTTTTGTTAATGCCGGATTGATGACGCTTGGGCAGGCAATAGGGGTGGTCTTGGGTGCTAACGTCGGTACAACGGTGACTGCGCAACTTATAGCTTTTAAGCTAACTGATATGGCATGGCCTATATTAGCCATTGGAAGCGCTTTGATATTTATAGCTAAAAGCAAAAATAATAGAGCCGTAGGAGAGGTGCTAGTAGGTTTTGCTTTACTGTTTCTGGGAATGAAATTCATGGGTGAGCCCTTGCTTCAATATAAAAATCATGAAGTATTTAAGCAAATATTTATTTCATTTTCAGAATACAGATTTCTGGGGGTTTTAGCCGGGCTTTTGGTGACGCTGTTTGTGCAAAGTAGCTCTGCGACTGTAGGGTTAACCATGAGTTTAATAGGTAGCGGGGCTTTTGGTGCCGACCCATTTCTGGCTCTCATGTCTGCGATTCCGATAATTATGGGTGATAATATCGGAACTTGTATTACTGCCATTTTGGCTTCTATCGGTACAAACAGAAACGCAAGGCGAGCGGCTCTTGCTCATTTGTCGTTGAATACGTGCGGAACTGTTCTGATCTTACCTTTCCTTGAACCTTATTGTAGATTTATCGCATTAACTTCAGATGATTTAATGCGTCAGGTGGCTAATGCTCACAGTATATTTAATATTCTGATTGTCTGTGTGTTTTTACCTTTAACTGATCAATTGAAAAAACTTATTTTGTTTATAATTCCGGTTGCGGAAAATGAAGAAATTCAATTAACAAATCTTGACAAACGCTTTCTTCAGACTCCGCCAATAGCTCTGAATCAAGCGGAATCTCATTTAAAAATGGTGGCTGTTGCTGTTAAGAATAAAATTAATATTATACTTACTGTGCTTAGACAAAAACCCGGTAATAATGACGAAATAATAGAAAAATTTGCAAAATTTGAGGAATACTCAAAACAACGAAAACAGATCGGAAGAGACTTGAATCAATTCCTTGTTTATTTGGCTCAAAAAGAACTTTCTGATGAAATGAGTCGCGAGGTTACAAGATTAATATACCTCAACAAAGACCTTGAAATTATAGCAACACAGCTGGGTAAATTTATGGGAGTATTATTTGAACAAGCAGAGAAAAACATTACAATTTCAGAATCCGGAAAAGATGAGCTAAATATCTGCTTAACAAGATTGAACGAAATATTTGCTGATTTAACTCGCTTTGAAAATTTAACTGATGAGCAATCGGCAAACATTTCTATTCTGATAAATACGCAAAATATGCTTATTGCTGAGGCCAGAAATTTGTTGATTTCGCGAATCAGGTCTTCTGAACACAGCCCGTATGAAAGCATTGTTCTCTTAGATTCTTTGCGAAGTATGGACAGCTTGTTAAGTTCAATGCGCTATACTTTCGAACATTTATTTTATAAATTCTGATCAAAAAAATACTGCTTGATACTACTTTGCGTAAATGTTATTGTAGACTTAATCTAAAACTAGGGTGAAACAAATGAATGATTCTCAAAATCTGTTGAATTTGAAAGAAGTATCACAACTTCTTAAAATTAATCCTGAGGTTTTGAGAAGGTGGCTGCGAAACGGCAAGCTCAAGGGCATAAAAGTAGGAAGCGACTGGCGCGTCTATTATTCTGATTTACGTATCTTTCTTAATGGTCCGTTACCTGTCTCTTCTGAACCTAATGCTCCTCAAACCCTTGATAATGCACCTAAAATGTGTGTTCGATTCCCAAAATGGTTGGAATTTTCCGGGCTACCTTTGTATTTCAACGAAACATATGGCCCTGAGACTTGGCCAATTTTCAAAAAACTTATTGAACTTGATTTTGAAGCCGGTAAACCTGTAAATCGAAAAATTAAGTTAAATATTCCCGAAATTTCAGAAATGGTTGGCTACGATCAAGATATCGTAGATAATCTTATTCGCGCACTCAGCCAATCCGGCTATATAACCATAACGAAAGAAAAGTCTGCTTCATACTTTTCAATTGTTACTCCAATTAGAACACCTAAAATAATTCTTGATATAGAATATTCCAAAGGCGGTGTTAAAGGAGCTCCTGAAAGCACATTAGATAATGCTTGCTTACGAAGATTCTTAGAAATATAAGAGATATCAAGATGAAAAAAGATTATTTCCAAAAAAATATAAAATACGCTCCGAACTACAGATTATATGCAGGCCTTACTTTTTTCTTTCTTGTTTTAACAATATTTTCTGTCTTTGGGCAGTTTACTTCAATTTCGCAAGCCTCTTGGATAAATGTTGGCATGGGAATTCCGGTCATGATTTCGTGCTTTGCCGCAATGATTTTGCTTATATATGATCAGTATTTTTTTGTTTTTTTTATTCTGATTTTTAATTTGTTTTTTCTTTTTCATGACATAATAATTATTTACGATAATGAGGCTGTCATGAGAGGGTTGGAAATAGCAGCCGAAGAAACACCGGGGCTGTACAGATATGTTGCAGATATTTTTTCAGACGCTTTTAAATTTGGAACAAGAGCAATTTGGAGCTTTATTGGTCTTTTCTTTTCTTTTATTAGTTTAATCGTTGCCTGGATAAATAAAATTTTGACAGATAACAAACTCGCTATTCAGAAAATAACGAATAAAGAAATACCCGCTTAAATAATTGTTGCAATGATAGGGCAGTGATCAGAAGGTTTTTCCATTCCTCTGATTTCATAGTCAATTTCGACAGATTGACATTTTTCTTTTACTGAAACAGTTCCTAGCATTAAATCAATTCTTAATCCTCGGTTATCTTTAAAGCCGTCGCTTCTGTAGTCAAACCAACTGTAAAGGTCTGAGACGTTAGGGCTTAGTTCTCTGAATAAATCGTGTGCTCCCCAATTTTTAATAGCCTCCAGCCATTCTCTTTCTTCCGGTAAAAAACTGCACTTGCCCGTTTTTAGCCATCTTGACTTGTTTTGATCCCCGATTCCAATATCTTGATCTGCAGGGGCTATATTCATGTCTCCCATTATTATCAAATTGTCTTTAAGGCTGTAGCCATTATTCAAATAGGATAATAAGTCTTCATAGAATTTCTTTTTTGCCGGAAATTTTACGACATGTTCACGATTTTCGCCCTGAGGAAAATACCCATTTATAACCTTAATAGTTTTATTGTTTTCTAACTCGTAGGTTGCGGAAATCAATCTTTTTTGCGCATCTTCGCCGTCATTGGGGAAACCTTTGCGCAAGCTTTTGGGTGGCTTTTTTGACAGTAAAGCAACGCCATAATGACCTTTTTGCCCATAAGATTCAATGTGATATCCCATAGAGTTAATGAAATCTCTCGGAAAAGCATCGTCAACACATTTTATTTCTTGCACGCCAATTATATCGGGATTATGTTTCTCTATAAGTTTTTCAACTTGATGAAGTCTTGCTCTAATGCCATTGACATTGAAAGTACATATTTTCATTTAATTTTCCTTAACATGTTGGCTACTTCTTCTGTAGTAACCCTGTATGATTTGCTGCAAAAATGACAGGTTACCTCGGGTAGTTCTTTTTTTTCCAGAATTTCGTTTAGTTCTTCTTTTGACAAACAAGAAACAGAATAAAGAACTTTTTCTCTGTTGCAAGTACACTTTGCCGTTAAAAATCTATGTTCAAAAATTTCTAGATCTTCAATACCAAGTAATTTTGATAAGCCGGTGATATCTAATTGTTCCGATATAGAATTTTTTACCAGACCGCTGTTAAACTTTTCTAGTATAGAAATGAAAAGCTCGGAATCGCATGGTTCTGTTTTAGTGACCTTAACTGCTGAGGCTCTTTTAATAGCGTAATCTTCACTAATGGCAGCAATTTCAATTGCAGTGGGTTGATTTGTTGCTTCGTTATAGTATCTGGCAAGGCCATGCCTCATATCTAAGGGATCACAATTAATAGTGTTCTGCGATAAAATCCCTTTGGAGTTAGATTTTATAAAAGTCAATTCTCCAAATTTTCCTAGGACACAATTTAGTTGAATATCTTTTTGGTCATCAAACTCGTTTAAAATCTTTTTTAAGGTATAACCTCTCAAGTTGCCATTTTTAGATGCATCAGAAAAACTTCCGCCTATCGGACCATCTACTTTGGTTTGAATTGAAATTCTCTCATCATCATTTTTTAGTTCAGCTGAAGTTAAAGCAACAGCTGCAACAGTCTCGGCAAGAAAACGCCCTGCCGTAGGGCCGGATAAATGTAGTTGTTCAAGTTTTTTTACTGCTTCCGATACGACAACATAAGTCAAAGAAATTTTACTTGATTTTGAAAAGCCGTAAATAAGGTAATCCATGATAGCCTCGAAAAATAATTTCGATGATTATATATCGTTTTTAAAGGTCATTCAATAAAAAAAAACTATTTCCCTTTTCTATAGTGCACTAAGTGCAACATAACCGGCTATTTTTAAACCGTCTATGGCTGAAGATACTATTCCGCCGGAGTAGCCGGCTCCCTCTCCTATAGGATACAGCCCTTTAACAGATGGTGAATAACCGTAATCATTTCTTAATATTCTTACCGGACTGGAGCTTCTTGTTTCGGGAGCATAGACAATGGCGTCAGCTCGTTGCGTGCCTCTCAATTGAGATAACATGGCAGGTATTTGGATTCGCAGCGTGTTGAGAATAAAATCAGGAAAAATCTCGTCAAAAGAAGCCGCTAATGATCGCGGACATGAACGATCATGAGGAAGAGTGAGAGAGACTTTTGATAATAAAAAATCTTCAAGCATTAAAGCAGGTAACGAAAAATCTTTTCCGGCCGCATTAAAGGCAGCTTCTTCAATTTTAATTTGAAAATTTAGCCCATAAAGAGCTTTATCTTCGTAGATGCCTGTACAATCTTTGAAATCTGACGGCATAACGGGAACAATAAAAGCAGCATTTCCATATTTAAGGTTCCTGTTTGAATAGCTCATTCCGTTTGTCGTAAGTCTGTTACTTTCGTTTGCACAGGCTATTACTCTGCCGCCGGGACACATGCAAAAAGTGTAGCAAGGTCTGCAATTAATTTCCGGTAACCTCGTAAGTTTGAAGGAAGCCGGCTCTAAACTGGGGTGATCCTTAAATTTTCTGTATCGTGCAGTATTAATCTGGTCTTGAGGTATTTCAAGACGTATTCCGACCGCAAAAGGTTTCTGCTCTAATTCTATATTCTTTTTGCTTAATAACTCGTAAACATCTCTGGCACTATGACCTGTTGCAAGTATTACCGCTTTTGTTTCAAATTTTAATTTATCTGTAATAACACCGGTAATACTATCATTAGATATTTCTAAATCTGTCATGGGAGTGTTGTAAAAGAATGTTCCACCCAAAGATTCAATATGCTTTCTTAAATTCGGAATAATTTTTATCAGAACATCACTGCCCAAATGAGGTTCGGCATTTATAAATGTTTCTTCCGGGGCTTTACACAAACTTAAAATATTATAAAAGTCAA
>Ga0265294_10001202_pt1 | contig 35244 bp, 33 predicted proteins | sample MunlanPumphouse3_FD_192504 | JGI IMG/M metagenome (GOLD analysis project Ga0265294, IMG submission 192504) | Groundwater microbial communities from a municipal landfill in Southern Ontario, Canada - Pumphouse #3 | ecosystem: Environmental > Aquatic > Deep subsurface > Groundwater | place...
ATTTTTTAATTCTACGTCATTATCAAATTCATACTTTCTTAATTCACGGTAATACTTATTGATTTCATCGACACTTTCTTTTCTTAATTCCAGTATATTTTTTTTATTAAATTTTAAATTTTTTTCATTCATTTTTAACACTTCCTTAAAAGTGTTTATATAATATCATAAAAACATTTATTTGTTAAATAAAAAAAGAGTTTTAAACTCTTGTAATATATAATATATAAATATTTTTTTAATTCTTCGCCAATTATCTCTTGTTGACTAATAAATTCATTTAATAAATTAATTACTTTTTTATCTAATTTTTTATTATTAAGGATTCTTCTTCCTTCAATAATACCCATATTTGTTCCTTGTAGTAATATCTCTACAATTTTCGAATCAGTATTATCATTAACAATTTTTATATTTGACATATAATTAGTCATTACTTTTGTTAAAGACCCTATTTCATGAGGATCTTCTTCACTATAATTATTATATATCTTATTAATTTTATCTTCTATTTTGTCATAGCATTTTAATTGTTTTTGTAATAATTTTTTTAATTTTTTATTATCAACTTTAACTATTAAATTATTAATAGCTTCAATAGCTATTGTGCACCCTTTATTTATTTCATCTAGGGCATTTTTATTCTCTTCCATATTTTCACCTAATATTATTATGTGATTATATTATGGAAATAAACATTAAGTAAAAAAAGTAGTATGTTAGTAAAGTCAATTTTGTCTACTTTGAACAAAAGTGAAAAAAACTTTAGCGCTCTTCAAGGGAGGACAACCTGGAAATGGTTTTATTAAAATCAAATTATTTTAAGCAAAGAAAAAAGTGATAATTTATTTTAAAAAGTTTAAATTATCACTAATAATTTTATGTGATTTTAATATTTTGTTATTTAAAAATTACTACAAAAAATTTATTTTAATATAATATATTTTGTTAACCACTTCTTAAAATTTTCAACAGATTTATAATAAACAGCATGCTTATTTGAATCAGCCTCTAAATAAGCAATAATCTTTCCATTACGATAAATAACTACTGATGGACAATATTTCACATAATCAGACATATTGGTATCTTTAACACTTGAAAATGGGGTTTTATAAAAACTCATTTTATTTTTATCTAAAAACTCATTAATATAATTATTAAGATCATGAGAAGTAGAACAAAGAGGCTGATAAACAAAAACAACAAATGTTTTTTTATCTTTCTCTAGAGTTTTTAGTTTTTCACTATCGATTTCTATTAAAGAACTATTACCATAATATTCATTATCTAAATAAAATTGTTGATTATGCTGTGATTTTAATATTAATATAAAAATAATTATTACTAATAATAATATAAATGGTATTAAAATTAATAACTTCTTTTTCATTATTTTACCTTATGTAATTTATTAAAATCAATATTATGATAAGTTACTTTCCAAAAGTCATAGTTAACTTTACCAGAAGTTGTATTTTTTATGGCAATATTATTATTACCTTTATAATACCAATGTCCTCCCGTATTATATATTTTATCTTTATCCCAACCAAGAGCTATAAGCATAGATTTCATCATACCAGAATATCCGCCACCGCCACACATTAGAAATATATTTTTATCTTTAGGAAAATAATATTTTAAATATTCCATAGATTCTTTATAATTAGCAATGTATTCTCCATCTTCTGTTAAAGTAAATAAAGTTGTTCCTTGATAAGTATTACCTACTTCTTCAGGTAATCCGGTTACATTAACTAAAAATGGAAAAGGAACTGCTTCAAATCCTTTAATAATTCCTGATAAATATGAATCTCCACCTATACTTTCATAGTCTCCTTCATCAATTAACATTCTCATATCACGATAAACACTATCATCACGATTTAAATAATTATCAATAGTTTCTTCATTAATATTTTTATCAATTCCAAACATTGTTCCACGAACCCCATCTGTAATTTCAGGTTTTGGTAATGCCTGTTTTTTAATATCACTATCATTATTAAATATAAAATATGAAGTTACTCCACCAGCAACAAATGTTAATAGAATAACAATAATTACAATTAAATTCTTACTTTTCATATATCTTATTTCTCCTTTATATATTAATCATTAAATCTCTTACAATTCTTTCTATTACAATATTTTCCATGGGGCATATTATCACATAAATGATAATTTCCACCTTCTATTTTTAATGTTTTGCCATTTACTAAAACATCTGATATTTTCCATCTTGCATCATCATTTATTTTTACATTTTTAGATTTTAAAATTTCTAATAATTCTTCATTTGTTTTAAATTCTTTCATAAATTTCATCTCCATAAAAATAAAAAGACCTAGGGCTTCAAAAGTTTCCTAGGCACATCTCGTATATAAATATACATTACTATTGATCAAAAGTCAACATTTTTTGATCATTTTGTCTAAAACTATTATTTAAGTACCAGTTAGAAACTATTAACATTTATGTATTTATTATACCATATATTTGACAGATCTACTGCTAATTTAAACTTTTGCAGTAGTTTTGTCAAACTTAATGATGAAATTCTATTTGTCATTAGTTTTGTCACAAAACAAAAGATTAGAGGTTCGCCTCCAATCTTACTTATTTTATTGTCATTTATAGAGCTGGCTTCACTCACTTTTTTGATTTCCACTTAAGGCTGGATTCACCTGCTTTTTTAATTGCCGTTTCAAGAGCCTGCTTCACTCGCTTTTTAATTACATATTAAATTTAGCACATAAATTAATAAAAACCAATCATTAATTTTTCATTGAAAAGTTTGCTATTTTTCTTCTATAAACAAGTTAAAAAATACACTTTTTTCAAAAAAACGCACCTAAAAGTGTACCTAAAAAAATGAAAAAGGCCGCAAAGCCTTTAATATAAACAAAAATGGAGCCTCTCGGCTCCTTCAGGGGGCGCCTTGGAAGCAGTTTTTACTTATTTAGAAAATATTAAAACTCTTATAAAATAAGGGTTTGTGTTTAGCAGAGTTTAAGCGAGTTTGCTAAATTTTAGCATAATTTAAAGTTTTTCGTACCTAAAAGTGTACCTAAAAAATATTACCATATCCATGGATTTTTAAAGCACTCCGTTGTTAATTTGCTTATAAATATTTTTATTCATTTTATTCTTTCTTCTAACTCCATTATAGAAATTATCGGAAAGTTAATCATTTTATATCTTGAAGCAAAAACCTTATTAGTTATCATTAAAGGGACGACTTTATAACCAGTTACATCTTCAAAACCAAAAGACTTCAATATTTTTTTATAATTCAAATTCATAAAATCTATTCGACGTTGAAATTTATCATCATATTTATGTTCCAAAAAGAAATTCTTTTGTTGAGTAAGCATTTCAAAAAGACTTCCTACCCTATTTAAAACTTTACTCTCTACAATCCAAATTTTCTTCTTAATGTCGTCTATTGCAATAACATCATAATCACCTAAATCAATTGGATATTTTTCTTTTTTATCAATTTTATTTAACTTAACATTTGTCTTAACAAATGATACATCATTATTGAGAAATATATTTTTTATGTCAATAACCATAATATCTTCGTACCTTTTTTTCCAATCTAATAGTTCATTTACAGTCTTTTTCAGTCCTATTTCATAAGGTAACATAAAATTAGGTATCCCATTAAACCACATATCGTGAATATTTTTTAAGGTAACAGGAGAAAAAATCAATTCACCATTATATTCTACGATTGGTTTAACATCAAAACGATTGTCACGATTCTCTCTTTCGTTTATAGGTAAATAGAAATCTTCTTTATTTTTGTTTTTCTTCAGATCTACTGGGTTTATTGTTAGAAACTCTATTATCTTTCTTATTTGTTCTATTGAATATTTTTCACCTTCCGTAGAATTCACTAATTCTTCAAACTTTTTTATAGAATAATCTTTGTTCACCTTGTATACATTTGGACAAATCTTAGTATTTTCATAATCAGAAAAATGAAATTGCAAATAATTGCAGAAATCAAACAATCCTATTAGATTTACACCCGTTTCTGCTTCCAATTCATTCTTTACTTTTATCATATGTTGAATATCTTCTTCATCATTAGCAATAGTATAACTATTTTTTGAATATACCCTTTCGCTGTAATCATTTTCATCTTCTATATCAATAATATTATCAACAACATATTCAAAATCTATTGTTATATGAGCTTCTGTATTAGTAAAATAACAAATATCAGCACTATCATTTAGAATTATTAACCAATCAGATAGAGCCAGTAATCTATTCATGCTTTCATCATCAATTATTAGGTCTGATTCTCTCTGCAAAAATAGATTGGTTTCAATTAAATATTGTATTGTTCGTGCATTTCTTCTCTCTTTTTCACGTTGATCAATTATCATATTTCGCACATCACATAAAACTTCTTCTGTTACATTAGTTATAGAATCATATCTTTTTCTGTGAATATTTATAGTGTGGATACTATTTGAATACATATCCAATAATTTATAATGGAAATCAAGTTGATTGTACTTTATTACTTCACTCTCAAAAAATGATATTAAATCTTTTTGCATACTTCTGACAACTTTATTGGCATCTTTACCATAATAGTCTCCAGGTTTAACATTGCTATTTAAACATATTTTTGCAATTTCTTTTTTTGCCAACAAAAAGTGTTTTAAGTCTACATTAAAATATCGATAAGAATAATCATATACATAATCTAAAGATATTTGAACAACATCAACTTCCTTTTTATCTAATCTAGTAGCATTAAGTAACTCACATAGTTTCAAATATATTTTTGGAAAATATATATTCAAAGGCAAAAATAACTCCTTGACATAATCATTTTCAACACTACGATCATTGGCATTCATAATATCATTATACAAGTTATCATAATTAACTGTGTATCTAATATTTATACAGTTATAATCAATAATACAATCACTATAAACATATTTTCTATCACTTTTTAAATCGAGTCCAACTTTTTTTGAATATTGGTATGGCATAAATAATATTTCAATAAAATTATTTCCAGTCATAGCAATTTCATTTAAAAAATCTCCACATGTTTTTAGTTTTCTCAAATTAATATCATCTATCAAATGAATAATTTCTCTGTATTTTTCTATATCTTCAGTATCAAAGAAATCGACATTATGTGCAAAGAAACATACACCGTTATTTTTTAAATATTTTACATACCCAAAAAATATTTTTCTTATTTTATTTGAAAATCTATAAACTTCTTCATTTTCAACTTCAATATTCCATGAAAGCGGGTTTGACAGCAGAAATTCATCATTATTTTCCCAAGGAAAATTATTAACTGTATTTTTGAAATAATCTATTACATATTCATCAGAGGTATTTATTCCAACATTAACTAGTCCGAATTTTAAAGCTCCTTTTGCAAACATATGATTAAATGATTTCCACATCAAGAATCTGCTAGCATCTCCACCAAATAATATCATTTGGTCATAATCATCTTGTTCATTGTAATTAATATATTCTTCAACTTCATCAATATTTTTCATAAATAAAAACGTATATGCCAAATCTAAAGCGGAACATTCTAAAGTATTCTTATCGCTTTTCTCTTTTAAAGATAGATTTTCCTCACATAAATTAACAAAACTATCATGAATAATAAATTTAATCTTACTGTTCTTTGTTACAGTAAGTCCCAAATATCCATTGCTACTTCTTTTATTTATTCTATAATTTTTAAATTATCTTCTGCTGCTAATTTAAGTATTTTATTTAACTCAGTTTCCAAATCTTCTTTGTTTTTTAATCTGTCTTTATTTAATCCAATAATAGTTGTTGAGTTAGATGTTCTCCATAGGAAAGTATATGGAATCTTACATATTGTTTTATCAAATAAATTAACTGGGTAATAAAGGAGCGGAAAATTTCCTTGATCTAATTTTGATATTTCAGATAATACATTTGTTATTCCTAAATCAGCTAATTCAATTTTCTCTTCATCAGATAACGAGTTGTATAGTTTATCAAATAAATCAATTATAATAGAGGCATTATAAAGAGGATATTTTTTTTCATTGTACTCGATAAAATGTTCTTTTTCTATAAATTCTTCCTCAGGGATAGTAATTTCATTAATATCATTTAATAATTTGAAATCCAATTCTTGAAAAAACTTTCTTGTAATTTTAAATAACGAGTTTCCAGGTAAAACAAACCTTTTATTAAGTTTCCCATCAGATAAATTATTTTCTTTAAAGTAATCTATAATATCAGAATTATATTTTAATACTTTTACAATTTTATCTAAAGAGGACGTTATCATGGCGAGTGGTTTTAAAAAATATAATTGTGAATAAACATTAGTATATCCATTTCCTAATATAACATTATAAATAACATTTTCAAATTTAAATTTTACATCCCCAAAATCTTCTGTTATTGGATCATCCATATGATCAATATCAAGGATCGGTTTTACTCTCTGAAAAAATTTTTTAAATTCAGAATAATTTTTAATCGGTTGTGTACCATTCCTATCGCAAGTTTTCAAGCCTAAATTCAATGTCAACTGCGATTCTAAAGCTGACCGATTATTTATACATATATTTATACAATATATTGCTGCAAGCAAATCTGAAAACAGATATTCTTTAAGAATATCATTTACTCTTGCCAAATCAGTATCAATATCCAAAAAATATTTAGAGTATACACTTTTCATAAGACCTCCTAATAATAAATATCTTATTTGACATAAATTTTATATACTATTTCCATATATAATCAAACATCTTAGCCATTGATTCTCTATCTCTTTCAAATCTTTTTTTATTTATTGTTCTCAAAATCTTTTCTACTTCGACTATAAATGCTCCAATTGTCTCATCAAACAGTTTTTTATTAAACCAAGAAAACAATGATTTTATTACTTTCTTCGCTTTATAATTGTTTTTTAATTCTATTGTTGGATTTAACTTTTTGTAGGTTTTATCATGCTTTTTAAAAAAACCGTGATATTCATCAAGTGTTTCACTAATCCTTGGACCTAAATCCATTATCTTTTTATATACACTAAAGGAATTGTAATGGAATAAAAATGGCTTGTTTTTTGAATAATAATATGCTTTATATATATCAAAATAAGTACTATACACTTTATTGATTATTTCTCGCTTTTTAATATTAAATTGAATTATAGCGGTAATTAATCCAACAATTGCTCCGCAAAATAAATTCGTTGAAAAATTTATATAATCAAAGGTAATTAATAAACTCAACAGATAAAATGATGGATAAATTATTATCATCAATCCGCATAATATGATAATTATTATTCTTGCCTCTTTCATATACTAACAACCTCCAAACAAAAATAGAGCATATCTCATCTTAAAAATGAAATATACTCTACTATCTAATACAATTATAACATTGATTAAATTTTATTGCCAGATATACTAAAGAATTTATCAAAAAACTCCATTAATCTATCAATGACTTTATTCTTTTTACTTAATCTTGCTTGGTCCTTAGTAAACATAGACATTGGTGGTAGCATTGATGATATTTCAGTACCATCAGTTTCTACGCTCCCCTTTTCAAATGATCTTTTTATAAACTTATAAGTCTCATCTGAATTTAAGCTCTCATCTTCAATAATCTTATCTAATTCTTCTTTTCTTTTACTGTTCATAAAGTTTTCAAAATCGGCATAAACATCCGAGCCATCATTCAATGAATTAATAAAGTCCATGATTAAATCTTTCTTATTTCTTAAGTCTGGACTAGACATAATAGCTTTATTAATAGTTACCAACACTTCTTTATCTTGCATATTAGAATCATGATATTTTTTTACTAATGCCAAAATATAATCAATATTAACTTCTATCTGCTTGATAAGTTCCATTTCAAATACTATATCTTCAGTTATATCTGTCGCTTCAACTTTGTCTTTTCTCTTAAATTCTTCATAAATATCTTGATACATTCCATGATAATCTTGAGTTTGACGATCATTTAATAGTTTCTCATCTTTAAACTGATCAAATGAATTCAAAATATTTGTTACCCTTAGAATTGCTCCATATATTTTAACAAAATCTTTCTGATTCTGTTCACCAATAATAGCTTGTCCCACCGGATATTTTTCTTTTAACTCTTTAGTTAATTCTTCATATCCAACAAATGAATATCCATTGTCTTTATATCCATGGTAATAATCTTCATATGGCTTTAATAAAACTATTCCAGAAGCATTATTATCGCCAAACAAAGCTAATGAATCATTCAAATCTTTTTCTAAATTTCTAAATGAAACAATATTCCCATATGTCTTTACCGAATTAAGAATTCTATTGGTTCTAGAAAATGCTTGAATTAAACCATGATATTTTAAGTTTTTATCAACCCACAAAGTATTTAATGTTACTGCATCAAATCCTGTTAAGAACATGTTAGCAACTATTAAAATATCTATTTCCTTGTTTTTCATTCTTAATGATACATCTTTATAATAGTTTTGGAATCTCTCACCTGAAGTATCATAACTTGTACCAAATAAATTATTATAGTCAACTATGGCATTTTCTAAGAAGTCCCTATCACTTTTTGATAAAGCATCCGTCGATTCTGAATTTTCATCAATCATACCATTTTCTACTTCATCATTAGCACCATAACTATAAATTAAAGCAATCTTTAAACTATGCTCAGGATTATTTTTAAACTCTTCATAATATTTTTTAGCCATTTCTATTGATGAAACAGCAAAGATTGAATTAAATCCTTTAATATTCTTTTTTGCTTTAATTTGGTCTGCCTTTTTATTTTTAGCAACCTCTACTACATTTTCTAAAGTATTATATACATAAGATTCATCTGTTTTTGTTTTAGATGAAAAATGTTCAATAATATAATTTGTTATTAAAGAGATTCTAATCTTATTATCATAAGCTTTTTCTCTATCAATTGCATATACTTGCTCATCTTTTACATCATCTTTAATATCTACTCTACCAACATACTCATATCTAAATGGTAATACATTTTTATCATTAATTGCATTAACTATTGTGTATGTGTGGAGTTTAGCACCAAAAGTCTGCTCCGTAGTTCTCATTATGCCTTTCTTAGTTGTGGCATTTTGAGCAAATATCGGAGTTCCAGTAAATCCAAAAATAATCCATTTTTTAAATTTTTTAACTATATTGTTATGCATATCACCAAATTGGCTTCTATGACATTCATCAAATATAAAAATAACTTTTTTATTAAATGCTGAATGTATAGCATTCTTCTTTATGAAATTATCTAACTTTTGAATAGTTGTTATAATTATTCTTGATTTACTATCATCCAATTGTTCTTCTAATACTTTAGTATTAGCATTTGAATTAGCACAATTCTTTTTAAATCTATCATATTCTTTCATTGTTTGATAGTCTAAGTCTTTTCTATCAACAACAAATATTACCTTATCAATAAATTCTAAATTACTAGCTATTTGAGCTGTTTTAAATGAGGTTAATGTCTTACCTGAACCTGTTGTATGCCATATATATCCTCCAGCCTCAATAGTACCAAACCTATTATAATTATTGGATATTTCAATCTTATTAATAATCTTTTCAGTAGCAGTAATTTGATATGGTCTCATTACTAGCAAATCTTCTTCAGAAGTAAAAACACAATACTTAGTTAATATATTTAATATTGTTCTTTTGCAAAAGAAAGTTTTAGCAAAGTCAATTAAATCTGGTATCCCATTATTACTTTGATCAGCCCAATAAGAAGTAAATTCATAAGAATTAGATTTTTTAACTGTCAAATTATTTAAATGTTTCTCTCTTGTTGTGTTTGAATAATATTTAGTAAATGTCCCATTACTTATAACAAAGATCTGAACATAATTAAATAGACCACATCCAGCCCAAAAAGAATCTCTTTGATATCTATCTATTTGGTTAAATGCTTGTCTTAATTCTACTCCTCTTCTTTTAAGTTCAATGTGAACTAAAGGAAGTCCATTTACTAGTACTGATACATCATATCTATTACTTCTCATATCAGTTTCTACTTCATACTGATTTATAACTTGAAGATTATTGTTATGAATATTATCTTTATCAATCAAATAAATATTTCGTAATTCTCCACTATCTAAAGTTAAGGAATATTTATAATCTTCTTGTATTTTTCTTGTCTTCTCAACTATACCATCGTTTGAATTAACAATATAACTATTAAATAAATTATCCCATTCATCATCACTAAACTTGATTCTATTTAATCTTTCTAATTCTTTTCTTAAATTACTTATTAAATCTTTTTCATTATTTATCGCTAAATACTCATATGATTCTTCTTGTAACTCCTTAATAAACTCTCTTTCAAGTTGAGCTTCGCTTTGATAAGAAGTTGCTTTAGAATTTAACGATTTATATTCTGCTAATACAGTTGAATTGTCATTTTCAGATATAATATTATTCATTTGGAACCTCCATCTTTTCTTGCTCGCATTTTTCCATATAACAGGCAGCAGATACAAGTAATTTTATCTCATCAAATTCCATATCGCGTGGTAAAATTTTCACCCATTTTTTAGCAAACTCCTTTGCAAAAAATTCTGCTTGTGTCAATCCCCACTCTATATTAGAAGAATCACTTTCAGAATCTAAGTAGCAATATATTTTTTCTAGCTGATAATCTGCCATTTTATGCATAATATTTGGTCTAACATTTATAACTTCATTAATTATACTGCTATATGATTCATAGTCCATATTATCAATGGCATCACAAATATTAGGTATAATTTTAATAATTGATTCTCTATATTTAATAATAATGCCCTTATTTTCAAGAGTTGTTGTTTTACATCTAAGATATTTTATAGCCTCATCAATTTCATAATGATCAATATATCGTTCATCTAAAATATTAACAATATCTTCCAGTGTCTCGATTGGTGGTAAATTACGATTTACATTTCTTTGTTTCCAAATGTTTTCTTTATCCCTTACAATTTGGTTTACTCTGTCAATTGCCTTATTTAATAATTCATATTTTGTCTTTATATATTCTTTCAACACTGAAAAAGAAAATGTAAGATTTAATACACTGTCAAAACCTTCTCCTATATTGGAGTATATCATTACTCCTACGATATCCTTATCAGCTACAATAACAAAAGGCGAATAATGTTTTTCTTTATCTTTTAAAAACTTTGCTCTATTTGTCTCAAACGGATGTGCAAAAACAAGCGAACGAAAATATTCAAAAAACTTATCATCAGTAGGGCATTGTTTCTCAGTTAAATTCAATGGACTACTCATGCAAATATTCTTAAACAAAAGTTTATTATCATTATCATAAGGTATTCCTAATTCGTCAAATATTTTATGTATTGCATCTACTACTATACAACCGAAAGTCATAAATATTATCAAATCTTCTTCTGTTTTAGGTGCATCTGAATGTGAATTAACATAACCAATGCAACTATCTAACCTATCCATAACTGCACAAAGAAGATTGAAATGTTGCCTAACCTGTTTATCTTTTGTAAAAATATTGGTTTTATTAATAGCCTCTCTTAAATCTCTACATAATTTTTGATTTAGCATTGTATTCACACTCCTATCTCATCGAAAGATAGTAATTTATTTCTATAATATTCATATTGTTTTCTTCGCAAGTTTATTTCTGCAGGTAATCCTTCTGATATATCATTAATTAATTTGTCAAATTTATCTAAGATACTGATTATTCTTTCTTGTTCTTCTAAAGGAGGTAATGATATGTCATAGTTCATTACTAAATCTTTATCACCTCTAGGCATCTTTGCACCTTTAGAATTGCTGTTAACATATTCAAAGAATTTATCTGATGCTAAAATATGATACAAAAACCTCGGTAATAATTCTTTTGTATTATTAACACGAATATCTAGAACATCACCATTTGTTCCTCCGTCAATATTAGCTAGCCATATTTTTTTCAAATAAGGTCTTATATTTCCAATCAAAATATCGTTTTTTATAAACTTTGTACTATTTCCATTTTTAGGAATATAGTTTGCAGTTGTTCTTCCTTTTTTATTTTGTAATAAGTTTTCCACACTTATATAATTATCTTCATTTAAGTATTCAAATGATATTCTATCTCTTGAATACCTTGATATTTCTATTAATTTCTTCGTCTCATATTTTTTGTGTTCTAAATCTAATAAAACTCCACGATAAAACTCGTATTGACTCTTTCTCGCTTCTAGCTCCGCTTCTAGCTCCGCTTCTAGCTCGCCAAATTTATCAAGAATTTCAGTTATTTCATTTTGTACATCTTTTGATGGTAAAGGTATTTTGAATTCACTATATGTTTGTATCCATTGTCTTGCGTGCTCTTTTGGAATATACAATATATTTTGCATACAATGATAAATATACTTAAAATTGTCATTAGTTTTTTGAATAAGAATTTTCATTGCAGAAGACTTAACTTTAAATTTAAAGTCTACCCAATGATTTGATGTGGTAAAATCATCGAAAATTATAACTGGACGAATTTTACTTGCTTCATATATCCCATTAATTTCGTTTGTATAACCCAAAATAAATGTCTGGCCTGCAGTTAATACTGGGATTAAATATGAATTATCATAATCATTACTATCAACAATATATTTAGTTGGTTGTATATAGTCTAATAACTCACCTAACTTTTTATATTTAACTCCATTAGGACATTTTTCTTTTATTAAATCGTTTAGACTACTCATAAGAATCTCCCTCTAATTCTTTAATAATTGCATCAAGTTCAATTCTTATTTTTGACTCTCTTTTAACAACATCTTCTATTCTTTTGTTTAATTTTTTAATATCTATTTTTTCTTCTTTTGATTCTGATTTTAAATATGAATTAACTGATATATTATAATCATTATTAGATATTTCTTCATTAGAAATTAATACTGATTTATAATCAACATTCTTTCTATACTCTAATAACTTTAAAATATTATCTATATTCTCATCAGATAATTTGTTTTTATTTGTATTTCTGACAAATTCATTTGAAGCATCAATAAATAAAATATTATTATCGCCTTTTGATTTTTTTAATACCAAAATACATGTTGATATTCCTGTTCCAAAAAATAAATCTGATGGTAATTGAATAACAGAATCGATAAAGTTGTTATCAACCATATATTTTCTAATTTTTTGTTCTGCACCACTACGATATAATACTCCAGGGAATTGTACAATAGCTGCAGTTCCTTTAGGACTTAACCAAGATAGCATATGCATTGTAAAAGCCAAATCTGCTTTTGATTCAGGAGCCAAAATTCCAGCTGGAGAAAATCTTTCATCATTTATTAATATTGGGTTAGACTTTCCTGCCCAACGGATTGAATATGGTGGGTTTGATACTATCGCATCAAATGGTTCATCATCCCAATGCATTGGATTAACTAATGTATCACCTCTGGCTATATTAAATTTATTATAATTTATATCATGTAAAAACATATTAATTCTTGCGAGGTTATATGTAGTAAGATTTATTTCTTGTCCAAAATATCCTTGTTTAACGTTCTCTTTTCCTAATATTTTAGCGAACTTTAAAAGAAGAGATCCTGATCCACAACACGGATCATAAACTTTATTTAATTCAGTCTTGCCCATTAATGTTATTTTAGCGAGCAATTCGCCAACTTCTTGAGGTGTGAAGAATTCTCCTCCAGATTTACCAGCATTAGAAGCATACATTGTCATTAAGTATTCGTAAGCATCACCAAAAGTATCAATTGTATTATCTTTATAATCTCCTAATTTTAAGTCACCAATTGCATCTAACATTTTAACAAGTTTATCATTCTTTTCATCAACTGTATTACCTAATTTGTTTCCTTTAACATCAAAGTCATCAAACAAACCTTTAACATCATATTCTGAAGTTGTTCCTTTAGCTGATGATTCTATATTATCAAATATATTATTTATTGTCACATTTAAATCCGGATTGTTTTTAGCTCCCTTTCTAACGTTAAAAAATAACTCACTTGGTAATATGAAAAAACCCTTGTCCTTTACAATATCTTCTTTTCCATACTCTGCCTCTTCATCTGATAAATTTCTATATTCAAAATCAGTTTCACCAGCTTTTCTTTGATTAGTGTTGATATAGTTTTCTATATTTTCAGAAATAAATCGATAAAACAGTAAACCCAAGACGTATTGTTTAAAATCCCATCCATCAACAGATCCCCTTAAATCATTTGCAATACGCCATATTGTCTTGTGTAATTCTTCTCTTTCACGTTCTTTATTATTATTCATATTCTTCTCCTTACCACATCACTATAACGACAGATACTACCATTTTGTATTTTTATTTCTTAAAAAACTCATTTATACTTATTTGATACCATTCAGATAATAAACCAAGTTTATTGTTATCAATTTTAACCTCACCAGATTCATATCTAGAATATGTTGATAAGTTTATATCTAATTTATCTGCTACTTGTTGTTGAGACTTATTATTCTTTAATCTATAAAACTTAATTTTTTCTTTTATAGTACTATTTACTTCATCAGCAAGTTCCTGTAAGCTTTTTTCACCATAATCAATAGATTTAAACTTTTTGTCTTTTTCTCTGTATTGAATTCTATCTTTTAATTCTTGTAACTTTTCTTCTAAACCGAGATTTTTATTCAGGATGTTTTCTTCGAAGAAATCAAGAACTTCTTTTATTCCATATAATCTAGATAAAATAAGAATTAAATATGCTGGAAATCTTCTTTTACTATTTTCATATTGCTTATATGTAGATCTACTAATATCTAAATAATTAGCAATATCATTTTGAGATAAACCAGATTTTTCTCTTAATAATTTTGCATTATATCCTAAGTGTTTATCAAAATCCTTATCATTCATAGAATTCACCTCTACTGTCCTCTTGATTTAATTATATCACGTTCTTTTGCTTTTTTGAACCAATAATTAAAGTGCTAGAAAGGAGGTAGAAATATGTTTAAGGATAAGGTGTGGAAAAAGATTTTAAAAATTAATGAGTATGAACTTGATGAACAAATTGCAGAACTTACATTTGAATTGGCGGATCAATTAGATATGGATGAAGATGAAATCAACGAAAGATTTAATATATTAGATAGTTATGAAATTACTGAAACTAATATATTAAGACAAAGAATAGCTTTATATGAAATAATGAAAGAATTAGAAAATTTATAATTAAAAAAAATTAAACAAAGGAGGTTGATATATGTCAGCAGATGAAACATTAAAGTTATTATCAAAGCAATGGTGTAATTTACAAGATCTTATGATATTAGCAAATATCGGTAGAAACTCTGCTTTAAAGATAAGAAAAGAAATTAAAACAGATCTAGAAAGTAAAGGATATACCCTACCTAATAATTTGATACCTATGTGTGAAGTTGTTACTAAGTTGAAAATTAATATTCCCTATTTGCAAAAGATGGCTAATGTGGAAGATAAATGATTCCTATCTCACGTTGGGCTATGCCCTAGTGAGATAGGTCATGAAATGACTTCTTTATGGAGGCTAATCAATGTATGAAGGAAAACAGGTAGTAAGATTTGTTAATAATTATAAGAGTAAAGATTTATATAATATTGGTAATGAAATGGATAAAAGAAAAGGTACTGGTAATTATGATGATGAAAGAACTAAATTTAATATTCATTATAAAGATATTAAAGAAAAAAGTTTATATCAAGAAGTTAAGAATATCTTAGAAAGTCGTAATATTGAATATCTTCATAAGACTAAAACTAATATGTTAAATGGTGTTACTTTTACAAGTGGTCCAGAGTTCTTTCAAACACTAGGACTACCATTTAAGAAAAGTGGTAGGACTTATCAATCTGGTGATAAGGAAGGTCAAGATATTTTAGTTCCTAATATAAAATCTAAAAATGATATTCCAGAAGAAGTAATTAATTATTTTGATAGTTGTATGGAATATTTAAAATCTTTAGTTGGTGAAGAAAATATTATTATGGCTCATGTTCATTTTGATGAAGATACCCCGCACCTACAAGCTTATTTCCTACCAATAGTAAATGAAGTTAAAAGGAAATGCTTTAAAAGAGATGGCAATGGAGAATTAGTAAAAGAAAAAGTAATTGGTAGTAATGGTAAAGAAAAAGAAGTTCCTATTTTACTTAGAGATAGTAAAAATAATATTGTCTATGAAACAGTTAAAGGCAATTTCTTAAACAATGATCAATTTTGGAAAGATTTAGGTGGTAAAAATTCTTTTGCTACTGTTCAAGATTCATTTAATAAGTTTATTAATGATAAAGGTTATAAACTAGATCGTGGTAAAGTTGGTTCTGATAAGAAACATCAAACTAAACTAGAACATCAAATTGATGAATTAAAAAATGAAATAAGCAATTTGTGGAAAGATATTGGCAGTTATAACGATAAATTAAAAAAATCAAAAGAGATACTTCAAAATAGTTCTAAAGAAGAATTAAATATTAAAAAGAATTTAGTTGGTTATAGCGCTAAAGAGGTAGAAAAACTAATTGATTATTCTAATAATTTAAAAAGAATAAACGATATTAACAAATATGAATTAGAGTCTAAAGACAGTAAAATATTTTCTTTAACTCATGAAAATGAATTTTATAAAAATAATAAAGAATTAATGAATATTAGAAAATATAGTCATGAAAAAGATAATGAATTACGAGATAAGAAAACAGAAGTTGATTATATAAATAAAGCATTAAATACTATTACTAGAGCTCTTGATATTAAGTTAAATAGAAAACCTATGTTATATATAAATGACTATGTTAAGTTATCCAAAGAAATTATTAATGCTAATAGAAATATTAATAACGAGATGGATAAAGCAAGTGAAGATTTCCATAAGTTATTTGAACAAGAAAAATAGAAAGGATGTGATAAACATTGCAATAAGACAAGCTAAAAAAGATGAAATAACTAAAGATGGTAGAAGTTGGTTTGTTGATTTAAGCTATACTGATTTATTAGGTAGAAGACATAGATATCATTCTAAGAAATTTGATTCTAGAAGAGATGCAAGAGATCATGAAGCTGAGTTTAAACTTAAGATAAAAAATGCGACTGATTATTCAGATATGACATTTAAAGATTTAATTGAAGAGCATTACAATTATCAACAAGATAAAGTTAAAGTTACTACTTTGAAAAATTATCGAACAATGAGACCATTTCTAGAATCATTAGATAATCTTAAATTAGTAGGTTTTAATATAAGACATTATGAAATGTGGAGACAAACAATTAATGCTAGAAATATATCTACTAGATATAAAAATGGGCTGTATAAATATTTAAAGACATTACTAAACTTTGGTACTAAGTGGTATGATATTAACTTTTTTAAAGTATATAGTAAAATGACTAATTTTAATAATCCTAATGAAAGAAAAAAAGAAATGTTATTTTATACTCATCAAGAATTTCAAAAATTCTTATCAGTAGAACCTGATTTAAAATATAGAAGTGCATTTCAAACCTTGTTCTATTGTGGACTTCGTAATGGTGAGCTTAGAGGATTAGCTTGGGAAGATATTGATTTTAATAAAAGAACTTTAACTGTTAATAAAAACGTTGTTAAAGTTCCTAATGATAAAACTAATAAAAATTATACCTTGACTAGTCCTAAAACCAGTTCTAGTTATAGAGCAATACCTATTCCCCTATTCTTAATAAATGATTTAGAAAAATTATATGATAAATGCTCTACCTATTATGGATTTAAGGATAAGTGGTTTGTATTTGGTGATGTGGAACCTATAGCTGATACTACTTTTAGAAACAGGAAAACTATGAATGCATTTAATGCTGGTGTTAAAGATATTAGAATCCATGATTTTAGACATAGTTGTGCTTCTTTATTAATTGATAGTGGTGCTAATATAACTTTAGTTGCTAAATACCTAGGACATACTAAAATTGATGAAACACTTAATACCTACTCTCATATGTATCAGAATAGATTAGATACTATTGTTAATATTATTGAGAATCAAAATGAGAAGTTTATTGATTATAAGCCTAAAGAGCAATTACCAGAACCGAAAAAGATAATCGAATCAAATGATGAAGAATTCGTTTATATAGTGCCGAAAAAGAAACCTAAAGAAAAAGATGACCTAGTATTATAACTAGAGCATCTTTAACATTCCTCATTTTTTAACCTACTTTTTAGTTAGTATTTAATAAACTTTTAAATATCTTCTGCATTTTGTTTGCTATTTCGATTGTTCTATTTATAAGCTCATCATAATTTGAATGATCATCATAATTTAAACCTCTTAAATTATATTTTATTCTGCTAACATTTCCAGAACATTCTCTTAACCACTCTAATTCAATTCCTAAATCACCCTCTATTTTTTCTTTATTCTCATAAAGTTTGTCAAAAAATGCTTTATCATTTATCATATATAACCCAATTCGTATATAACCTTCTTTATTAATTAATTCGATAGCAATATGAGACGAACTAGATCCTATTGCTACATCATACCAATGATCGGCAGTAGCTTTTCGAACATTAAATGGCTTACCTTTATCTATTAAAATTTCATTAAATTTACTCCAAAATTCTAACCTTTCAGATTGTGATTTAGTTAGTTGGCCTTGATTACTATTAGTCTTTGAATTTTTAATAAAATCATTAGGTTTTTCAACAACTTCAAAATATGGAGCTGGTAATGAGTTACCTATTTTATAGGCATGCAATTCTATTAAGAAAAAATTTATATTACTATTTGTATTATTATTTAACCATTCTATTGCACTTTTATGTTCTTCTTTAGCTTGTTTAACAATCCAAACAACGACTTGTGCATCTAAACCCGAAGCATATGTAATGATTTTGCCAAGATGATCATGATTAGATGCTTCTAATTGATTTTCAACAATAATTTTAATACCGGTAGATTCATCAACTCCTACTAGATCACATCTGTATGTTCCTACATAAACTTCCTTGGATATATCTGTTAAAGTTAACCCCAAAACATCATTTAAAATCTCAATATTTTCAGTTTCTGATAGCCATTCTGAAAAATCATATTGCTCGTGCTTCCATAAATTTCTCAATTCAACTTCGTCTAATTTTCCTATTTCCATTTTATTTTCTCCTTTGCATTTTTAAGTTATAAATTACTAGAATACTTTAAAATTCGATTATTTCTCAAATTAACAAAATTCGTAACTTTGTCCATATAATATTTATATTCGTCTATGCTTTGAGGTGTTGGTTTTCTATTATCAAAACCATCAAAAGGCAACCAAAAATATATGTTTTCGTACTTTTCATCAACTAAATCATTTAGCAAAAAGAAATTAACATATCCTTTAAAATCTATAAATAAATCAAAAAAATCTTTATATCTCTCAATATGTTTATATAATGGATTATCTACCTTTAAATACCACAATCTAATGCATTCTAATGTTAAATCAAATCTATCATTTATTTTTGGATGCATTCCTCTAATCTGATTAATGGTTAATTTACTATCCATTTTATTAGCAGGGAATATTATATATCCTCCAATGGTGCTAGCCAAGTCAAAAAAACTATTTATTTTCTCAAAAGGAAAGTTACTAACAATCCATTGCATACTTTCACGTCTAGAATATGTATGAATTATTGAATCACTTGAAAATATAAATTTATTACTTAAAACATTTGATTTGAAATAATATGGTGCTACAGATGATTCAACAAGATTAAAACTATTACCATTGGGAAGTTTTTTGTTCCACAATATAAAATGATATTTATGTAAAAGATTACTATAAGTGTCTGGATCTTTATTTGCTGAATCAGTATACATTTTTGATTTTATATCAATCATCAACACTCACCCTTTCTCTTTATCATTAAACTTTATAGTACATTTGGTTTTTACTTGTTGGTTTATCTGGGATAGTCATTTTTACTAATCCTTCATTTATAGCAGGATCTAAGTAATTTGCTCTGAATGTTTCTTTCGATTTTATAGTTAGTTTTTTCATTATTTGATTAGCAGTCATTGGAATATTATTATCCATTACATCTAATAATTTAACTAGATAAACGTTATTTTGAGTCAATGCTTGCGATGTTGAACTAATTATTTCATCTAAAACTTCATCAAACATTTTTAACATAAATTCAATGAATTCATTAGAGTTCCCATTAGTATGGCAATGTGCTATCGAATTATAATACTCTTCTTGATATTTTTTTATTTGATTCTCTATTGGTAGGTATTCAAAAACCTCTTTATAATTGGATAATATAACAGTCTGCCATAATCTTGCCATTCTTCCATTACCATCGGTAAATGGATGAATAAAAACAAATTCATAGTGAAATATTGAAGATAATATTAATGGATTAATGTTATTTTTTTCCCTTTTCATAAAATTAAATAATTCTTCCATTAATCCTGGCACTCTATCTTGTGGTGGTGCCATGAAAATACATTTTTCACCATCGAATACACCTTCAGCAGAAGATCTAAAAATACCAGATTCATCTAAAGTTAAATATGTCATTACACCATGAACTTTTAACAAATCTTTTATTGAATATGGGCTTACTTCTTTTATCAGCTCATAAGCTTTATATGCATTTTTTACTTCTTGAATTTCCTTTTGTGGGCCTAAAACCATTTTACCATTTATAATATCTTTAACTTGATTTAATGATAATGAATTGGCTTCAATTGCAAGAGATGAATGAATTGAATTAATTCGATTATTTCTTCTTAATGTAGGCATCTTGTTTAAACTATTGTAATTATCTAGTTTACCTATTTTCTCCATTATAGTTGCTACTAGATCAAGCATTTTATTAGTAATAGAAAATGGCGGAGTATATTTTTCCATAGTTTCACCTCTATTTTTCTTTCATTTATATTATACCATTCAAATTAAAAATAATCAATTATCTTGCTTAAATCTTACTTATTTTCTTACTTATTAAATATCACTATATCATTTTTTTATAAGCAAATCATTGATAATGGGCAGTAATAATTCGTCATACTTTCTGTAATATCTTTTTTAAGATATTGCAGGTATAGAAAGAATTGTTACTGGAGTCCTGTTGTCAATGAGGAATTATAAAGAAATGAGAAATATTCTACAATATACATCTGACAGATTTACTGCTAATTTAAACTTTGGCAGTAGACTTGTCAAACTTAATGATAGATTGCCATTCATCATTAGGTTTGTCATACAAAAAAAATAGGGCTCCATCTAATGACAGTGCCCACGCAAAAATGATTTAACATTTTTTTCTTGCATAATTATAATATTATAAGTTAATTATTTTATATAAGCATAATTATATTTTTTTAAAATATATTGCTAAACATCCATACTTTCCTACTTCTTCATCGGTATAATATGGCGTATCGTCAACTACTACCTGAGGATTTTCATATCTATTCATAAAGTCTCTTTCAAAAGTAGCTGTATACATTTCTAATAAATCTTTATAATGTTTTAGATCTGTAACTAAAACCTTAATTGTTTGTATTTCCTCTGGTCTTTTATAAAAAGTTATAGTATCTCCAATTTTAATTTCTTTTCTCTTATCATCATTTAATCGATACTCTATATCTTTTATACCAGATTCTATCATTTCAAAAGGTTCAGCATGCAATCTCATATCATGATTTTTCATTTTCTTAACTCCTATTAAATTTAGTTGTTTTTAAATATTTACTACCGAGATAATTTATTACTTGCACCACTCGAGAGCGAGAAACATCGATCATTGGGATAACTTATAACTCACACCAACCAAGAATGAGAAACATTTACAGTTAAATTTATATTAATTATTATATTCTTTGCATTTTTCTTCAAGTAATATAAAATTACAACATCTATCTTCTACAGTCTTAGGTAGCTTTTTATTTTTATATAGATTATATAATAATTTTGATTTTGTTAATACATCTTTTTTATTAGAAGTTAACCAACGTAATTGATTAGTTAATAAGTTAATCCTAAACATTTCTTCCTTATTGCTTGTTTTTTTATTCAAATCAAATTCTTGATAATTGCCACTTGTAACCGGTAGCATATTATTAAAATTGACTACACCATATACTCCATTGTCTATTTTCAATAAATCTAATGTGTTTTTTAATGTTTTATGCTTTGGTTTAGGACTTGCTAATGGAGCAAAATATTCAAATTTTTCAACCATAAATAATACGCCAATAAATGGTCTCAATTCTTTTTTGCCAGCATTATATGGAACTTTATTATCAAAAGTCCTTAAATAATCACAATATTTGGAATCTACTTTTACTATTTTAAAGTTCTGATACATCATTATCACCTATTACCATTATACATTAATTTTGATTAAAAAAAAAGATTAGAGGTTGCTCTCTAATCTTACTTTTTTAACTGCCACTTTTAGAGCTGGCTTCACTCACTTTTTTAGTTGCCATTTATAGAGCTGGCTTCACTCACTTTTTTAGCTGCCACTTAAGGCTGGCTTCACCTGCTTTTTTAAATGCTACATTACGTAGCTTTAATATTATATGTAATATTAAGCAATTTATTAATGCAAAGCAATAATCAATTGCAAAAATAATATACCACATTTATGATCAAAAGTCTATACCATGGCAAAACTTTTGTAATATTTTTGACATTTAAACATAACTCGTCTTACTTAAATTTAATTTTATTATACTTGTTTAGTTTACTATAAACGTTCTCGTTGTTTATCTTACTTTGAGTTCCCTTATATATGATCATATTGTTATTTTCGATTTTACAATCAAGAGTTAAGTAGTAATCACTATTTGTATAAACAATGACTTTATTATCGTCAATAACTCTATAGCTTTTATTAATTATTAAATTCATAGTAGTTCTTAACGAAATAGAAAATATTAATATTATTATGATGAAAGGTAATGTTTTAAAATAATTAATTAACTCTTGTTTTGAATCAACTTTAGTTTTATCCATATCCAATTTTTTTAACATCGTTATGGAAAGTACTAATTCAATAGCAATTAACACTGCCATATTTATTAAAAAACTAGGTAAATTAAATTCAATATTAGATACTAATATTATATACAAATTTGAAAATATAATAATTGATAAATTGCCAATGATTTCTTTAGCTTTAAAATTTTTATTTTTTATATCAAAGTATAATTGTCTAATACAATATAATAAAGAATATAAAGCAAGCATGAATAAAAATGATAGACACAACCCATAAATAAAACCTTGATCATTATACTTGTATAAATTAATATCTAAACCATAGTATGAAAAATACACATTTGCAGTTATATATTCAATAAATTTAAATACATTTAAAATGATAATTCCTATAGTCGTTATAATAGCAATAAACCAAGCATAATTTTTTTGAAAAGTTTCAAACAATCTTTTATTGCTTCTTCTTTTCTTAATTTTATTTATCATTAAAACACCCCACTTATTGATTAGATATTATACATTATTTTTAATCAAAAACTACTCATTTTTCAAAAAAACGCACCTAAAAGTGTACCTAAAAAAATGAAAAAGGCCACAAAGCCTTTAATATAAACAAAAATGGAGCCTCTCGGCTCCTTCAGGGGGTTTTGGTTGATACACTCCAACATTAAAATCGTTAGAAGTATACCTAAGCATAATATTTAATATTATGCCTAAATTAATAATATAGGAATTTCAATTCTTTGTCAATTACTTTTATTTAGTTTCTTAAGTTCTTCATAATATAAAACTTCACAAACCATTACATAAGGTATTACAAACCAAAATGCTACTATGATAATTAAATACCAGCCAATAAAGCTTAACGCAAATTTAAAATAATCCCATTTATAACCATTAATTAAATTATTACTTTCTTTGATACAATTAATCGGATCTTTTTCGCCATCAGCCATTATAAAAGGGGCGAAGTGAAATATTATTGCTAATATAACACCAGGAATAATTAAACAGAACATTCCTAAAGTTATAAATAATCCCGTTATAAAGTATAAACCAAATGTAAAGAAAAATATATTATATGGTTTAAATATATCATTTATTTTATATTTTTTATTTTTAACTATTTTAATGATATACGCAAGTATTCCAATTATTAAAGGATACATCGTTATTTGAATAAATGATTTTATTAAAGAACGATATCCTTCATTGATAATATTTTCATCTATAATAAAGAACAATGATGCTGCAGTTAATTCAATAATTAAATAAGGAATAAATATTTTCCATAGGTTAGTTTTTAGTATTTCTTTAGCTTGTTTTTTGATTTTTTTTCGATCCATGTTTACATCTTAATCTATAAAGATTATGCTTTCTAATATTTTTTCTTGATTAGGGAATGACTTAATATTTTTTATATTATTTAATAAAAAGTTTTCACTATCTTTTTGACATTGTAATAATATTTTATAATCATTTTTTAAATTAGCTATTTTAAAATTCATATCACCACTTTGTTTTACACCAAATAAATCCCCTGTTCCTCTTAACTGAAAATCTTTTTCACTAATATAAAAGCCATCATTACTTTCTTCTAAGATTTTTAATCTTTCTTTTTCATAATTACTTATTAAGTAACATTTACTTTGTAGATCACTTCTTCCTACTCTTCCTCTTAATTGATGTAATGTAGCTAGACCAAATCTTTCAGCGTTAAATATTACCATTGTTGTAGCGTTTTTGACATCTATTCCGACTTCAATAACAGTTGTTGATATTAATATTTTTATGATATTATTCTTAAAATCATTCATGATTTTTTCTTTTTCTTTTGTCTTAATTTTACCATGAATAGTTCCAATTGGTATCTTATTATTATAGGCCGATGCGAATTTTTTCTTTATTGATTCAATATCTTCAATATCTAGTTCTTCATTTTCATTTACTAGGGGAACAATCACATATATTTGATGACCTTTTTTTATTTCTTCTAATATGTCATATAATACTTCTTTAATATCAGAATCAGAAACTAGCTTTGTAATTATTTTTTTATTATTTTGAGGTTTATTTTTAATAAAAGAGATATCCATATCACCATAAATAGTTAAAGCTAAGGTTCTAGGAATTGGTGTTGCGCTCATATAGATAACATCAACATCTCGACCTTTTTCTTGTAAATTTTTTCTTTGTTTAACTCCAAAACGATGTTGTTCATCAGTTATTACCAGACCTAAATTATTAAAAATTATTTCTTCATTAAGGACAGAATGAGTACTTATGACAATGTTAATTTTATTTTCTTTTATTTCTTTAATAATCTCTTTTCTTTCTTTTATTTTAGTTGAACTAGTTAATAAAGCAACATTAATGTTATATTTTTTAAATAGTGTTTTAAAGTTTTCAAAGTGTTGAAAAGCTAATATTTCAGTAGGTACCATAATAACTCCCTGATATCCAGCTAAGTAATTTATATATAACGAAATAAAAGCCATGATTGTTTTACCGCTTCCAACGTCTCCTAAGATTAAACGATTCATTCTTTTTTGAGATTTAAAATCATTTATAATTTCTTGTAAGACGATATTTTGATCTTCAGTTAATTTATATGGTAAATTATTGATAAATTCTTGTAATTTCTTTTCATCATATAATTTTATATTTTCTAGCTTCTGTTTTTGTATTTTTTGTTTTAAAAAGTTCAGTTTTAACATATAAACAAATAACTCTTCATAAGTAAGCATTAATTTACTCTGTTTTATTTCATTAGGTGATGATGGCTGATGAATATATTTTAAAGCTAATTTTTTATCAATAAATTTATAACTACTTATTAAATCATTAGGAATATAATTAGGAATATTAATATTTGCTTTTAAAGTATTAGCAATTATTTTATTAAAATTTTGTCTTTTAATATTAGATGTTAAGTGATAAATAGGTTCAATTTTATATTCAATAATTGGATTTAATTTTATATCTGATGCTGTAAAAGTATTTTTTAGTTTATTATATTTACCTATAATAGTAATTAATTTATTAATTTTTAAATTGTTTTTAAGAAAAGCTCGATTAAAAATTACAACATTAATAATTATATTATCGGTTTTTAAATTAAATGCTAACTTATTTAAGTTTCTTTTAATATACATAACTTTAGGCATTGACTGAATATAACCATTTATCACTACTTCTTTATCATCGTTTATTTCTTTTATATTTACCGGTTTAAAATAGTTATAACGAAAAGGATAATACGTTAATAAATCTTTTATTGTATTAATATTTAATTTGTTTAATTCAGATATTGTTTTAGTACCAATTCCTTTTATTTCTTCTAACATTTTACCCTCCATTGTTTATTTTCAAAAAGTTTTCGAAAAGTGTTGACAAAAATTACCTTTTAATATAGTATATAAAGCACCAATTCACTTTATGGCGAATTGGTGCTAGTATCACACTAGCCAACCCCTTTTTATTCTTTGAAGTCGACCTCAGGGGGCGACTTCTTTTTTTTATTTGTTGGCTATATTATTATAATATTCATATCTTTTAATAGCAGCTTCTTTATTTAAATCTAATAATTCTTTAGCTATTTCAGGATCTTTTATATTTAAAGCATTATATCTTACTTCATTATTTAAGAATTCTTCATATTTATCAAAGTTGGGTTCTTTTGAATCTAAATATAACTTATTATCTTTATAACGCATTAATATATTATAACCAGATTCAACTCCTAATTTTTGTTTTTGAACACTATTAGATAATCCCCCTTTTATACCATGTTCAACACAAGGTGAATAAGCTATTATTATAGAAGGTCCATTATGTTCTTCTGCTTCTTTAAAGGCTTTGATACTATGCATCATATTAGCACCTAAATTTATTTCGGCAGCATAAATATTTGGATATGTCATTGCGATTCTAAATAAATCTTTTTTATGAGTTCTTTTACCCATATTGGCAAATTCTGCTACTGCACCTATTTTACTTGCTTTACTAGATTGACCACCAGTATTAGAATATACTTCACTATCTAATACTAATATATTAACGTTTTTACCACTTGATAAAACATGATCAATACCACCAAAACCAATATCATAAGCCCAACCATCACCACCAATAGTCCAGACACTTTTAGGGGTTAAGTATTCAATTAGGTCTTCTTTTAAATATTTTTTTGCTTCTTCTTCTAATGCTTTTGTTTTTTGATAATTATTTTTATTTAAAATCCATTTTTCATAAAACTTAGCAACGTTTTTATTTTTAGATTCTTTTAATATTTTATCAATTCTTTTTTGCATTTTTGTATAAGTTTCTAAGATACCTAAACCAAATTCAGCATTATCTTCAAATAAACTATTAGCCCACGATACTTTATATGGAGTAGATGGACATGATGCCCCATAAATACTAGAGCAACCAGTAGCGTTTGCAATAACTAACTTTTCACCTACTATTTGCGTTAATAATTTTAAATATGGCGTTTCACCACAACCTGCACATGCACCACTAAATTCAAATAATGGCTTTTTAAATTCTAATCCTCTGATAGTATCAGGAGGATATTCAGGATTATGATGATTATTAAATAAATCATTAGCTATCTTTTGAGTTTCTTCATCATACTTATCAAAACTAAAACAGTTTTTAGGGCATTCTTTAACACATATTCCGCAACCAGTACAATCAGCCTGACTTACTGCAATAATAAAATCTTTATCTTGTTCTATTGCGTTTATTGATTGATTTGAATATCTATTTCCTTTATTAAGCAAAAATTGTCTAATTACTGAGTGAGGACATATCATTGAACAAATACCACACTGAATACAATTGGTTTTATCCCATTTAGCAACCAAGGAAGTTAAATTTCTTTTTTCTAAAGCACTTGTTCCTCCTGGAAAGTGACCATCAGTATGGTCTATTAAATCACTTACTTTTAAATCATAGCCTTTTCGGGCATTAATAATACTAAAAATATCTTCTTTAATGTTGAAATCGATAGTTTTTTCATCATTTATTTGAACTAATTTAATATCTTTTTTACTATCTTTAATACTGTTTATATTAGCTTCAACTATATCTTTACCTTTTTCTTTAAATCTTTCGGTTACAGACTTTGTTAAAACTTTTTCATAATTAGGATAATTAAGTAACATGAAAATATTAGCTTCCATAATAATACTTATTTTACCTTTGATATTATTTTTAAGCGAAATATTTTCAGCATCGATCGTATAAACCTTTATTTTTTTATTATTGATTATTTTTTTAACACTATTAGGTAAAAATTTATTTACCTCTTCATCATTTCTAGAAGTATTAATTAAGATTGTTCCCTCTTGATTAATATTAGATATCATATCAAATTTATGAAAATATTCATCTTTTGATATAACTATTAATTCGGGGTTAGTTGTATAATAAGGAGCTTTTATTAATTTATCACTAAACCTTAAGTGATTTATGGTAACTCCCCCACTTTTTTTAGAATCATATTCACTATATCCTTGAATATAATTATCTGTTCCAATAATCTTTAAGATATCTTTACTAGAACTAACTAAGCCATCTGATCCAAAACCATAAATTTTTATTTCTTTATATTTACTTTTACTTTGATAATCATAATGTTTTAAACTAGTGTTAGTTACATCATCATCAATACTAATGGTAAAATTATGCTTAGGGTTATTTTCTAACATCATAAAAATATCATATATATCATTTGGAGTTGTATTTTTACTAGATAAACCATATCTTCCACCATAGATATTAATATCTTTATTATTTAATGTCGATAATACATCTAAATATAAGGGTTCACCTACACTACCATGTTCTTTAGTACGATCTAATACCGCAATATATTTTACACTTTTAGGTAATACTTTTTCTAAATATTTTTTACTAAAAGGGCGATATAAATGAACTTCAATTAAACCATATTCATTTTTTATTTTATTAATATTGGCTATTACTTCTTTAATAGTATCACATACTGAACCCATCGCAACTATAACATATTTAGCTAAAGGACTCCCATAATAATTAAATGGTTGATAATTAGTTTTAATTAAATTATTTAGTTTTTGCATATTTTCATTAACGATATCAGGAATTTTATCATAATAAATATTTTTAGCTTCCATCATTTGAAAATAGATATCTTCATTTTGAGCTGTCCCTTTAGTAATACTTTTTCCTGAATTTAATGCTCTTTTACGAAACTCATTTATTTTATCAATATTTACTAAGCTTTTTATTTTATCATTTGTAATTTCTTCAATTACGTTTACTTCATGACTAGTTCTAAAACCATCGAAAAAATGTAAAAAAGGAATACTACTATCAAGAGCAGATAGATGAGCTATTAATGCTAAATTATAAGCATCTTGAACATTAGTACTTGCTAAGATAGAAAAACCAGTCATTCTCGTAGCATAAATATCTTGATGATCCCCAAAGATACTTAAAGCATGAGTAGATAAACTTCTTGAAGCGACATGTATTACCCCAGGAAGCATTTCCCCCGCCATTTTATACATATTAGGTAACATTAAAAGTAAACCTTGACTTGATGTAAAAGTTGAAGCTAAGGAACCAGATATTAAAGCTCCGTGAAGAGCTCCAGCTGCTCCTCCTTCACTTTGCATTTGAATAACATTAACATTATCATCAAAGATGTTTTTTTCATTATTATTGCTTAATAAATCCATTTGACTAGCCATTGGACTTGATGGAGTAATTGGATATATGAAACTTATATCACTTAATTTATATGCCATTTTAGCGCATGCTGCACATCCATCTATTATTTTCATTATATCCCATCTTTCTATTCTAATTATATTATAAATAGTATCCTTAAGCAAATAAAAACAATATTATGCTCTTTCAAATAATATTGTCTTACTATTTTCATATTCAAATAAATCATTAATATTTAATGCTGAAATATTATCTAGCCAATTATCACTGCATCCTATTATTATATATTGATTATTTTTCAATAAGTTACTAACTGCATTTATTTCAACACCACTATTTAAATTAGGTATATTTATAGTATCTTCCCACATTATTATTTCTTTTTTATTTTTAATTAATAATTCTTCATATACGATTTTATAATTTATATTTATTACATCATTAAAGACTGCTTTATAACAAAAAATTTCAGCAGGAGATATATTATTACTGATAATAAATTTTACTTTTGTATTAACTAGTTTAGTATTTATTTTATTTTTTCTAAAAAGATAATTTATTTCTTTAACTAATTTTTGGACATTATATATTTTATTATTTTTTATTATATTAGATTTAATTTTTTCTTTAATTAATTTTTTAGTTTTTTTATTATATATATAAATATTATAATCAGTTAATTTAACTACATAGATATTATCACGTCCTTAACGATTTATATTTGTTTTTAGTTATTTCTCCACCTTTTATATGTCTTGTTTTTAAATGATTACTCATAATTGTTTTTATTTGTTCATAAAGATTTTTATTTATTTTTTCTAACCTTTCTGTTATATCTTTATGAACAGTACTTTTACTTATATTAAAAGACTTAGCCGCTTCTCTGACAGTAGCATTATTTTCAATAATGTATAACGCTTCTTTAATTACTCTATTTTTTATCTTAAACACCCCTAATAAATTATATATATTAGGGGTGGATTTTAGGATAAATCTTTAACATTCATTTGATAAAAAGTTTCAGGATTAATATTGACGCCATTATTTATAACTTCAAAAAGTAACATGTTTTCACTATCAGTTATAATTTTATTATTACCACTTGTACCAATTATATCCCCTTGTTTTAATACATCGCCAACTTTAACATCAACTTCATTTAAACTTTGATAAATAGTAGTTAGATTATTAGAGTGTTTTATTGTAACAATATTCCCAATTAGTTCATCGGTTTTTACATCTTCGACTGTTCCATCTAATACATTATTAATTTCAAATTGTTCTTCACAAGCATATAATATTCCTGTGTTTGGCATATAGGTATTTTGATAAAGAATTAATGCATTTTCTTGGACTTTTGCATCATCATTTTTATCATAAAATCCTTTCAAAATTTTTACTTTTTCATTAGTAAATGGTTTTAATATCTTTTCATTAGTATACTCAACAACCGGTACTTCAGTATTTTTAATAACTCCTCTAAAGACATATGATAAATTATCATATGATAATGTTCCGGCTTTTAAAGTTTTTCCGACTAAAAATAAACTAGATACAATAGCTCCTATCGAAATAATATAAACACAAATTACTACCCAACTCTTCAACTTGTATTTTGGTTTCATATAAACACCTTCCTAGTTAAAGTTTGAGTAATATTTAGGATTTTATACTAGATTTTGGTAATTTTTATATTATTATAATAATAATTTAAGATTTCATTATAAGTATAACCTTCTTTAGCCATTCCGTTAGCTCCATATTGACTCATACCAACACCATGACCATATCCTTTCGTAGTAATAATATATTTATTATCTTCTTTAATAATGGTAAAGTCAGTTGATCTTAAAGATAAAAACTGTCTTATATCTAAACCAGAATATATATTATTATTTATTTCAATAGTAGATACTCTACCAGTTTCATTTCTAGTAATATTTTGAATATTTATACTTTCTTTAATATTTAAAATAGTTTTAATTTCATCTTCGGTGATTGTCTTTTCAAATATAAAGTTTTTTATTTCTGGATTATCCCATTTAGATGGCTTACTTTCTATTTGGACATCTTTAAAGACATTTTTTGAGTTTTCAGTATAGCCGTTACTCATTGAAAAATAAAAAGCTTTTAATATTTTATCTTCTCTTTTTATAACTAAATTTTTAGTTTCATTAACACAAGCTTTAATTTTTTTATAAAATTTATTATAATCTTTTCCCCACTTGGCTTTTAATTCTTCGTTTGTTAAATATACTTGATCATTAATTGTTGAAGTAATCTTGATTTCATTATTTTTCTTTTTACTTAGAACATAACTTCTCGCTGCTATGGCTTGAGCTTTTAACGCTTCATCATGAAATAAAGCTGGCATTTCAGCTGCTGCAACCCCAAAAACATAATCTTCTAAATTAATATTTAAATTTCTATCTGTTAAATTAATCATTATCTCTTGATAATTATTATCATCAAAATAAATAGTCTTGTATTTTACTACAAAACTAATAATACTAATTGGTAATAAAAAAAGTATAATATAGATTAATTTTTTTATTATTATTCCTCCTAATTATTATTGTATCCAGGCTGATAAGAGCATTTTATCAAATAACCTGAATTCTCCACTTACAACATTTTGTGCATTATCATTAATAAAAATTTCATATTCGATAGTATACCCCAAACCGAAATACTTTTTATTTATCTTTCCCACTTCAGAAGTAAGATCTATTTTATCATGATTTAATAATATTAAAGGTTCTATTTTGGTATTATTATTGAATCTTTTTACTTCAATAAAAATAAATATAGAGTAAACTAATACTATTAAAATTAATATGTTTAATACTTTTTTCATAATAAACTACTTGCATTTAAAAAATCAATAATAAAACTACCAAGTAAATAACCAAGTGATAAAGCTAAAATAAAAACAAATACTCTAGCTTCATTTTTATAATTCTTTTTAAAAAAATTATTAAAATTTATTCCCGATAGAGCAAAGACACTTAAAAGGACTGATAAAGTATATATCAATACTTTATACATTGTATTCTCCATCTTCTATTTTAGTAATTTTATTAATTCGTCTTAGGTGTCTTTCTTCATTTTTAAAATCAGTATTGATAAATACATCGATTATTTTAATTAATTCATTAATATTGTTTTTGGTGCTTAAAGCTATTATATTAGCGTCATTATGTTCTTTAGATAAAGAAGCCTCATTAACATTAGAAACGTGAGCACATCTAATACCTTTAACTTTATTAGCGGCAATACTCATACCTATTCCTGTACCACATAATAGAATCCCCAAATCAACATCTTTTTTCGATACTGCACTTCCTACTAAAAAAGCATAATCAGTATAATCATCCACTGGAGAATTACTTGGGCTTAAATCAAAAACTTGATAATTTTTAGATTCTAGATATTTTATAATTTCTTTTTTTATTAATTCACCATTATGATCAGTTGCAATTGCTATTTTCATTTCATCACCTAATTTATTCTATCATTTAAACAAAGAAAAAACTAGATAGTAGTTTCTATTTGTTATTTAAAAAACTGCATTTAATAAAAACTTGACATAATTAAAGAGTAAGCGCTTAACACTTACTCTTAATAAACATACTATAGCCATTGTTTATTCTTTTTCTGCTACTTTCTTTTTAAAAAGAAAGTAGCAAAGAAAATATAGGATTGTAATATTGGGGTGGTCCGTTGTGCCTCCCCACCCTCAATATTACGACCTATTCTTTTATCCAGAGGATAATTTGTTTTTGCTCTTGCTTCTTGTTGTCACCTGAAAGGGTTTTCAGGTGACGATTGCCCAGAGTTTGAAAGCCCTAAATTATGTTATGATTCCACTACTTTATATGGATCACTACTCGCTCCTGTTCCAGTTACTCTAGTCTCAGAGTGAATTGAAACTCCCGGCCTGACCCCGAAGGCGTTGTTCACGCGGCTGTCGCTCAGGGGCCCCACCGACTTCACGGTACATACGCTCGCATCCCCACCAAAAGACGCGCGGCAAGGCGAGAAAGAATACCAAATCTTATTTGTATATAAATAATTTGTTGAATTACTTTCGTACGACTTCATTCCTGCTAAGGCCCCTTCATATTCAGTTATTAATCCTATTGGGTATGTTAAGTCTCCATTTCCTATGTTCTCATCATCGACTGTAAAACGATCGTTTTTTAAGCCGCATTTTAAACTTGGGGTTTTATTTGTATATAGTCGATAATAGGCTGCGTAATATGTTTCACTACTTCCAAATCCTGATCCTGTTGCTGCTCCTCCTACTTCACTTTGGAGTTGCCGATTATTACAAAATAAGGTATCTGATATATATTCTTCATATTCAGTATTTAATATATTAGTGCTATACCAGGTATCTAAATAGGTTTTCATAGTGCTATTTGTTTCATTTGTTGTCGCCTGCACTCTTGAGGTTGATGCCTCTCCTAATGCACCTCCGAACATATATCCTACATATTTATTATCATTATAATTTGTATTAAAAGCTGATTCTCCTATTTGGGTAGATTCTCCAGTTGAGTTAATGGTGCAGGTATCATTTGGGCAGGTGCCATTATAGATTATATCTTACACTGCCATCTCCATTTATTCTAACTATCTTCCATTGGTGCTCAGCAAAGATAATATTATTATTAACATAGTCTTTTGCTCCTCTTAAATAATAACTCATACCATAGTCATCTTCCATTTTATACATTACATTTTCAGTCTCACCATTTATATTACCAAATGTTCCTACTGGTGCTGCGGTTATAGATGATGAACCTCCATAAGTTTCAAATATTGCATCAGTTAAATATTCATTACTTGCCCCTATTCCTTCTAATATTTCGATATGAGCACCAAATGATTTACCTTGGTCATAATTTTGATTTTCATCATTATTAGGAAAATAAATATCTAAAACATAGGTATGTACTTTGTCTCCACTTGTTGGACCTGCAAAAGTACCGTTTCCTAAAAATATACTTCTTGCTCCACTTCCTACATCTTGCATAGTAGTTATTGATGGAGCGATAGTTCCATTACCACCTGTATTAGTTGAGGTTAGTTTATATTTTAATGAGCCATAAGAAAAAGTACTTGATTCGATTATTAAATTAAGATGATAATCCATTGTTAAAGTAGTAGTATTATTTCCCGTTACCGTAAATGTTTTTGTTGCCAATGCAGCTTCTCTTGGAAATATGCCTGTTAAATTTATATTATCTCCACCATTAAAAGTTATATCCATTGTTCCACCAGATACTGTTATCGTAGTTGTGCTTTCTGTCCCAGTTATACTTGCAGTAAAGTAGGCAAATGTTGTTCCTATTGTTATTAATAACAATAGAACTATAGGTATTATAAATTTTAGGATATTTCCTTTTTCAGTTATTTTATTTTTAGTTTCTTTTTTCATATTAACCTCCACT
>Ga0265294_10001203_pt1 | contig 35218 bp, 21 predicted proteins | sample MunlanPumphouse3_FD_192504 | JGI IMG/M metagenome (GOLD analysis project Ga0265294, IMG submission 192504) | Groundwater microbial communities from a municipal landfill in Southern Ontario, Canada - Pumphouse #3 | ecosystem: Environmental > Aquatic > Deep subsurface > Groundwater | place...
GGATATAATGCAAGAATGTATTTCGGAACCAAGAAAAGAATTGGCACCTACGGCACCACGCATTGAAGCTTTCCAGGTTCCAGTTGATAAAATTGGTGAAATAATTGGTCCCAATGGGAAGATGATTAAATCTATCATTGAAGCTTGCCAAGTGGAAATTGATATAGAAGATGATGGATGGGTGCATATCCTTTCTCCCGATCAGCAATCCATACAAAAAGCAAAGGAATGGATTCAGAGCATTATCAGAGAACCTGAAATAGGAGAAGAATTTGAAGGACAGGTTACACGCATTGAACCTTATGGAATCTTTGTAAAGATTCTGGGCGGAACTAAAGAAGGTATGGTACATATATCGCAAATGCATACTTCAAGGATTGATAGTCCCAAAGATATGGTCAAATTAGGTGATATTGTTCATGTTAAAGCACTTGGTATGGAAAAGGGGAAACTAGCACTAACTATGAAAGGAGTGGAAGGTAATCCTGAACCAAATCAAAATTCAACCAAACAGGACAAATTTAATACACGAGATGAGCATAAAGGAAATTACCGTTCTACAGGACACCGTAATAAAAATTATCGTAAGAGATAAAATGACACTGTTTTGCGTATAATCATAGTAAGATATTATGGAGACTAAAATGGAATATAAAGTAGCCGACATATCTCTTGCTGATTTTGGCAGAAAAGAGATAATTTTAGCTGAAGCGGAAATGCCTGGATTGATGGCTTTAAGGTCTAAGTATGCTGCAGCAAAACCTTTACGAAATGCCCGTATTACTGGAAGTCTGCATATGACTGTCCAGACTGCAGTATTAATAGAAACGCTGGTTGAGCTTGGAGCTCAAGTTCGTTGGGCTAGTTGTAATATATACTCTACCCAGGACCATGCTGCAGCTGCTATAGCTGCAAGTGGAATTCCTGTTTTTGCCTGGAAAGGTGAGACACTTGAAGATTACTGGCAATGTACCTTGAATGCTTTAACCTGGAAAGAGGGAGGTCCAGATCTTATTGTTGATGATGGTGGTGATGCTACTCTAATGGTCCATGAAGGTTACAGACTAGAAGAACAATACTATGCTTCAGGTAAGCTTCCAGAGATTGAAGCAAATTCTGTTGAAATGAAGATAGTTCAGGAACTTCTCATTGCTGGTTTAAAATCTGATCCGGAGAAATGGCATCGTATGGTGAAAGGAATAAGAGGAGTCAGTGAAGAGACAACTACGGGCGTTAATAGATTATATCAAAGGCTAGAACATCATAACCTGCTATTTCCAGCCATTAATGTCAATGATTCCGTAACGAAATCTAAGTTTGATAATCTTTATGGGTGCAGAGAATCTCTTGCAGATGGAATTAAACGGGGAACAGATATTATGATAGCGGGTAAATTGGTAATGATATGTGGTTACGGTGATGTGGGGAAGGGATGTGCTGAATCTATGCGTAGTTTTGGTGCTCGTGTAGTGATTAGTGAAATTGACCCTATTTGTGCACTTCAGGCTGCTATGGAAGGTTTTGAAGTAAATACGGTGGATAATATGGCTGATATAGCAGATATCTTTGTAACTGCTACGGGAAATTGTGATGTGATTAGAGTAGACCATATCCTCCGAATGAAAGAAGGAGCGATAGTTTGTAATATTGGTCATTTTGACAATGAGATTCAGGTGCAAAAGTTATTTGAGTTAGAAGGTATAAAGCGAGAAAACATCAAATCCCAAGTGGATAAGATTTATTTACCTAATGGAAGATTTATCATTCTGCTCTCAGAAGGGAGATTGGTCAATCTTGGTAATGCTACAGGACATCCTTCCTTTGTTATGAGTTGCTCTTTTACTAATCAAGTTTTAGCTCAGATGGATTTATGGCAAAATTCCCATCAGATTGGAGTATATACTCTTCCTAAAATACTGGATGAGGAAGTTGCAAGATTACATCTGGACAAATTGGGCGTGGTGCTCACGCATTTAACGCGTCAGCAAGCTGAATATATAAATGTTCCTATTTCTGGACCCTATAAACCTGAGCATTATAGATATTAAACTTTATGTCCACTCATAAACCAGTTGTGATAGAAGAGCTTTTTGGAGAATTAGAGTTAGCTCCGGAAAATCATTACTGGACCGTAATTCATACTAAACCGAGATGCGAGAAGAAATTAGCAGAATATGCCTTAAAACATAATATATCCTACTATTTACCCCTAACCGAAAGCAGTCGTATCTATCAAAGAAGAAAAGTAACATTTACTAAACCTATTTTCTCAGGTTATCTCTTTACTGTAGTTAATTTTTTTACCAAAAGAGAACTTCTATCTACCGGTTATGTGGTTTCATACCTAAATGTGCCTTGTCAAAGAGAATTAGTGGATGAACTAAGAAATATCTGGTTAACTCGTAATCGTAGGATAGAGATGAAGGAGGCTATGTGGCTTTCAGAAGGACTAATGGTAGAAATAGTTAATGGACCTCTCAAAGGAGTAAGTGGATTGGTTAAAAGTCATAAAAAACTTGAAGAAGTTTATCTCCAAGTTAATATTCTTCATCAAGCAGTATCAGTTAAAGTTGATCCAAGAGATGTTAAAATTATAGGTGATTATGAAATTGTAGAAGAAGAATGAAAAAGAAGATACTAATAACAGGTGGTGCAGGATTTATAGGTTCAAATGTTGCTGATGCATATCTAGCAGAGGGTTACGATGTAGTAGTAGTAGATGACCTATCTTCAGGCTCATTAGAAAATCTTGATTCTAGAGTGAAGTTCTATCAATTAAATATTTGTTCACCTATTTTAGACGAGATATTCTCGCTGGAAAAACCAGACATCGTAAATCATCATGCTGCTCAAATAAGTGTTCCTTATTCCATAGAAAATCCGATTAATGATGCTGAAATTAATATAAAGGGATTTCTAAATATTCTGCAATGTTCTGTAAAGCACGGTGTAAAGAAAGTTATTCTAATTTCTTCAGGTGGAGCTATTTATGGAGAAGCAGAAGAATATCCTGCTACCGAAAACTGTCCTTTGAAGCCTTTATCTATATATGCAATCCATAAATTGACCAGTGAATATTATGTTCGCTTTTATCATTATCAATATAATTTAAATTATACAATTTTGCGTTATGCTAATGTATACGGACCCCGTCAAGTGGCACAAAGTGAAGCAGGAGTAGTATCAATTTTTATAGAAAAACTACTTCGTAATCAAGCTCCTATGCTTTATGCTTATCCTGAGGAACCAGAAGGTATGATCAGAGATTATGTGTATGTTAAAGATGTGGTTAGAGCTAATGTTGCCGCATTAGATAGAGGAAATAATAATGTCTTCAATATTGGGACCGGACACGAAATTACAACCTCATTTCTTTATAAAACTATAGCCTGGCAATTAGGTTCGGATATTAAACCCATTCTGGGACCTGCAAGAAAGGGAGATTTACATCGTTCTCTCTTAGATTGCTCTAAAGCTTTTAAGGAATTAGGCTGGAGTCCTCTTTATACTTTGAATGAAGGCATTAGGGAAACAATTGAGTTTTTTAAAAATAAGGAGCTTTTTAAATGAATATAGCGATGATTGGTAGTGGATATGTAGGTCTGGTTAGTGGCACCTGTTTTGCGGAGATGGGCAACAGAGTAATATGTGTTGATAAAGATCCGACAAAGATTGAATTGTTAAAAAATAGTGTTGTTCCCATCTATGAACCTGGATTACAAGAGCTGGTAGAGCGTAATTCAAGAGAAGGGCGATTAAGTTTTACTACAGATATTGCTGAAGCAGTTCAAGCATCGGAGGTTATATTTATTGCTGTAGGAACGCCTCCAGATGAGGATGGCTCAGCTGACCTTCAATATGTACTGGCTGTGGCAAAAGATATTGCAAGTTATATGCAGGATTATAAGATAATTGTAGATAAGTCTACCGTCCCTGTGGGAACAGCAGATTTAGTATCTAGGACAATAAGTGAAATCTTGGAAGAGAGGGGTGTAGATATCAATTTTGATGTAGTTTCCAATCCCGAGTTTTTGAAAGAAGGTGCAGCTATAGAGGATTTTATGCGTCCCGATAGAATTATTATTGGTGCGGATAATCCTCGTGCAGCAGAAGTTATCCGAGATCTATATTTATCTTTTAATCGGGTTAATGAGCGTATAATTATTATGAGCACTCGTTCAGCTGAAATGACTAAATATGCTGCTAATGCTATGCTTGCGACCAAAATATCCTTTATTAATGAGCTTTCTCGCTTATGTGAGGCAACTGGAGCAGATATTTCTGAAGTTAGAGTTGGAATTGGTTCTGATACTCGTATTGGTTATAAATTTATATATCCAGGTATAGGTTATGGAGGCTCCTGTTTCCCTAAAGATGTGAAGGCTTTAATTCATATGTTTCAAGATAATAATTTGAATTCCCAATTATTAGAAGCGGTGGAAGAGATTAATAAAGAGCAAAAACTGGTGCTGGTTGATAAAATCAAAAAACATTTTGGAGATAATCTTAAAGGTCTTACCTTTGCCGTATGGGGCCTGGCTTTCAAACCACAAACGGATGATATGAGAGAAGCTCCATCCATTACCATTATCAATGCTTTAGTTAATGCTGGAGCTAAGATTCAGGCTTATGACCCGGCTGCAATGAAAGAGGCAGAACATATTTTTGGTAATCAACCTAATATTTCCTATACTCAAGACGAATATCAAGCTCTACAAAATGCCGATGCTATGCTGCTTTTAACGGAATGGCACCAGTTCCGTTACCCTGATTTTGGCAGAATTAAATCAATCTTGCGCCAACCTATTATTTTTGATGGCAGGAATCAATACGAACCAAAAACTATGAAAGAGCTTGGTTTTACCTATTACTCTATCGGTCGTACCTAACGGTTCTTCTGTTAAACAGATGCTGAGATTCTCACAGATTCTTTAAATTGTATTAATTGGCTATCCTCATATCCTGAATCTATTATATAAAAAGCTTTTAATACCAACGATGAAATAAGAATGTCCTTGACATAAGGGACTTGAACTAATGAGTTGGCTTTTGAAAGAAAAATTAAATAAATTAGGAGAATAAAATGTCCAAAAATCTCATTTATGGAAATATCAGTTCAAGTGAAGCTATGGAATTGGAAGAGAAGTATGGAGCTCACAATTATCATCCTCTACCTGTAGTACTGGCAAAAGGTGAAGGCGTCTTTGTTTGGGACCCTGAAGGGAATAGATACTACGATTTCCTTTCTGCTTATTCTGCAGTAAATCAAGGACACTGTCATCCTAAGATAATCAATGCTTTAATTGAGCAAGCAAAAACATTGACCCTCACTTCTCGCGCTTTCTTCAATAACAAATTAGGTGAATTTGAAAAATTTATCACCGAATATTTTGGTTATGATATGTTATTGCCAATGAACTCTGGAGCAGAAGGAGTGGAAACGGCTTTCAAACTAGCTCGGAAATGGGCTTATGAAGTTAAAGGTGTAGAGAAAAATAGTGCTCTGGTAATCTTTGCAGAGAACAATTTTCATGGACGGACAATGACGATGGTTTCAGCTTCTACAGATCCAGATTGCTATGAAGGATATGGACCCTATCTTCCTGGTATATTGAAGATACCTTATAATAATGTAGAAGCTCTAAAAAACTGCCTGGAAAAGTATGGGGAAAATGTAGCAGCATTCATCATTGAGCCCATCCAGGGTGAAGCAGGCGTTATCGTTCCTGATGATGGATACCTGAAAGCTTGTTTTGACCTTTGTAAGGTTCATAATGTTCTATTTATAGCCGATGAAATTCAAACTGGACTGGGCAGAACCGGGAAACTATTGGCATGTGATTATGAAGAAGTAAGACCGGATATTCTTGTCTTAGGAAAGGCTCTTGGTGGTGGTGTTATTCCGGTTTCTGCAGTGCTTGCAGATAAGGATATAATGCTGGTAATCAAACCAGGTCAACATGGTTCAACCTTTGGTGGTTATCCCTTAGCTTGTGCTGTAGCTAAGGCTTCCTTAGAAGTAGTGCAAGAGGAGAATCTGGCTCAGCGTTCTTTTGATTTAGGTAAAAAATTCCGCGCTGCACTAGGGAATATTAAGCATCCTATGTTAAAATTAGTGCGTGGTAAAGGTTTATTGAATGCTATAGTAGTTGAACCTAAAAATGGATATGAAGCTTGGGATATTTGTCTCAAATTAAAAGATAAAGGCGTACTTTGTAAGCCAACTCATCGTCATATTATCCGACTTGCACCTCCTTTAGTTATTACTGAAGACCAGCTGATGGAAGTGACAGAAATAATTAACAGTGTTTTTAATGAAATATAAATTATTAAAAATAATCTGATTGGGGACGGATGAACAAATCCGTCCTCCCATTTTCTTTTTATGGACAATCCTCAATTTCGTAGCGGTTTTGTTACTATTTTAGGTAAACCAAACACCGGTAAATCCACTCTTATGAATCGCCTTATAGGTGAAAAGCTTTCCATTACTTCTCCTAAACCGCAAACCACTCGTTATAATATTAAAGGAATTTTAAACCGGGATGATTGTCAGATTGTCTTTATTGACACTCCTGGCTATCTCAAACCACGATATAAATTGCAAGAGAAAATGCAGGATTTATGGTCAGAATCATATAAAGATGTAGATTTAATCCTGTTTATGAGTGATATTATCAGCTTTCCAACGGATTATGATTTAGAAGTGCTGGAGCTTCTTAAAAAAATCCCTATACCACAAATTGCTGTCTTTAATAAGATAGATTTGCAAAAGGATTATTCCCGTGAGTTCTTTATCAATCAATTACCAGAATCCTGTTCTAAAGCTTTTTTTATCTCTGCTACCAGAGGTGATGGAGTTCCTGAACTGATGGAGGCTATGCTACAATTTATTCCCTATCATCCTCCTTATTACAGTGAAGAACAGCTATCAGATTTACCTATGCGGTTTTTCGCTCAAGAATTTATCCGGGAAGCAATCTTTAATTATTTTAGTCAAGAAATACCCTATTCCACTGCTGTTCTGGTAGAAAAATTTAAAGAATTAGATGACAAAATCCATATTGATGCCGTGATTTGGCTGGAACGAGAAAGTCAAAAACCTATTATCATAGGGAAAAATGGAGCTGGTCTGGCAAAGATTAGAGATTATGCCGAACAACAACTTACGAATTTTATGGGCGTTCCAGTTATGGTTCATCTCTGGGTTAAAGTTAAACCTAAATGGCGCAAAAAACCTTCTGATTTGAAAGAACTTGGTTTTAAGTAGCGTTGCTTTTCTTCTATTCAGGAGCAGGAATTATATTGACACAAATCTTCTTTAAGCAATTGTAGCCATTAATTTGATATAGGCTATGTTTTTTATATTTCCAAAATACTCTTTGTGTGGTTATTAATATGGAGAAATATTCTGAAACCACTACGCTGGTGGTGGACATTGGAAATACGAACATAACCTGTGGTATATACCAGCAGGATGAAATGGTACGATTTGCACGTTTTTACAGTTCTGCACATCGTACTGCTGATGAATATTTCAGTTTGCTCATTCCCCTTCTGAATACTGAATCCCTTAATAATATTAATAGTATTGTCATTGGTTCTGTAGTTCCAGAACTGATGCGTATCTGGATGCATCTATTTCAAAAATACTTTAGTGCTGAGGTCTGGGAGATTAATGCACTCAGTCCGCTGGGTATTAGTTATAAAGTGGATGATCCCTCATTCATTGGTGCTGATTTAATAGCAAATGCTTTTGGGGCATTAAAAAAATATGATTCGGATTGTATCATTATTGACCTGGGAACTGCTACTACTATCCAATTTATAACTAAAGAAGGAAGCTTTGAAGGAACTGCTATTGCTCCAGGATTAAAAGTAAGTGCAGATGCCCTATTTGAAAGAGCAGCTCTACTTTCTCAAATTGAAATAGTTCCTCCCTCTGTTCTGTTAGGAACAAACACACGTGATGCTTTGCTTTCAGGAATAGTTAATGGTCACGCTTATATGCTGGAATGCTATATTCAACAGATTAAGAAGCACTATGCTGATTGTCAAAAAATTATTACTATATTGACCGGTGGAATTGCTGATTTAGTCTCTCCGTTGGTTCCTTCTGTTGATATTGTAGATAAAACCATTACCTTAGACGGTTTTTATTTGGCTTACAAGACCATCCGTCATTAATTTGATGTTAAAGCGTTTTTGTCTCACTTTCATAATCCTGACAATTATCATTCTGGCTTTTGCTAAAGAACAACCCCAACCTCGCATCTATCTGGAAGGTTATCATCCTTTGATTTATAATAAAGTGGATGTTTATAAATTATATAAAGGATTGAATTATATAAAGAGCCAACCCTACTGGATAAGGGAATTTGAACCTGACACCAAAGAACAGATAAATTATCCTGAGGAGAAGGTTATTATTCATACTAAAATAGATGATTTTGACCTTGTTCCACCCCGGATTCTTTCTTTTGACACCTATTTTGCCAATCTGCAAGAAAAAGCCTTTTATAAGTCTATGCTTTCCCTTTATTTAACTCAAGCTCAACAGACTACCGTTACTAAAACCGGTATGATTAAAGAGTTTTCCATTGATCTTCCCTCTATTGCCGTTCCTAAAGCTGTGCAAAAAGTTTTAGGTTCTTCTGCAGGAAGATTGAACATAGATGGAACAGAAAAAATCAGTATGGAAGTGGGCAGCACAAAAAGAAAGAATGTGGCTATTTATGAAACTAATACAGCCAGTCAACTGGATATTAAAATGAGACAGGATACCAATCTTCGTTTAACTGGAACCATTGGTGAGAAGATTGGAGTTAATCTAAAATATAATAGTAATCAGGACCAGCAGTTTTTTGACCCTGATAATATCAACATTAAATACACCGGTACAGAAGATGAGTTATTTCAGACTATTGAAGGTGGAAATATAGCTCTTTCTTTACCAGGTTCTCGTTATATAAGCTATTCTGCTGCTTCACAGGGACTCTTTGGGATAACCTCAAAACTAAAATACAAAAATCTGGATTTAACTTTTATAGCCAGTACGGAAGAAGGACAAAAAAACACTCAACATTATGTGGGAACCAGTCAGGCTGATTCTACTATCTTTCGTAGTAGAGATTATGCACCCAGAACTATGTATTATCTGGCAAATCCTTATGATGTATATGAACTTTACACTCAAGCTGATGTTTCTTCCAATGTACCTGCAGGTTGGGTAAATAATGCAGTAAAAACAGACCCTACGGGTGCCTGGATAATTAAAAACCCTAATTTACTTCCCGCAAACGGTACTGTTAGGCTTTTTATTGATGATGGCAATGCAAATAATAATGTGGCAGCAGCAATTGGAGATACTATATTTTTCAGCCCTACTAACTATTATGTGCCTTATTATGATGAATTAATTGAAGGAACAGATTTTATTACAGATTATAACGCTGGCATTATTCGCATTAATAGTAATGTTGACCGGAGAGCTACTATTGCTGTAAAATATACTCAAAAAGATGGTATTCCTGTTCCGGCAAATAGTGAAGCTCAGGATGGGATTCTACATGTTAAAGTCCTAAGAAGACGTAATCAAGAATATGACCCTCATGACCCAAATAATGTCTGGCACTATCAGATGCGTAATGTCTATGATATGCACAAGAATAACATTAAAAGTGATGGCTTTACCTTAGATATTTACACCTTAAATGTGGACTTGACCCGTAATTATCTGGTTCCAGATTCTCTTGCTACCAGTTATATTACCACTTATACGGATTACTTACGAATGGATAGCAATGGCGACGGCTTAATTAATGGTGATGACAATACAGTCAATTTATCTACCGGTCTCATTACCATACCTTTCATTCAACCTTTTGACCCGCTGGGTGATGGTATCATTTACACGGATGAAGGTGAAAGTATCAATTACCTGGATATATCATTTTATATGTCAGTTAAGGGTAAAATAGGACGAGAATATGTAGATTTATCCCAAGGAGGTATACTTAAAGGCAGTGTTTCCGTTAAAGTGAACGGCATCAAGCAGAAAGAGAATGTGGATTATCTGGTAGATTATGATTTTGGTAGAATCACTTTTTTGACTTCTGCGGGAAAAGATCCCGATGCTAAAATTGAAATTGATTATGAATATAGAAGCACTTTTGATATTTCCAGTAAGACCTTAACCGGAGTCAGAGCAGATTGGAATCTAACTGATTGGGCAAAACTTGGGGGAACTTTTATTTATCGATCTGAAAATGTTGCCGATAGACGTCCCCGAATTGGTAATGAAAACATTGAAATGTATATGACAGATATTGATGGGAGCTTAACTGTTAAACCTACATTTATTACGAGAATGTTAAATGCTTTACCCTTGATAAATACTACTGCTGATTCACGCATTACCCTTTCAGGTGAAATAGCTTATACCATACCTAATATCTATGGTGACCCTCATGGAAAGAAAAATGAAGCCTATATAGACGATATGGAAGCAATAATTGATTCTTATCCTTTAGGAGTAACCATAGGTTCCTGGTCAATGGCAAGTAAACCCTGGAATACAAGTCTCGCCAAAGGAAGGACTATCTGGTATAATCCTAAAAATATTCATAGAGAACAAGTGGAAGATCCTGCTACTTTAACAGATAGGGAAAAAAAGGAATCTGTTACAGCTCTTGCCATTAAGGTTTTTCCTGCAAATTTAGGTATTGAGGGCTCTGAAGTGTGGAGTTGGGGTGGGGTTATGAAATATCTGGGTAATCAGCTGGATTTTTCTCAAAAAAAATATATTGAATTAATGGTTAAAATTGATAGGAAAGCTAATGACCCAGTTGCTCATCCTATTTTGCGTATTGATTTAGGAGATATCAATGAAGATTTTTACACTGAATATGGTGGCTTAAATGTGCTCAATACGGAAGATAAAAACCATGATGGTGTTCTAACTTTAGAGGAAGATACGGGTTTGGATGGAATTCCAGATGGTCATCCAGGAGACGACCCTAATGACCATGCAGACAACAGCATTGACCAGTTCGGAGATTATCCTTTTATTAATGGAACGGAAGGAAATAAGGTGCTGGATACCGAAGATTTGAATAATGATGGCGTTCTTAATACTTTAGATAGGTATTTTAGCTACTCCATTTCTCTTACTGATTCACAATATCTAGAAAGTGAAAATGAATATGGATGGCGTCTTTATCGTATTCCCTTAACTGATCCTTTAGTATATGAAATTGTTAATAATGCCCCTTCTGGAGCTGCTCCAACGCTAAAGAAAATTTCCTATGGCAGAATAGTTGTTGAAACAGATGTGCCAGTAAAGGTTCTATTATACGATATTAATGTGGTCGGAAATAAATGGGAAGATTTCTATGTGCGCGATATTAACGGACATATAGTACCGAGTAATATTATCAATACCTATAATATCTCCTATCTTTCTGGTATCGTTAATAATCAAAGAAATAGTGCTCATTACACTTCACCTCCGGGAACTTATTATATTGAAGAACGAAGAGAATCAAGTGAATCTGCTCTATCTCTGGATATTCAAAACTTACAACCTGGACAACAGGTCCTTTTAAGACAGCGTTTATTTGAACCTTATAGTCTGCTTTCCTATAATAAAATAAAGTTCTGGGTGTATCCAGAATTATCTTCATCCTTTCCTATTAATCCAGATTCTCTGGATATAATCTTCAGGATTGGAGCTGATAGCTTGAATTTTTATCAGGTAAGAGAACGCATTCATGTAGTTAACTATCTACCCAAAATGAATCGTAGTTACTGGACTCAATTTACTTATGAACTGCAGGATTTCACAAAACTTAAAGAAATGTTCCCTGATGTTAATTCAGGTGAATACAGAGAAGATAATAAAATCTATTCGTTTAAAGGAACACCTACTTTAACAAATGTGCGAGATATTTATTTGGGACTGTATGTTCCAGATGATTTAAATATTCCCCAACCCTATAATGGGACCATCTATTTTAATGATATGCGAGTTGCGGAACCTTTTGAAGATGTCGGTGTGGCAAAAAGACTCTCACTGAATTCTGCCTTTGCTGATGTAATTACACTGGATATAGATTATGAGGATAAAAGTGAAAACTTCAATACTATTATACAACGAGGTAGAACCAATACTTTTACCAGCACTAAAACTCTTAATATCATGAATAAATTTTTCCTGAATAAATTATTTCCTAATGCTTGGGGTTTAGATATTCCTTTAAGTTTATCTCGTAATTATAATTTGGGTATACCAAGATTCCTTGCCAATTCAGACCTTCTATATGATAATATTTTAGACCCCGTGGAAAAAGATAGACAAAGAACAGAAAACTTGGTTTATGCTGCTGATTTCGGGTTCAGTCAACGTACCGCTCCTAAATCTCCTTTTTTATTCTATACTATTTATAGAACTTCTATCAGTGGTCGTATTGAGAAATCATACCGATACACTCCTACAACAGTGGATACCACTTTCAATTGGCGCGGAACTTTAAACTACAATCTTGGCATTCCTAGTGATAAAGTCAGTTTTATTCTCTTTAAAAACTACCGTATAGGGTGGTTTCCCAGTACTTTTAATAATAGCTTTACCCTGAGTAGTTCGGAACCGCAAAGTTATAACTGGGAAAAAAGAGAAGGGGTTTATGATTGGTATCCGCGAACTCAAACAGTTCCCACCAAGACTTTTACTTCTGACAATAATATCAGCTGGGGGCTTACTTCAGACATTTCTCTTTCAGCAAGAATAAATACCGAACGAGACCTCAAACAGAAGATTTACTGGCAAGATATTAATATCGGGAAGATGACTCGTTATGTGCAGGATTTAGGCTTGAACTACAATCCAAATTATCTCAGGAATTATATTAATTTAACTGCCAGTGCAAGTGCGCGTTATTCCGATTCACAAAGGAAATATTTCCAGAATACTGATGAGGGACAAATTACAATGTATCAGAGTGATGGAAACTCTAATAGAACTATCAGAACTAATTTGACACTGCTAAATTCCAGTTTATTATCATCTTGGGCAGTTAATCTTAGTTCTTCTCATTCTCGCAAAGAAGGTATAAAAAAGCAGGATGAAATAAAGGACTCTGATAAAGAACCAAAATCTCCTTCGGATGAAGATAAAAAGAAGAAAGAAGAAGAATGGAAAAAACAACAAGAAGAAGCCGAAAAATATGGAGATAGTGGGAAAGGTTATGAAAATGGATTTAAAGAAGAAATCTATTTTGGGAAAGAAGACATCCCAACCGAAGAACCAGGCTTTAAAGATAATAATGATTTAACTCAACCCCCCAAAGATAAAGATAAAGATAAAGGGAAAGAGGAAACCTATTTTCCTGTCACTCTTTTAAACCTTTTTTCTAAAGTCAAAAATATCACAATGACCTATCAAAACTCATATATACAATCCTATTCAAGAAAAGATGATAGACCACCTTTCCTCTTTCAACTCGGATTACCTCATACTACTCCTGCAGGATATCTGGATTCTGTTAGCGATGATAACACTATTTCTATCGGAAGTGGCATCACTTTTTCCCGTAATTTTGATAGTATTATCTCCTATTCTTATAGTCTACAAAAAAACCGAGCAAGTGCTTCAAATCAAACTGAAGTTATCACTTTTCCAGATTTAACCCTATCTTTTATCAATTTTGAAAATTGGTTCGGGATGAATAAATTCCTTAGTGGAGCAAGATTAAACACGGGATTGCAATATACTACCAGAGCAACTGGAGATTTGGATTGGATAGAACCTAAACAAGAAGCCGTTTCCTTAGCTTTAAATCCACTCGTTGGTTTTACTGGCACTTTCTTTAAAAAAGTAAATACTAATATCAGTTATTCTATTACTTCCGGAACAAATACCACGGATATGGACACTTATGATATAGTAAAAACCAATCTTACCCATGCTGTAAATGGCAATATTTCTTATTCTTTCACTCAGGGAAAAGGATTTACTGTTCCCTTTACCCACAAGAAAATTCATATTAATAATGAACTTGTTTCCAGCTTATCTATTCTTTATGAAAAAAATTATGATAAGACTAAAGGAAGAGAAAGCTCGCAAGTAGACCGTGACTATACGCATTTTGCTATCAGTCCTTCTGCTACTTATCAATTTAATCCTGATATTCGCGGAGGTTTAACCGGAACCTGGGATCAATCATCAGATAATAAAAGAGATACAGGTGTTCGTACCTTCAGTTTGGGTATATGGATAGAACTCAACCTTTAAAGAAAAACTTGTAAACTTGAGATAAATGTATTAATAAGATTTCCTATTAGTTATATTTAATGATTTCACCTTATACATTATTTTAATATCCATAACTTATTGTATATCCGTTAGATAATTATATAATTATTTCCCTATTATGGGTTCTTTAGCTTAAATTAAAAATGGAATTTTACCTCCTTATCAATGAATTTATTTAAATCGCAATTCAATGCAGTTACATAAATTATCTCTCAGCTACAATTCGTTCAAATCTCCTATATCCATCTTGTTTTAAAATTATTTTCTCACTTCCAGTTAATGTGTAGCTCATGTCCAGCTTATGTCCAACTCATGTCCAGCTTATGTCCGAATATGGACATAACTTCTTCATCAGTAAGTTATAATATCCATAATTGAAGACAATATATCTTTCTTATAATCAAATTCTATATTTATCCGTATTATGCGATGAATATCTTTCCGAATAAAAGAAAATTGAATCAAAAGAATTGACAAAAAAAGGATATATTTTTTTATGAATAATGCCAGGCACAGTGCAATAACCGCTTGTGAAATATGTCAGGTCAGGAATGAAGCAGCATTAAGCAAGGCAGGTTATGTGCAACTGTAAGCCTGGCATTTTCAAAGTATAGGTCAATATATTGCATAGTTTTTGAACCTTATATGTATATAAGAATAGGACACATAAATGAAAAAAATATTAGTTATAGCATTATTCCTCGTGAGTTCAGCTTTAGCATTTTCCTATCCTGTGCATATTACCAGCTGGGATATAGATTCTGATGTTAAAATACTGAATTCCCTTCAAATTAGCGTTGATAGTGTTAATCGTAATACTGGAACTATTATTGTCTATGTGAGAGATGATAATGAATTTGATAAATTGCTGAATAATGGATTTAAAGCAGAAAAACTTCCTGATTTAGCCAGACAGAATGCACTGGAATTGCAGAAGATAGATTCTCTGGAACATACTAAAGATACCTACTACACTATCACTCAATACCAGCAAATTATGATAGATACAGCAAATCAATATTCTAATATCTGCTCTTTGATTCAAGCGGGAACCTCAGTTCAAGGCAGACCTATTTACTTTTTAAAGATAACGGATAATCCAGATATAGAAGAAGCTGAACCTGAATTCAAATATGTTTCTTCTATACATGGAGATGAGGTTGTGGGCTATGATATGTGTATTCGTTTAATTGAATTGCTAACTTCACAATATGGTATAGAGCCTCGTATAACTAATTTAGTCAATAGCACTGAAATTTATATCTGCCCAATGATGAATCCTGATGGCTATGTTCTGGGGCAACGTTATAATGCTAATGGTGTTGACCTTAATAGAAATTTTCCTATGCCTACTGGTATTCAGCATCCAGATGGTAATCAATGGGCTCCAGAAACTATTGCTATAATGGATTTCTCCAATGCACGCAATTTTGTGCTTTCTGCCAATTTTCATGGTGGTGCCCTGGTAGCAAATTATCCTTGGGATTACACTTATACTCTCACACCTGATAATGATGTATTTATTCAAGCTGCTTTAACCTATACCAGTCACAATTCTTCTATGTATAATAGCACAGAATTTCCGCATGGTATCACTAATGGTGCCGCCTGGTATGTTATCACTGGCTCAATGCAGGACTGGAATTATGGTTACACTGATGATATGGATATTACAATGGAAATTGGGGAAAACAAATGGCCTCCCGCTTCACAACTTCCTTCTTTCTGGGCATTGAATCAAGAATCTATGCTTTCCTATATGGAATTTGTGCATAAAGGAATTCATGGTTTGGTCACCTCAACTACAGGGCAACCCTTAAATGCCGTAATTACTGTCCAGGGTAACGATAAAGCTATACATACTGACCCCGATGTGGGAGATTATCATCGTTTATTGCTCCCAGGAAATTATACTCTCACTGCATCCGCCTATGGCTATATTCCTCAAACTGCTCAAATTACTGTACCTGCCTCTGGTTCTACTGAATACAATTTCACCCTTTCTCCTGCTGCAACTGTTGATTTAATGGGTCAAATTCGTGATGTGGAAGGTTATGGAATTCCAAATTTAACTGTCACTTTGAATACTGTCCCTCCACGCAGTTCTGCCGCTGATGCCAATGGAAGTTTTATGTTTATGCAAATTCCTGAAGGTTATTATCATATAACATTTAGTAATGCTAATACAACCTTATATGAAACTGATTTTTTGCTTACCACAGAAAATAATAACTGCGTCTTTAATTTCATTGAGCCATTAGTGCTGTTCTATGACCCTTGTGAAAGCTTATCTAATTGGACTGCTTCAGGACCTTGGGGGCTAGTTACCTATCAGGGTGAAACTGTTATTACTGATTCTCCAAATGGGAATTATGGAAATAATGTTACCAGAATACTTCAATTAAATAATCCTATCTCACTGGAAAATATATTAAATCCAATTTTAAGTTTTAAAACTATCTATGCCCTGGAAAATGGATATGACTTTGTCTATGTGCAAGCTTCAAATAATGCCTCTAACTGGATTAACCTCGGTAGCTTAACTGGTACACAAAGTAGCTGGACCACTTTTTCTTATTCTCTTTCTCAGTTTGTTGGACAAAATGTTTATATCCGGTTTAAGCTTACCTCTGATTATGGGATTACTGCAGATGGTATCTATCTTGATGATATAAAGATTTCTGGAATAGATGCCAATTTAATTGTATATGGTGATGTGAATGGAGATCGTATGATATCAATGAATGATGTACAACTGCTTTTGGATTATATAGTTGGTTATGATTCTCTACCTGAAATTGATCCTTTTCCCTGGGAAAATAATCGTATTGCTGCTGCGGATGTGGATGGAAATGATATTTTGAACTCGGTTGATGCCTATTTTATTGCTCAATATATTCAGAATCCTCAATTTCGTTTTTATGTTCAAGGTGCACAACTGGATAACCTGCCAGAAGTCACTTTAACTATGGATGAGACAGGAGAAAATAATACCGTGGAAGCTGTCTTTCAAATCCTTCCAGAGAATAATTTAAAATGTTTAGATTGGGGACTTGTTCCATCTGATTCTTTATCCAACTTAACCATTGAGGAGAATTTGGGATTAATCTATCGCAGTGCCTTTAATCCTGAACAGGGTAAATATGCTTATATCAATCTTGGTTCACCTATAACCGAAGGTTTCACTATCAGTTATCAGACAACAGCTGTCAGTATTGACCTCTTTTATAGTGTAAATGGTAGAGATAGTTCATTCACTATTCTTTCTGATACCGATGCTAATGACCCTCTCAATCCTGCTATACCTTTCAATCTTTCGCAAAATTATCCTAATCCTTTTAATCCTATAACTTACATCACTTTTTCCTTGCCCATAAGAGCAAAAGCTTTTCTGGGAATTTATAACCTAAAAGGTCAGCTGGTAAAAACTTTAATCAATGGTGAAATGAATTCTGGAATTCATAGAGTGCAATGGAATGGTTTGGATGAGGCTGGAAAACCTGTTAGCAGTGGAGTCTATTTCTATACCTTGCAAAGTGGAAATAAAACTATCACTCATAAGATGATACTTCTTAAATAATCAATGCGAAAGGGTATTCTTTTTATCGTAGTCTTCTGTCTGGTTTTAGGCTTTAATGGATGCAAGTCTAAACCAGAAGAAAAATCGTTTGATAGCATTAAAGGAACAGAATTTAGAAAAGATGCGACCTTAACCATTACTGCACCTACGGGAGAAGTTAAAGCCATCTATGAAATAGAAATTGCTGCTACAGAAGCTGCTTGTACTCAAGGTTTGATGTATCGTGAATCTATGGCTGAAAATAGAGGAATGCTCTTTGATCCTCGTGGTCCTGCCGAAACTCCTTTCTGGATGAAAAATACCTATATTCCTCTGGATATTATTTTCATTGATAAAGATAAAAAAATTATGCATATTGCAAAAAACAATACTCCTTTCAGCGAAGAAACGATAGCACCTAATGGAATCTATAGATATGTTCTGGAGCTCAATGCTGGACAAGCAGAAAAACATAATTTAAAAATTGGAGACCTGGTTCAATGGGAATGAAAAATCTATCTCGTTTTATACCTCTCGTTCTTCTTCTGATACTGGTTTTTACACTTTGTTCTTGTGATAAGTTCTTCTCTCAAAAAGAAAATATAAACAGGGGAAAAAGTGAAGAAACTGAGCTTGCTTCATCGGAGTCTTCACTCAATTACAGAGATTCATTAACTGATTTAAATTCAGAGAACAATGGTTCTAAAACATTAGCTAATGTCCCTTTAACTCCTTATCCCTATACTAAATTAAACAGTTCTGAACTTCCTGATGTGGCAATTATTGTTGATGACTTTGGCTATAATGGAAAACTTCTGGAAAGGTTTGCTCAAGAATTGCCTGCAGAAGTTGCTTTTGCTGTTCTGCCCAATCTTCCTTACACCAGAAAAGCCGGTGAAATTGCTTCCCAATATGGTCATCCCGTTTTGATTCATATTCCTATGGAAGGAACTGGAGTTCAGGAAAAGCAATGTATTAAAAATAATAGTTCCGCTGATGAAATAACCGCACTGCTGGATGATTTCTATGCCCAACTTCCTATGGCAGTTGGAGCTAATAATCATCAAGGAAGCAGTGTAACAGAAAATAGAGAAATTATGACCATAATTTTAGACTGGTTAAATAAGCATAATCTCTTTTTTGTAGATAGTGCTACCAGTAAAAATTCTTTAGCTCAAAGCTTAGCTTATTCTCGTGGTTATCCTGCTCTGAAACGAGATATCTTTCTTGATGTGCCCGATGATACTGAACAAACCTTAGCTAATAAAATCTCCTCTTTAAATAAATATCAGGGAAGAAAAGAACCAATAATAATTATTACTCATTGCCATAACGAGAAAAAACTATCCAACCTCCAGAGTTTCATTCGTGAAATCAGAAGTCAGGGTCTACATTTAACCAACATTATCAACGCTAAAAATATAGCCGCTTAGAACTCAAACTCTTTAGCATTCCATATAACCGAAACAGACCTTAACTGATTATAAATGCAATTTTTAATCAGCTAAACTCTCTTTATAATCATTAAAAAGAGATTAAACAAGCAAATTTATTAATTTTATATATTTTATTGATATTATGGTATAATAATTGCTTTAATAATAAGAAGAGCAATTGAGGAGTTGAAAAAATGAAAAAAGTAAGTCTTGTTTTTTTATTATTGATTTTCACTCCTGTAATGTATCTCTTTTCAACTCTTGCTGATACTAAAATAGAAGAAACTCCCAACTACGAACAATATTTAAATGACAAAATAGCTTATCAAAATAGAGATAACTATTTAACCATCACACAATACTATCAATTTATGGAGGAAACCTCTAATAATTATGCTAATATTTGTCGTTTGATTACAGCAGGAACATCCGTTCAGGGAAGACCTATTTACTTTTTAAAAATAACTGATAATCCAGATATAGAAGAAGCTGAACCCGAGTTTAACTATATCTCTACTATTCATGGAGATGAAATTGTAGGTTATGATTTATGCATCAGATTAATCCAGTTATTAACTTCTGAATATGAGACCAATCCCAGTATTGCCAATATAGTGAACACCACCGAAATTTGGATTTGTCCTTTGCTTAATCCTGATGGTTATGTGCTACACAGAAGAAACAATGCCAGTAATATTGACCTTAATCGTAATTTTCCTCTGCCGAATGGAGAATTGCATCCTGATAGTAATCCGTGGGCTCCAGAAACGATTGCCATAATGAATCTTTTTAACGAACATAATTTTGTGCTTGGGGGTGAATTTCATGGTGGTGAATGTATAGTCTATTGTCCCTGGTCATACACTCGTTCCTCCACTGGTGAAAATGAGCTTTTGTACCACATTGCTTCAGAGTATTCAATCCATAATCCCTATTTAGGGAATAGTTTCTTTTATCCAAATAATATTTTTTGTGGATCAACTTCCTACCCTCTTCTGGGAACTTTGAATGATTGGGGCTATGCTTTCACCAGCAGTACTCAAATTACCTTTGAAATATACGAGATTAAATCACCACCCGCTTCAGAACTGCCTGGCTTGTGGAATGATAATAAAGAAGCAATGCTTTACTTTCTGGAATCGGTGCATCGTGGAGTTTATGGATTGGTGACTTCTAATACTGGAAGACCCCTGAAAGCTTCTATCTCTGTTCAAGATTGTAATAAAATTGTGTATTCAGACCCTGAGGTTGGTGATTATTATCGTTTACTGCTGCCTGGAACCTATAATATAACAGCTTATGCTGAAGGATATGAACCCCAAACCGTGCAAGTAACCGTTCCACTATCTGGTTCTATTGAATATAATTTTGCCCTTAATCCTGCAGTAACCGTGGATTTAAAAGGACAATTCAGAGATTTTGAGGGTAATTTAATTCCCTATACCGCAGTTACCCTAAACACCATTCCTGCTACCAATACTAATTTTAATTCCAAGGGGTTCTTCACTTTTAATGACCTTATGGAAGGATATTACAATATCCATTTCAGTAACAATAATGAGGACATCTATGAAACTAATTTCTTGCTTACCCAAGAGAAAAATGAAGCAGTTTTTACTCCTATAGAATCTTCTCTTATATTTTACGATTCCTGTGAAGATTTGTCTAACTGGAGTACTATAGGTCCTTGGGGAGTAACCAATTATCAAGGAGAAACAGTTATTGCCGATTCTCCTGCAGGTAATTATGTCCCTGGGGGAACTTATACTTTAACTCTGGCTAATCCTATCTCTCTGGAATTTATAAAGAAACCGGTATTGATGATTAAAGCTCGGTTTATTCTGATAAGGAAATGGGATAATGTCTATATTCAGGGCTCAACCGATGTAGAAAACTGGATAGATTTAGGAATTTTAACGGGATATGGATATGCCTGGGAAGAAATCTATTATCCTCTGAATCAGTTCTCTGGACATAATTTTTATCTACGCTTTGTTCTCCAGTCCAGGAATAATTATGGTTATGATGGGATTTATATAGATGAAATCAAGATTACAGGAATTGACTATAGTCAGGTTATTTATGGTGATGTGGATAGTGATGATTTAATCACTATGAATGATGTCCAGGTTCTGCTTCAATATCTGGTAGGATTTGATCCAGTGCCCTTGATTGATCCTCTTCCCTGGAGTGAGTATCGTATCCATTCTGCAGATGTGGATGATAATGAAGTCTTGGTTTCTGTGGATGCCTATCTAATCAGCCGCTACATTCAGAATCCCAAGTATCGTTACGAAGTCCAGAATGGGGAAGAACTTGAGCTACCTCAAATGACTATTTCCTTTGAGCTCATAGAAAATACATCAGAGACCGAAGTATTATTTTATCTAAATCCACCAAATGCTTTAAACTGCTTAAACTGGGAATTGACTCAAGCCGATTCTATCCAAAATTTAGGTATAGGGCTCATTCCAGAGCAAACTTTTTTATATGCTTTTAATCCTGAACAAGCTAAATTTGCCCTTATAAACCCTGAAAAAGCCCCTCTGGAAAGTTTCTCTCTTCATTTCAATACCAATCTCGCTAATATTGATTTTCTATATAATCTCAATGGACAAACTGGAGTTATTCACCTTCCTATAGGTACAAATCTTAACGATACTTTAACCCCTGAAATACCTTTTGCGCTTAATCAAAATTATCCCAATCCATTCAACTCTATCACCTGTATCAAGTTTTCTCTACCTGAAGAGAAAAAAACCTTCCTGGGAGTTTATAACATAAGAGGTCAACTGGTAAAGACTCTGATTAACGAAGTTAAAAGTTCAGGTGAGTATAATATTCTCTGGGATGGACGGGACAATTATGGACAATCAGTAAGCAGTGGTATATATTTTTGTATTTTGAAAAGTGGAGATAGGCTTCAAACTCGCAAAATGATTTTAATTAAATAGACCTGAGGAGTGGAAATATTTAATAATCGGGTGAGCATAAATCTTTAGGGAATATTGGGGAAAGTGCGATAGCATAGAAAATTTTTAAATCCAGATATTTTTCTTGACATAAATTAAACTATATTATCATAGTATTTTTACTGTGTATGATCTAAAAATTAAACGGATGAGGTTTATATGTATAATGTAAAATGGCTGTATTGTTTTATATTTACTCTTGTATGTTTTATTATTTTTTTAGGTCTTTTTTCTTGCAGTAGTGAAGTTTCTAAACCGCGTACTCTGGAAGAATTGGAAAAACCTTTTGGCATTCCCCCTTCCGAGAAACCTGCTAATCCTAAAAGTTTCAATATTATAGTTGATGCCAGTGCAAGTATGTATGGTTTTACAGGTGAAAATAGTGAATATCTCAATCTTCTTAATACCATTATAGCAAAGATTCCTCAGGACGCTAAAATCAATTTCTATAGCTTTGGTCAGGGCTCGCTCAAGATGGAGGGTGACTTAAGAGCCAATCTATATAAATTATCCCGACGGGATTTTTATAAAGAACCAAGAACTGACCTTACCAAACCATTTAACCTGATTAGAGAGGACAAAAATTCCGTTAATTTAATTCTTACCGATGGTGTGCAATCTACTCAACATTCACAACAGGATTATGTCATATTTGCTAAAGAACTGAATTCATATCTGGAAGGTAATGGTTTCTTCGCTTTGATGGGGAAACTAGTGTCTTTTGAAGGGTCCTATTATTCTGAATATGCCAGAAAATATATTGATATTGAACCAGGAGGGAAACGTCCTATATATTGCCTTGCCTTCGGAAATCGTAAATATGCGGATTTTGTCCAGAAGAAAATTAGAGACCTTTTTGAGAATTGTTTTGATTTTGGAGTCATTCTACCAAATCATCTAAAATATACAGAAGATGAAGAAGGGAAGAATGTTCCAGAAGAGCTTAATCATATTGGCAATGATGAAAAGTTACCAGTAGCATATTTTACATTAGATAAAGGTCATTTTCAATATCTAAAATTTAATTTAAAGGGTTATGAAGATAGATTCGGTACTACCATAGATTATGCAATTGCTTATCAAGCGAAAAAGAACCCTAATTTCGTTGAACTGCAGGACAAAAGAGGAAATATTAAAGCAAATAAACTCGCAGGAACAGATAAAATAACTTTTAAAATTCCTTTTGAAGAAGATAATCCAGGCACCTATCGTATCCTCTTATCTTTTCGTAAAACCTTACCCTCCTGGATAAAAGAATGGAGCACGGATGATGATTCAAAGCCTGAATTCCAGACTAAAACCTATCATCTGGCTAACTGGATGCAATTCATTCTGGATAACTTTGAAGACTATAAATTTTTAACTACGACTCGTTATTATCTACAAATAGAGAGGAAATAAATGTTACCTAATATCTCATTTTTTTGGATTTTCAGACCCAAAATTTACATTGAAAATTGGCATAATGAAATGAACCAAAGCGTTTTTATTGGGTTGATGGTTAATATAATTTTTATAGCTATCTATGCTGCTTTGCGTTACCGTAGAGAAAAAGAAAGCCAAAGATTCTGGATGGCCTTTTTATTCTCTATGGTTATTAACCTAATTTATATCATATATACTGCGATTAAGATAGATAGTGAGATGGTAACGGATAGTTACAGGTTTCTCTATATCCTCAATTTTATGCTTGTTATGGTATTGTGTGACTTTTTACTGTTTTACCTGGTAAGTTTTTTTCTTAGAGCAAAAAAATATTTTTGCAGAATTCATGAACATATACTAAAAGCTAAATAGGAGGAAGAACAGTGCCTTACTATGTATTTTCTGTCGGGGGAACAGGTGCAAGATGCCTGGAATCGCTTATTTATTTATGTGCTATGGGAATTCATTTAGACCAGCCTTTATTTCCTATATTTGTTGATCCTGACCAGAGTAATGGGAATATCACCAGAACCATTAAATTAATTCAAAAGTATAAACTGATTAGAGAACATTTACCCAGACCATCCAAAGATTATTTATTCAATACAGAGATTATATACAGCGACAAAGAAAATTCACCTAATACAACAGTTAAAATTCCTAATTTATACAATCCAAACTCTGGTTTAGACCCTGCTCAAAATAAACTTTCCCATTTTATTGAATATGAAACGAAACTTCAGGGGACAGATTATAAATTCCTGGCTGACCTTTTATTCAGTAAAGAAGAATTGAATATGGATATGAGTGCTGGATACAGAGGTATCCCTTCTATTGGTTCTATCTTAATGACCGATATTCAAAATCAAGCTTTCTGGACAGAATTAAGAGGAAGATTGGAAGAAGATACTGCTTCCCGAGTTTTTATTTTTGCCTCGTTATTTGGAGGTACTGGAGCTTCAGGATATCCAGTTATCAGTAAATTAATCAAAAATGCCTCTCCAACTACTAAGGTTGGTGGTGTTTTAATGCTTCCCTATTTTAAGCTTAAAGACCCTGAAAACCTGCAAAAATATCAAGAAAGCCTCAAAAAAGAAAAGATAATGCCAAATTCAAAAAGTTTTATGATTAATGCCAAAACTGCTTGTGAATTCTATAAAAATAATTATTCTCAGATTGACTCTAATTATTTTCTGGGCGATGATTTTGAACACTGTAAACAGTATGAAAATTATGCTATAGGCAGTGCTGAGCAAAAAAATGATGCTCATATGTTGGAACTAATGGCAGCTTATGCCGCTATAGATTTCTTCCATAGAGAAAGCGGTAATTTCAAACCATTCTATGTAATACAGGTGAAAAATCCTGATAAAAATGCTGATATTACCGATGTAGTTGCGGAAGATATTCCTCATCAAGATAAAGAAAAACCATTTGAAAGGTTTGCTCTACTCTATCATTATGTCAATGAATTATTTGAACTTATTGATAAAGACAATGCTAAACTTTTAGATAAAATTGCTTGGCTAAGGGACCTTAAGATTGATGATAAAAAAGTTAGAGCAAGAGATATAATTGATAAAAAAACTGAACTTTCTTCTCTTAAAGAATTAATGGATTCCTTCCAAGAATGGATTTATCAAAATCATAATAATTATGCAAAATTAAATATACTGGATTATGAACTCAAACTGGATAATCTTCTAACCAACAATCCTAATAAATATAAAGGCTATCATATAAGCCATCTGGATACCAAGTTTTATGGTAAGAAAACCAATCAAAATGACTTATTAGGTGATATGTTAGAAGCAATGTCCTTGGCAAAAATAACTGAAGGAAGGTAAAAAATGCCACGCTATTTACTGCCAAAACATAAATCTTTACCTCAAACTACACCAGGTCAATGGAAAGAATTAACCATAACCGATTTTACTACCTTTGTTAATGAAATGGAAGTTTCACCGGATTCCAAGATTAATGTTACTTCCATTCCTTCACCTTGGGCAAGAATGCTTCTTTTTAAAGAAGCTATTAAATCTACTAATCATCTAATACATAAAGAAGTTATGTCCAATATCCTGGATGTTCTGGAGATAATCTTCTATTATGAATTGATGAATATTAATATTGAGTATAAAGAGATTAAAATAAAGAATGACGAGAAAAATAAGTTTCTAAAAATACTGTATGACCTCAGTCCAGAGGAAATAAAGAAGGATGATATTGTCAGCATTGGTTTACTAATTGCCAGCAGAGATTCAAATGATAAATTCGTTTTAGCAGGAACCAGTCCATTTTCTCTCTTATTCACACCTATGAATTTAAAACATAAAGAGGGTAATACAGTCTTCCCAAGATATTTTAGAGAAAGACCTGTCCCTCTTAAAGAACGTCCAAAGGATTTCCAAAAATGGATAAATTCTAACTTTCTCACTAAACTACGAAAAGATGGAAACTATCCTGATTTAGTTAAAGCTTTATCTGATGAGGAAGGTATATGTGCAGGAAGCTTAAAAGAATCATTAACGCAGGAAATTTTACTTCCTTGTGATTTTCTCTTGGAATCCTCTCTGGGAAATCTGCTGGAAAAAATTAATACCAAAAAAATATCCAGTTCTTATCTGTTGAAACCTCGTAAGGAAAATGAAATACCCCCGCTGGTTATTGACCCCTCCAAAAGTTTATATGCCAGTGAGTATTACAATGGTTATAACTATCTACAAGATTTCAAATATGAAGAATTAAAAAATAGCAACAGAGATTTTCTGCCAGGTGAAAACATTAAATATCCTTGGATATTACCCCAAGAAGATTTTTTCCAACCGGTTCTGATTAAGTATAAATATCGTCTCAACAATAATAGACTTATACTCGGTTCTTACAAAGATAGCAGCGATATGAAATATGCACTTCCTCTAACTGATACATTTTTCTCTTATTTTAACTATGATGATGTACAGGATATGTTAAGCATCCAAGAAATAAGTGATAAAACAGTTAGAGTTACCTTAAAAATTCCTATCCAGAATGGGGATTATATAGAAATTAAACGGGATTATTTTCAAGACTTAACTAATAGCAAAGAAAATCGTATTATCAATTATGATGACCGGGATATTGATACACCTCTTCCACATATAATGATTTGGCCTCCTCTACATCCTGATAACTGGAAAGATAGCTATTATGCTTTTGTTTATGGAAAAAGATATAAAGATGGTATAAATCAGGAAGAAATGGTGCCTCTGGAGTTTAAAGACCAGGATTTTAAAGATATAAATTATGAGAGATCTCGCAAAGCTGATAAAATAGAAATATTCCGATTAGAAACACTTCCTACTTATATTGTGATTTCTGATATTGCTTCCAATGGTAAGGGTTTATTAATTCTCAATCATAAATCCCTGACGACAATAATGAATCCGGAAAAATCGGCAAAAGTTGGTATTGATTTTGGTACTTCCCATACTAATATTGCTATTACAATTGATAATTCTGAGCCAGAAGTGCTGAAATATAGTTCTGGATTTTTAGGTAAAAACCTGAATGATAATGATTTTATCACCCTCATAAGATTTTCTGAACCAGAATTAGGAAGAGAACAAATTCCTAATTTGATTTATAATTATTTAAAACAATATTTCTTACCTAATTCATTAAGTGAGATTCATAATAATCAATCTGTTGATATGCCTCTTCCTTCTATGATATTAATGGAAGGTGATACTGATTCTTATGAAGCATTATTAAATACCTCTATTGCTTTCTCTAAGGATGATGTAGGATTGTTCAATTATGATTTAGATGGAATGACAATTAAAAAAACTTATGTGCAACAAACCAATTTAAAATGGGAACCTCAATTAATAAAACAACAAGCATCAAAAGAATATCTCAGGATATTACTGCTCTTGTTAAAGTATGAATTAATTAAACGAGGAGTTGATTTAAAAAAAGTAGAATATCACTGGGCTTTTCCTAAATCTTTTTCTGAAACCTTAATCAGTGATTATAAAAAAATGTGGCGTGAATTAGTTGGAGATGTATATAAAATTACGGATGAAAGTAAAGCTGCTTTACTATATTTTGACCATAAAGGAATTCTACCTCGTAACACACCAGATATAGCAATAATTATTGATACAGGAGGCGGTTCATCCGATATTTCTATCTGGCAAGATGGTCAAATCCATATGCTTTACAGTTCTCTCTGGGCTGGAAAGAATCTGGTTGGTTTTGAAAAAGATAATAAAATATATTCAATAATTTATGACGCCATCATTAATTTACCTTCTACTAAGAGAGATATTTTCCAAAATATTAAAGGCTTTCAAAATCAATTGAATTATATTCTATATTCTTTAGATGAAACCACATTGAGTAATCTGGCAAGGTCAGATTCTTTCTATAAAATTCGCTTTATAATTCTCTATTTCTGGAGTGCTCTACTGTATGAAATTGGAATCCAGTGCAGAGCAATTGATATGGATAATATCAAAAAAATCAACCTATTCCTGGCTGGTAATGGTTCACGATTTGCCTGCTGGAGCAGTGGAGCAGTGGATAAAATGGATGAACAGGAACAAGAGATTTATCAAAAAATAATTAAAGAAACCATTCCTTTTAAGAATGAGGTAGAGATTCACACTTCTGCTGCTCAGGATAAGAAAAGAGAAGTGGCTATAGGACTTTGTAGAGGTAATGAAGAACTCAGAGCAAAAGAAGCAAGTAAAAGACAATTAATTGCAGAAAAAGTATTTATTGAAGCGAACTCTGACCTATCTAATATGACAATAGATGAATTTAATGAACTAATTTTACAGAATGGACATAATATACATCTGGACCAAAATAACTCTGAAATAGTTAAGTTCCATAACACCTTCTTTGAGGTACTCGCAAAAAGTAATCTCTATAGGGATAGACTGAAAAATGATAGGGCTTTATCTAATCTTGAAAGTATAAAAAATATATTAATTGGCGATTGGGGTAAGTTCGTTGGTGAATTGAGAGGAGTTATAGAAGATAATATTAAAAATTATAATTCTATTTCCAGCTCAGTTTTTACTCTTGAAATGCAGATTACCATTAATAGATTACATCGTTATCTTTCAGAAAATCAATAGAATCAGTATTTAATATAAAAAATGAGCCGGTTAATTTTAGGTTTAGTAATTTTAGAAGTTGCTGTTTTGGCTTTGCTTATTATTATAATCTGTAAAAAATTGGAGAAAATGGAAACTGCTAAAGAACTTCATAGGCATAGTAGAGATGATGCACAAATCCAAAACCTTTATACCATTCTCAATTCACATAATACAAAACTGGCGAAATTAGAGGAAATGGAAGAACGAATTAAGCAACTGGAGAATAGATTGGAGCAATTAGACCAGGTCAAAAAACCTGAACCAGAGAATACGGTTAATCCGCCAATTGAAATTCTTCCTCCAAAAGCAAAAGAAGAAACAAATAACGATAACAAAATCTGGGTCTGGAGATCTGAAGAAGGATTAAAAAAACTTGAACCAATTAGCAATCCCAAAGGTCTTTATCTAATCAAAGAGGGAGCAAAATATCTTCTATATCTGGATAATTTTTCAAAGGAAAATATCAATGATATAATGAGATTATATAGAGAAATTATTGATTTCCCTGCTAATATTCAGATAAATGACCAGATAGTAATGAAGAAAAATCCTATATATGAAAAACAGGGAAATTACTACATCTTTCGTGAGAAAGGCGAAGTATCAATAAAATAAGGAGTAATAATGGATTCTTTAATATTATTTATTATAATAGTTTTTATTATTTTTGAAATCGGACTATCTATATATAGGGGATATAAAACATTTCAGATCATAAGATCTGAGAATAAATTGATAGATAGTACAAGAGAAGTTATCCAAGCAAAAAATGAGGATTTATTACTTGATCTGAGTGAAGAAGAAAGAAAATATCCTGCTTTAGATTATCTTGCTACCTGTGCCGAAACGGGACAACAAATAGATGTGGAAAACTTTAAAGAATTACTAACTTCAAAGACTAACGCTGCTTATTATAATATAAACTCCACAATGAATCAATTACCCATAATAGGACTGATGGGAACTTTTCTTGGTATTATAATTGGGATATTTGCAACTAAAAATCAATTAAAGAATATTAATCCAGATATTTTTAATTTAGCTGACAATATTAATCCCCTCCTTTATTCTGCTGGTCTTGCTTTTTGCAGTAGTTTATTTGCTTTAATCTGTGCTTCTTCATTAAAATGGTATTTTGGAAAGGAAAGAAATATATCGGATGAATTAATTGATGATACAATGAAGGCTCTGGTAGTTGATTATATTCCTTATATTTCACCTAAATCCACAGAAGATCGTTTTGCTAAAACTGTAATGAGACTAAATAATACCATAAATAATTTTGTTAATAGCTTAGATGAGAAGCTAAATGGTTTTATCACTAATTTTCAACCTCTCATTGAAAATCAGAAGCAAACAAATGAAGAAACCCTTAAATCTATGGAAGATATTGCTACTCGGTTAAATCAAGATTATGAAACAATTAAACTGATATCAAATCAACAAGCACAACAAATAAATTCTTTTTCCGATATCACAGAAAGGTTAAAAGATGCAAGTTCGTCTATGGAACAAAGCATTAAACTTGCTACGGAGAACTTAAATGAATTCGTTAAATTGGGTTCTGAAATGAAGAGTAATATAAGTGAGATGAATGAACCCTTGAATAATATCATTAAAAAGCAAGAGGAAATTACCAGGGTGAATGAAAGTATCATTAATGAGATGAAAAAGCTTTTGGAAAACATTAATATTCTTCCTTCCTATACCAGTTCAGTCCAGAATTATCTAACTGCCTTGAATAATAAGCTTGATACTTTTAGTTCTGTAGGTGATAAAGTGCATACTGTAACCCGAGAGTTTGATAATTTTAAAGAGAACTTAGATAAACTTTTAACTGAGTTTATAAGTAGCTCTCAGAGATTTAGTGAAACTATGGCAACAAGTTTTAAAGATTATGACCGGGAATTAAGAACTCTTTTTGGTCAGACCATCCCTAAAAAAGAAAAGATTGATTTTTATTATTACGACCCAGAATCTATATCCCAACTTAATGCTATTGCTGAGAAGAATAATGCTATGATTGAATCTATGACAAAGTATACTCGCTCTCTGGAAGAAAATCTTAATCGGTTAAACCAAGAAATTGATTCCCTTAGAGTTTTTGGCTTCATTAGAAAGAAGAAAAACAACAGGAAATATAAAAGATGAAATCAGATAATCGGGATGAGCTTAATTATTGGCCCAGTTTTGCTGATATTTTTTCTTCTTTATTCTTTATCTTCTTCATTTTATTTTCTATATTCTATTTTAATTATAGCAAAAGAGTAGAGGCAGATCAAAAAGACATTGATGATTTCAAAGAAATGGTTCACTCTCTTGGTTTGGAATTCAATAAAGACAGTAATGAAATAATTATACCAGCGGATATTCTTTTTGACTTTGATAAAAGCGAACTAAAAAGTGAAAATCTTCCTACAATCTGGAAATGGAGAAAAGAGATTAAAAAATATATGAATGTAGGAGATAGGAAAAAAAAATATTGTATAATTATTGAAGGGCATACCGATACCGTTGGAGAGGAAGATTATAATTATAAATTATCTTTAGCTCGTTCACTGAGTTTGATCGAGGAGTTTAAAAAAGAACCTTTCTTTAGCAATTCAGATATAGATTTGATCCCAGCTGCTTTTGGAGAATCAAAATTGGCAGAGTTGACACCAGATAATACATTTAATGAGGAAAATAGGCGAGTAGTAATAAGAATTGTCCCCAAATTTATCGGAACAACGCAACAGATAATGTCTAAAAAAAATTGATAATGATATAGACCAAAGTTACCCTTGAACTTTAATATCTTTATGAATCTCCAAAGATTATTTGAACTATTTTTAATTTTTAACCTTTTGCTGGTTTGTTCTTGTAATACCCATAACTCTTCTGACCAGAATAATATTGCTATCTATAAACAACCTCAAGCACCATCAATTCTTGATTCTCAAAAAGTGATCAAAAGTAGCAGCTATTCCTTAAATCAGATTTTTGTTTTAAGTAATACTGAACTTCAGAAGGCAAAATTTCAAGTGGTAAAAGTCTATGACGGGGATACTATAACTATTTCTGACGGCTTTCACGAAATTAGAGTGCGATTAATTGGAATAGATACCCCTGAAATGAATGAAAAAAATCCTGTCTTAAGAAATCTTGCCGATCAAGCAAAAGATTATCTTAGCTCTTTAATCCTCAATCAATTTATCTATCTGCAATTGGACCATTTTAATGAAAAGTCTATGCATCTGGATAAATTCGGCAGATTATTAGCCTATATCTACCGTTTTTCTGATAATCTCTTCGTTAATGCTCAGATGATAAGAATGGGTTTCAGTCAGGAGTATGAAAGGTATGCCTTTGAACAGTTGCATTATTTTAGGAAATTAGCAACTCAAGCAAAAGCTGAGAAACTTGGAATATGGGCTCTTAAGAATAGCACAAAATTGTATGATGTTAAATATAATTCTGGAGTTTTTTTCTTTTCTTATGCCATAAATTTCATCAATAATAATGGAGTAAGCCATTTAAAATTTTTCTTACTTTTTAACTAACAAAATATTGGTTCTATTTCTTTATAATGATTGATTTATATCATTTCACTTTCATATATCCAAAATCATCCATTTGAAAAGGGTCTGCATTAAGGTGAACATCACCATTGCTATTGGTGTATCCTTCCAGTCCTCCTCTGAGACCAGAAAAAGCAACATATACTCTTTTTCCACTCAGTGGTTTTCCTGTAGATTTGGAAATCACTTGAACAGTAATCATATTTCCTCACTTGTAAGTAACTGGTATTGTTTTGTAAATACCATCCGAGCTTAGAAACACATCATTCTCATAGATTTGCTCAATCATATAGTCTTCCAGGCTATCAAAAAAGTCTAAACCAAGGAATTGAATGAAGTTGACAATTGCGCCAGATAGTCCTGATTTATAGACAACTAACCTTACTCTCATCCACCTGTTCCAGGGTATTTGTGTCCCGGTCTGTGCAGAATTTGCACCTGCTCCAATGTAACTATCGGCATAGTATATAAATGCGCTGTTGGACTTATCTCTGATATCTACACCAACATTTGCACTGGGTCCATTGATGATCCAGATTGCAGAGCCTTGAATGGTTTCAGGGATAAAGAACATTTCAGTGTTCCCTAATATATTAGGATCAGGTGCCAGATGAGCCACATGATCCTGATTATCGTCCCTGATCGTAACTTGTGTTGGACTTTCAGAGCACGATATTATTAGGCTCATTATCAATAAAACCAAGACAAAGGTGACATGTAGATTACGTTTTAAAGACATTTCTTACTCCTTTATGCTAACTTAATAATTGGTTTTCACTAATCGTTCCATTTCTCCCACTTGAATTTCATTCACATAAAAATATTATAAAATTCTCACATTATCTGTCAATGAGTTTTTTTTCAATAAATCTATGGTTATATAGTTGATTTTGTATAACTATTTATCATTAAATACATTATCTTGTAGAAGAATCGTGAGATTCAGTTTCTTGAACATAGTTAGGGTATCTAAATGTGTCATATATCAAAAAGGTATAACTTTGAGCAATTGCATCATTTTAGGAAATTAGCAGCTCAAACAAAAGCTGAGAAAATCGGAATCTGGGCAATACTTTACAGCACAAACTTATATTAATTAAGAAATAACTCAATAGAGCTTATTTTCCTACTTTTACCTGAAAAAGCATTAAGGAAAATAGAGCAGACCCTTTATCTACTAAAGCAAATACAATATGAATACCACCTTTCATCCTGAATTCTATATATCTATTATAATTAATCTCCTTTATCTACTCGCATTATTTCCAGCTTATCTGGATTAATTTTATTTCCCTGTTCACAATTCTCCCTTAGCTCTCTCTTAGCTCTTACTTAGCTAATTCCTTAAGAGAGAAGCAAGTAGGAGTTAGGTGACAAGCAAGAATGGCTAAACCATTAAATGAGTGATAGTTAAGGAGAGCCCATAAAAATATTTTTCTTACTCTTAAGCTAATAAAATATAGGGTCTATTCCTTTATAATTATTGATTTAAATTAAATTCAGGAGGGTGAAATTAGAAAAATGGATAAGTTTATTTATCTTGACAAAATCATAATCCTAAGAATAAGAAATAATAGCGAAAGTAATCTTAGATCTTTGGAAAATGCCTTATTAAGTTATAATATATTGATCAATAATAAATAAATGATTTTGGGAGTAGTGTATGTTCAAAAAGATTAGAAAAAGGAATGGTTCAATTGTTGATTTTGACCAGCAAAAGATTGTGCGAGCAATTCAGAAAGCTGGTGAAGCTACAGGAGAATTCCAGGAAGATACCGCAGAGCTTCTTGCTAATCGTGTGCTCAATTTAGCTGCACAAATCATAAATACTGAAATTCCTGAAGTGGAACGCATTCAGGATATAGTAGAAGAGGTTTTGCTCGCTTCTCCCTATAAAAAGACGGCAAAAGCCTATATCATTTATCGTGACCAACATGCTCGTCTCCGAGAAATGTTTAATACCGGTGGAGTGCAATTAATTGATAAGTATCTGGAGAAACTTGATTGGCAGGTGAATGAGAATTCCAATATGGCATATTCTTTACAGGGTTTGAATAATTATATCGCCAGTGAAATAAGTAAAACCTATTGGTTGAATAAGATTTATCCTCCAGAAATTCGCCAGGCACACCTGGAAGGTGATATTCATATTCACGACCTCGGTCTACTCTCGGTTTATTGTGTAGGATGGGATTTGATGGATTTATTGACCACTGGCTTTTCTGGAGCCGAAGGGAAAGTGGAAAGTTCGCCTGCAAAGCACTTCCGTAGTGCTCTCGGTCAGATAGTAAACTTTTTCTATACCCTTCAAGGTGAAGCTGCTGGAGCTCAGGCTTTTTCCAATTTTGACACTTTATTAGCACCTTTTATTCGTTATGACCACCTGGATTATAAAGAAGTTAAGCAGGCTCTGCAGGAATTTATTTTTAATATCAATGTTCCAACCCGGGTGGGATTTCAAACACCTTTTACCAATATTACGCTTGATTTAAAGCCCTCTTCTCTATTTAAAGATATGCCTGTAATCATCGGAGGAAAACCTCAAGCTGAGACCTATGGCGAATTCCAAAAAGAGATGAATATGCTTAATCAAGCTTTTCTGGAAGTGATGATTGAAGGAGATGCTAAAGGAAGAGTTTTCACTTTTCCTATTCCAACTTATAATATTACCAGGGATTTTGATTGGGATGCACCTCAATTGAATTATCTCTGGGAAGCCACAGCCAAATATGGTATTCCTTATTTTTCTAATTTTATCAATTCAGATATGAATCCTGATGACGCTCGTTCAATGTGCTGTCGTTT
>Ga0265294_10001204_pt1 | contig 35199 bp, 24 predicted proteins | sample MunlanPumphouse3_FD_192504 | JGI IMG/M metagenome (GOLD analysis project Ga0265294, IMG submission 192504) | Groundwater microbial communities from a municipal landfill in Southern Ontario, Canada - Pumphouse #3 | ecosystem: Environmental > Aquatic > Deep subsurface > Groundwater | place...
TTTTATTAAATTGTAAGTTATAAATACTTTTTTAATAAATTTTGAATCAAATAACCATCGAAAATAATTGGCATTAATTTTGGTGGAACGAAAGGGGCGATTTTATTTGAAGGCTATTGAAGTGAGAGTTTTGGATAATGACCTTGAAAAGGCCATGAGGATTCTGAAAAAAAAGATTCAAAATGACGGCCTCTTCAAACGGTTGAAGTTGAAAAAAAATTACGAAAAACCAAGTGAATACAGGCGACGCAAACAGCGGGAAGCCTTGAGAAGACAAAGGATAGCCGCTTCCAGACAACGATAGATCAAAACCGTTTTATATAGTTTTTATAGAATGACCCGGCAGCAATCAATTGTATGCCGGGTTTTTTATAGCCATGACACAGCAGAAATCATACCACTATTGTCTTCAGGAAATGCTCCGGCTCAGGCGTTTTGGCATTAAGCTCGGGCTTTCGAAAATCAGAGACATCCTCAATGCGTTAGGAAACCCTCAAGACAGTTTCCCATGCATTCATATTGCCGGAACCAACGGAAAAGGCTCCATTGCGGCCAGTCTGTCCACTATTTTATCCACCTGCGGATATACGGTCGGACTGTATACCTCGCCACATCTCGTCAAATTTAACGAACGCATACAGATCAACAACTGCCCCATCACGGATGAACGGGTGGTCGGCCTGTATCAGGAAATCAAAAGGGGCATCAGCGATTCAGACACCCCCACATTCTTCGAATACGCCACTGCAATGGCATTTTATGAATTCAAAGCCCGGCAGGTTGACTGGGCGGTCATTGAAACCGGCATGGGCGGACGGCTCGATGCCACCAATATCATAAAAGAACCGGCCATCACCATCATTACAAACATAGCCCTGGAGCATCAGAAATTTCTCGGCAACACCCTTGCCGGGATAGCCGCCGAAAAGGGGGGAATTATCAAACCCGGAGTTCCGGTGATCAGCGGAGCCAGACAGAACACGGCAAAAAAAACGCTCCAGCAGATAGCCCGGGAACATGGCGCCCCCTTCCACCAATTCGGACGCGATTTTAACGTCCGGCGTCAGCCGGATGGCACATTTAATTATTTTGGTATCGAACATATCTGGCGCCGACTTCAAACCGGGCTGCCCGGTTCCCACCAGGTGGACAATGCCGCGCTGACCCTTTGCGCCTGCGAATTGCTAAAAAAACGTTCTGTAAATCTTGATGTCGAACAGATCACATCGGCGCTTCTCAATACGAAATGGCCAGGAAGACTGGAAATTGTTTCCAACGCCCCCCTGGTAATACTTGATGGCGCGCACAACCTGATTGCCGTAAAACAGCTGGCAACCTATCTGTCGACCTTGCAGGCAACCCGTTTTGCAAATCGAAACCTGACATTTGTCATCGGGATACTGGATGACAAACCGTACCGGTCCATGCTCAAATGCCTGCTGCCGATGGCCCGCAAGGTGATTTTAACCCAACCCGGGATCGATCGGGCCCTGCCTCCCGGGATCCTGCACGAATTTGCTTCCGGTTTCATTCCTGATGCCCGCGTTATCCCGAACGTCGGAGATGCGGTGGAATACGCAATCAAAACCGCTTCTGCTCAAGATATAATCTGCATTGCCGGCTCGCTCTATGTGGTCGGTGAAGCCAAGGAAAAATTTCAGCAGTCGCCCGAACTGCTGGCCGGAAATTTAATTTACCCCGCCCCGGGTGTTCAGGCTTGACTTATACACAACGATGGTTTATTTTAATTTTTACGTCAACGCGCCCGTAGCCTAGCGGATAAGGCGTCAGCCTCCGGAGCTGAAGATCGCTGGTTCGAATCCAGCCGGGCGCACCATTAATAAAATCAAGGACTTAGATTAATTTTTGAGTCCTTTTTTATTTGGTCATGTTTTCGTTTTCCAACCGTATTTCCAACCTTTGGGATAAAAATCAGGGTAAACCCACATAAAAAAAAGAGCGGCCCGGCATGTTCCGCCGATACCGCTCAATTTTATTATTTGCTCAGGGATCGACAATTTCGGCCCCCTGGGTTGTGGTTATATCTATGCCGTGAATACGTTTATTCGCTCTCCGTCCATGTTTGATTTACGGCAAGTGAGCAAACTGTTACCCTTCTTCCTGCTCCTCCGGCATAGTAACCGCCTCTTTGCTTTGGACCCATGGTAAATCCGCCAGCCCTACAGGTGGCCCCTGGTTAAGTTTGCGGTCAAGCTCATACGATGCATTGATTTTCCGGTAAACCTCCCGTATGGCGTCACTGGCCTCCATCGTGATCCGGAATAGGCCCTCTCGAAGATTTTCAAAGTCTTTGACTTCTAAAACCGCATTCCAAGCAAACTCCAGTTTTTCAGCATGTGGGATCAATTCGTCGTTGAAAAGATCGCAAACCTGAAAGGGTTTCATGGTGGAATGATTGCCGGTTTCCTGAATTGTTGCCTCTGCCTGTGTTTCTGTTGTTGTGTTACTCATTTGTAAACCTCCAAAAATAAAAAAGCGCGCGTTAGTGGTCCTAAGCCTCGAAACAGGCTTCACGGTCGTTTCCGATACCGTCCACATAGCGCGCGTTATTACTTTGGAACTGATTTTACAAATAAAAATACCAGATAACGTTCTGGTTAAGCCGGTTTCGATTTTTAGGATGTCTGTTTTCATATCAATTCTGCCAAAATTGTCAAGAAAAAGCCGCCATTCATTGCATGTTGTGGTACCTCATTATGGAGCCCACCAAATGATGTATATCGTTTCTTATTAAAAAGGCACCCGCCTATATGAAGCATGTTAAAAGGTCCCCATATTCAAGCACTGAGAAGGTCGTTTTTAAGCTGATCTGATTTTATCGCCCACTATGGTGGAAAATAGCGTTTCAAGTTCGAGTTCAGGCTTCATTTTGCGATTCATTAAACGAATCAACATGAGCCAGCTCGGACTTGATTTGCTTGACTTCCCGTTTCCGATCTTTCACAAAATCTACTCGCTCGACCTCGATTTCCTGTAACATTTCCTGACGCCTGGCTATAATCTGAGTTTCGGTGATCTCGTCGTCATCATCGGGCAGAGCTTCTTCAGGTTGGTATTTCTGGAGCATTATCTTGAAGGGCTCCGGCATTTCTACACCAAGGCGAACAAACGCTATAGCCGCCTGTTCGATATCCATGCTGCCATCGCTGAGGCCGTCAAACACTCGATTCATATCAGCCATTTTCTCAAGTCCCTGGATATTCGGTATAATCCTTTCAAAAGCCTTCTGCATATCAATAACAAAACTTGCCACCTCCCGGGCATCAGATGGAGTTGCGATCTTTTCCCAGTTAAATTTTGTGATAGCTACGTTCTTCAAAATATCGAGCAATTGCCATTGCATTACCAGCACTTCGGCGTAAATATCCCGTGTCTTGTCCGCCACATGATTATTTGTAAGCTTTTCAAGGGTTTTCTTGTCGGTCTGTGAATATAGTGCCGCGCGCTGTGCCTTCCAGCCCTTTGTTTGCTTCCGGAATTGATAATTTTGCGGATTGAGGTCGTAGGCTCGTGCCAATGCTGAAAGGGTCTTATAATCACCTTGAATAAATTTAGCTCTCATTTTTGCCCAATCATGAAGCGGGTTACGATCTCCATCACCATTCGGAAAAGGTTCAGCCACTCCCTTATTCGAAGTGCCTGTCGATCTTTTTTGAAAGGTTTCTTTTTTGAAAGATTTCAAGCCTCTCAACACCTTCCGGAAATAGGCCAACGACAAGGGCTTTCCAAGCTCTTCACTCCGGCGTTTGCAAAAATCCACCTGGGTTATCTTTTCACCGCCCTGCTGCAGTTTCAGAAAAAATAACCCTTCGGTTTGATAATTTACTTTTTTGTCATCCATTTCTCGTTTCCTCCGCCCGCATTCTTATGCAGCAACCGCCGTTTTTAACAAATCAAACACCGAATCAAGCCAGAACAGTTGAACGACCGGCGTGCCGTCGCTGTGCTTTTTCCCGGTGTCCTTTGCGACGGAATAGGCCGCGCCCTTCGGTGTGGGCTTCCACTTCAATCTGTCTTTGTGGTCCCGGTAGGATTCCTGGAGTCCATTCTCAGCAAGCAACCGATTGGCTTTCCGTCCAGACGCGCCGATCTGTTTGCCGATATCTGACGGGGTAAGGTGGGCCTCTTGGGTAGCTGATTCAAGATGGGTGATCTCCAATAATTGCAACGGTGCCGAACCTGTCATTTCACGGGTGAGCCGGTTTGCCGAGAATATCGCCTGATTGCCTTTTAGCCCAGCAGCCTTCGCCATTCGGACTGCAGCCCGGAACTCTCTGTCAATCGGGAGTAGGGTGGCTGGCTTTTGGATTGACGCTTGGTATTTTCCCGTTTTGCGGATACTGGGAAGTACTTCGTCGCATACCCATGTCTCGAACTTAGCGGCTTGAGGTTTATTTGATTTGATAATCAAGCGATAGAGGTTACCTTCGTTGATAAGGGTCATTTCCTGCCTTCCGCCAGCCGTAAGGATATAACGTTTCGTTACCCCCTTTGGATTGCAGTGATCTTGAACAGACTTGTTGGGGTTCGCGTATTCAAGAATATCACAGGTATCTTTTGCGACCCACCACGGGTTCCCGGACTCATCTTGGACTATCCTCACCTGTTTTGAATTATAGTTGAATGGAATAACGTTGATCATTGCTGTATCTCCTTTTGAAATTAAATAAACCGTGTACCGTGTGCGGACTTCGATTATTAATTGCCTGGCTGTGTAGTTGCTGCCCCTTCCGCTATGGGTGTTCTCGGTTATGGCTGCTCATTAACGCGGTTTGGTTGTGTCAAGCTCCACAAACCGTGTGAATTTCGGTTGCCAGTACATGGAAGCATTCCACGTTGCCCCGCCCCTGTGTTTGGCTAGTTCCCATTCAGCGTGATTTTCATCTTCTGCCCTTTTGGTATAAGGAAATCGCCGGTAGCCAAGCAGAACCATATCCGCCTTTTCCTCCAGCATGCCAGTAAGCTTCAAATCCGAGAGTATTGGCTTTCGATTGGCTCTTTTTTCAAGCTCCCTGTTCAATTGCGCCAAGAGAACAATGGGGATCTTCAATTCCTTCTTCAAAAATCCCAGCTCCTCGACAATATGGGTGTTGATCTCCCATGGCGCTTTGCCCTTCATATCCCGGGCCGGCCGGATTTCTGACAGTTGGTCAATGAAGATAATCTTTGCCCCCATTCTCACCATGCGCCTTGCCCGTCGCTTTAATTCGTTGATCTTCAAGCCGCCGGTGTCGTCAATCAGGACCGGCCAGTTGTATTTACGGGTAAAAACAGAGGTCAATTTCTTCCATGTCTCACCATCCAGTTTTTCCCCAGCATGAAATATTGCCGAATTGATTCCGGCCTCGGAAGCATTCCACCGATCATCCAATTCCTCTTTATCCATTTCAATGCTGAACACACCGCACATAGTCCCGCGTGAAGCCATATTGCTGATCCAATTGCACATGAACGCTGTCTTACCGATACCAGGACGCGCCGCAATGATAATTAGCTTTGACCCCTTCAGGCCCCCTGTCAGCCTGTCAATAGTGGGATAGCCGGTCATGATGCCGAGTTCAGCATCACCGTTCCGGATTGCTTCGTAACGATCTGAGCTTTGTTCGGTCAGTTCTCGCATAGTTGTGAACGAGTCATTCGATCCGCCACCATCGATCTCGTTTAATTTTCGGTTCACACCGCTTAGAATCTCATCGTAGTTTATGTTTTGGTCGTAGCATGAGTTGATTGCATCGCTGAAAGTGGCCTGCATATCCCGGAGCTGCCGGCAATTGATGATTTTTTTTGCATAGAGTTCGGTATTGATCGGAATTGGTTGCTCTGTGATTCGGGCAAGCTTAAATGCGATATTTTCAATTTTCCCAGTAAGAGTTGAAGTCACTGTCAAAAGGTCTACTGGTTCGCCCTTCTTGCTCAGGTCAACAACGGTCTGAAAGATCTTCTGGTGTTCACCCCTGTAAAAGTCAGCAGGCTGGAGGAGTTCGACGGTTTCAGCCGCTTGCTCAGGGAAAAGCAAGCATCCAGACAAGATGCTCTCCTCGATCTCAGGCATTTGTGGCGGGATTTGTTTCAAGATAAAACCTCCTCCAAGCTCCGGTTGCCGTTGGGGTTTGCTGGGGGACCGTCTTGTGGGGATATACCGCCCATTTTGATCCAAAGTTGGTCAAACTGTTTTCTAAGCTTTTCTGCTGATAAAATATTCGATTGCCAGAACGAATCTTTTTGACACCACCTGATAACTTGCTCCAGCTCTTCAGGGGTTCGACCGTCAATTCGAATTGCAAAGTCAATATGTTTTGCCCATGAATTGAAATTTGGCGTTTTGGCCTTGGGGTTGTTTTTAAGAATTAAATTGAAAAGAAGATTTGAAAGTCGGATTTCGTTAGAATCCGACAAGAAGATATTATCTTTATCTTTATCTTTATCTTTATCTTTATCTGGGGCGTTACATTGCGTTACATTGCGTTTCCTGTATTTTCTCACACGTTCAATCGAGTTATCTTCCCGTAATGGTTGCCTTTTTCGCCATCCGATTAAAAGGTCTCCATCAAGAACTCTGCCCTGCATAGCGTCGATGATTGCAATGATTGAACTCTCATCAACATCAAGTGCTGTAGCGATATCTTCTGTCTTGTTCGTTTCAGTTGTCCCGCGTTCGGTTGCGTTCGCTGCGTAAATCATGAGAAAAATAAAGGTCGAAATTACGACTGAAATCGGCTGTCCTGAAACCCTGGCTATCGTTCTCCATTTCGGGTCTGTCGGCATATCGACCCATAATCGAACCCATGAATTAGCCATCTACTTTTCCTCCCCAATCCGCTCAACCAGGGCTAAAACAACTTCCCCACACTCCAGCCAGGAATATTTAGCCAAAAGCTTTAAAACATAGGCCGTAATTCTTCGATTCCGTTCAGCCCGTTCCCTGTGCTTACTCAAGTCCCCTCGTTTACGAGCACCGACTGACAGATCCTGTCTGATTTGATTCCGGCATTCGATCCCATGCTCCGGCATCGCGGCCTGGAAACCTTGTGCATCAATGCTGACAAACATCAGATAACCTCGCAGTTTCTCAACCGTTCAGATTCACGCGTCTGTTTGTTCCTGGACTCCTGAGCCATATGAAGCCACTCATTTTTGTCCATGAATAATTTTCCAGCCACCTTTATTAAAAGATTTGGATATTTCTTTTTGGAATGCCATTTGTAGGCCGTGTGAATTGAAAAGGGGAGATCCCCACATTTTGAAGCTTGCTTAACTTCGATCAGATCCATAATTGTTACTCCTTCGGTATTGTTTTTCCGTTTGTGTTATATCGTTGTAAACAATACTAAGATACGGTATGTAACAGGTCAAGCGAATATTTAAGCTTTTTATAACAATTGCGGTAACTTGTTATAATTCTCTAAGTAGCGAATAATTTAGAATTAGCGAAATGTACTTGACACTGGTGGGAAAAGTCGAGTTCTCGAAATAAATATTTATTTCGAGAACTTTTAATTGGCGCTGATTATAGAAAAAATTGGGGGGGCGTGCTGACAAAATCGGAAATCGTCTATTTAGAAAACCACGTTATCCTGTAATGGGGGAGGGATAAAACAAATTACTTGATGCTTTTTCGCTGTTTTGCAGTCCTGCAGATATCGGAACAAAATCGTTTACGCCCTTTTCGTTGAACTACATAAAATTTTTCACAATAATCACAAAATCCGTAATATTCTTGGCCACCAAGCGATAAAAAATCGAATAGTATCCGGGAAAGCATGATCTCAAAAGGCGGAATTTCACGTTCAGACACACCAGTCAATGGCTTTTTTGCTAAAGTAAAGACGACTATTTTTTTCAGTTCGTCACCTTTGATTGCAAATATTTCATCTAAAGTACTATAAAATGAAATTAAATCCCTTATAAAATCTATCTTCATAAGATTATTATTCGGGTTTCGATCACTTAGCCTTTGGGCTATCGCAAAACGCCAAGGGCTATCGGATTTTAATAGTCCTTTCATAAAGTCAAAAGTTCTATTTCGGAAATTAATCAGGTGAAGAACGCTTTGATAAGCAAATGCCCGATCAATATCGTAATATTCCATTTCGTCATAAAAATCATTTCTACCTGATTCTCTTTTCAGTTTTTGAGTCGTGTGATAAGTCTTTTGAGAAAGCGCCCATCGTTCCAAACTTTTGATCAAAGACAGGTCTTGTTGGGGTTCAAATGATTCAATAATCTTTAAGAATTTATTCTCAGGATTCACAATATAGTCTGCATGCAATAAGTCAACAGCCTCTTTAGCCAATTCCCTAAAATGCCACTTTGAAATATCGTCATCTAAAAATTTTGACAGCCATTCTCCAAGGGAAATCATTTTTACAAAGTCAGGATTAGCCATTTCGCTTTTCCTCCAATTTTATAACTTGTGCTTGTTTGTTCGGGGTGAGTAAATCATCGGAAATGTTTACAGCATCACGTAAGGCTTTGTCCGAAAGATGAGCGTATCTTTGAGTGGTGCTTGCGTCTTTGTGGGTCAACAGTGTTTGAACCGTATACAGATCAATTCCTGAGCTGACAAGGGCGCTTGCGAAATGATGCCGCAACCCATGAAACCTGAAGTCATCAGGTAGCTCAGCCGCTTTTCTTATTCTTTGCCACGGTCCTTTGAAATCAGTGCGCTTGCCTCCGTTTTTTCCATAAAATATCCATTCTGTTTCATATTCCTTGGGTACATTCTGCAACACAGCAACCGCCTTCGGAGACAACGGCAAAGCTTGATCCTGCTGGCCTTTCGGATCTCTCAAAGTGACCGTTTTTCGGACAAGATCAACATCGGACCACTTCAGCTTCATCAGTTCACCGCGTCTTAAACCCGTATGTATTGCAAAATTTACAATAGAAACTGTCATCTTATTTGTCCACGTTTCCAAGGTAGCCATCAGACGCGATAATTCTTGATCCGATAGAAATTCCGTTTTTTTGTTGTTCAGTTTTGGTTTCTTAACTTTCCGGCATGGATTAGCACCGGCATAGAGCCCCCAATTTTCCGCTAAAGAATAAAGTCTGGACAAAAGAACAACCTGATGCTTAATTGTGGCTGCTGCATATTTTTTATTCCCAGCCCTTTTGGTTTTTTTCATTGTCAGCATCAGTTTTTCAATATCGAAAGGGGAGATACAATCAAGCTGTTTGTCACCGAATATGGGTTCAAGGTGCTTTTGATAATAATATTTTTCGGTACGCCATGATTTTTTGTTTTCCATTGCCCAGGGGATGTATTTCTTCCAGACGTTGTTTAGTGTCGGAGCTGGCTTTTTTTGCTCAAGGTTAAATGTCTTTTTGGCAATTTGTACCTTTAAAGTACTTTCAATCTCTCTGGCAAGTTCAAGGTTTGTGGCGGTTCTGGTTACCCTTCGCCCATTATATCGCACAATAATTTTATACGTCTTGCCTTTTTTGGGAATGGGGGAACCACATTTGGGGCATTTTTTTGCCGATAGTTTCATCTCTGTTTTGCAATTCCTACACCGGATGTTAATAGCCATGACTCGTTACCTCATTCTATTTTTGGGGTGACTATAGGGTGACAACAGGGTGGCATCTTCATGCCAATACGGTAATATTGATACAAAGCGAATAAACGAATATTATTTGAATTTACAACGAAAGTCAAGGCTATACAAAAAAATATAACTGTTTTAAAACAGGCTTCGAATCCGTAGGTCGCAGGTTCGAATCCTGCCGGGCGTACCATGGAAATCAAGGGTCTGCAGCATTTTTTGCTGTAGACCCTTTTTTGTTTCCGGTCCATTTCCGGTCAGAGTGATTTTTTCCCTTGTTCCACCTGGAAAATTCGGCCCTCCGAACACTGGACGGCCCGAAACGACGTGCCCGGCTCACCCCCCCTAAAGCACAAAAAAACCTAAAAACACGACAGTAGTTTGCCACGCCCTGACGCCCTACCCCACAAGGCTTAAAGAGCCTTCTGAGCGGGGATCAGCAAGGAGAAATCGTTTTACCCGGTAAAGAGTTTGGTGCGGTAGTGGAATTGGTGGGTTAATGGACTTTATCGATGCCCCACCCCCCGACACGTCCCGTCCGAAAAAAAACGATTCTTGGAAATTAGCGTCTTTAGCTGTTTAGCCCACCGCTCTCAACGGCCTTGAGAGTCTTACCGTCCCCCGTTTTCCACTCGGTCAGGCCGTTGGCGTTTCTTCCCAGAACGATGGCTGCTGCTGCTGTGGAAGGGCTGGTCCGAGTGATTTTTTCCTTATTCCACTTGGGAAAATCCTTCCACTGAAAAATTTATAGGGTTAGATTCGAACCCAAAATCTTCCTCGGTCCACGCAAAAAATGCCAAAATGGCTAAAAAGAAAAAAAGTACCGGGGGCACCACTGGGGTTAAGCGGTAAAAAGGTAAAATCGCCTTTTAGGCATGTCCCTGGGATTGCCCGACTTCATTCTGGCCCATTTTGGCCGGTCCGCTCGACTCTCTTGCGTTTACGCGCCTCCTCAAGGTGCAACGAGATTCACCCCCTCGACTCGACACCCGCCGTTCTTCTTCAGGAGTTCTATACCCTCCTCGAAGGACGCCTGCACCTTGGTACCGAGCCGCGTGATGCCGAAAACTTTTGCGGTCTCGCGTGCAAGGTCACCCTGGCTCATGCTGATGTGCAGGGTGAGGACCTGGGCTGCCGCGTTGGCGATCTCCTCAGGGCAGATTTCCATCGCCGTGCGCGCCTTCGGATCTCTCTCACTATGGATGCGGAATCCCTCGTAGGACTTCTCGGTCAACTCCTTCGACCAGACGAACTCGCGCTTCCCAGAGCGGCGCACCGGAAGATCGTTCAGCTTCAATGAATCTCGTACTAACTCGCGGATGCGGCTTCCTGACCTTTGCAGTCCCCAAGCTAACGCGACCTCGGAGCAAAGAGTATCGAACAGCAGGGGAGCTTCGGTGATGACCATCACTTTTACCAAGTCACGCACTTTATGTGCGTTGGCCGGATCGTGAAGCTCGCCCGAGAAGGTCTGGGTACTCGACCCGTAACGCCGGTAGATCGACTGCCCCGGAAGCTCGACAACGACCGGAAGGGGTTCGATGGGCTCCCGCCCAACAGCGGCCGCCTCCCTCGCGAATCGCTGGACCATATCCTGCCCACCGAGATTATCGGGTGGTACATGCACCGGAGGGACGTTTGCCGGTGGGCTCAGGTCCACATCGTCTGACGCTCCGAACCTCTTCTTCGCCAGCATGAGTGCACCTTCGAGTTTGGCGATCTCCTTAGGACGCTGGAGCCACCAGTCGGTCGACCAGACGCGGTGCAGCCGCCACCCGAGACCCTCCAGCACCGATTGACGAAGTCGGTCGCGGTCCCGCGCCGACTTGGCACTATGGTAGTTCGCACCGTCGCACTCAACGCCTAAGAGGTACCGTCCAGGGGCGTCGGGATCGCTAACGGCAAGGTCGATCCTGTACCCCGAGCAGCCCACCTGCACATCCACGTACCAGCCCAGCTTGGTTAGTTCATCCAGTACCGACTGCTCAAAGAAGGATTCTACTTCCCCAGTCGCACTGGAAACCTCTTTCACAAGCGCTATCGGCCCGCGCTTCGCGTAGTCGAGGAAGGCCCGCAGATGGTGCACACCTGTCGCCTGGGTCCGGGAGAGGTCGATCTGCTCCGGTCGCAACCGCGAGAAAACCAGCAGCTCCTTGCGCGCTCGGGTGATGGCCACGTTGAGCCGACGCTCGCCACCCTTGTTGTTCAGTGGGCCGAAGTTCATGCGGATAACCCCGGCGGCATCCGGCCCGTAGCAAATCGAGAACAGGATCACATCCCGCTCGTCGCCTTGGACCGTCTCCAAGTTCTTTACGAAGACGGGTTCGCCGACCGTTGTGAAGTAAGGCTCGATCTCCGGGTAATCGCCTCGCGCCCCGTCTAACAGGTCCTCGACGAGGCCCTGCTGCGCCTGACTGAAGGTCACCACTCCAAAGGAGTTGTTCTGATCCTGGGGATCGCGCAGCCTCTGGACAATCTCGGCGACCATCGCCTCCGCCTCCTTGCGGTTCGTGCGCGACTTTCCGAAGTCATACACCCCGTCCGAAACCTCACACCAGCGCACCCCGAGCCGAGGGTGCTCCGCGAACGCGGCCGGAAAGGTATGGAGACGGTTCTCGTAGTATTGACGGTTGCTGAAAGCGATCAGACTCTCATGCCGGCTGCGGTAGTGCCAGTCGAGGCGCAAGGGCTTTATTCCTGCCGCCTCCGCTTCCTCCAGGATGCTCTCCAACTCCTCGGGTAGGTCATCCTCGCTGTACTCCTCGTCGCCTTTCTGGCGCTCGAAGAAGCTCGTGGGCGGGAGCTGGCAGGAGTCTCCGACCACGAGGAGCTGGTTTCCGCGTGCGATAGCGCCGATAGCGTCGTACGTCGGCATCTGCGAGGCCTCGTCGAACACGACTATGTCGAACTTCGGGAAGTCCGAGCCGATAAACTGGGCCACCGACAGCGGGCTCATGAGGACGCAGGGCTTGTACTTTGCGAGCGCGTTCGGGCACTCCTTGAAGATGCGCCTAATCGACTTACGCCCCCCTTGCGCGAACCGCTGGAGTAGGCCAGCCTCGGAGCTGACGGGTGTGCGCTGCCCGGCCGACACCGCTCGCGGCATCCCGCTGGCGATCCGGGCGAAGATCTCCTTCCTGGTCAGGTCGGCGATCTTGGCTTCGTGCTCCCGAAACTCCCGAATCTTCAGGTCGTGCCGCTCCCCAATGAACCCGGATAGGGAGGCGACCGACTTCAGGACGGTCCTCGCCCACCAGTCGGCAAAGGAATACTCGAATACAGGTTTTAACTGATGAACACAGATCTCCCCACGTTCGAGGGCCTCCACGAGTTCGTCGAGGCGAAGCTCTATGACCGCCATGCGCGATGCTTGGTAGTGTGACCAATCACGCAGGCTCGGCAGGTTCCCCGCCAAATTTCTCAGGGTCGTCTCGGCCTTCTCGAACATCCTTGCATCGGCCTCGCCGTCCCAGGCCCCTTGGGCGTCCAGTTGCAGTAGGCTGCCAAGGTGCGTTCGCTGACCATCGACGCCTTGGAGGGCGTCTCGGAAATCCCGCGCCTGCTGAGCGGCAAGAGCGCCGGCGACAAACAACGCGCGGCCCTCCGTGGCGAGACGCATCCACATGCCCCTGATCTTTATCTTCGCATCTATGTCTGCACCCGGAGCACGGTCGATGATCGTTCGAAATCTGTCCGACCACTCTACGATCCGTTGCAGTTCATCCCACTGAGATTCTAGCCCCTGCCAGAAGGGGCCGACAAGCCGGGAAAGAACCTCGCTCTGTGCTTCCAGTCTGGCGCTATCCTTGACCACGATCAGCGCTTGGCCAAGTTCCTCCTCTATGGCGATCAGATCCTTAGGTTTTTTGCCGTCCTTGCGGACCTCCCGCACGGCCTTCCGAACGACCCCCCCCAAGCGCCACTTCTTCCAGAACCAGGCTTCCTTCCTCGCCCCCAGCTTTTCGATCAAGGCGAGAAGGTCAAGCGAGAGGATCCCGTCGGTGTTGGACTCCAACAGCGTTGACCGCCTCGCCGCACACCCCTGACCCAGCTTGATCCATTCGTTCAGCTCGGACTTGGTGCTTTGCCAGTCAGGCTCAGAGAGGATCGCCTGGGTGACACTCGGCGCGGTCTCCAATAGGGCGGTCAGCTCGCCTGCGAGCCGGAGATCGGAGAGCGACGCCGAGTCAACATCGAATCCCAGGTCCGGTAGAGTCGACGAGCCCGTTGCTCTCAGGCGTCGGTGTGCCTCCTCGGTGGCCTGGATCGCCTTCTTCGTGTCGTCCTCGATGCCGTAGGTCCAAACGGATAGCCGAACTGCACCGAGTGGGTGCCCTACTGGGTTGCCGGTGACGCTCGCTGCCTCAGCCACCTCGCGCACTGCAGCCCGCATCCGATCGAACTCCTCGCTCGTACGTCCGCTGGGATTGCCGAGATCCAGCATGACCTTCGGCTCGCCCCCATGTCCGATAAGCCGGGAGATGACCCAATACGCGGTCTTGCCGAATGCCCGGGGCTGGTGGAGGTCGCACGCGTATTCGTTCAGCGCCCTCCGCAACTCGGCGAGGCGGCTCGTCTCCGGCTCCCAATGCTCGCTGGACCCGGTCCCGGCCACACTGAGCGCCGCGCGCAGCTGTGAGCGGAAGGACTCTTTCGTCGTCTTATTCGAATGCAGTTCCAAACAGAAGGGGCCGAGTCCGACATCCGCGAGGCGCTTGTGCACCACGTCGAGCGCCGCCCGCTTCTGGGCGACGAACAACACCCGCTTCCCGACGGTCATGCAATGGGCGATCAGGTTAGTAATTGTCTGGGACTTCCCGGTGCCCGGCGGGCCTTGCAGTACGAAGGAGCGCCCCTCCGCCGCTGCGTAGACGGCGCGAAGCTGGGAGGAGTCGGCGGGCAGCGGACAGAACGTAACCGACGGCGAATACCGGTCGTCGAGGGTCTCCAGTTCGGGAAAAGCAGCGCCCGGGTCGAACAGCTCGTTCGAGGTCTCAATCAGGTGACGGACGACCGCGTTCTTCTTGAGTTTCTCTTCGTTGGCCTCCAAGTCCAGCCACATCAGGAACCGAGAGAAGGTGAGAATGGTGAGACTGGCGTCCTCCTCCACCTTCCAGTGCGGCTCGCGCTTAATCGCATCGCGAATGGTTCGCAGGATTTTCGGCACATCCAGACCGGACTCGTCTTCTGGCAGAGGGTCCAGGCCGTCAACGGTAATACCGAAATCCACCTTGAGCTTTTGGAGCACCGTGATGTTGATCCGCGGCTCCTCGTCGAGGCGTTGTATGCGGAACCCGTCGCGCACGGCCTTACGCTCGATGCTCATCGGGATCAGGAGAATCGGAGCGCGGCGTTCGAAGTCACTCGTCGCGGCCTCTGTCCAAACCAGGGAACCGAGGGCAAGGAACAGCGTGTTCGCGCCCCCCTCCTCCAAGCCCAAGCGGGCAGCGCGCTCGATCTCTGTGAGACGGCCAGCCAACTCGCGTTCGGTAATTGCAGCGTGCAGACGCCGCTGGGACATCTCCTCGCGCAGGTAGTCGGTCAGGGCGTCCACACCCGTCAGTTCCTGATGCAAAGTTGCATCGCGAGGGTCGGATGTTTTCCAGACGTCCGGCTTGGGCCGCACGCGAAATGCCTCGTCTGCGGACAACGCGTCCTCCAAGCCCGCGATGTCGGGACAGATCAGCGGGATCGACTTCTTGGAGTCCTTAAAGTTGAGCAGACGGTTCCGTAGGCTGAGGTCGAGCAGGCTGGTCTTCCACCGCTCGAGGCGGTCAGTGGTGGTCTTCTGATCGCACGGCAGGCTCGGCAGCTTCGCGGTACCAGCCACAGCAACCACCTCCGGGACGGTGAGGTCTTCACAGAGAGGCATGCCATCTCCACCAGAGCTGATGTCCTCGTCCGGCGATCCACCCACCTCCTCGGTCAGCGACAGTGGGCGGATGCCGACCTTTCGCGAGGCCTTTACGTCCACAGCAAAGTGAAAGCGCGCCTCGGTTTGGAGGTGAGTCTTTGCCTGCTCCATTGCGATTTTAAAGCTCAATGGTGGTGTCTTGGCTACGCCAGTCGATTCAACGACTATGAACTCGCCCAGACCGATCCGATTCATGAGAATCGAGGCATGGCCGGTCACAGTTTCGTCAAAGGACTTGTCCACGAGCCACACACCGGGGAAGGCGTGCCCCTCTACCAGCACGACTACCGATCGCAGTCCTGCCTGCTCAAAACACGCGGCGAGGAGGGTCGTCGTGTCCATACAAGTACCGAGTTTTCGGTTCAGTATATGCTCCGGGGTTCTGATCTTCTGGCCGGCCGCCTCGAAACTCGCTGGAGGGTTGATGTAGCTGATTTTCTGGCGCGCTGCCGCGAAGTAGATCGCAGCAGCCTGAGTGTACGCCCGGCGAGGGTCGCCACTCTGGTATCCCGACAGCGAGCCGTCCTGAGTCTTCTCAAAGAGCAGCTTCGACGCCCCGGCTAAGATACGCTCCACGGCTGGGTCGTTGGGAAGTACGTGTGCGGCGATGATCTCCGGTAGCGAGGAGACGCCGTACCACTCGTTATAGGCGAGTACAGATAGGGGAAGCGGCTTCCGCACTGGTTTAACCCCATCGGCGGCGACCTCAATCCACAGCTGTCCCTCCTCTCGCTCGGATTGTTTGCGGAGGGGTTCGCGGAGGAGCGTAAGGGAGAGGTCCGAAAAGGCGTAGCTGGCGCCGGGGGCTATCGCGTCTACCCTCAGCGTCTTCTCTGCGACGACCGGTGGGTCACTCCACACACGGACAACCAGGTGAGTGGCCTGCTTGTCGGAGAAGTTCGTCACAGCGAGCGTTCGAAGCAGTGGAACTGCGTTCTGCTGCATCGCGAAGTTTACGAACGGCGTATACTCGGTCCTAACGGATAGAGGGGACTCCGTTCGCGACTGTTGAGATAATTCAACCATGACGGCTCCTTAAGTGTACAGCTAAAGCGAGATAGCTATTGGTCGTACTTGTTCTTCTATCGTTTTTTGGCATAACGCCCCGGATCACCTGACACAGGGGCTACTAAGAATTTCTAAATATCGATGAATTACGTTAACCTAAAAGCTTCCAAAACGGCCCGCCCCCTGCGATCTGGTGAAATCTGATGGTTAGATACAAGGCTGCTATTTCCTTGTTTCACGCAATTTGGCGTACTCTTTAAGACCCAAATGCACTTTGAATCGATTTGCGCTATTATCATATCCTGCCTCGGGGTTCTTGTACTGAAAGACCCAAGACGAACCGCCGTATCCACTGCGCCGTTCGTAGCCGACGACAGAGAACTTATATAATAATCTCAGGGCATCCTCCGACCCAACCATATTAATTTCTGATTTTCGCTGGTTGTACTCACGTGTGAATTCAGCTCGATTAAAAGTTATGGTGCTAATAGACGAACATGCTTGAAGCGCCTCATCCCAGTGATTCCAATGTGGCAGAATCTCATCGTCAAGCTCATTCTTAAGATAGCCTGAGTATTCGTCGCGGGCACTAACGATATCTGTATTTTCAAACACACATGGCTCGGCTACCCTCTTTTTGCTGTGCACCAATGCCGCGTTTAAGAAACGAATAATATCACGCGGCCGAAGAAATCCTTTTGATAGGACATGGTTCCATTTTGTTTGAGAGCCTCGCATAAGATTATGGGTGGAGATTATATCCCACGAAGCACTTAATCCCAATTTAGCTCGAATCCGCAAGTTTACCAATTCAAGAAGATTTTCGGGCGACCACTCCATCATTAAAGCTTGCCCCTGGCTGATTTTGTTTTTGTCAGAGAACTCCATCTCGTCCCAAAGATCAGTCCTAAGATACACAACTGGGCTGACCTGTACGGGGCCATCTTTCATTTCTTTTCGAATCTCTCGGGCAGCAAGTATAAGACCAATTAACATGCGCCTCCTGCTTTCGTCCATTTGAGATAAACCTTGATCTAACTCGTCAAAATGTAATACGAGAGGACCAAGACCCTCGTTCGCAGCAATTGCCTTGGTACACTTTAGGATCGCATTAGAAAGTGCGTTTAGCTCAAGGCCCAATTGAAAGTCACCGGGACTCCGTTCTAAATCAACCCCACCAAGCGCATTACCCAATACTTGTGGCCTAAATGACAACTTAGACGTCTTAAGCCGTCTTGGTCGCAAAATATCTGTCAATTTAGGATTCGGCCCCCCGTAGTTATCTTTCATGAAAATACCTAAGGCAATCACTTCCTCGTACTGAGGGCGTTCGGTTTGAGAAAGAACAAGGGCAGCAAGTTCCACTGATATTAGATACCGCCATGAGGAGACGTAAGCTTCAATTTCAGAGGCCCCATGGTCGATCCTTTGAGAATGCAAGCCCCACGGATATCCCCTGAGATTTAGGGCTCTGGAAAGAGAGGAGGACTCTCCTTCTGTAAAGTGCCGTACTATCGCGGTTTTACCTGCACCTTTTCGCCCTAGGACTAAGAAGACTTCGTTTTGCTCTATTCGTTGTACAGCATCTGTGCTTAAAAAGTACTCAAGCACGGAGTCTTCTTCTGCCGCGACGTCTCCGAAAGTATCTAAATTGCGAAGAGATATTTGCATCTTAATTCACCTTTTTTATGTTCAATGATCTAACGTGAAGTTCACCGAAAATTTTGGTACGTAGCGGAAAAGCTTTCCGTTGAAACGCTTTTTTGTTAGCCCTTTTCCGTACTTACTTCCAATCAGGTGGTCCAAAATCCTCTCCCATAATCTGACTAAGCGAAAGTCCACCGACAATTGATCCAACGGAGGTCAGTTGCACCCCGGCCAGACCACCGTCCCAATTGCTCTGTAATGTATCGAGGATAGAAACATGTTTAAAATCATCTTCAAATAATTGTTCCATAAGGTGTCTTCCTGCTTTGAACATGAGCAAAACAGCTAAACTTCTATTCGTGGCAGGATCGTAAGTAGCACATGCGATGGCAACAAGATGACGAGCATCCAAATTAACAAACTCGAAATCTACGAAATGTCGGAGATTAATTGAAAGCCATTGATGGTAATCAGCAGCTGTTGCAATCTGCTCTCTGGGACGTATTTCGTCTAAGAAACAACATAATGGCATCAATTCTAATTGCCGGTGTGTAGAACGGGTGATCGCGTCTGACGCTAAATCAGAAGCGAGTGCAAGCGTAGTCTCTGACTTTGAGGTAAGGCGATCTGCCACCAAACGGGCAAGAAGGTCATGTTTTTTATCATCAATAGTCTTTGCAGAATTCAGAATCGTTTGTTGCAAAAGGGATGAAAACTGAGGGTCACTCTGTGTTTTTAAGACGCTATGTTCCTTGAGCATACTCTGCTTTTCCAACATTTCGACGCACAAAGCGAGTTGATAGACAAACTTTGCTGAATTTTCACGTGCTTGCTCTCTGGCTTCTTCTGCACGTGTGCCAAACTTTTCACGTAGCCAGCGTTCCCCGCAATCCCAGGTTTTCTCTACAACCTTAGAAGCGAGACCGCCTATAGCGGCACCAGCAGCAACAAGCGATAGTGGATCAGTCATCTTTTAAAACCCGGGTCACGTCGGTCCCCTTCCTATGGCTAACGCCCCGGCTCATGGGCCGCAAAATGAACACGGCCGGAATCAAAGATAAGTTAAATAATGCCTACGAAAAGCCTCAAATCATCCGCATTTTGCGGTCCAATGGAGCCGGTTGTTATACATTGTGAGATAACCGAGATAGTAATGACATGGCGGGATTTAGTTCCCCATGTTTTTCGCCACTTGCCGCCTTAACCCGAACAAGAAAATCGCTGGGCCACCATCCAATCGTCAGCTTTATTTCTTCTCCGTCGGCATCATCTGGTACTGTGAGGACGAGAAATCTTTTAAATTCGAACAGTAGGGCTTCCGCCCACAAAGTACCTTCGGATTTTGGTTTAAGGAAATCAGTGAGCTTTACGCTCAACGGTTTATGCTGAAAATGATAAACACCGTTTCTAAAGCGACGCATCAATTGATAATAGTCGTCGTACGTTGCGATGAGATTAGAAATAACAGGGTCGGGAATTCCTATCTCTTGCCAGCCATCGGCCACCACATAAAGAGATGCAAGCCAATGCGCTAAAGCACCGAAGAATTCTGCGTCAGAGCTGTCCTCCTGAAAACTTCGGTAATTCTCGTATTGCATCTGAGACCAGTGCAAGTACTGCCCAAAACCCACTATGGTATCTACGTTTTTCATTGTCATCATAATTTTCACTCGGGTGTATAACCAGAGATTAAGTAGTTTCTGTTTATCTACACTGCCCAGAAATTCGTTCCGACGAATTTCCGACAAAATTATGTTGTTTCTAATTGTTTATCACTCATTTCGGAATGATAAACAGAAACCGTATAACTATTCACGAAATGCGTTCTATCCATGGTCCTGCATAAAAAAGATAGCTGCAAATAATTCAGGTACCGATGTGAGGCAGAAAATATTTCGAGAGCAAATGAACCGGGATAATGGATAAAATATTGTTGAACTGAGCCGCCTTTTTTTCACTATAGGTGTTTTATAAACAAGAAGTGTAATTTGCAAGGAGGAATATCTTTTTAGACTTTTTCCGGTAATATAAAATTCCAAATCTGTTGTGTTAACTTGCCAATGTCTGAAAATAACCCACATTCATTCCAAATCAACAGCTTTCACCCAACCAAGCGTAACAACCACTCTTTCAAATAGATATAATTTTAAAGAGGAACGAGCCTCAAGGCCCCCCTCAGGACCTGCCGCAAGGCTGGGCTGGGCCAAAGTATTCCTCTAAACAAAGTCAAATTTGAAAGGGGCCCAAAAAATGAAAAAAATACCCACAGAAAAACCCACTGGGATCGGCTTGTGCCATGCGTCAGCAGACGACGGCGACTGGGCAGAGGTCCTGCCGGAAACGGTCAAGGCCTTGCAGGAGCACCTTGGAACACAGCAGTTTGCCGTCCTGACCGGCGAGGAGCAACCCGAGAGATGGCTGAGTGAGGTGGTCGACGCTTTCCAGACCGACAAGTCGCACGACCTGGACGACGGCTGCCACGTGGAGCTGGGAGATTACAAAGGGATACCGGCAGTCCTGTTCAATGACGACCTGACAGCCGTTTACTTTGCCCGCACGGATGAACCCAGGGTGCTGGAGGCCCTGAGCAAAGAGGCTGAGACCTTTGAAAGGAGGGGAGAGCATGTGTCAAGAGAATCAGTTCTGGAGTGAGTTAAAGTCTGGCAAGTTCGCGTCGTTGGTCAAGGACTCCGCCCGGGGCGAGAAGCTGTCCAACGCGGCGGAGGTGTACCACGTCATGCGACCCATGTTCGCGGAGCAGGACGACGTGGAGGTTGTCTACGGCATCTTTCTGGATACCAAGAACCGGGTGCTGTCGATCGAAAAGCTGGCCACAGGCAGCATCGCAAGCGCTGCAATCTACCCGAGAGAGATTGTCAAGCGGGCCATTGGCCTTAAGACAGCCGCCCTGGTGCTGGTCCACAACCACCCCTCGGGAGACCCAGAGCCTTCCCGGGAGGATTTTACGATCACGGCCAAGGCACTGATCGCCTTGGACAGTGTGGGTGTGGCGGTCCACGACCACATCGTCGTCGGAGACGGCTTCCACAGCATGGCCGACTCCGGGTGGCTGGAGACGATGAGAGAGAAAATCTCTAACCTGACAGCATCTTGAAAGAAAGGCGCAAGCGTATGGATTCGTTTAAAACCCCCTTCAGCCGTTGCCGAAATTAAAAAAAGAATTGATGATCGCGGCCAGGAACTCTTGGGTGTTGTGCATAGACAATCTCCGGAAATTGCCTCAGAATGTTTCCGACATGCTGTGTCGCCTGTCCACTGGGGGGGGCCTCAGAACTCGAAAATTATACACAGACGCCGATGAAATCATACTCGACGTCACTCGTCCCGTAATTCTTACCGGAATAAAGGGTGTGGGCAGCGAACAGGATTTGATTGACCGATCCATCCAAGCCAACCTTCCTCCCATACCCCCGGACAGACGTCAGACCGAGGCTGAGTTCAAGAAATCGTTCGAAAAAGCCCGACCTCGTATCTTCGGCGGTCTGGTACAGATCTTGAGTTCTGTCCTCGGGGGACTACCGTCTGTCCATGCCTGGGAACTGCCTCGGATGGCGGATTTTGCAAAAATCGGCATTGCAGTCGAGAAGGATTTAGAGTGGCCTGTAGGATCATTCCTTTCAGCTTATAGCATGAATCATATTGACTCAATCTCGGCCACCTTGGAAGAGACCCCAGAGACTGAAGCGGTGATTGAACTCGCTCAAAAAAAGGGAGAATGGCAGGGAACAGCCTCAATGTTAGTGAATGAACTTCGCCGCTATCGGATACATTGTACAACAAAAGGTTCTAACCCGCGTAGTGCGGCCAAATCCCTGTCATCTCGCCTCCGATCTCAGGTGCCAATTTTGGAAACGATGGGTGTGAGAATTGAGTTCGACCTCAACATTGACGGCGAAAAAGGGGTCATCAGGATCAGCCAGATCATCGATGCGCCTGCTGTGGAAGGTGAAGATTCTGCAACGCTTGAGCAACACGCTGCTCAGGAAAATTTATCTGTCGTTCCCGACAGTATCCCGGTTACTGAAAAAGACTCGGCAAAAGGTTTCGATCTTGAAGCCCTGAAAATAGATACGCCGCACCTTAGTACTCAGGGATCGAGCCCACAAGTCGGCTCCTGATGCCCCCCATAACTAAATAACGAGAACAATTAAAAGCCCCAATTGCACACACGATTGGGGCTTTTAGTTTTTTCGACTTAGGCCGGGATTTTTTCTCATGGCAACTTGTGACAACAAGACGCAAGCGCAAGCTTCGAAATAATTGGTTATGCTGACATACCTTATGCCACTGACACGTCCCGATTGAAATTTAAAAATTTGATCAGGATTAAATCTAACAAAGTTAGTTAGTTAGTTAGTTAGTTAGTTTTTAATTGACAATACTTATAAACTTCACTAAATATCTTTTATAAATTTGACAAACCCTTAACGAAGGAAATGTCGCATGAAACAATTCACGATTGAAATCGATAAAACCATTATGGATTATCTAAAAGAGAATGCTGAGCCCTTTGTTGATACGCCAAATTCGGTTCTACACAGGTTGTTGTTTGGCAATAGTTCATCACTCGAAAAACCAGATGTTTTCGCATATAGTTTTAATGAAAATGTACCGAAAGCCCTCTCCCAGGTATTAGAAGTGATTAAAGAAGTAGTGAAAAATGAGCGCACTAGGCCAGAAGCAACTAGGCTCGTCGCCGAACGAAACAACACGGCGCCTCAGACCATCATCGACAAGTACTGTCGGCAACTTGGTAAAAGGGCCAATGAGATAGACAGGCTTTTAGATGAACCTGGACTGTCTGGATTCCAGACTATCTTGATGAATAAATTCCAAAGCCACAAAGAAATGATCGTCTCTTTTTTCAATGAACTTTCAAATGGAGAAAAAAAAATGGATCATGTCATACAGCAGACCGATTTTGTGAGGCCCTCAGCAAGACCCATCAGACCATATAGCCCTTCATCAGATAGGAAGAAGAGAAATACCGCACTTGAAGCCGCGTTGAAGAATGCCCTCGGAAAGAAGCTCGAAGACCAGTTCGGCTCCTTCATCCTGGAGGGGGAATCACAACTGATTTTCAACGGCACTCGTGTGCTGTGCAAATTTTCGAGCTTTCACGACGACCAATCCCGTTGGTTTTGGGGTGTATCAAAAAAATACTGGCAGAATTGGAAGTTGACCGACTATCTGGCTTTAATTATGAAGAATGAAACCGGAGACGGTCACTCTTACATTCTTATGGATTCAAAAGAAGCGCAGACCCTTTTCAACGCGTGCAGCGAAAGCGCCGGAGAAAAAAAAATCAACATGCGGATCTATATGGACGATGAGATTGTGCGATTTCAAGAATGGAAAGATTTTGACGTTGAAACCAGATCACAGCCTCTTGAGTTAGTCTGAATCCAAAGATCTGGGTCATTCACACCATGCGCTCAAGATGCTTCTGATAAGGACAGAATCGCTACAGAAATAATCCTCTTTAGAATGAATAGTGACGCTTGTACTCCGGCAGAAAAATTTTTCTCAGCATAAAATATCCATCGGAAACTTGGCAAAAATAGCTCATCTAAAAAAAAGTTATTGGCTATTCATTTAAAATATAGCGTGACACAACAATTCAGCTTTAATTATTTTAATCGGACGCCCCTGTTTTCCTTTACTAAAAAATTATATTTTGATATCAACTACTTAATAAGTGTTTATCTTAATATTAAAAACAATCAGGCGTCTAATTCCGCCAATGGGACTTAAATGACAACTGATATTATTTAAAATAATAACACAATGAAATCAAATAAAAAATCTATCTCAAATGGTCAGACCATACTATTTAAAGGTACTCCATATTGTTGGAGCAAAGGCAATTGGTATAATATCCAAACCAATTTAAGAGTACCGCTTTGTGTGGCAAACGAATTAGACAAAAACTTTTTAACTGTAAAAACAATTCCTCAGAGTAAACATTCAAAAATTAAATGGGGAACAAAGAGTAAATTCGGAATTCCTTGTCAGGCTGGTTCACCCGGACTTGGCAAAAAAAGGTAAATCATTAAAAAAATATTCAAGCTTGGTGGCTAAGCGGGGTGACAGATACCTTTATCACCTAAGCAACTAAAACATCAAACATAACAACATCTTATTACAGATACTTTTTTTATCGGCTTCATTTTTTTCCGGTCCTTCTCCGGTCCTTCTCCGGTCCGTCTAAGGGGGGTCGCTACTCTTCCGGAACCCGGAATCATTTGGAAACACAGGCTGCGTTGATCGCTTTTCCGGTCCTGCGGGGATTCTCCTTTGGGTGCCTCGTTTTAGGTGCAACGTGGTTGAATCAGAGGGGTCCGGGTTGTGATGTAGGCATGGCGAAACGGGAAGAATAGCCTCGCGTTTTGCAATTTTGTATAATCATAATAATATGTTACACAATGGCCTTCGAATCCGTAGGTCGCAGGTTCGAATCCTGCCGGGCGTACCATGGAAATCAAGGGTCTGCAGCATTTTTTGCTGTAGACCCTTTTTTGTTTCCGGTCCATTTCCGGTCAGAGTGATTTTTTCCGTTGTTCCATCTGGGGGAAATCGGCCGACCCGAAATTAGTCGATGGGCAATCCGAAACGATGTATTCAACTACTCCTACTGAAAAAACAAAATTTCCCAAATTTATTATAGTAAATTGCCGCCCGTTGACGGCCCTCAACGTGACTCGTCCTGGACGATCCAGCATTTTTGACGGCGCCGTCGTTGATCTTCAGGGCATTGAGCCACGTCTACAAATCCATTCCAGCTCCGTTCACCCGCAGCCACTCTTTGCGGTCGCGGTAGTCCGGCATCACCTTGTCCACTTCGTTCCAGAACGCCTCTGTGTGGTTTGCGCAAATCAGGTGTGCCAGTTCGTGAACGATGATGTAGTCCAGCATGGGAGGCGGTGCCATCATGCACTTCCAGTGAAAGTTGAGATTTCCTCGCAACGAGCACGACGCCCAGCGGTTTTTCAGTTCAATGATCCGCACGGCTTTGGGGTGTACGCCCATTTTGGTCTGAAAGCACAACACCCGGGCGCTGATCCGCTTTTTGCCCTTTTCCCGGAAAAACGACTTGAAGGCGGCATCGGCATCCAGGGCGGTCCCGTTGTCGATTCGCAGACAGAAGTAGCCGTTTTTCAGCATCAGGGGTTTGTCCTGAGTCTCAACCCGTTTCAGCCGGTAGGTACGGCCGAGGTACAGAAACCCTTCCCCGTTGACGTACTCCCGCTGGACCCGGGTTGCGTTCAGATCCCGCCATTCGGCCAGGTGGGTGTAGATCCACTTGCGCTTGCTTTCGATCAATTCCTCAACCTGTTGCTCCGTCAACTGTTCCGGTACCTGAATGGATACCTGCCCGTCCCTCTCAATGTAGATACTTGCGGTCTTGCGCTTACTCCGCGTGAGCGTGTACTCAATATCCCTGTATTTTTGCATCATTTAAGGATGTCCTGATGGCGCACCTTTGCGAGAGCCGTGATCTCCGTTACGATTTTATCACTTCGCTCGGCAATTTCGTCGATTCCCGTCAGCAGCATCAGATCGGAAAGCGCGCCCTTGAGCTTGCTGATCTCAGGTGCATTGCTCCAGAAATTGATGATATCGATGGTGTCCTGTAACCGCTCAATCACGTCACTGACCAGCTGCTTAATCCGGTCCTGGTACTTTTCCGGAATACTGCCATCGCCAAAGGCCATCTGCCCGATCAGATCAAAGAAGGGAGCTGCTTTGGCACTGACGCCTTCGATGTCGTCCCTGCGGCCTGCTTTGACTGCCTTGCTCAAGCCGAAGAGGCTCCCATACAAGGTTTCCCAGTCGTCTTTGTGTTTTCGGATCAAAGCTTCCAGTTTTTCACTCAGCCGGGCATAGAGCGCCGGGTCTTCGTCAAAGTGGACCTTGCAGTGCTTACGAATGGCGTGTTCCATTTCGCTGGCTTTGGCCTTCGGGGTCTGGTTCTTTTCGACCGTTTTGATAAATCGAGGGGAAAGCAGTTCGACCGGCGGAATTTTCGGGTTAATCCCCAGGCTGATGAGATGCTCGTTGATCAGCTTCCGCACTTTCTCTCCCGCTCCAGAGATGTTGAGAGAATCGTCTTTGTAGCGTTCCTTGACCTTCACCAAAATGTAGCCGAATCGCCTGACCGGGATCTTGAATGGGTTGGCCGCCGCATTGGGCAGGATGATGTCCAGGCTCTGCATGAACTTTTTCATGTAGACCTCAAAATCTGCCCGCAGTTTGATGTCTTTCATCAATTCGATGGCCTGTTCCAGAATTTCGAAGGTCTTTGTCGGGTCGTTGATCGTCTGCTCGACAAAGCCCTCGATGCCGGCCACGCCATTGTCCCTGAACAGGTTGATCAGTCGACGGTACCGGGCTTCCAGGACGGGAAACTCGGCGGAGATATCGGTGAGCGTATCCTTTATGTCCGCCTGATCGTCTGCGGCATAGATCGATAAGGCGTCTTTAAGGTGATTTGCCAGCCCGATGTAGTCCACGATGTAGCCCCGGCTCTTGCCTTTGGCAATCCGGTTCACCCGGGCGATGGTTTGCAGCAGGTTATGGTCCCGCACCTTCTTGTCGACATACATAACCTGCTCGATCGGGGCGTCAAAACCGGTGAGCAGCATATCGCATACGATCAGAAAGGCGATGCCCGTGTTGGATTTATCCGATCCGGTGAAGTCAAACTTTCGTTTGAAATTTTCGACGGCATCGATTTCCCGGGCGTGTTTCCTGGCCTGCGTGATGACGGCCTTCTCGTTGGTTCCCTCCGACGATACGACAACCGCCGATTTCAGAAAAGCAATCTGTCCGCACAGGTCATCGTCCCGGAAAAGGAGCCGGTTCTCCCCCGGCAATGGATCGGTCAATGAATACGCAGAACCCGTCCATTTCGGCTTTGACTGTTCATACACCAGACGTACGGCAATTGCCTTGTCGATGTAAGTTTTGTAGTGGACTGCCGCCATCTTCGAGTTGCAGACCACCTGGGCTTTGAAGCCGTTGGGCAGGATATTTTCAATGAAGTGATTCACAAGGTCGCCGGCGATTTCCTCGATACGGTGTTCGGCTTCCAGAATGTCGCCGGTTGTGCCCCATTTTTTCTTGAGTGCCAGAATCTCCTCGGCTGTGCGTTCTTTCACCAGATCATCGAAGCGTTTCCCCTCCTTTTTGGCAATTTTTTTCAGGATTTCGACGTTTTCGCTTTTTTGCATCTGACGGTCGACGTGTTGTTCAGCCACCCGATCCACTTTTTTGTCGAACTCGTACTTGTGTTCGATGGCTGAATCCGCTGTCTTGCCTTCGTAGAGAATCTGCACGGTCACCCCGTCATCGACAGCATCCTGCAGTTTGTACTTGTCGATGTACCCGCCGAAGCGATCGACCGTCTTCTTCTTGTCCTTGACCACGATCAGCGGTGTGCCGGTAAACGCCAGTCTCGTCGCATGGGGAAACGCCTCGAACAGGTTGTCGCCCAGATCGCCCGACTGCGTACGATGGGCTTCGTCAATCATCAGCAGGATACGTTCGGACGAATTGACCACCCCGAAGGTTTCAAACCGGGGCACATGTTCCAGCGCACTTTCCAGATAATCCGGTAAGTGGTTGTTCTGATTTTCCTGGAATTTATGGACCATCACCATGTTGAGGTTCGACGAATCCGTCGCCAACCGGGACTTCAACTCGTCCGAGCTGGTGATAATGGTGACCTTCTCGCCGGTCAGCGTGGCCGTCTCCCCGAGCTGTTTTTCCAGGTCCCTGCGGTCATTGATGAGGCACACCTTGAAGTCCTTGAGGTCGTCACACATCCGCAGTTTGCGAATGGTAAACACCATCGACAGGCTTTTGCCCGAGCCCTGGGTGTGCCAGATCACACCGGATCGCTCCGCAGGCGTCTTTCCCTGGCGCAGGCGGTTGATGATCTTGCACGCAGCCCGATACTGCTGGTAGCGGCTGACGATCTTTGCCCGGGTTTTCCCCACGTCCATGAATACCGTGCAGTTGCGCACCATGTCCAGCAGCGTCTCTTTGGCCAGCATCCCCTGGATCATGACTTCCTGTTGGCGTTCTTTGCCCAGCGGCGGTTCATAGTTGCGGAATTTTTCGGGATAGATGTCTCTCCAGGGAAAAAAGAACGCTTCATCGGTTGAGGTGATCGTGCCAAAATCGGCTTTTTCGCCGCAGGTTCGAATGAGAAACTGGTTGGTGTAAAACAGCCTCGGCTCACCTTCCCGCAGGCCCGCAACCTTTGTCTCTTCCCGCTGGTCGCTGTAGCGCATCAACTGTTTGAAGGCCTCGTTCATCGGGTTCGACGTGAACGCGTTGGCATCCTTGCATTCCACGACCACCAGCGGCAGGCCGTTTACGAACAGTACGATGTCCGGGATGATGAAATTTCTGCCGGCACCCGGCGTGTCGATGCGGAACTGGTTGATCGCCAGAAAATGGTTCCGCTCAGGGTGGTGAAAGTTGATTAATTTGACGTTCGGGTACGCTTCGCCGGTCCGCTCGTTAACATCGACCTGTGTGCGGAACAGCAGTTTTAAAATCGCCTCGTTGGCTTCCAGCAGGCTTTTTCCCGGCTGGTGAATGATCGAATCGTACAGTTCTTCAAGCTGTTTGTCGGTCAACCACGGATGCCCGTCTTCGGTCGTGTTGATCGCCCGAACGTTCTGGTTGAAGATGTCCCTGAGGATGACCTCCCGAAAATCAGCGCGAAAACTCGCAGTCGGATCAATGGGAATGCCGGCACCCTGGTCGGTGACCTGCCACCCAAGGGCGGCCAGCTGGTCGAGAAACGGTTTTTCGACGTACTGGTATTCGGACATTGGATGCTTCGCCGCCTTTTAGCTGATGGTTTTTAACAAACGAATCCAACGATGCACAATTTTAGACAAAAGAAATTCTTTTTTATTACAGTATGTTGCGTCTTTTACACTGGCCGTTTTTGTCTAAATTTTATATCTAAAGTCTACGAATGTATTACGGCGTTTATGTTTAAATTTTACAAATAAAATCAACCAATTATAATTTTCACGCATCACATTCTATGCATATTTTAAATCTAAATTTTATTTATTGCACTCCGTTTTAGATAAACGCCACTTGCCCCACCGGGTTGTTCCTTTTGACAGAATCATTCCGTTCTTTCTCATCTCCTGAAGCAGATTGGTGATGAAGCTTTTCTTCTGTTTATCGGACAGCGCATCTGAGAGCTTATTCATCAATAGTTTGTCGATAGCTTCCCGATCAGCCGCTTCAAACTTTTTTAAATAGGCGAGGATCATTTTTTTATAATGTGCCTTATCAAACGCCCTGTTCTTGATGTAGGCGACTTTATCGTCTGTCACGGCGGCAACTTTGGCTGACACGTAAATATTCGGTCGACGCCCTTCGACAAGATTCCGTTTTTTCAGGTGCTTGAATTCTTTTTCAGTGATCAGGCACTGTTTCTGGACCTTGTCCAGAGCGAGAACATCCATGAGGCTGAGGTCCGTATTTTCGATGAGCAGACGGGTGTAGTTTTCATCCAGAACCTTGCCGAACAGCCGGACCTTGACACGGTCAAGTTCACTCAAATCATAATCCGGCATCGGGAAGAACCGTTCGCGCTGCTTTAAAAACATCCGCTTGATGCCGCTTCCGATGGTGTCTATCATATTCAGGTTCACCATCGCCTGCGCCAGAAAGGGATTGCGGTATTGTTCGGGCGGTGCGTCACGGCAGATGACCTCTTCCACGGAACCGGGGATAAAGTGGCCTATGTTGGTGAAAAGGAGCGATTCGGATTCCTCCACTACATTGATCCGTCCCGCCCGGGTGTAATCCTGATGGGCAATGCAGTTATGAAGCGTTTCCCGGATGACCCATGGATCATATTGCGTGATTTCAGTTGGAAACAGGCTGGCGTTGGGAAGATACCGATAGGTCAGGTTTCGGATTTTTGCAAATACCTGATCCACCGACAGGATCATCGGCGGGCAGAAGTGTTCGTAATCTCTTTCGATGCCCTGTTCCCCCTTGAGAACCCAGGTAATCCGGGCAAGCGCAGGTGATAGAAAATGTTCGGATTCTTCCCTGCCGAGGAGTACAATCGCGGCATTTGTGATCCGGCTGCCGATACAGATTTTGGCCTTGTTTAAAAAGGTCATATCATCCCACTGGTCAAGCTCCTGGGCCTGCCCGGGATATTTTTCCCGGTATTGCTTTCGTGCAAATTCAATGGCAGCCGGATCAAGATCGGTCAGCGTCGCATCCGGGCAAATCCCTGCCGACCAGTCACTGCAAACTGCCTGACGACGAATCTGATCATATTCGTTCGGGCTGAGCGGGCCGAGCGATTCACCGTTGCGGCCGTAATAATGGCCTTTCCAGTCCGTCGGTATCCCCGGTGGTGCCGATGGAATCCGAAACATAACCACCCGGCCCTGTGGCATTTCCAATTCATAAATTTCCTCAAACGTAATCCGGTTTGTCGTCTGTTCGGCAATCTGCTGTTTTAATCGGTCAAGGGACGGACGAGCCGGATGATAATTTGAGCCGATGATTTTACGGGGTTTATCTTTTACGCCGAATATCAGCCAGCCGCATGGCTGACTTTTCAGGTTGGCCTCGTTGCTGAGTGCGGAAAAGTACCTGCCGATGTCTTCGAAGTTAAAATTGCTCTTCGCCTCCTTGAATTCCAACCATTCCACTTCGGCCGGAAGCGCTGTCAGTTCGTCAAGCTTATTTTGGAGTTGATCAGGTGTCATGCCGCCGCCTCCCCGGGTTTGTCTATGTTTACACGGACCTTGCCGGTGAGCAGGTCCTGCATTAGGCCGGTTTTGAGCAAATAGCACTTTTTGAACATTTGCTTTTCGACCTGAATTCTTGTTTCAATTGATATTAGACGAGTAGCGATCAGTTTACGTTCTTTGCCTCGAGGCCATGGTACGACAAAGGAGCGTAACTGCTGATAATTCAATCCCTCTCTGTTTCCGCCTGCGTTCAAGCGAAAAATTTGGTTTTGGCCGATTGGACTTGATAGTACAGACGAGAGAAACTTAGCATCCACCTCGTTAGGCTTTTTAATTCGAATACAACATACGTGCTGATTCGTGTTAGTTGGCCCCAGTCCATCGGGGAGATAACAACATCGGCCAATCGAAGCCCCTGTAATATTCAACAAGACATCAAACGGAAAAACCTCGCTCACTGCCATCTGCTGATGGGTCTTTTCACTGATGTACGCCGCGTCTGAAAGATTGATTCCATCAAGCATGATGTTCTGACTGCGAATAAAGATAACACCTTCTGTTACATAGACCTCGCTACCTCCGGTTGGTGTAATCCCACTACCAACTCTCAGTGCAATTGAATCAATGCTCCTATACTCCCACTCTTTCGGAATCCACCCCAGCTCCGATTCCTTATACAACTCGGGGGCTTCCTCGCAGGTGGGGCGCAGGTGGCCGCGAGCGTCCACGCCCCGGGTGAACAGGTCGTGCACCATCCCCTGCTTGACCGCCTGGTACTTGGCAATCAGGGCTTCGGTCTTCTCGATCAGGTTGTCCACTGTCGTCAGAATCCGGGCGATCTTGCGTTGTTCGAGTGGCGTTGGTAGTTCGAGCAGCAGATTTTTGAGATCGGAAGTATTGATGGCTTCGAAAGTTGAACCTTGACCTCGACTCTCCAAATGAGGACGGAGCATCGTGAGCAGGTAATAAAGGTACTTTGTCAAAGCTGATCGACCTTCAACGAACCCAAGTCCTCGTCCAATACAAAACTCTCGGTCAGCAATATTCAAGGCACCCACTGGTGCTCGTACACTGATCAGGATAGCATCTTTGGGGGCGATACGTGTTGGACTGTCGCAATAGACCACTGCATGAGGGTGTTTATTTCCGAATTCAGAACAACCTTGAAGAAAGGGTAAACCTCTCTCTTGATCGCTATAGGACGAAGAAGGGGGGGATTGTCCCATCCCGATGTTAGCGACTTTTTCGAGAGTTCTTTCTATGAAATCACTCATACCCCAACTCCTCCAGAAACCGATCAAGCTGTTCCGCTTCCCGGTCCCGCTCCGTCAGAATCTGCTTCAGGGTCACCGCATACTTGTCCCACAGGTTTTCGATCGATTCAATGAACGCCCGCTGGTACTGCCGCAGGTAGCCGTCGAACCGTTCGGTCAACAATTGACGGAAACGTTCCAGAATCAGCTCCCGGGCTTCTTCCTCGCCGATCTTGGCCCCGGCGGCGGCAATCAGTTCGTCCTTCTGCTTTTCCGTCTGGCGAATATTGGCTTTAAGAGCTTTAAGTTCTACTTCCAGGGCCGTGTGCCGGGCCAGTCGGCTGTCGATGGCTTCGATCTGTCGCGCAAGAGCGATTGTTTCTGCTTCCCTGCCATCGGCCTCGGTGCATTTTTCGCTGATCTTCTGCTTTGAATAGCCCGCCTGTTCCATCCGTTTGATATCCTGGTGCATGGCCTTGACAAGCTTTTTAAGTTCCCGCACCTGGCTGTTCAATTCCTTTTTCTCGTCTTTAAGGGCTTTGACCTGCTGCTTTGGCAAGGCACCGTCCCCGGTATCTTCCGGTTCTTCGCCTTCTTCGGCAGGTTCAGCAGCAGCAAACAGCGCTTCCAGTTCGGCAATACGCGCCTGATCCTGCTCGATTTTTTCCAGCACCCCGGAAAACTGCGACTGCAGGATATCCTGATCGGGGATGAGTTCCGGGCCCCAGCCGCTGGCGGCGATGGATTTAAAATCAGGGGCCAGATCGTTCATGAAGGCGGCAAAGGCTCCCCGGACCTGGTACACATCCAGCATGCCTTCAGGTACCAGGGCCTCGGCAATGCCGGAGAGGAACTGCCGCCGAAGCACGAACACGTTTTTCGTGGTTGGCAGACCTTTGATCAGCGCCACATTCTGCGTCCACCACTGGTCAAGGGCGTTGTGGATGGCCGCATGTTTTTTCTGTACACCTGTGGCCGATTCGATGATCGGTTTGATGCTGTCCTTGGCTTCGATAGCAGGAGCAAAATCACTGTACTGATCGTTTCGCGCCTGGAACAGCAACGCCCGAGTGCCCGGGTAGTTGTCAAAAATACCCTGCAGGGCGTCGATCTCGCTTTTCGGCACGCCGCCGGTCAGGTGCGCCCGCACGTCCTGCGCTTCGGGCGGGGGGCTGTTGTCGACGTAGCGGCGGATGTTCAGGTTAAAGTCTTCCTTCGCCAATTCTGCGTGCAAAACAGCGCGGGAGTATTTTTCCACGGTCAGGTGATTGCGGTAGACGTGCGTGATCTTCTCGATGTCTTCGGCCCGCAGCGAATTCTGGTTCTTGCCCTCCTTGTACTCCCGGTCGGCATTGATAAACAGCACGCTCTTGCGCTGACTGGCCCCGTCCCGGTTAATAACCAGCACACAGGCCGGAATGCCCGTGCCGTAGAACAAGCCGGCGGGCAGGCCGATAACCGCTTCGAGAATCCCGTCCTTGATAAACCGCTTGCGGCAGGCCTTTTCCTCACCGCCCCGGAACAGCACCCCGTGGGGCATGACAACGGCCAGTCTGCCGTCGCTTTTAAGGGAAGCGACCATGTGCTGCACGAACATCAGGTCGGCCTTCTTTCCTGATTCAGGCATGAAGGTGTGGAACCGCTCCTGAAAAAGCATCCCTTTGCGGGTGTAGTTCTGGGAAAAGGGCGGATTGGCGATCACCCGGTCGAAGCGGCGGATTTCGCTGTTTACGTCCAGATGCTGGGGTTCCTTGATGGTGTCCCCCTGGCGGATATCGGCACTGCGGATGCCGTGCAGAATCATGTTCATCTTGCAGATGGCCCAGGTGCTGCCATTGAGCTCCTGCCCGGCAAGAGCAAGATTTCTCGGATCACCGCCGGTTTCCTCAGCGTACTGCTTCGACTGAATCAGCATGCCGCCCGAACCGGCGGTGGGATCATAGATGCTCATGCCTTCATGCGGTTCGATGATCTGCACCATGGCGCGCACCACTTCCGACGGCGTGTAGAATTCGCCACCCTTTTTGCCGGCGCTGTCGGCAAAGAACTTGATTAGATACTCGTAAGCGGCCCCGAGCAGATCCGGAAACTCGAAGTTGTCATTACTGAGAGGGATTTCATCAAAATGGAGGATAAACTCGATCAGGGTGCTGTCGTCCATCGTCCGCTGGCCGACCTTGCGGTTGAAATTGATGGTTTTGAGCACGTCCTGCAAGGTGTCGGGGTTGGCATCTTCGATGGCGGCCAGGGCCTTGTTCAACCCGGAGCCGACGCCTTCCTTCAAGTGCCTGATCTGATTCCAGCAGGCCTTGTCCGGGACGAAAAAATCATACTTATCCGGGTTTACAAGTTGCTTTTCGATCGACTCGGCTTTCATTGCCAGCTTTTCGTATTTCTTGCGCAGCTCCTCCCGGTCGCTGTCAAACTGATCGCTCGTTCGCTTCAAAAACAGCATCCCAAAAATGTATTCCTTATACTCAGAGGCATCCATATTGCCCCTCAGGATATCACACGCCTTGAACAGCAGACTCTCCAGACGGGCAAGGGTAAGCTTCTGAGATTTTCTGCCTGATCGCTGTGTCGGCCGCTGCATTGGCCGATCTTTCGCTTTTCCGTTTTCGTTCTGCATTTGCTTGATTTCGGTTTATCCTCTTTGCTTGTGATATCGGGCCGGATGCACCCTTAACAGATGCGTCCATATGGGTGAGACAGGTTTTCTGATACGTGAAGTACTCTTTTTTACTCCCGCCCCATGACAATGTCAAGGCAAGCCTTCCCGGCTTCTACCCCAACACCCCAGCGTAACAACCACCCTTTTAAACAGATGTGATTTAAAAGAGGAACGAGCCTCAAGGCACCTCATACAATGGAAAATTTTGGGGACGACCTTAATTATCTAAATAACTTGGTAACTATTCAGCGTGTTTTTAAACTAGTATACTTCCATCTACATGACAAAGTCTGGAAACTCTCCGTTAAACAACAGTTCCAGCGCACGGCTTGACTTAATTCCCTGTTTCCGACAAGTCGAC
>Ga0265294_10001205_pt1 | contig 35172 bp, 24 predicted proteins | sample MunlanPumphouse3_FD_192504 | JGI IMG/M metagenome (GOLD analysis project Ga0265294, IMG submission 192504) | Groundwater microbial communities from a municipal landfill in Southern Ontario, Canada - Pumphouse #3 | ecosystem: Environmental > Aquatic > Deep subsurface > Groundwater | place...
CACGCACTCGCGCACTTGCCATAACCTAGTCACTTAGTCGCAACAATTCCTGCTGCTTGATTAGGATTACGATTAGGATTGTGATTAGGAGGGAGAACATCCTTATCTTAATCCTAATCCCAATCCTTATCCAGGGCGGCAATGCCGCCGGTTCACGATAGCGGCGACGATGCTGGTGGACGATTTTCAATGGCGTGGGTTTTTAATCGTCCACCAACATCGTCGCACATCACCGTCAACCGTTGCCGCGCATCAGGCGTCGTCCCGCAACCCGGCTTCGTCCGCTAGCGGGTCTACGCCGTGGCATGGCGGAACTACGTGTCTGGGCGTAGCTCTTGCGAAGCCTGATGCCCGACAAGTAGAGCGGCTACTACACGAACGGCAAGGCTTGCGCGCGACCTGCAAGCTTTATCCTGGTTAAAACTGTAGGGTTGGCGACGGGAGCCAAGCAAAGATCATGAAAGCCTATGGTGCGCCTTTGACGAACACCCGCCCAGCAGCTGCTAATTGCTTCTGAGAAGCAACCCTACATCCCATGACGCGCTTTTCACGAGACTGTAGCAAAATGCCGCTAACAAAACGGCTCTGGTTGACGATGCTGTGCGACGATGCTGGTGGACGATTGGGATCATGCGTAAAATCGTTCACCAGCATCGTCGCCGTTATCGTCAATCGATGGTGCAGCCGAGCTCCAGTAGGTCCGGTTTCCAACCGGACATGTCCGATTGGAAATCGGACCTACGTTACTCCCGCACGAAATGCGCGGGCTTGCCTGTAACTTCGGATGGTTTAAGGTGTTCTCCATGTGTTTTTTTCTCGCTGCAAGCTGTTTTTTGACCTCGTGACCTGGTGACTCGGTGACTTGGTGGCATTGCTTACTGACCCCGACTCCGATGCGGCCGACCGTCTAGTTACCTCATCGTTTTTTCGCTGCATACCTGCCTGTTCGCATACCTTTTCGTCCCCATGCCCTTTGCGCTATGCCATTCATGCACAGCACGAATCTAGCTTCCAATGGCTTCACTCCTCAATGACCACCCGGAAGCCCACATTAAAGACCCCTTGCCAAGGAGCGTAGCCCCAGCGATAGCTGGCAGTGGCGCGGTAGGGCCGATCAAAGAATGACCCACCCCGCACACTCTTCTTTACCTTGGTATCCATGGTGTTGCTCTCGGCTGCCTGATAGGGATAGGCTACATAGTCACTGCGGGTCCACTCGGCAACATTGCCGTGCATATCGTAAAGCCCCCAGGCATTGGACTGGTACTGTTTGGTTCCAGAGATAAGGAACTGCCCATCATCAAACTCTGCAATACGCGGCACAAAGTCAAAGATCGGGTTGCCGACCAAATTGGCGCGGAAGGTTGGATTCACACCGATAACAGCCAACTTCTCCAGTGATTTGTCAGCCAGATTGGCATAAGAACTGAAGTCTGAATCACTCGAACCAAAGGACATCGGCTGGCCGCTACCAGCGCGGCAAGCCCACTCCCACTGAGCCTCAGTTGGCAGAGCGGCTTTAGTGCCCGTCTTTTTGCCCAACCAGCCGCAGAATTCATGGGCGTCAATCCAGCTCAGGCGCACTGCTGGTTGCTCATCGTAGTTGGCATAATAGCCATTGCGCACATGATCCTTCCACTGCTGATCAAAGACACTGGCATTGTGATCTGGCTTGAAAGTGAAAAAGGCCGCATTGTTAACCTCGCTCTCAGAGATCCAGAATGCCTTCTCAATTTTCACGACATTCCGCGGCTGCTCGAAGGTGGTCTCGTCGTCGCTGCCCATAATAAACTCTCCGGCAGGAATACGCACCATTATAACGCTCACCCCATTACCAAGATCAAAGACCCGCTTCTGTTCGCCGCCGGCTTGGGCTTGCATCTGTTTGGCAACCTCAGGGCTGAAGGGCCAGTTTTGAACGATGAGTGCAAGCGGCGCGCTTTTCTCAGGCCCCTTCTCCTTGCTTAGATTAACCGCATAAGGTGTGGTAGGAGTGTACTCCCAATCCTCATCCACCAAGGCATATTTCGAGCGCAAAGCCGCCGATTTTTTGGATATCTCGGTCGTCCACTTCTCGCGCCCGGCATCGGTCGCATAAGCGGTTGACCAACTCCCGTAGTAGGGCACGTTCAGATCAATCCAGGTGTAAAGCCGGCGCCAGGATTCATCATCCAGCTTTACCCCGTAGTGCCCTTTTTGGAGCAACTGGACCCCCTCTGAGGTGGAAGTGTGATACTCATACGGCGTGGCCATCAGCCCGTTGCTCTCTGGCCCGGGGCGACGAAAGTACTTGTGAAAAGCGTAGTATGAGACGCTATAGTTCGCGTCCATGCTTTTAGCGTTCTTCAGCTCAGTGGTTTTGAAATCAGGTTTCTTCGCATCACTCCCATCATGGCAGCGCACGCAGTAAGCGTCCAGCACGGGCTGAATTTCCGTACTAAAGGCAAAACCCTCCACTCGGTCACGATAGGGGGTGATACGTTGCGGAGCTTTGCCGGAAGCCAGCGTTTTGCTGGTCAGCGGAGGCTCTGTGGGAGATTCGTGACAACCAATGCAGGAGAGATCTTCGCCGGGCATGGCCACCAGCCAACTGCGGAAGAGCTGCAGTGCACGCCCCTCTTGATCAAGCGGCTGAATGCTTATGGTTGTGTTGGCCGGGATCTTGAACATGGCTGAGCCGTCTTTCTCCACCTCAACCGTTCCAAGCATCCGCTTAACGTCCCAGCCACTCTCAATCCCAAGGTGGTGATGGTTGCCGGTTTGAAAATAGCAATAAGCATAGGTGAAAAGGCGCAGTGAGTGTACAGTTCCGACTGGCACCCCCTTCAAGCCTGGGCCGCGATAGACACTCTGAATATAGCAGGTTGCCTCTTTGTCCTGCAGATTGACACGCTCGGGGATGATTGGTGGGCGCTCGCGTTTTTTAAGGGGGTATGGATCCATCGCATACCGGTAACCAGCCACAGAGGGGTTGATTTTCACGAAATTATCAAAGACATCCACCAGATAAAGGCCCCAGTCGCTTTTAGCAGTCAGCTGTGCAACCACCAAAAAATACTCTGCGCTCACCGGATAGGGCTGATAAAACTGCGGATAAACGCCATCGACAAGCTGGTCTAAATCCACCGCCATCTCTAGGTAGAAATCACGCAGACGGGGGTAGCATTTATTAAAGAAGTCATTATTCAGCTCATGATAATCCTTGTCTTTTTGAGAGGGCTCCGGCATATGCTCGGCAATCAACCGCGACACAACCTCCTGCAAATCAGGGAACTGGAGCAGCAACTCTTTTTTAACCTTGGGGTAGAGCTGGTCGACTGTGACATGCGTGACCTTTTTACCGTATCCTGGAATATGTTGCACCACGCCATCCGCGTGCGCATACCCCTTATTAGTGTCAAAGATCGTCAATTTGCCGGTGCCAGCCACGCCGTGATGCCCTGAAACCACAGCTGAGAATTGGCCCGGCGCCCCAGGCAGGGGCCGGGCGTAAAACATTGAATTCGGCCACAAACTCTGTGATCCATAAATCGCGCGCTGGTTGGTGCCATCTGGATTCATGGTCATCATGATGCGGGAGTAGTAGTGCATGATATCCGTGTACTCCCAACGCAGATACATAATCTTGCCGTCAGCCAAGACCGTTGGATACCAATCCGCATCCTGCTCAAAAGTGAGCTGCCGGCTACCCTTACCATCCGCCCCCATCAGATAGAGATTAGGCACCGTGCGCGATCCGCTGATACACGGAACCCCAATCAGAGGTGCGGTTGAGCTGAAAACAATCTTTTCATTGGGCAGATAGACACCACCATAATTATGCACATATTCACCCTTGATCTTCGAGATCTGGCGCGGGTTGGAGCCATCTATCCCGACCTCCATAATCTGAAACATTTCGGCATCATCGATCGCGGAAAACAACAACTTCTGTCCATCATAATGCAGATCCAGCTCGCCCACAAAGGTCCCGCCCTGAGGCTCATAAACATCGGTCACCTGGCCGGTTTTAAGGTTTAGGCGGGCAATCTTGTTTTTATACCCTTTGGGGCTGATCACATGCGTCCCAAGCCAGTTGTTCTTGCGCGCTATTTTGTCCGAGAGTACCACCAAGGTCTCATCAAAATCAAGGTAAGGATTCTCAATCACCAGGGCCGCATATTTGAGTTTAGCAAACTCATCCATGGCTGCCACAGCCTCAGGCTCCCCTCGCTCCAGCCTTTCGAGTATCTGCGGCATATTGCGCACAAAAGCCTCGACCTTTTTCAAAAAATCACGCCCATTTTTATATTCACGCGGTTTTGTTTTCAGGATATGTTTGATGGAGCGCGCCAGCGCCTCAGGACTTGACAAGCCGATCAGTGTCTTCTGAGCCTCAGTAGCATCTTTTTTAGCCTGTTCAGCCGCCGCTTTTTCAGCCGCGACGATCAAATCGCCCAACTCCTGCCTTTTATCACTCGGCACGCAAAGCGTCGCAATATTACAAGCTTCGCCGCCAGGCGGCTTTACCGTGGCTTTAAACCAGTGATCACCTATATAGTTATAGTAAAGCAGATTCACCTGATGTAAACCAGCTGTAAGATTAACTTTACCATTGACCTGCTTACCATCAATAAACAACCCGCAGCCATCATCAGCACTGACCGCAAATATGTACTGCCCATCACTCTTGATATCCATCACACCGGAAAATTCGATATTCCAGTAAGGCCCATATTTTTTTTCTCCCATGGAAGTGACCTCCGCGACCATTCCCTCGCCCGCCTTCGCCCCCTGTCCCACATATGCGATGTTTCTGATCTGGCCTTTGTAAGCGAAAAACTTCATTTCCGCGTGCAAATTGCTCGCCAACACAATCGCGCCTGTGATCGCGACAATTACCCCGTTTAGTGACATAATTTTTCCTCTGAGCTTATCAGCCCTTTACGATGTGGATTTGCCTGCATTTTACGCTGATTTTACTATTTAAAGCAAGAAAAGAGTCATAAAAGATTCTTTCTGACAAAATACTCTTTCACAATTTCGCTCACTCCTGTAGAATACAGGTTATAAACAATAAACAATCCGAGTTACCAATGCCGGATCAATATAAAAAAAGGATCATTGCAATGCCACACGAAATGCTGACTCTCTCACAGGCTGCACGCCATATCTGTATTCCTGAAAAGCTGATTTATCATTTGGCTCTTCAAAAGGAAATTCCGTGCTTAAAACGAGGCGGACAGTACTTTTTTGAACATCGCGAACTCGACGAGTGGGCTCAAAGGCGCATCATGAGACTCTCACCAGAGAATTTAGAGGCCCATCATAAGGAGGTTGTGGCCACCCGCACAAAAAACATCAGTGACGATCGCCTGATCAACGCTCTTCTAAAGGTGGAGCGGATAAACCCCTGCATGCAGGCCAAAACTAAGCCGGCAATCATCCGCGAGATGGTCAAGGCGGCCGCCGCCACCAACATGGTCAATGACGAAGAAGCTCTGGTTGCCGAGCTAACCGCCCGCGAAGAGGTCTCCTCCACCGCCATTGGCAATGGAGCCGCTCTCCTTCACAGCCGCTACTTTAATCCCTATGCCTTCACCGAGTCGTTTATCACGCTGGCACGCACTGAGCAGCCCTTGTACTTCGGCAGCCAGGATGGCGGTCAAACCGACATCTTCTTTTTAATATGCTGTGTGGACGATGACCTGCATCTGCATGTTCTGGCCCGCCTGTGTATGCTGATTCACGGCACCAGCCTGCTGCAGAACCTGCGCGAAGCCAAGTCAGCCGAAGAGATGTACGCCATGATGCAAGAGGCGGAAGAGGCACTGCTGAAGACCTTATGAAGCACCTGCAGCGGGCATATGGTTTTTCAGTGTGCTGGAGATCGTTGGTACTCCAGTCAAGCAGTCCCGTGATTTGGGAAGCCCTGCTGAGGCCACCCTCAAGCGTTATCACCGATCCATATTTTAATATCCCTTGAACACCTTTCCGCCCGCCATCACCTGACGAGTGGTTTTATCGAACGTGGCTCTCATGCCAGTGTGCAGCGAGGCGTTCGCCATAATCAGCGTCACTGTGTGGCTGTAACCAGCCTCAATAGGGGCATTGGGCACGCCGCGCGAACGAACGCACTCCATCCAGTTGCGCATGTGGGCGGTCCCCATGTTGTCGGCCCCTGTTTTGGCGGTGTTAGTGACAGCCACTGCCTCGGCAAGCTTGTGGGTTTCCAACTTCGTTCTTTCCACGCCCTCATTGGATACCGTGCCGGCCGCAAGATCGAGTGTGCCTGCGGTGGAATGGAACTTATAGCATGAGCGGCGAGCGGCATTGGTCATGCGCGAACTAAAGACCGCCTGAAAACCCTTGTCTAGGTTATCGTCTGGGCCGTATTCAAAAATAGAGGTGAACGTGTCGCCGTTCTGGCGACCGTCTTTCCAAGCATAGATACCGCCGCCAGCCATAGCCCAGCGCGGAAACTCGAAGCCTGTAAGCCAAGCAACTGTATCGATGTCATGACACATCCACTGGCCAGGGATGCCCGAGGAATAAGGCCAGAACAGGCGAAATTCAAGATACTTGCGCGCATCGAACGGCACAACCGGACGATCAAGGAGCCACTTCCGCCAGTCAATGTCCGATTCCTTCAGCTTTGGGGTCAGTCCGCTGCGACGCCAGCGTGTAGGGTCGTTCCCATTCCTGCAGAGATCAACGTAGGTGATATCGCCAAACTTCCCGGAACGAATGTAGTCATACGCGACACGATACTCAGCACTGGAACGAAACTGTGTCCCAACCTGAACAACCGCCCCTCCACGATTATTGGCCTTGCGGGCCTCGGTAACGGCATCAAACAAAGCATTGGCTGAGCGCATGTCTTCGGACATCGGCTTTTCAGTGTAGGAGTCCTTCCCAGCCTTAACGGCATGAACCGAGTGCTGAGCGTGCTGAAAGTCGGCGGTCGAGATGATGACTGCATCGATGTTCTTGGCTTTTTCGTACAGTTCCTCATCACTCGCATAAACGTCGACCTCGTGCCCGAGCTTCTCTTTTAGATAAGCACTGCCCTCCTCGCGGCGCACACTCCAGAGGTCAGCCAATGCGACTATATCAAAGTTCAGCTCATCCTTTAATTTAAGGAAAGAAGGAAGCAGCGCATCCTTAAAGCGGTTAGAGAAGCCTACACAAGCCACGTTAATGCGGCTGTTCGCGCCAATCACATTCAAGGATGGCGCCTGCTGAGCTCTGATAATACCGGGCAGAGCGGTGAGCGTTGCGCCTGCTGACATTGCTTTAACGAATTGACGGCGGGTCGGTTGATTAACCACAGGGTTCTTGATCATTTCATCTCCTTACTTAATAACTGATTTACTTAATAACTGATTTTAAAACGCATTGAGGAGAATTAAATCAAAAATTGTGAAATTGCACAAGGCGATTAAACCCGGGGTTGACTTTATTCGTCCTGCCCCGTATATTAGGTTTCTTTAACGGCACTGACATTTTGTCGGCCAATCTTATGGAATGCTAGTGATCTAGCGAATGGTGAAGAAACTTACCGGAAGGGAGCATTATGATGCAATTTAGACGCAGGAAATTTATACAGACCATGGCCGCCGCAGGCGCGGTGAGCAGCCTTGACCTAGCAGCGCACGCGCAACAGCGCGCTCCGCAATTCATGTTCGGCAACTGTGCCAGCCCCAACAGCGCCGCAGCACTCAAAGCCGCAGGCTTTGAGTACGTTGAGGCAACGGTCGCCGAGGCGTTTAAGCCCAACATGTCCGATGCGGAGTTTGCGCCCACACTGGCCAAGCTCAAAGAGTGTGTGCTGCCAATTCGGGCATGCAGGATTTTTTTCTCGAAAGACTTTCGGCTCACCGGACCGGATGCCGCTCACGAGCCTGCGCTAAAATACGGAGTCACGGCCTGTCGACGCGCGGACGAGCTTGGTGTGCCTTTCATTGTCTTCGGCAGCGGCGGCGCGCGCAGTATGCCTGAAGGGTTCGACCCTGCCAAAGGCAAGGAGCAGTTCATCACATTCTGCAAGAAACTCGGCGACCTCATCCAAGACTGCAAGGTTACGGTTGTGCTTGAGCCGTTGCCAATACGCAGCACAAACCTGCTCAACAAGGTCGCGGAAGGCATCGACTATGTGGATACCATCAACCGCCCGCGTATCCAGCTGCTGGCCGACATTCACCATATGCTGAGCGAGAAAGAAGGCCCTGAATCAATCCGTAAGGCTGGCGCGCGCATCCTGCATTGTCACATTGCGGAGCTACAAGGCGGATCAGCCCCGGGAACGTACGGCGAGGACTTCCGCGGCTATTTCAAAGCGCTCAGGGATATTGGGTATGTGGGCGGCGTTACTTGCGAATGCGCTTGGCCCAAGAAGAACATTGATGCCGCGTGGCGTAAAGCGATCTCCACCCTGCGCGAGCAGTCAAAGGGGTAAGGCGAGGCTGATTTGAGCCGCGGTATCGTCTGCGTTGACACTAAATTTTCAGATCCCGAAGTCATACTCAAGACAGATTATGACGACTGAGACGGCTTTGGGCCAGCTGGCAAGATCGTGACGCACAGACAACTGACCAGGAGGGAATTATATCATGCAGCTTAGACGAAGAAGATTTATACAGTCCATGGTCGCAACAGAAGCGCTGAGGGGCCTGTCTCAGATTCATCTCCCGAAAACAACTGCCTTTCCCGCATCGTCGCCGCTTTCGCCGCAGAACGAAAAGATTCAAGAGGCCCGCGCCGCCGCACTGGCTGTCCTCAAACCCAGCCAAAAAGAGCGCTGGAGCACGGGTTCGCTCTCCACGCCGCCTCACTAGTGTTCGAATCCTACGGCTTCTCTCCGCGGAGCGCGCTGGATGGCGATGCCTTCCGCGCGGCGGTGGAGTCCGGTGCCACAGACCAGGAGTTGCATGATCTGCGCGAAGAGATGCCTATGGTTCACCACCTCTCGAATGAACGCGAGAGGCAAGAGTATCTGGAGGCCTTCCGCGCCTCAGGCGTGACGTGCGTTTTTCAGAATGCCGGCCAAGAGGGGAACGACCCTTTGCGCCTACTCAAACGCTTGGCGCGCTTTACACAGGTCACGGACCTGCTGCGCGACGAGGTGTTCAAGGCTGTGACGCCAGACGATATTGTTAATGCAAAAAAACAAGACAGGCTCTGCCTCTACCTGACAACCAACGGGGTGCCCCTCCAACAGCAGTTCGAAAATGTGCGGGATGAAATGGGCCTGATCCGCGTATTCGCCCAATTAGGTGTCAGGATGATGCACCTGACCTACAACCGCCGGAACATGATCGGCGACGGCGTAGGCGAAAAAACCGACGGCGGATTAAGCGATTTTGGCGAGAGCGTCATTGAAAGGCTGAACAAGAGCGGAATCATTGTGGACGTGGCGCACTCCGGCTGGCGCACAAGCCTCGAGGCAGCCAAAGCATCCAAATGCCCAATGGTCGCCAGCCACCGCTAAATATTTCTCAAAACGCTATGGGATGTCCAGTAAGCAAGCAATTGACAATACTGTCGGGAAGGCACCTTTACGCTGTAAACGTTGCGGATCAACAGATCTTGAACTCATTTGCATTTGGGATAAGAACAAGGGGTTTATCTACCACAGTATCCGAGCGGGGCCGTCTCTACCACCCTGCTCCACGCCAGCAAAAACAGGCTCACAACCTAGGCTTGTGCAGATGCTCCTGCCAATTCAACGTTTAGAAATTTCGTAAAAAATAGTCTTGACAGATGATTATGCTTTGCCGTATACTTGCCCGCAGTTCGTAGGATGGTAGCTACGCTCGAAAATATACAGGGCTGTAACTTCGCAAACCATCCTTCAAAGAAGTCACCGAGGTTACCCTAGAAGGGGCGATCAAAGTGAGATCTGTAAGAGATGGTCGCTGTGTTTCTACGTTTTCAAGCCGAGGTGTCGGCCTAAGTGGATAAGGAGAAAACTATGAACAAACAACAAACGAGCATCATCTGTTTTGTTAACCGTCTATTTGTAGCAACACGCATGTGGACGGTTGGTGGCATTGTAATTCTGGGCATGGGCTTAGCATCCATTGCGCATGGCGGGACTCCCATTTATGTAGATGCGGCAAGGCCTGATGACAGTGGCAATGGTCTCACGCCAGCAACGGCCAAGAAATATATCGCGTCTGGGATTAACACTGTGGACACCTACGGTACCGTCATCGTAGCGGCGGGGACGTACACGGAGAATATCGTATTCCCGAACAAGTACATAACCGTTCAGAGTACAGACCCAATGGATGCCTCAGTGCGGGCAGCCACGATTGTAGATGGCGGAGGACTGAACTCCGTCTTCTATTTCAACAATGTAAGGCAAGGCAACACGCTAAAAGGATTCACCATACAGAACGGTGGGTCGGCTAGCGACTATCGGCAGGAGGGCGGTGGTATCAGGATAGAAGGTTGGGGCCCAACTATTGAGTATAACACGATTAAGAACAATAAGGCATCGACTGGCAGTGGTGTTCATGTAGAAGCGGCTAACAACGCCATTATTCGCTATAACACGATTTCATATAACGATGCCGGAACTAGCTACGGTTTCGAGACCAAGGGTGGCGGCGTTTATATAACGCAATGCTCGCCCACTATCAGCAGCAACACCATTTCATACAATAAAACGCGTTATGGCGCGGGTATTATGTCCGATACTGGGTATCCAACCATTAACGGGAACACTATCGAGCATAATACAGCTCAACTAGAGGGCGGTGGCGTTCAGGTGACATGCGGAGCCGTAGCCCTTAAGGATAATGTGATCTCTGAGAATCAAGTCACATCTGGTTGTGGCGGTGGCATATTTGCAAAGGGTACCGCCGTCGGAGTTGCTACGGTGACCGTTACAGGCAATATTATTGAAGCAAACCACGCCTCGGATAACGGTGGCGGTGTTTTCTTCAGTTCAAAAGTTAAAGGGAGCATTACCGGAAATAGCATTGCCAATAATACCGCATCTGCTAACAGTGGCGTCTTTAGTTTGGGTCTCTATCCTAACTACGTTTCCTTCAATGTTACAAATAATTGGTGGGGCACGGTCCACGGGCCGGAGGATGCACAGGGGACGATCGAGATGCCGTCGCTGCCGAAACCTGCCGTGAGCGACATGCTCAACGCAGAACCCCTTGGCGAACTCGGGAACGCCGTCAGCGAAAACGTGGACTACTTCCCGTGGGTCGGGTCGCAGGGCTCGCCAGTTATTGTCTATGTGGACGATAGTTTCACGTCAAATTCCTGCGACAGCCATGAGTGGGAGTACGACGCCTTCACCAGCATCCAGGACGGCATCAATGCCGTGGCCGAGGGCGGCACCGTCATCGTGGCGGCGGGGACGTACTACGAAAATCTTATCATCAGCAAGTCTATTAACCTTCTAGGGCCAAACGCCGGGATCAATCCCAATACACAAACCCGGGGCCCGGAGGCCATCATATCAAAGGAAACCGTTCCGGGTGGCCAGAACCTTGGCCTCGTTAATCTCCTTGCGGATTCGGATAATACCGTCTTTGATGGCTTTGAGGTTAGAACAGAAAACCAGATTAATACAGTCAGGGGAATTGAGATTAATGGCGCAAACAATGTGACCATCAAAAATACGAAAGTTCACCACACATCTGATGTCTTAATATATCCGAACAATGCTACGAATCTCCTCGTTGAGCATTGCGAACTTTTCGATGCCGACGACTTCGCCGTAAAGCCAGCCAGTTCACTTTCACCGACTGGTTTCTCCTCTGATGTTACGATCCGAGGGTGTACAATCCATGATGTCGACGACGGTGTTTGGGTTTACAAAGGAAGCCGATGGACCATTGAGAGCAATACGATTTACAATGTTGGCTTGGGCATCACCTTGGATAGCGGGGGAGATCATGTGGCAAGGAACAACCGAATCTATGCCTTCAAAACCGCAGGAATTAAAGCTGAGAAAACTTCGACCATTATCCATAATACCATTACCTACTCCACCACGGCTAGCACCAGTGGATACTATGGCAGCGGCATAGCAGTCAAGGCTGGTTTTGCCGAAGGGGTAATTAAAGATAATATTATTGTTTCGTGCAAAAAAGGTATTTACTTTAGAGACTCTCCCCCTCCCCCCACAGTAACCCTTGATTACAATAATGTCTGGGACAATCCGTTGGGTAATTATGTAAATGGTTTTACGCCCGGCGCGAATGACATCAGTGCAGACCCTCTGTTCATCGACGCCCCCAACGGCGATCTGCGGTTGGGTCTTGGTTCGCCCGCCCTGAACGCTGCCTCCGATGGCTTGAACATCGGTGCCTGGCAGGGAATTCCCGCGCCTCCACCGCCGACGGTGGTCTGGGTGGACAACACCTACACGTCAGGTTCCTGCGACAGCCATGACTGGGAGTACGACGCCTTCACCAGCATCCAGGACGGCATCGATGCCGTGGCCGAGGGGGGCACGGTCAATGTCGCGGCAGGGACGTATACCGAGAATCTCGTCATCAGAACGCCTGTGACGCTGTTGGGTTCGGGCAGCGGGATGACGATTCTTGACGGTGAAGGCCGCAGTGGATCCGTGGTGACCATGCTCGCAGATGATACCATCGTCAGCGGATTTACCGTCCAGAATTCAGGTAGTATGGCTGAGGATGCCGGAATCATGTTGCACGGGGTCAGCGGATGCAGGGTTGCGGAAAACACTTCCTTGGATAATGCAAACGGTATTGCGATGATTCTTGCTTCAGGCAATGTTGTCAGCAACAATACGGTGTATAGCAATACCCACTATGGTATTTCTATGGTGGCGAGTACAGGCAACACCATAGTGGGAAATGATATTGCGAATAACACTACAGGGCTACAGATTGATGCCAGTTGGCAGGCGGACGTTTGGATTCAATCTGAAGACAATGTCATCAGTATAAATAAAATCTCGGCAAACACTTCTTCCGGTATACAATGTGGAGCGGAACAGACTGCTGACGTTCATGCTGTCAACAACTGGTGGGATGCCGCTGATGGCCCGTCCGGTTCAGGTCCAGGTTCGGGTGATGCGGTTGCTGACGGCATCGTATTCACACCTTGGTACACTGATGCCGAGCTGTCGAACCTTGTGCCTTATGATCTGAATCTTGACCCTGCGTCGATTGGCGAGCATACGGAGGTTGGGAGCGCGGTCGGACAGTTTGTCGTGACCGATGACGATGTGGGCGACAGCCATGTCTTCCGTTTGGTCAACGGCGATGGCATGAACGATGTGGATAACGCCTGCTTCGTTGTGAGCGGAGCTTATCTCCTGACGGCTGTTGAACTTGACTACGAGACGAAGGCTTCCTACACGGTCTTCGCGGAGGTGGATGACGGACAAGGCGGAACGAACTGGACGGCGATCGTCATCAATATCGTAGATGAAAATAATGCTCCTGTGGCCGGAACCATCCGGTTGGTGGTGGTAGCCGGTCATTCGCTTGCGTTTGATGCCGTGGCTTACTGCAGCGATGCTGATGGCGATCCTCTTACGGTAACCGTTCTGAGTCCGCCTGCGGGTCTGGATGTTGAGCGCGCGGATGGCCTGTTGGCGTTTACCGGTGCATCGTCCGATATTGGCAACACAGTTGCCTTCGATTACACGGTCAGCGATGGCATACTTTCCGCGCAAGGTCGAGGCGAAATCGAAGTTGTGGCGTCCATTGAGGAGTACCTCAACAAGGCGCTGGTGCTCACCTCTGTCGCGCCTGCGTTTGGCAATGCCTCCTGTGCGCTGCGTTTTCCTGCGATCTGGACGGAGGAAGGCGTGGCGAGCTACGACGTGCTGCAGAGGCCGGATCTGATGACGGGCACATGGGCGGTGGCATCTGAGGCCGCACTGACGTTCTTCGCGACGGTCGATGGCTTCTACGGCGAAATGCATGTGGTCGTGCCGATCCCCGACAGCGCCACCACGATGTTCTACAAAGTGCAGACGACCGTGAACGGTCGGTGACATCATCATCTAACCACACGTCAACGCATTCTTAACCGACACACTTCATCGGATACGCTTAGTCGGTCTGCTTAAACGACAGACTTCAAAACAATTCAGAAAAGCAACATTGTTATGTTAACGAACAGGAGGATTATAAAATGAAAAGTACAATCATTAAAATTCTAGTTTTATTAATTGCGATTGTGATGGCCGCAGGCGTTTCGCGGGCGCAATTCAGCGCCAACCACCAGACCAGCACTGTCGACGGCGAAACAGTTGTCTGGAGCGGGACGTATTGTGTCGGCAGCAACACCAGTTTCAATGTGTTGGAGGTGCTGAACGGCGGCAGCCTGGCCAATGGTGAGGGTAATCTGGGGTACACAGCCACATCCAGCAATAATCTGGTGCTGGTCAGTGGAGTCGGCTCGCTTTGGAACAACTCCTCCGAGATGAATGTCGGACACAGCGGCAGCGGCAACCGGCTGGTCATCACCAACGGTGGACAGGTGGTGAATGCTAGAGCAAACATTGGACGCAGCTGGTCGGCGATGCCGACGCTGAACAAGGTGGAGGTCACCGGCAATGGTTCGTTCTGGCACTGCAAGGGAACCTTTGCGGTCGGTGGCTCAGCTCCAGGAAATCAATTAACAGTCAGCAGTGGTGGCCGGGTGTTGAACACTGACTACGGCATGGTGGGCAACTACGCCAGCGGAAACAGGGCGGTAATCACTGGTCCAGGTTCCTGCTGGGAGAGCCCGGCTGATCTGTACTTGGGCAAAGGAGATTCGCATCGCCACAACGAACTTATCATTACGAACGGCGGATGTGTCATCAACAAAAATGCGTCCATCGGGCATGGTATTGGTTCGACCAACAACACGGTTCTGGTTACAGGCGAAGGTTCAGTTTGGACCAATACCAGCGGAATGACCGTGGGGATGAACGCTGCCAACAACCAAGTGACCATCACCGATGGCGGGCGGATGGCTGCCGTCAACCTTTCTCTTGGCACGTATGCAGGCGCAAACAGCAACCGGCTGGTGATCAGCGGAGTTGGCTCGATCTGCAGAGCCACCGGCAGTTCCTATCTGGGAAGTGCCGGTGTCTACAATAGCGTTGTGATCACGAACGGCGGGATGCTGTGGGACTACATTGCGCATGTAGGCAACGCTTCCAATTACAATGCGGTGATTGTGAGCGGGGCTGGCTCAGTCTGGACCAACATGTCCAACATCAACGTCGGACGACAAGGCACCGGAAGCTGGCTGACGATCAACGACGGCGGTTCGGTCTATACGCGCACATTGATGGTCGGAGTAAACGCTGGAGCCACCGGCCACCAAGTATTGGTCGGGAGCGATTGCCTTTTGGATGCCAACACGTTAATCGTGACCAAAGCGGGTAACAGCATCCTGAACACCGGCGGCATCTATCAGTTCAGCAGCGCCACGCCGACCATTACCACAAACGGTATTGACGCGATCAGCCCGATCATGCTGACCAACGGCATCATCTCTTTCCGCGGAATCGCAAATGCGCCGCTCAGGGCTGGCACGCAATTGACCTGCATCAACTATCAGGGCGATAACGGTTATCGGCTCAACGGTGCCCAAAATGCATTGGTGGCCTCCTACACGTTTGACTCAGTGGCCAACACAGCCGACCCAGGCAACTACCAGAGTCTGCACTTGACAGGCATCAACCCGCTCTGGCAGAGCACAGCCCTAACCATCGGTTCGAGCGGGGAGTTGCGGACTTATGACACGCAGGCATCGATCAGTGCGGCGTTTACCAACCACGGCACAATGCACATTTCCAACGCCACATTGACGTTCAGCCAAGCAGCAACCCTGAATGGGAGGGCTGTCATTGACCTGGATCATCTGGCATCCGCAAGCAGCGTGGTGTTCAACACCGATTTGACGCTGGGCGCGGCCAGCACACTTGAGCTGGCGAATGCGGAGACTTACACCAATGAGCAGCCGCTGGTGCTGTTCCAATACACCGGCACTCTCGTCGGCACCTTCTCAGATGTCATCAACATGCCCGGGAAATACACAATCAACTATGGCTCTGAAACAAACGGAACGATCCGCCTGGTTCGTAACACTGGCACTTTGCTTCTTCTTCACTAAATAAAAATGTGTCATATTCTCAGATTTAAACATGGCGTACGGAAGAGGAAGGTCAAGGGCCATAGCCCTTGCACTCTGACCGCAACCTTTGCGCTGATCATCGTCGGATGGCTCGGTGCCACTGATGCCGGGCAACCGGCACTGCGTTTCGACTGCGGGCCAACAAGCCAGCGGACTGCGCCTGGCTTCCAATCGTTAAGCGGCAAAGATCTCTATGCTTCCGAAAAGGGGTATGGCTGGCTCAAGGCGTGGGGCCTTGACTCGGGTGGGGGCGATACGAAAACAGAGGTGTACGGCTCCGCCATCGGAGCGCGGGAGCATATCGACACTCGTCCGGAGGACAATGATGTCACGTTTCGTGCGGACGTTGCAGACGGCGTTTACGAGGTGACCGTCTGGGTCGGCATCGAAGCCCCGAGGGAGGGGCGGCTCGGTATCTGTGTGGCAGCAAACGGGCGGACAGTACTTGGGCCTCCGGGCGGCGGCGGTTGGGGGATTGTCACACGACGCACCTTGCCCGCTGTGGTGGACGAGGGGGTCCTGCTGCTGAACTTCTATGTGGTGGGCAAAGGCGGCGCAGCGCGCCTCTCAGTGCTGGGGTTGACAGTCGAGCCTGTAGTTGAGCCTGCAAAACAAGAGGCTCTGCGGGCGGGTTGGCTGATGAGCCCGCTTAAGAGCGACAAGCCGCGCGAGGTGGTGATCAACGGTAAGGCCTTTACAGAGGTCGTGGGTCGCCACGAACTGCCGCTCGGCGCATTGACCGCAGCACAGCGCGCCCAGGCGTTGCTCGTATTTGCCCGCGCCAACCCTGGCGACATTCTGGACACCAGCATCCCACGTCGGGAAGAGCTTCTGGAACAGCTCAGCGCGTTTGCTGCTCCAGGCGAGGAACAGCCGCTCTGGTTTGGCATCCATGCGCTCAGGGATCTTGATAGCGTCCGCGTCTCCTGCTCCGCCCTGACGTGTGCGGCGGGGGTGATCCCCGCAGAGAAGATAGAGCTTTTCACGCAGACCACCCGTCCGCGCTCCCTGTCGGACCGTAATGACAAAATGATTATGCGCGTGGCAGACCTGCTCGACCAATATGCGCCTTTTGACGTGCCCGAAGGCAAGAGCCAGCCGATCTACCTACGCCTCAGCGTTCCGTCTGAGAGTGCGCCGGACATCTATACGGGTGCAGTGACGATCACTCCAAAAGGCGCGACAGGGGTAAGCCTGCCGTTGGCACTGCGCGTACTTCCGCTCAATCTACAGAGTCCCAGCAATAAGGTGTGGCATCTCTTTTCCGACCCCACACGCTGGGTGAGTATGGGCCGGGCTGAACGCGAGACCGAGGTCGAGGACATGGCCCGCCACGGCATCAACAGCCTCTCAGTGGCGTATCCGCCTTTAGATGCCCACTATGTTGAGCGGAACGGGCGCATTGTGGACGCGGGGTACGGCGCGACCGGTGAAGTTCTGCAGCATGCGGCGCGCGTCGGCATGCGCGGACCAGTTATTATCGGTGGGACATCCGGCATTCTGATGCGTTTCTGCGGCTGGAATGTGGACCACAACGGCGCGGCCTCGCACGCATTCGCACCAGGACAAGAGGGCCGGGCGTTGCGGCTGGAACACACCGACAATAAAGCCCGTACTGGAGCAAACCAGGCTATCGGCGCGCTATTGTCTCCAGATGAGACCGTCCGCTTTGAGATACGCTACCGGAAAGAGGGTGCGGGAACAGCCGTTGCCGGAGTGACATTCATGAAAACGCATAAGCGTGACGCAGTGAAGCAGGGGCAAATCGCGCTGACCTTGAAACCCGCCTCAGAGTGGCAGACAGCCAGCGCAGCCACCCAGGTTCCGCAGGATGCGCTTTACGGACGGACAAGTATTTCGTACTCAGGCGGGCCGGGAACCGTTCTCATCGATGAGGTTCGCCTGATCCGGGAGGGCCAGGAGATAAACCTAATAATCAACCCGGGTTTCGAACGTGAGATCGAGCATCCGCCGACAAAAGCCACGGAGTGGCCAAAACCATTTATGCGCGATTTTACCGCTGCGATCCACTCGCTCGGCGAGGCGGTTAAACAGCTGGGATTAGAGCCGTGGATACAGGGCACGGATGAAGCCAATGGTTCGCCTCGGGAGCTGAATGAAATGCGCGGTGCCCGGCTCTCCGGCCTGCCGACATTCTGCAACTTAAACCCGAACGCTGTGGAGCTGATGGGAAAGGATCTCGATGTGGTGTGTCTGTATTCCGCTTTTCTGGGCACTGAACAGGCCTGCCATAATCTGCTCGACATGTATCACCGCCGCAATCAAAAACTGTTCTACATTGCCTCCGGCGCCTATGTGGGACAGGAGTTCGACTGGATGCCCAACCGGAGCCATGTCGGCCTCTGTTTCTGGAAAAGCAACGCTGACGGCACCGCCACCTGGACCTACCAGCGACCAAACGAGGATCCCTTCAACGACTTGGATGGAGAGTACAAGGACTACTGCATGGTCTTTCCGCCCCGGATACCGGGCGGGCCTCCGGTGCCCACGCTGGGCTGGGAGGGTATCCGCGAGGGATGGCGGGACTACCGCTATGTTTACACACTTGAACAGGCGGCGGCTCAGGCAGAGAAGGAAGGACGCACTGCGGCGGCGGGGATGGGCCGAACAGTGCTCGCCTTTATCCGCGATGCCGCGCCCTGGTTCGAGGAAGCCGGAAACGGCGGCTACGACAACCGTTCCGCCGATCGGCTGCGCTGGCTTGCGGCCTGGGCAACGCTGGAGCTTCAGGCTGGAAAAGACGTTACGCCGCCCTCCGCCCTGCCTACTGGAATTAAGGCACTGGAAATTCGCTCTGTTGCATCTAAGCCTGCTGCAACTTTCACGCCCCTGCTTTGCCCCTCGGTTGATCTCCCGCCTGTGCTTGACGGGCGGCTGGACGATCCATGCTGGTCCGGTGCAGTAAGCATTGAAGGGTTGCAGAATTATTTGAACCCAGAGCTGCCGGTCAGCCAAAAGACAGAGGTCTTTTTCCGGCATGACACCACAAACTTTTACATTGGGGTGAGGTGTTTCGAGTCAGAGATGACTGGGCTCAAGACCGCTGCCAGCGAGCGCGACGGTGATGTTTTCAGCGACGACAGCATAGAGATATTCATTGACACACAGAACGACGAGTTCCACTTCTTTCAACTGGCTTTCAATGCTGCCAGCACACGTTTCGACCAGCTTTGCGCGGGAGACAACAACGCCGGCGCCAATGTTTTCGGGGCCACGTATTCGCAGCAGCGGGTACGCGACGTGGGATGGAACGCAGAGTGGCGCGTGGCAACCAGCCGTCATGCAGATCGATGGGAGGCCGAGGTCTCAATCCCCTTTAAGACAGTGGGGCGCGAGAGTGACCTATGGGGCATCAATATCTGTCGCAATCGGCGCGCCAGTGAGGCGGAAACCTCGGCTTGGCGGGTCGGCGGCTTTTTCCATCAGCCCAAGTTGTTCGGCAAGCTGTTACTGTCCGGTGCGCGAAGCGGGGGCAAAGCCATCACTAAATTCGAGCTACCCACGCCACGTTTTGGAGGAGCAACGGCTGTACTCGCCCTTTCGGCTGGCCCGGAGGCACAGGGTTTTGCGGAGGTAGAGGATAAGGACGGGAAGGTTTGCCGGAGCGAAGGCAGCGTGAATGCGGGCGTAGTGTCGCTGCCATATCGCTTAAATCGCGATTCAAGGTCCCTGACATTGGTTGTTACAGAGGGCAACAGCGTAATGCATCAACTCAAGATGGCAACCGAGGTTCCGGCGCCCATTGTCCTGACGCGCACGCAGAAAGTAATCTCGCTTGAAGCGCCGCGCGGGGTTTTCGAGGCGACGATACAGCCATCCGCGCAGGAGTGGACGTTGCGGCGCTTACAGGTCATGCTATCAGGCCCTGACGGGGAGGTTGTAAGCCGTGTGGAATCAACTTTGAGCGGAGATACCTGCGCGGTGTCGCTGAATCTTGGCGGGTTTCCGCACGGCATGTATACCCTGACGTTTTCCCTGCCAGGCCCTGAAGGAACGCCGCTGATCGAGCAGCGTGAGAGCGTGATCTTAGTTCCTCCGTATCTGAGCCTCCCGTCGCTGGTGGCGCACCCCTGATACCCGAGCTTCAGTGATCATCTTCCCTTCGGTCCCGAATGCACCGGGACACTCCAGTTGAAAACCGGGACTACTTCTCGATATTAATGCCATAACGGATATAGGCTGGCACATCCAGATCCACACCCTCGTAGATGGTCGGCTCGCTGTTCTGGAACTTGCCGCGGCCAGTTGGGCCGAAAGAGAGTTTGCTGCGACCCTTAGGCTTGCCTTTCGGGCGGCGGGGGTTCAGCGCGACAGGCAGGCTATCCGCGACCGGCGGCAGTTCTGAAGCGACAGCACTACTGCCAACGAGATCGGTTCCGGCCGCTGGACGGAGTACCTTATCAAAGGCGAAAAGCACAACCTCAATGCGTCCGTTAAAAGCAGGGTCCTGCACTGTCCCCATCTCCATCCGCGAGCTCTTTGGAAAAAGTTTTTGGATACCACTCATCAGAACCGTTATCTCCGATAGCCGTAGATCATCGCCGGCCACAATTCCAACCAGCAGAGCTTCGGCAGCCACAAGCCGACCATTGGAGTCATGTAGCAGCTTACATCCCTTAAATCGCTTCACAACCTGCAGAGCGCGCTCCATTTCATCGGCTGAGTGAGCAAACCCGAGCCTGGCACTCTTACCTCCGACCACAATCGAACGCAGGCGTTCCACGTCGAGATTGATATAGCCAGGCAGACAAAGCATGCGCCACATCAGCGATATGCCAGAACCGAGGATCTCCACCGCTCTCTCTTGTGAAAGCTGTAGATAATCGCTCCCGCCCTGACAGTGCAAATCATCCAGTGGCACAGCGACCAGAGTGTCGGCACACCCTTCAAGCAGTGACAATGAGCGCAGCGCAGCCGCTATTCGCGAAGGGCCCTCAAAAGCAAAGGGCTTTGTGGCAAAACAAAGTGTTGTGATGCCTCGCTCATGGCAATACTTTAATATCTCCGGCGTGGCGCCGCCACCCGTGCCAGCCCCAAGCGCGGTAACCACCACCACCATACGCACATCCTCAAGGTACGGATCCAGATTTTTAAAATCATCCTGAATCGCCAAGCGCCCGTTAACAGCATCCCCCCCTGTGCCATGGCCGGAGAAACGGGCTCCGCCGATCAGCAGAAAATCACAGTTGTCAAATTCAGTTTCACGGCGCGAAGAAGCATCCGTATCAACTCCAAGAGTTTTTATGGCAATGTTGGCTTGAGCCACAATCGAACGAATCAGGGAACAGCCGCCGCCCCCCACCCCCATTAAAAGCAAGTCAGATATAATTTTCATGAATTATCCCCCAAAGAGACTTTTAAACAACGACCCAAAGCCTGTTTTTGCTGTAGGCAGATTATTAACATCAAAGCCATATTTGATTAAACCGGCAATTGTCGCATAAGAGGCTGGCTGATCAACATCCTCAAACCCATCCACGTTAATTGGTATCCCGATCCGACAGGGTGTTCCGAAAACCTTGCTGGCAAGCTGCGCCACGCCGCGCAGATACGCGCCGCCGCCTGTCAACACCACACCAGCACCCAGCTGAGGCAGGCATCCGTTCTCATCCAAACGCGTACGAATGATTTTAAAAAGTTCATCCACCCGGGCGTTGATAATTACCTGTAATGATTTTGCGCTGATCGTACGTGTTTCAAAGCCGATCTCCGCGGGAAGCTCAATCCTGCCTTTGGCCTCTTCAATATTGACCAGCGCGCTGCCATACTTGCGCTTAACCTCCTCGGCGCGATTAAAGGGAATCGTGAATCCCGAGGCAATATCGTTTGTCACATGATCACCGCCGACCGCCAAACAAAAAACATCCGAGGTAATCTTGCCATAAAAGGTCATGGCCGTGGTGGTGCCGGCACCCAGATCAATCAGCAAAACGCCATCCCTTTTCTGGACTTCGGTCAACACCGCCCGTGCAGCCGCGAACCCGTCAAAAACAACATCCGTCACATCCATTTTAAGGTCACTGACCACACGTTTTAAATTATCAATGCGGTTTTTTTGGGCCTGGATGTTGATGACGCTGCGTGAGAGCATTTTGCACTGCATCCCTTCCGGGTTTGCAATTCCGTGTTGATCATCCACCGAGTAAGACTGATAAAGCGTGTGTAGAAGCACCTTCTCTGTATCCATGGGCGGCATGCAAAGCAGTTCATCCAGCTCATCAATCTCGATCTTGCGCACAATCTTATCCGCTGATTCAATTGGCAGCACTGCCTGATAGGGGACTCCTTCAATATGGCCACCAGTCGAGGCGATCAAAGCCTCAAAGATATCCAACTCTGATTTTTTTTCAGCCTCCAGCCGGGCGGACTCAACGCCGTTAGAGACCTGCACTAAATCAAAGATCTGCCCTTTGCGAACCCCGGTAGTCGGGTATGTTCCTACACCGATGGATCGTATCCGCCCGTTGTCATCGGGCTCACCGACACATACCACAGTGCGTGACGTTCCAATTTCAAGTGCTACAACTGGATCTCGTTTCATAAGATCATTCTCTCTCTTTCTCCGATACAAACTAAAAATTCGCGGATTTTCCAAAAATACGGCTGGGATGCTGCGCGTCAAACATCTTAAACTCCCGGCCCACATCGTTGTTCATGGCGCTCACTAAATTATCATACTGCTTTGTCATTAAACGCTCACTCTTGACATTGCGCTTGGTCATGTCTTGCCATGCAATCTTAGCGCGGCGGCTGTCAGGATAAGTCAGCAGCAAATAGCGGGGATGCGATGAATCCACTGCAATGAAACGGGCTTTGCACTCTGGACGGAAAATAGAGTTCGCCAGCCTGACCGCCGCCAGCTCCATGCCGTTCAGCCGGTCACCGGGTTTGGCGGTTTTAATGTTCCGGGAGCCGGTGATCACCGGTAATCCACTGGTTCTGGTATAACGCACAAAGACAACCCCCTCGGCATCAACCACCCTGCCATCTACCTCGACACATGCAATCGGCTCGCGCTCGATGATCACAATCTTTAACTTGTCCGGCATCATCCGGCTGATCGAAATTTCTTTAATGCTGGGGGCCTTTTCCATCAACTGTGTACGTTTTTCATTAATCGGAATCGAGAACAGGTTGGCACCGTCCGTAATACCAAGAATCTGTTTGATCAAATCAGGAGTGAGTGTTTTTCCCGTGTCGATCACCACATTCGACTGGTTGTCTTTAACCACAAAAAGATCTGTGGATTTAAAATAATAGGCGTTAAAAGCATACCAAAGCCCGAAAACAACTAGTGCGATTCCGCCTGATACCGCGCTCAACTCCAGCAGCGGCTTAACCCAGAACGGCATCTCTTTGGGCCGCCGGCCTCTACGCGTCGGCCTAGCTCTGGATACCACCGTACCTTTCCCGGAGCTGGGAGTCACTTTTTTCTTAAATTTTTGAAAAACTTTCCACTTCATAGCGTCAACTGTACTCTTCCTTGACTATAATTTAATCACTTGGTCGTAACAATCTTAATCACAATTCTTATCTAAATCGGCTGCGCCTCCGGTTGACGATAGCGGCGACGATGCAGCCGACCGCCGAGTTATTTCTGGTTCTTTGCGTCATGAGCAAGTTACTGCCTGGGAGCGCCGACGTCCTCGTCGGCTTTGTTCTCAGTGATGCCGACGGAGACGTCGGCGTTCCCAGGGGGTGCCTCATTTTTCTCCATATGTTTTTTCTCTTTGTCTATAACTCGGGGTCGGCATCGGAATCGGTATCGAAAAGCGAAAAAGATCGACTTCACGACTTCACGACTTCACGACTTCCGACTTCTATGCCGCCGAACTCGTTTTTACTCCTGAATTCTGACTCCTGAATTCTGACTCCTGAATTCTGACTCCTGAATTCTGACTCCTGAATTCTGACTCCTGAATTCTGACTCCTGACTCCTGAATTCTGACTCCTGAATTCTGAATTCAGATTCCTGTCTTCTTCCTCCAATAGTATCAATCATGCGCGGCTAACTCAATTAACTTTGCACAAAGTTGATTGAAAGTTATCCCAGCGCGTGCGGCCGCCTGCGGCAAAAGGCTGGTTGAGGTCAGCCCAGGCACGGTGTTCACCTCCAGCACAAATAGCTCACCCTCAGGCGTAACCCTGAAATCCACCCGGCTGACCCCGCGGCATCCGAGTGCCTGACAGGCCAACAAAGCGTAACACTGCGCCTGAGCAGTGAGAGGCTGTTCCTCCAAAGAATCTGGAAAAGAAAACCGTGTGGCCCCCTGAGTGTACTTCGCGGTAAATCCATACCACCCCCCGGGTGCGAGAATCTCCACAACCGGCAAAGCGACACCGTCCAGAACGCTTACCGTCCACTCTCGACCTGGAACAAAGGACTCTACCAAGGCCTCGCCCTGATCATCGGTCTGGCAGGCGGCGAGAACAGCCAGCTCCAGCTCATGCGCCGCAGTTACCTTGCTGATCCCAACGCTAGAGCCCCCGCGCGGAGGTTTCACCACCACCGGAAGCCGCAGTTTGCTGAGAGTTTCGCCGACGCACAGCACTTCAAAAGGAGGCGTGGGCACCTCTGCCTGCTCGAAAACCTGCTTGGTTAAGACTTTATCCATGGCAATTCGGCTGGCAGCAGCTCCCGGGCCGGTGTAAGGTATGCCGAGCAGATCCAAGTCGGCCTGCACCCCCCCATTCTCCCCATAGCCGCCATGCAGCGCGATAAAAACAGTCTCAATACCTGCTGGCAAGCACTCCAAACTCTCACTCTCCAGCACGACTGGGGTCACATCATAACCAGACTCGCGCAGCGTACGCTCAACCGCCACTCCGGATTTCAATGAGATTTCACGCTCATTTGATATCCCGCCCATTAAAACCGCAATTTTTTTCATAATGCTCCCTTATCAAACGCCGCAGATCTCTGTTTTCAAGGCAACCTTGCTCTCAAACCACACCCGATTGCGCATCCTTTGAACCAGCGCCGCCACATCTGAGCCCGTCGCGCTCTGGTTAACGGCAATGATGTTGGCGTGAAAATCGGTCACATACGCCCCGCCCACGCGCATCCCTTTGCAGCCAGCTTGCTCCAGCAAGCGGCCAGCAATTTCTGGTATCGGGTTCAGAAAAACCGACCCGGCTGTGCGCAGCCCCTGCAAAGGTATCCGTTTATCTCTAAACATCCGTCGCCGCGCTTGAACCTCTTTGCTGCTGCAGCGGATTAATTTAAGGGTACAACCAACCGCAACCCCTTGTTTTAAAAGTTCACAAGCACGGTAGGCAAAGCCACAATCCTCAACAGGCGCACATTGCAACTGACCTTCAAAGTCTATAAAATCGACGCATGAAACACAATCCGCAATCTCGGAGCCGTGCGCGCCGGCGTTCATGGCCAGCCAGCCGCCAAGATAGCCGGGCACACCTTCCAGGAATTCAAGCCCAGAGAGCCCTTGCGCCTCCAGCCAATCTAACAGCCGCGCCCCATTCAAACCGCACTCGACCTCCACCACATCATTATCCAGAGTATGCCGCGCCATGCACCCTGGCTTAACCCGAATCACAGTGCCGTAAAACCCGCAATCGCTGAACCAGGTGTTCATGCCCGCTCCCAAAATCCGCCAGGCGACGTTGTGCGCAGCACACAGCGCCAGCACGGCCTGCAACCCGACACGATCCTCAACCTCCACCAGCGAGTAGCACTTGCCAGCGGTCGGCAGAACAGAGCAGCTACTCAAAGCGGCATTCGTTATAACCTTGATCCGCTCAACCTGCTGAAGTTTACTCGCAAAAATCGCGGACTCCTTACACTCCAGACCTTGATCCAGAAAACTGCGCAGATCAATGACATCACCGGCTCCAGCGATCAGAACCAGATCCCCACCCCGCAGGGTGTGGCGCAGATAGTACCAGCATTCTTTGAGATTGCGAGCCAGAATCACCCGCAGTTCTGGCAATTGCCCGCGAAAGTGAGCGTACAGATCGCAGATATCGCCCCCTTCAATCACACTCTCGGACGCAGCGTAAACAGGCAGCAGAACCACCTCATCCACCCCCTTGAAAGCCTGCGGAAACTGCGCGCCCAGTGCCAGCGTGCGGGTATAGCGATGGGGCTGGAAAACCGCGATCACCCTCCCCGACTGCGTGGCAATAGCCATCTCAACTGCTGCTTTAAGCTCCACCGGGTGGTGGGCATAATCAGCGATAAACCGGATTCCGTTCACAGCGTGGATCTCTTCAAAGCGCCGCCCCGGCAGTTGCGAGCAGGCCGCTGGCAACGCGGCCGCGACATCCTCCACCGCATAACCACACATGATAGCAGCGGACGCAGCCCCCAGCGTATTCAAAATATTGTGCTGCCCGCCGCATCCCACTTTGATCCGCCCATAATCACGCCCCTGATAAAACAGATCAAATGCCGCGCTCTCGGCCTTGACCTCCACCGCGCTTGCCCGCAGCGTAGCCAAAGCGCTCAGACCAAAATCCAGCCGCCGCACCCCGGAGCTGACCACCGTCTGCCACGCACGCACGTCATCGCGGCAGACACACACGCCCTGGCTGCTCTGATCAATCACACGCCTGAAGCAAGCCACCAGAGCCTCCTCGCCGTCGAAATGCTCAAGATGATCAAGATCAATATTGTTCACCACCGTCACTGCTGGATGATAAAACTGAAGCGAACCATCACTCTCATCAGCCTCCACAATCAACAGCCGATTATTGCCAGGCGCGGCCACGCTCCCCAGATCTTTAGTGAAGCCGCCGATACACCACCCCGAATCAGCACCCAACTCCTGAAAAAGCCGCGCCGTGAAACAAGCGGTGGTGGTTTTGCCATGGGTGCCGCATACGGCAACTCCAAATGACTCCGAGAGCAGCCAGGACAACGCCTCTCCCCGGGAGTAGATCGGCAAGCCGCGCGCGCGCGCTGCCATCAGCTCGGGTTCATCTGAGTTCACAGCGGCCGTGACGATCAAAGCGGAGTTATCTGGAAGAGCTGCTACATGCGATGCCTGATGACCCTCCAACACAGCAACACCAGAACAACGCAGGTCATCGGCTAGCGCATTAAGCGAAATATCACAGCCACTCACACGATAACCGCGGCCAGCCAGCAGGCAGGCCACACCCGCCATGCCCACACCGCACACCCCCACCATATGAATCTCACAGCCTTCCGGCAATCTCACGTTGAAGCTCCTAAGTTGAAAAAGGTTAAAGAAGTTTGCCTGCAACTCGTGGTCGGGGTCGGCATCGAAATAGGTATCGAAAAGCGTACGGAAATGATCTCCGCCCTCCGGCTTATCTCTTGCAAGTTGCTCCGCAGTCCAGGCTACAAACTATTTTTTTGACCTGGTGACTCGGTGACCTGGTGACTCGGTGGCATCGCTTACTGACCTCGACTCCGATGCAGCTGACTGTCAAGTTACCCCATCATTTTTTCGCGGCGCACCCGCGCGGCGGAATCATATAATTCGGCACACCAAATTATTTCCAGAGATACATCAGCCCCGAGCCATTGCCATGGATCAGGCTCTCAAGTTTCGTTACGATTCCCGCCCCACCACCGCCAAAAAGATCACTGAGGGTCATCTGCTCCTGATAGCGCAGCACCTTAACACGCTCGACCTCCAGCAGCTCGGCAACTTTTTTCTCCGCATCCTGATAATAACCGATACCATCAATCAAACCGTTTTGAACCGCCTCATCGGCCAGATAGACCCGCCCGTCAGCCAGTTTCTCCACCACCTCTTGCGGGAGCTTGCGATTTTCCACAATCAAGCCGACAAACCGCTGGTGCATACGCGCAATCAAACGCTGCATCATGGCCATCTGCTCCGGGTTGATCTCACGCATTGGATTAAGGAAATCCTTGTTCTCGCCGGATTTAACGGTCACATCCGTGACACCGATCTTAGCCGCCAGCTCCTGGAAATTAATGGATTGCATGATCACGCCGATCGAGCCCGTCACAGTGGTGGGATGCGCCAGAATATAATCGGCTGGCAGCGCAATATAGTAAGCCCCGGAAGCGGCGACTTCCCCCATGATTACCACAATCTTACGATCCGGCTGAGCCGCTTTAAAATCAAGCAGCGCCTTATAGATCACATCACTGGCGGTAATCCCGCCACCGCCACTGTTCACCTCGAGAATCAACGCCTCAATTGTTTCGTCATGGGTGGCTCTCCGAATTGAGCGCAAGGCCGTGACTGTGTTGCGATCCCCCCAGGGCGTTGGTGTGAGCGTGATCATCCCTGTCACAGGAATTCTCACAACCCGAGTACTCCCGCTGCCAGAGGACCAGCTTTCCGTCATCTTGGGCGACTCATCATCACCTAGCCCGCGCTCTCTTTTTGATTGGAACGAGCGGACGACTTCCACCCCCTCAAAGCCGTTCGAGACCAAGCCGAAATAGACCAGCGCTGCGAAAGCTGCGAAAAAAGCACCTATCACAGCCAACATGACCAAGCATCCGAAACCACACCCGCGAGAACTTTTTCTATCTTTCGCATTATCACTCATCTTAACTCCTTTAAAATTAATTACTGAAACATAATAGTAACACACCACACGTCAGTGTCGCAATATCGATTTCAACCTCAACATCCCGCGTTATGTGGACACCTTTGAAGAAGAGGAGCCGATTGATATTGATGCTGTCCAGGGGGAGATCGACAAACTGGAAAAGGAGCTGACGAAGGTGCGTAAGGAGATGAGCGCCAAGCTGGCGCAATTGAAAATGAATAAAACCACATCAAACTTAGTCATATATCGCAGTAAAGACGGCTCTGTGCAACTGGATGTGCAGTTGGACCGGGAGACGCTGTGGCTTTCGTTAAACCAGATATCCACTTTGTTTGGCAGGGATAAGTCCATTGTCTCCAGGCATTTACGCAACGTTTACCAGAAGCGGCTTAAGGAGCTTCAACAAACTATAAAGCTGGCATCGGAGATCAATCCGCCTGAAAGTCCATGATTATTCCGGTGGTGGGTTATATTTTGTGACCACATGCGCACATAAAGAATTCATCGCCGCAACAAATGGAAAGCCATTCGTAGGGGCAAGGCCTGCCTTGCTCTCTTATAGGGCGACACAGGTGTCGCAGGAGAAAGGGGCGACACAGGTGTCGCCCGTACGGGAGATCATTGAAGAACGCATGCGTATCACAGCCGAAAAGTGTCCCTATATGCGTTGGGAAGAGTTCGTTATTATGCCCGATCATTTTCATGCATTGATCAGGATGGAAATCTGGCAGCAGCCGAACAACGCAACCGACATGTTTTACAAAATGCCGATCAACTTTGGCTTCCGTATGTAAACCCAGGTGGGATTGAGAAAGGTTCATTGATTGAGCGAGGTGCTTCTATTTTGGAAACACCTGCTTATATGCAAAGGTGATTTGGCGTACAATATGATGAGGATGCGGCAGGGTGCTGTTGGAGTGGCGGAAAAAGATGGACTTGTTAGCCCAGCTTACGTTGTTTTAAAACCAGCGAGTAACATAGATTCTGAGTTTGCATATCGCTGTTTCAAATCGGCACGCATGTTGTATTTGCTTGGCGCATATTCCCATGGAATCACAAAAGATCGCCTTCGGTTATACTATAATGATTTCAGTAAAATTCACGTTGCCATACCGCCCCTTCATGAACAGAGGGCGATTGCGGAGATATTGGAAACATGGGACACCGCGATTGAAACAACGGAGCGGCTGATTTGCGCGAAGGAGGTAATTCATGTGGGTATGTTAGTTTTACCAACGAGCGTTTTTGGGCAGGCGGACATTGTTATGTCATAGATAATATATCAAATATGCTCGCTACTAAATTTTTATTCTATGTGTTAAAGTCATCTGAGCGCGGAATTATGCGATTGCGTGTTGGCTCGGGCATGCCAAACATCCAGAAAAAAAGACTTTATAAATGTATATCTGCTTCTGTTTTGAAACGCGAAGTAGCATATCCAGACCTAAAAGATGAAGAACAGGTTTTCATGGGGCTGCTAGGATATGGAATGTTTGCAGATAAGCTTCCTCTATGTTTTACATCAGAGAATTTATTAGGATATGCATTAAGGCATCCTTATTCTGAAGGTAAACCGTCAAATCATGCATATATGGAGTATCGTGCATCACGAAATATTGATGTTAGTTTTTGTCATGTGCAATATGTTAATGGCAAAAGCTACATTTTCGATATGAACTATCCCGGAGCTGGAAGCTGTGCAGTCGCAGCTGCCGGCGGTGCAAGAGCTGAAGAGTCAGCGGGCCACGGGCGCCGCCTGGCAGAATGAGGAGATCTACGAGCTGCTATGTCTCGGTACCAGCGAGCTGCAGGCAATTGCCAGGGTGAACCGGTTGTTTGCTGGAAAAGAGTATGGAGTGATCATGGATTACAGCGGTGTGCTGGATAAGCTCGGTGAGGCAATCGACTTTTACGCCCGCCTGGCGGAGTATGATCATGATGATCTGGTTGAAACCGTTACGATGATCAGTGAGCAGACTTCAAAGTTGCCACAGCTGCACTCTGACCTATGGAATGTGTTCACGGCGGTCAAGGGCAGCACGGACACAGAGGTTTACCAGGAGCATTTGAGGTATGAGATGCGCCGTAACCGTTTCTATGAGAGGTTCAGCGCATTTGCGCGGGCTATGGGTATGGCACTGGCATCGACCACATTTCTTGAACATACCCCCGCAGGGCAGATTGACAGGTACAAAAAAGATCTTAAGTTTTTCAGGAATCTGCGGGCCGATGCGTCCATCCGTTTTCAGAAGCGGGTTGACTTTTCCGAATATGAACCCAGGATTAAAAAGCTGCTTGATACGCATGTCGGCGCTTTAGAGGTTGAGCAGCTGATAGAACCCTTTGATCTGTTGAATACAGAACAGCGGGAGAGATCCCTGAACGATGAGGGGCGCAGTGATGAGTCTAAAGCCGATATGATTGCGGCTTCGACACGGCACAGTATTGAACATGGCTTTGAGAAGGACCCCGCGTTTTTTCAAAAATTCTCTCGGATGCTGGAGGATGTGCTCGCAGCTCTGCATAGTAAGCGCTTACAGGCCGCGGAAGCGCTGGAGATTGTCAGGCGCATTGACAAGCATAAGATTCGTGACTGGAAAGACAACTATGACGCGCTCAATCAGATGCGCCGGGAGATTGATGATATTATCTTTGAAATCACTCAGGAGCAAGAAGTTTCCTTTCCGCTTGCAGTGCAAGACAAGCTGATTGATCAGTGCATTGAGATTGCGATAGCCAATGACTTCTCAATAACCGGCCAGAGAACAAAGAGCACGCTTCCGGCTTCGAGCATCGATTTTACGCCGTGACAGGGAAGCGTGAACAACATATGGTTTTTGGTGTATGTAGTTTGCGCTTTAGCGTGTCTTCGTTCATAATTAGAATTGCTGTGTCCGGCATAACTGCGAAACGCGAAGACGGAAGCCTGTTTCAAAGCGGGTTATTGCCAAGTTACCTTAAAGGTGACCATGGAGTAGTGCAAGCATCCTGCTTGCAGATAAAATTTTGGAGTAGTGCAAGCATCCTGGACAATATATCAGCGGGGGAATGAATTCTTTCATAAGGTACTGAAAAAGAGTTTAGAGATTACCGCCCGGCATGGCATTCCCTCAGCAACGCTAACCCTGCGTAAAATGCGCTCCCGCTGGGGCAGTTGCAGCGGCAATGGGCGCATTACGATCAACACAGCATTGATCCAGGCACCCTCGCACTGCGTTGAATATGTGATCATGCACGAGCTCTGTCATCTAAAGCATCACAACCACTCAAAGGCTTTTTATAAGCTCCTAACTCAGTGCATGCCGGATTGGCAGAAGAGAAAAACCGTATTGCGGCATATAGTCATCTCAGCGCTTTCATGACCAAAAGACCTTCTCGGCTGTCCGCCTGAGGAGCCACTCTTTGTCCTTGGCCGAAAGAAAATCCAGCTGGTCACGGATCAGGGCGATGGAATCGTGATAGGTGTGACCAGGATTGACTTGAAAAGGAGAGTCGCTCGCCCACATCAGACGTTGCGCACCAAAGTGGTCACAACATGTTCGGATCATAGGGCTAAGATCAAGATATGGCGCCTCTCTCTTACCCAGCACATAAAACGCCGATGCCTTTACGTGTACCTGCGGATGTTTAGACAATTTCAGCAACGGATCAAGGTCGGCCCGCGCGATTGATCCTGCCACACCAATGCGGGCAAAGTGATCAACCACCACGGATGTGCGCGGGTAGTTCGCACACATCTCACCAATAAACGGCAAAGCTTCAGGACTGATCAAAGGGCAGATACTAAACCCCTCATCAGCCGCTATGCGCCACATTTCAGCCATGCCCGGAGTGCCGAGCCACCTGCCCGGGTCTTTTTCTCCCCCGGCATGGATGCGGAACCCCCGCACACCTCGCTTGCCCAACTCCTTCATCCGCCGCGAAACGTCCGCCTCGTGTTCATTCACAATGCCGACACCGCTAAATACACCCGGATAATTTTCGATCACATCCAGCATGTAGCTGTTGTCGAACTTAAAGAAGCTCATCTGGATCAACACGATGCGGGTCACCCCTTCGGGCCTACAATGTGCAAAGAGCTGTTCCGGCGTGAAACTATCCACGCAGCCGCCCTTGGTCATGTTAGGCGCGAGCGGGTACTTCGCTGTGCTGGTGGGCCAAACATGCACGTGCGCATCGATGTATCCCTGCCTCGTATGCGCGGTTACGCAGCCTGCAGCCGCGGTAAATCCGGCACCGCCAGCAGCGCGCAAAAAAGAGCGACGTGAGATTTTTCTCATTCAGGTTTCCCTTTCATTTTTTCTGACATAGGACGGATTGTGTATCAGGATCAGAGCGTAACATCGGGGGCCTCGTTTAGGGTCGGCTGCCTGACAAATTCGGTTTGCGAAGCACTTTAGAACTTCTTGGCCAGTCCCGACTTGACCGAGACCCCTGGCACAGCGCCTAGACGCCCGGTTAGCAGTCCGACCTCATCTGTCGTTGCCTCAACCACCAGCGTAATCACCGAAACTCCTCGTTCGCGCTGCGGCAGACCAACCCGAGCCAGAATGATACTGGAGCTCTCGGAGATCAGGTGATTGACCTGATCCACGCAGTCGCGGCTCTCGAGGATAATCCCGATAAACCCGATTCTTCGATTCATAATTTGCAACCTCTCAGCTCAGCTCCCGGCTGCGCTGCGCTGCGGCAGCCAACGTCTTTTCCAAACTCTCAAAGACATCGGAGCTCCACAGCACCTTCATTCCAGCCTCGGTTGTGCCCTGCGGTGAGCAGACCGCGTGGATAAACTCGCCGATATCATCTCCCGACTCCTGCAGATAGATACCGGTGCCAATCAAAGTCTGCTCAGCCAGTAGGCGGGCCGCCTCTCGCGGCAGCCCCAGCTTTATTGCGCCATCAATCAACGCCCCCAACAGGTAGGCTATAAAAGCCGGCCCTGAGCCGCTCAGTGCTGTGACTGCGTCAAAATATTGTTCGTCCAGCTCCAGCACAGCGCCTGAGCTGCCAAAAATTTGCGAGACCAACTCGCAATCCTCATCCAGCGGGTCATCCTCCATACAGAAAGCACTCATCCCCTCGCGCGCCATCAATGCCAGATTGGGCATCACCCGGCACAGGCGCGGTCGAGTGCCGCACTGTTGCCGCAAAAATTCCAGCTTCTTGCCAGCGACAATTGAAATCAACAATTGCTCCTCGGTGAACAGATCTCTTACCGCAACCAGAACTTCCTCGACCACCTGCGGCTTAACCGCCAGGATAATCACATCGCAGCTTGGTATCATCTCGGTCGCACAAGACGCAGTATCAACCGCATACTCTGAGTTAATGCGCTCACAACGCTTGGCTGAGGTGTCGCAGGCGATCACCTCATCTGGATTTGCCAGCTCACTCTGCAACATCCCGCTTAAAATCGCTTCCGCCATCTTGCCGGAGCCTAAAAACCCAAATTTCATATTTCTCCTAAGTTTAGCTCACCTGTAATTTCAAATGCCTAAAGGGGCTTCCGCAGTGTTTTTTGTCACGCGCTTTGTCGATCCTTTTCACGTCAACACGCCTATGCGTAACCCTTACGATGCAGCTCATCCCGCAACTGAGTTTGAAAGAGGCGCAGATCCATCTCAGTGGGCTGATAACCCTCAACCTCTGGCTCGATTCCGAACCGCCCCTGATTATCAATCAGCCACTTGGCCTTGGTTCCATCGGTGAAGACCACATCGCCACTGACCATGGCACCGGGAACAATCAGGCGATCGATCGAAAGCGAAACCCGCGGCTCCGCGTCCGCCGCTTCCTCCAGCTCCGCATCTGCCGCAGCCACCTTCTCTGCATTTGGACTGGGCGCAGGCTCGGGCTCAGGTTCGGGCTCGGGCTCTTCCTGCACCTCGGCGCCGATCTCCAACACCAGCAAACGCACATCCATATAGGTCATGGTCAGCCCATATTCGCTTTTAAGTTTTCTCTGCACATCCGCCAGCGAATCCCCGTCGGTCAGCCACGTTTTGATTGAATTACGCTGTTCATCTAAAATCATCATTATTGGTTCTCCTTATATAAGCTCGTAATTTTGATATTATCAGGCAGACGCTCAAAACCGTCAAGGATTAACCGCGCTAAAATTAAACAGGCCTTTAAAAAATAAAACAAACCTGTCAATTGACAGAGAACGCTGGATAGGGTATATTTGTGTGACTTTTTAGTGGCGGGATAGCTCAGTCGGTAGAGCATCGGAATCATAATCCGCGGGTCGGGGGTTCGAGTCCCTCTCCCGCCACCATCGTTAGGCCCTTACCAAAGGGCAAGACAAACATGTTGGTCCTTGCCTATAACTCGGCCATTTTGTCGCAGTTTCGTGCCTATAACTCGGGGTCGGGGTCGGAATCGGTATCGGTATCGAAAAGCGTACGAGGTCGACCCCGATTCCGACCCCGACCCCGACTCCGATGCAGCTGACCGTCGAGTTACCCCATCGTTTTTTCGCGGCGCAGCCCCGCGGCGGGCTTGCCT
>Ga0265294_10001208_pt1 | contig 35154 bp, 30 predicted proteins | sample MunlanPumphouse3_FD_192504 | JGI IMG/M metagenome (GOLD analysis project Ga0265294, IMG submission 192504) | Groundwater microbial communities from a municipal landfill in Southern Ontario, Canada - Pumphouse #3 | ecosystem: Environmental > Aquatic > Deep subsurface > Groundwater | place...
AAGATATCCTTAATAGTACAAGTAATGAGCAATCTATAATTTACCAATTATTAAGATGCAAGATAATAAACAGTTGTCATTTTTCAAATCTTCCCTCTCTCCACGGAGGGAGAGGGTTAGGGTGAGGGGGATGAGTAGGTGTATTTTTTTCTTTAACGTTATACATAATACGTTATACTTATTATACAAGTAAATATTACTGGAAAGAAAAGGAAAGGAAATAAAATGAAAGATGCCTATAAAAAATCCGGGGTAGATATTGATTTAGCTAACAGTATTATAAATAATGTCAAACCAATGATTCATTCAACTCATATTCCGGGAGTCATGAATGATATTGGTAGTTTTGCAGGGTTATTCTCTATTTCCCAGGAAAAAATCAAAGACCCGGTATTAGTTTCCGGCACTGATGGTGTTGGCACAAAATTGATGATTGCTAACTTGATGGAAAAACATGACACTATAGGTATTGACCTGGTAGCGATGTGTGTAAATGATATCCTGACTTGTGGTGCAAAGCCGATATTCTTTCTTGATTACTTAGCTACAGGAAAGCTGGAAAAAGGTAAAATGGTTGCAATTATCAAAGGAATAACTGATGGGTGTAAAGAAGCAGGGTGTGCGTTATTGGGCGGGGAAACAGCAGAGATGCCCGGATTTTACCCGGAAGGGGAATATGACCTTTCCGGTTTTTCTGTTGGAATAGTTGAAAGAGATAAAATTATTTCCGGTAAAAATATCAAACCCGAAGATGTAATATTAGGTTTGGCCTCTTCCGGCTTACACAGTAATGGTTTTTCCCTGGTACGAAAGGTATTGTTAAAGGAAGAAGGAATTCAATTAAGGGAAACACCAGGAGATTTAAAAGTAAGCCTGGGTGAAGAATTATTAAGACCAACCAAGATATATGTCAAGTCTATTTTATCAATAATAGAAAAATTTTCAGTTAAAGGTATTGTCCATATTACCGGTGGGGGTTTTTATGATAACATTCCGCGAATTTTACCTGATAATACAATTGCCGAAATATATATAGATAGCTGGCAAAAATTACCAATTTTTCAGTTACTCCAGAACAAAGGGAAATTGACTGATAAAGAGATGTATCGTACGTTCAATATGGGGATTGGTTTAATAATAATAGTGCCACCAGAACAAAAGGAATCTATAATTCAGGAATTAGAAAATTTAGGGGAAATACCCTATTTTATAGGCAAGGTTAGTGCAGGGGATAGTACAGATAACAGAGTTAACATCATATGAAAAAATAATGACAGGAGAATATGAAGTTAAAAAAATCCGGATAATAACAAAATATTTATTAATTAACAGGGGAAGGAATGTATGATTAACATAGCAGTACTGGCCTCAGGAAGAGGAACTAATTTACAGGCAATCATTAATGCTGTTCAAGAGGGCAAAATTGATGGAACAATTAAGATTGTAATAAGTGATAATGAAAAAGCTTATGCCTTAAAAAGGGCTCGGGATAACCGGATAAATACCATGGTTTTTCCTTATAAGAGTTATAAAAACAAAGAAAATTATGAAGATCAAATAATCAATTGCCTGAAAAATAATTATATAGATTTAGTTGTTTTAGCCGGATATATGAGATTGCTGGGATCAAAAATTATAAATAATTACCGATATCGCATAATCAATATACACCCGGCTTTATTACCCTCTTTTCCTGGCCTGAATGCCCAGAAACAGGCATTAGAATATGGTGTTAAAATAAGTGGTTGTACTGTTCATTTTGTTGATGAAGGAATTGATACAGGTCCCATTATTCTACAGCATGCAGTTGAAGTAAAACAGACTGATAATGAGGAAACGCTTTCTGATAGAATCTTAAAATATGAACATCAGTTGCTTCCCCGGGCAATTCAATTATTTGCAAAAAAAAGAATTACAATAGAAAAAAATATTGCTCATATTACTTGATAGCCAGGAGCTTGTATTTCATAAAATTGAATAAAAATGTGTTATTGAAAAGGAGAGTATAAAATATGAAGATTGTAGTTTTGGACGGATACACTTTAAATCCGGGAGACTTAGATTGGCTGGGTCTTAAAAAATTTGGTGATTTAACAGTATATGATCGTACTTCATTGACAGATGAAAATGAAATTATTTCCCGTATTGGTGATGCCGAAATAGTGTTTACAAATAAAACTCCGATAAGAAAGAATACCCTGAATGCATGTTCCAATATAAAATTTATTGGTGTACTGGCTACAGGATATGATGTTATTGATACAGATATTGCCAAAGAGAAGAATATCCCGGTATCCAATATACCCACTTATGGAACAGCTTCGGTTGGCCAGTTTGCTATTGCATTACTTTTGGAAATATGCCACCACATAGGTCACCACAACCAGGTTGTGCATGAAGGAAAATGGGAGTCAAATCCCGACTGGTGCTTCTGGGATTATCCCTTGATTGAGCTTGAGGGAAAAACCATAGGAATTATTGGATTTGGAAGAATTGGACAAAGAACAGGTGTAATCGCTAAAGCATTGGGGATGAATATTCTTGCTAATGATGCTGTTCAAAATGAATCAGGGAGAAAAATAGGCACCTATGTTGAACTGGATGAATTGTTTAAAAAATCTGATGTAATAGCCTTACATTGTCCATTACTGCCGTCAACCAAAGGAATAATCAACAAAGATACTATCTCTCAAATGAAGGACGGTGTAATTATTTTAAATAACAGCCGGGGACCCCTTGTAGTTGAACAGGATTTAGCCGATGCATTAAATAACGGCAAGGTATATGCTGCGGGACTGGATGTGGTTAGTTCAGAGCCGATAAAGGGAGATAATCCGTTACTGAAAGCAAAAAATTGTATTATTACTCCGCACATATCCTGGGCTCCAAAGGAAAGCAGAAAAAGGTTAATGGATATTGCTGTCAACAATTTAGCTAAATTTGTCGAAGGAACACCTGTTAATGTAGTGAACAAATAAAAAGAAAAATTAATATAAAAACAGAAATTAAATTCACTCTAATGCAATCTATTTTTTTGCTATATTTGGAGGATTAACTTTGAAGATTACACATCAATTAGCCCAACAAATAGTTGATAGGACTATAAGGATTATAGGTAAAAATATTAACATAATGGATGAAAATGGTTATATTGTAGGTACAGGCGATAGAAGCAGGTTAAATAAATATCACGAAGGAGCTGCTTTAGTAATAAAGAATAAAGAAAAAATGTTTATCTATCCTGAAAACAAGGAAAGCCTAATTGGTGTTAAACCGGGAGTTAACCTGCCAATAGAAGATAATAATCGGCTAATTGGAGTAGTAGGAATTACGGGGAATCCTGATGAAGTAGGTCCTTTTGGGGAAATCATAAAAATGACTGTAGAAATGATGTTACAGCAGGAATTTTTATTAAAAGAGATAGCGTTAGAGAGGCAGGCTAAAGAAAGTTTTATCCATGACCTTATTTCGGGAAGAATTGGTAATGATAATGATTTATTTATTGCAAGAGGGCAGATAGTTGGTTATGACATCACTTTGCCGAGGGTTGCAATAGTAGTCAATATATATCGTTTTGAGAAAACTGCCCAGAATAGCTTAAAGAAATATAGTGGATTGAAGGAAGGGGAGATTTATTTACAAAGAATAAAAAACGATGTTTTAAGAACAATAAGAGACCTTTTTATCAGCCAACCCCAGGATATTGTCTCATATATTGGAGGAGATCGTTTTTTGGTACTGAAAACTATCAACCTTCAGGATAATACAGAAAAAACCAGAAAAAAATCCATAATAACCAGTGAGAAAATAAAAAATGCTATTTTAACACAAAGAAATTTTCAGTCCTCTATTGGAATAGGAGAATACCATCCTGGTATAAAAGGAATAATGCGTTCTTACCAGGAAGCATGTCGTGCACTGGAAATATGGAGTAAAATGAACAATAAGACAGGTATTAACCATATTGCGAATCTGGGTATCAGTCGTTTACTAATAGAAATCAGCCCTGAAACAAGAAATGACTTTTTCAATTATGTTTACAAGGATAATGATACTTTAAGAAAAATAAAACCAGTTTTATGGGAAACACTACAAGCATTTTTTGAAAATAATTTAAGTATAACTAAGACTGCAAAGAATATATATATACACCGAAATACCCTCATATACCGTTTGGGAAAAATACACAAACTAACTGGTCTAAATCCACAAAAATTCGATCAAGCCTTACTACTGTATATTGCATTTAAAATAAAACAATTCCAGGAATAGTCTTTTATATTTTGTAATATTGCACAATAAAAGGATAATAATAAATCAAATATTCATAATATAGTATAAAGAAAATGGAATAATAAAAGTGTACAATGTACATAAATGAATATTTTTTATTTATAATTACAAGCACTGATTTTAAGCCAATAGCAGTTTTACAGCAGTACCAGAAGGGGGTGATGAACAGGTAATATTAATTATTTATATCTGTTTCCCTAGCAATAATTACCAGCATTAAAATTATTCTTAATTAATAAAGGAGTTTTGAAATGAATTTTACAAATACTAAAAAAATATTTTTACTATTTTTGTTTATCCTATTAATAAACTTCAGCTTTAGCTCTGTTGCTGCAGAACCCACGGTAAAATGGAGACTTGGAGGTGTTCACGGTGTTACAACCCCTGAAACCATCGGGCTTAATTATTTTGCTGAATTAGTCGAGGAAAAGACTGATGGAGAAATGGTAGTTGAAATATATCCTGCCGGACAGCTTGGTGATGAAGTAAGTATGATTGAAAATACAATCATCGGTGCCCAGGAAATGTTTGCCAATGTTATGGATTGGAATCAACATATAGTTAAAGATTATGGTATTTTTGCAATGACTTTTGCCTTTTCTGATGTTACTCACATTAACCGTTTTTTTGAAACAGAAAAATATCAGCAGATGGAAGAGGAGATGATTGATCAGGGAGTAAGAATACTTGCTAAGAATTGGTACCGACTTCCCAGGGCAATAGTAACGAAGTTTCCTGTTTTTACAATTGATGATTTAAAAGGCCATACCTTCCGTATGCCCGCTTTGGAAACTTACTTCCTGGCTTTCGAGCAATTTGGAGTAAATCCCGTAGAAATCCCATGGGCAGAAGCCTATTCTGCCTTAGAAAGAGGAATAGGTGATGGTATGGATTCTCCAATAGGTTCAATATATGGTATGGGTTTTTATAAAGTAGCCCCGTTTATTACTAATACAAGACATATGATGGCACCTTTCAATTTACTTGTAAGCGAAAGAGCTTACCAGTCTTTATCACCTGAATTGAGAGAAAAATTAACCGAAGCAGCTCATGAAGCAGGGGAATATTATACAAATATGTTAGCTGAAGAATTTGAAAATGATAAGCAAAAAATGTTAAATGAGGGTGCTGTATATGTTGAAATAAGCACAAAAGAGTTTGCTGAAAGATCAAAAGGACTTGCTGCAGATTTTGAGAAAAAAGGTTTATGGTCAGAAGGTCTTTTTGAATATATCCAGAATCTATAATAATAAATAAGGTAGTTAAGTTAACTGGGGCATAGATTTTGTTTTATGCCCCAGCCTGATAGAAATATATAATTTAAAAATTAAGGAAATAAAAATGGATTCAAAAAAGTTCAATAATTTAGGTAATATAGTTAATTTTATTGGAAAGATTGAACTTTATGCATCAATATTAACTCTTATAATTATGGTTTTATTGATTATTTATAGTGTTTTATTAAGATATGTTTTTCATAAACCAGCGATATGGATTTCTGCCACGATTACACTCATATTTATTTGGACCAGCATGTTGAGTATTAGTTATGTCTATAAAAAAAGAGGGCATATATCGATTACTTTCTTTATTGATAAAGTGCTATCATTTGATAAAAAAATTAAAAAAATAGTAAATATATTAATATATTTAATCATAATTGTGAATTTAATTTTTGTGATATTGGGTACTATTCAAGTTATACCTTTGCATGCAGGCAGGAATATTATTGGTTTAGGAATCAGCAGGGTATATTTATCAGCTGCAATCCTTACTTCTATTGTATCAATGCTAATAACAACTATATATTTTTTAATTTGTGAAATTAATTAGCCAAGAATTATTTTTGGTAAGAAGGGAAGTGTGAAGAATTTTGGATTTGTTTTTAATAGTAATAGCATTTTTTGGTCTTTTAGCTATTGGAACTCCTATTGCTATAGTGGTATTGACATCATCTATAATAGGGCTGGCAATTAATAATATTCCACTTTCAATGATTCCCCAAACAATGATTAATGGAATTAACGGATATACATTATTGGCTATTCCTTTATATATACTGGCAGGGGAATTTATGAATGAATTAGGAGTTGCAAAAAAAATATTCGACTTTGCCCTATCCCTTGTTGGTCATATCAGAGGAAGTATGGGACATGTAAATGTAATTGCAAGTATGGTTTTTGCAGGTATTTCAGGTTCATCAACTGCTGATGCTTCAGGTTTGGGTAGAATAGAGCTAAAGGCAATGAAGGACGAAGGATACGATACTGATTTTTCTGCAGCTATAACAGCTGCCTCATCCACGGTTGGACCTATTATTCCCCCGAGTATACATATGATGATTTACGCTTCAGTGGCCGAAGTTCCTGCAGCAGCACTACTTATTGCAGGGCTGGTTCCCGGATTGCTTATGGGCCTTGGTTTAATGCTAACTGTTTATATCCTTGCTATAAGTGGAAAGGTAAATTGTCCAGTACGGCCCAGATCTTCTATCATAAAAATATTAACAACCTTCAAAGATTCCTTTTTAGCACTTTTGGCACCTATTTTAATTGTGGGTGGAATAATGTGGGGAGTTGTTACCCCAACAGAAGCAGGATGTATTGCTGTTGTGTATACTTTTTTCCTGGGAATACTATATAAGAAAATATCAATTAATAATATCAATAAGTGTTTAAAAAATACTATCTATTCCACAGGAGTAGTTATGTTCATGTTAGCTGTCGCGAGGATATTTGTATGGTTTATCACAATCGAGCAAATTCCTAATAGGCTGATGAATCTTATTTTGTCAATTACTACAGATAGAATATTAATATTATTTTTGGTAGGTATTTTTGTTTTAATATTGGGCATGATATCAACGGCTTCAGCTAATATTGTATTAGCAACACCAATCTTATTACCAATGCTATCACCCCTGGGAGTGGATCCTGTACATTTAGGTGTCATATTAGTTTTTGGTTTTGTATTAGGGATAATAACTCCCCCGGTTGGCACTTCATTATATATTACAACTGAAATTGCCCAAATACCCTTTGAGAGGTTAGTAAAAGCAATTATACCTTTCTATATTCCACTAGTATTATCATTTTATATAATTATTTATTTCCCACAGATATCTCTATTTTTACCAAAAGTATTGGGTATTATGTTTTAAATATAGTTTTATATTCTTAAGTAAAAGATGTTATAAGTTGATTTTATAGGAGGAAATTATAAACATGGATAACTATTATGATGTTGTTGTAGTAGGAGGAGGGACATCCGGTGTAGTTAGTGCAATTGCTGCCGCAAAAAAAGGGGCAAAAACACTGCTGGTTGAGCGATATGGTTTCCTGGGCGGTTCAGCCAATTACGGTTTCCCTTTTTTAGCTTTTTTTAGTGGGAATGGAGAAAAAGTAGTAGGCGGTATAGCAGAAGATATAGTACAACGTTTAATAAAGGAACAGGGTAGCAAAGGTCATATGCGTGGAGGTAAGTGGAAAACAGAAGAAAATTATGAATTTTCATTAACTCCTTATGAACCTGAAATTTATAAATACATAGCCCAGGAAATGGCAGGGGAGAATAATGTAAACCTGGCTTTACATAGTTATTTATTGGGTACTATTGTAAGTTGCAATAGAATAGTAGGAATTGAAATATTGACTAAATCAGGTAGAAAAACAATATACGGGAATACATTTATAGATGCTTCCGGTGATGCGGATCTTTCGAATTTAGCCGGTGCTCCTTTTGAGTATAGTGCAGTTGATAGTATGCAGAATGTTACTTTAACATTTGTGCTTGATAATGTAAATTTAGAAAAAATGTTTGAAGATCTTCAAAACGATGGCAATATAAAAGGTCGCGATGATTGGCATGTGAGATTGGTGAGAGGAGAAAAAATCGGTACAGATAAGAAAGATGGAATTGTTCATATGGCCGGACATATGTCTCTATGGGATGACAAAACACCTATGAGTTTTACTGCAGTTTCCTGGCGGGAAGATATGGTAAGTTTAAATTTAACCAGAACAGTCAACATTGATCCTGTGGATGGAAAATCTATTGTTGATGGAGAAATCTCAGAAAGAAGAAATGTTGTAAATACATTTAAACAATGCCAAAAAAGAATACCGGGAATGGAAAAATGTTACTTAATCAAAACGGCACATCAAGTTGGAGTAAGAGAAAGCAGGAGGGTGATTGGAGAATACTGTATAACTGAAGAGGATGTTGTTAATTGCAGGAGATTTGAAGACGGAATCGCCAGAGGGGCATATCCTATTGATATACATGACCCAAAAGGTGGAAAGACTCAATTCACTTTCCTTAAAAATGGTGGCTCTTATTCAATACCTTATCGGTGTATGATACCAAAAAATATAGATAATCTTATAGTAACCGGGCGGATTATATCAGCAACACATGCAGCATTAGGTAGTACCAGACTTCAGGCTACATGTATGGCATTAGGTGAGGCAGCTGGAGTAGCAGCCGCATTTTCTGCAAAAAATAAGGTAGTTCCGAGAAACATAAATGTAGATGAGCTAAAAAGAACACTAATTGCGGATAAGGCGATTATTTAACTGGTAAAAGATTTTAATATCAATAAATCTAATATGGTAGTACTAATTAACTTAACTTTATTGAGGTAATTATAATGAAAATTGTCATTGCCCCAGATTCATTTAAAGGCAGTTTAACATCAATTGAGGTTTCAGATGCGTTAGAGAAGGGGGTCAGGGAAGTTTGGCCTGAAAGCATAATAGAAAAAGTTCCTATGGCTGATGGTGGAGAAGGAACTGTGCAATGTTTAGTCAATGCTACACAGGGGAGTATACATGAGAAAGAAGTAGTTGGTCCATTAGGAAAAACAGTTATTGCCCTTTATGGTATTTTAGGTGATCGTAAAACTGCTGTTATAGAAATGGCATCTGCATCTGGACTTCCTTTGGTTCCGGCAGATAAGAAAAATCCGATGATTACAACGACCTATGGGACAGGACAACTAATTAGAGCTGCCCTGGATAAAAAATGTCAGAAAATGATTATTGGTATTGGAGGAAGTGCCACTAACGATGGTGGAGCAGGCATGTTGCAGGCATTAGGTGTTCAGCTAATGGATAAAAACGGAAAAGAAATCGGTTTTGGTGGAGAACAATTGGCAAAATTGGATAAAATTGATATCTCCAGAATAGATCCACGCATTAATAGTGCTAAAATTATTGTTGCCTCTGATGTTCAAAATCCATTGTGTGGTTTATCAGGTGCATCCAGAATATATGGGCCTCAAAAAGGAGCAACAGAAGACATGATTGTTGTTTTGGATGAGGCCTTATCTCATTATGCAGACATAATTAAAAGAGATTTAGGAAAAGATATTAAAGATGTTCCAGGAGCCGGTGCTGCCGGAGGGCTGGGTGCAGGATTAATGGCATTTCTGGATGCAGAATTAAAGCCGGGGATAGATATAGTAATAAATACTGTTCAATTGGAGAAAATTGTGCAAGATTCTGATTTAGTAATTACCGGAGAAGGTGAAATAAACGGTTCTACAATTTATGGTAAAACTCCTATAGGAGTAGCACGAATTGCAAAAAAATATCATATCCCTGTTGTATCTATTAGTGCCATAATTGATGACTCGGGCTGGATAGTAAAAGAGCATGGAATTGATTATTTGATAAAACCGGAGAATCCTGCTATGGAGATAGAATTTCCAAAATCTAAAAATATTGAATTATTGGCAAAGACAGTTTCAGATTTTATAAGGGATAATACCGGTATTTTGCTAAAGAAATGATTATGGCATAATTTATTTTCAAAATTAGTGTCTTAATATTTAAGCTGCATATTTATAATTTTGTTATATTTTCGATGAAGGGAAAAATATTTTAAAAGTTAATGTTTAGTTAGGCATTAAAACTTTTTAAGGATTTCCAAAAAGATCTTTTAACACTTTTAATTATAAAAGTGTTAAAAGAGTATTATATAAAAAATATTATTATATCATTAAAATGCTTTTAAGAAAGTGATTAGATATAAAACATATTTATTCTAATCACTTTTGTTATTATTCATCCTCAGAAAATACCTCTATAAGATTATCGCCTTTATGAGGATATAGTCTTTTTTTAAGAGGTTCAATTACTTCTTCCAGATATCTGCTGGGTGCCAGATTATTTCTTACCATGCTTTCATAAAAAATAATTTTAATTAACTGGCTATGTGACAATCCTACTTTGCTTGCCATAAATGTTAATGAACCGTTTAATGAAAGGGCAGGGGTTCCGTTGATATCAATGACATATAGATTTCCATCTGTATCTTTTTTAATATCCAGCCGGATAACATCACTTGCTTTAACGGCTATAAAACTGTTAACAGAAATATCTACAATGCTTGAAAATAAAGGATGTTTATGATCAATAATTTTAAATTTGCTCTGCATTCGGTATTCTTTGTTTTTTGTTCTGGTATAACGGATTCCCCAATCTATTGGGAAAGCTATAATCGGAAGTATATATTTCGTGTCACTTCCCAAAATACCGACTGTATATTCCTGTCCTGGTAAATACTGTTCCAGAATCAATTTCTCCGGACCTAATGTTCTTTTAAGGGTTTCAATTTTATTTTTTAACTCAATTAAATTGTGGACAACTGATTTAGAGGTTATACCAATACTATCACCACCCCCTGCAGGCTTAATCATTAAAGGGTAGCCAATACGATTGATTTCTTTGAGAAAATCTTTTTTTCTAAATCGGTTATGAGAATCAAATACAAAGAAATTTGGAATGGGAATATTATTTTCCTGTAATTTTTTGTATGTAAAATCCTTATTTCGGCATATCTCCATACTTTCTATACTGGCATGACTGGATGGAATACCATGTTTTTTAAGTTGTTCCCGTACCCGGGAAGCACCAAAACCATTATACAATGTTTGCGGGTAATCTTTATATCCTTCTGCTAAAACAAAAGCAAAATCTATAGGTTTATTTTCAGCAATAAAATTATCCAACTGCTCATGATTATAAAGGTCTAAAGATAATATATTGTCTTTTGTTTTAATTAATGCTTCTCTGATAGCCTTCACATCCTTGTCAAGAGTACATTCACGAAATAAACCATATTTATATTTTTTACTTACCTGATTGTAGAGAAATAGAACATTTTTCTGCAATAAATTCACCTTCCTTTAAAAGATATTTTGTAAAGATGCTAAGATGTAAGGAAAATTATAACTTTAAAGATTTGTACCAATTCTTTATTTATAAATATAATTTCATTTAATTTAATTTAAAATAATAGAAATCTTTAGTATTAATAAATGTTAAAAGAAAAGGGTAATAATGAATTGTATAAAAAAGGCTTAATAAAAATAGAATTGCCAGTAAACTGGAAAGAATCGATTGGATAAGTTTAAAAAAAGGATATCCCTTAATCTGTTGGAATTTGCATTGACTGTTATCATTAGCATGCCTCCTTATTATTAAAAAATAACCAATTAAAGTTAAAATAAGCAAGATTATTATACTATATTTTTGTTGAAAAATGCAAAGTCAACCATAAACACTATTTACATAATGGTATATAAAAAATTATTTTCTCCAGAATTCCGGGACAACCAAAACTAAAACAGTGTAGATCTCTAAGCGGCCTAAAAGCATGCATATTGATAATATTATTTTTCCTATAGGAGGAATAAAAGCATAATTCTGGGTTGGACCGACTAAACCAAGTCCGGGTCCAACATTACCTAAAGTAGCCGCAACTGAGGACAAGGCGCTGATCAAATCCAGTCCCAGTGTTGTCATAATCAAAGTGCAGACAATAAAGATAATCATGTACAATAAAAAAAATGCAGTGATATTGCTGACAACCTCATCTGATATTTTTTTATCACCTATGTGAATAGGGGTAATGGCACGCGGATGCAGTATTTTTTGAAATTCACGACTTGCTTTTTTTAACAGAATAAGAACCCGTATATTTTTTATTGCTCCGCCCGTAGATCCTGCACAACCTCCAATAAACATTAAAATTAGTAAAATTGCCTTTGACAGATCAGGCCATTGGTCATAATCAGCTGTAACAAATCCGGTTGTAGTAGTTACAGACACTACTTGAAAAGTTGCATATCTTAATGCTGTTAAAAGTGAATTATAAACATAAAGCCGTAACTGTGTAGTGATAGTAATCGTTGATAAAACTATTACTCCTAAATAGAAGAGGAATTCACGATCCTTAAAAAGACTTTTCAGGTCTCCGTGTAATACTTTATAGTGGAGAGTAAAGTTGGCACCTGCAATGAACATAAAAATAATTATAATTACATCAAAAGTAGGATTGTTATAATGTCCAATACTGAGGTTTTTTGGTGAAAAACCCCCGGTACACATTGTGCCGAACATGTTAGTAATAGCATCATACAGCGGCATTCCAGTAAAATATAAACAGGCAACTTGAAGAGCAGAAATAAGAATATAAACCAGGTACAATAATTTAGCGGTTTCCTTTATTCTGGGTTTTAATTTATCCGGCTCAGGACCGGGGACCTCTGATTTAAAAAGCTGCATACCCCCTACGCCTAATGCCGGTAAGATAGCAACCACAAGTACAATAATCCCCATACCGCCCATCCATTGTATCTGGTCTCTCCAGAAAAGAACTGACAAGGGGTTACCCTCGATTGCTTCAAGCACCGTAGCTCCTGTAGTAGTAAAGCCTGACATTGATTCAAAATAGGCATCAATAAAGTTAGTAAGGGTACCACTAAAAATAAAGGGAAATGAGCCGAAAGCTGCAGCTGTTATCCATCCAAATCCGGCTATTGCAAATCCTTCTTTTCTTCCTATACCATTTTCGGGTATAAATGTATACTGTAAAAATAACCCGGAAAGCGATGTAACAATCATTGAGGAGATAAAAGCATATATAGTTGAGTTTTCCTGATAATAAATTGCATAGAATAATGGAAAAACCATACTTATGCCCAAAAAGAATATTATTGTTCCTAAGGTGTGAAGAACAACTTTATATTTCACTTCTACTTTTTACTCCTTCTTCCATTAAAAAGCTGTTCAACTTTTATAATCTCTGATGCCTTTGCAAATATTAATAATTTATCATCAACCTGTATAGTGTCTTCTCCGTGAGGTATAATAATATCCTCCTTTCGAATAATAGCCCCAATAATTGTATTATTGGGAAGATCAATCGATTTCAAAGGCTTACCAATCACTTTACTGTATTCATGGGTAATTAATTCTATTACTTCTGCTCCTCCTTCTTTTAAAAGGGTTAATGAAATCATTTCACCGCGTTTCAAGAAACGCAATATTTCAGAGGCAGTAGTCAGTCGAGGGTTTACAATTGCGTTAATTCCTATTTTTTCTAATATCGGTATATAATTAGTCCGGCTAATCTTGGCTACTACTTTTTTGGTTCCCAGATGTTTGGCCAAAAGAGATACCAGCAAATTTTCCTCATCATAACCGGTAACAGCCACAAAACCATCTATTGTTTCAATTCCTTCTTCTTTTAAAAGGTCAATATTTGTTCCATCTCCATTAATAACAAGAGTTTGAGGCAATGTTTCTGCAATTTTTTCACATTTTGCTTTATTGACTTCAATAAGTTTAGTTTTTATACCAATTTTGTTTAATAAAGAAGCAGTCTGGATACCTATATTACTTCCTCCCAGAATAAGTACATCCTGCATAGAACAGGTTTGTTTATTGCATAACAAATCCAAGTCTTCGTAGCTTTCCTTTTTAAGCAATATATATACTTTATCATCAATAAGTAATTCGTCATCACCGCTTGGGATAATTAATTTATCATCACGATAAATTGATGCCAGTAGGGTGTTTGTTCCAAAATTGATATCCTTTATTTTTTTATTAATACATGGGCAATTTTCTTCTATTTTTAAACCATATAAAGAAATCCTGTTACCTGCAAAATCCTGTGCTTCACTTACATTGGCAGGGGTTTTCAGGAGTCTTATAATTTCTTTGGCAGTAACTTTTTCAGGGTTAATTACAAAATCAATTCCCAATTTTTCTTTGGAAAGAGAATTGGGATACATATAATCGCTGTTTCTTATGCGGGCAATTTTCTTTTCAACATTAAATTGCTTGGCAGTCATACAGGCTATCATGTTGACTTCATCAGAGCGGGTAACCGCGATAAGCATATCAGCTTCTTTAATTCCTGCCTGCTCTAAAATTCTTACATTGGCGCCGTTCCCAACAATAGTCATTATATCCAGGTTATTATCCAGTTCCTGCCGAATATCTTCTCTTTTATCAATAATAGTTACATCATGATTTTCAGATGAGAGGGTCTGTGCTATCTGGCTACCTACCTTGCCGGCTCCGATAATAATAATTTTCACAATATTCACCTCTAATATATTGCATTTAAAATTATGTATTTTTGATTGATAAATTACTGTTAAAGATAAAATGAGAAACTATTTTCAGATAGTTTCTCATTAAAATAATTCAATATTTTCTTTTTTTCATAACAGATGTTTGGTTAGTTAAATTGCAAAATATCCAAAGTATATTCAAATGGATATTCCTGATCATTATTATCCTCAAATTACATTTAAGCTTTATTATATTTTAAGCATTCGAGGGCATTTTATACCCTTTTTATACTTTTGTCAACTTTCCGGACATTCCATGTGCAGTGGAAAGATATAATAAAAATGGTTCATGCTCATTGTAACGTATGAATGTTTACTTTTAAAGCATTTTTGATATAATTTCATTAGTTGGAATATAATATTTGATAACAGAAGAAAGAGAGGGGACAACCTGATTATTACGAAGAAAAAACCCCACTTGTTACTTATTAATCCATGGATATATGATTTTACTGCATATGATTTCTGGTCAAAACCATTAGGGTTATTATATATTGCTTCTATTTTAAGAAAATCGGGATATTTAGTAGATTTCATTGATTGTACGGATCGATATGACAAAGAATTATTGAAACTGCAAAACCTTTCCTCTCCTGCAAATAAAAAAAATGGATCAGGTTCATTTTTTAAAACAAAAGTTGATAAACCGGCAATGCTTGAACATATTCCGCGGAATTATAGCCGTTATGGCATAACTGAAGATATTTTTTGTGAAAAACTAAAGCATGCTGAAAAACCTGACGCAATTCTGGTAACTTCAATTATGACCTATTGGTATCCGGGGGTATTCAGGATAATAGAACTGGTAAAAGAGTATTTTCCTGGTTGTCCGGTAATCTTAGGTGGCATATATGCAACATTATGTTATGAGCATGCAGTCCAGTTCTCACGGGCAGATATTGTTTTAAAAAATTATCAACTTCCTTTTCTATTCAAAATATTGGCAGATATATCCAGTTCACCGGTTGCATTTGAGATAGTAAACCCTGTAAATAATAACATATGTTTAAAAAAATTTCCTTACCCCGCCTGGGATTTATATGAGAAACTTGATTATATTTGCCTGTTCACCGGCCAGGGATGTCCTTTTCAATGCAGTTATTGTGCATCTCATCTGATAAGTCCTGAGATGGATTTCAGACATCCATCTCATGTTTTTGAAGAAATTGAATATTTAAACTACAAAACAGGGGTTAACAGATTTATTTTTTATGATGATGCACTTTTATATAACCCGGAATCCCGGTTTATCCCTTTGATGAAAATGATAAAAAAAAGCAATATGAGTATTAGCTTTTATACTCCCAATGCTGTCCATGCAAATCTGATAACCAGCACGGTTGCAGAGTTGATGAAGGAAAACAGATTTGAAGGAATATGGTTGGGTTTTGAGACATCTGATGATAAATTACAGAAAGAAACCGGTGGGAAAATAAACAATTCAGGTTTTAGAAAAGCTGTCCAAAACTTATTAAAAGCAGGCTTTTCCAACGAACAAATACGTGCCTATGTCCTTATTGGCTTGCCCGGACAAAGTTATAATAGTATTCTTAATTCAATCCATTTTGTTATGGATACAGGGATAAAACCCTACCTAACAAAATACTCACCCATTCCGGGTACAAAAATCTGGAGTGAAGCGATTAAGAATTTCAAATTAACTGAACCAGTTGACCCGTTATGGCATAATGATGCATTAATGCCTTATAATTCACCAGATATTGATGAACAAAAATATCAACAGTTAAAGAATATAATTCAAAAATATAAATCTGAATAAATTTTTATTTAATTACTAATTTTGTTATAATGAAATTGTGAAATACTATTAACAATTTTTAGGAGGTTAGGAGGTGGCCGAAACGGAGAATAGGAAGTATTTAAATCAAGGAGCATAAAAGAAGTAACAGAATAGTGTAGAGATTTTTTAAAAGAATGAACAAAAGTTGGTATATGGTTATGGATAGTTATGGAGGTTTTAGATGGAATTGTTAAAAGTATCTTCAAAGTCAAGTCCGAAGGCGGTTGCAGGTGCACTTGCCGGGGTGATTAGAGAAGAAGGCAGAGTTGAGTTACAGGCAATTGGTGCAGGCGCGGTTAACCAGGCAATTAAGGCTATTGCCATAGCGCGGGGATATACAGCTACCAGTGGTATTGACCTTGTTTGTATTCCTGCTTTTGTGGATGTTGAAATTGAAGGCGATGAACGTACTGCAATAAAATTGTTAGTAACACCCAACTAAAATAGTTTTTAATTATAACAATTTTCTAAAATTTTATTGATTGATTTACAAGGAGTATCTATCATGCAGGAAGCTGACAAATTAATAGAAAAAAATAAAGAAAAAGAAAAGATTAATCTATCTGATAAAAAAAGTGAAAAGGAAAAACCGAAAACAAAAATAAAGGAAAAACCAAAAACAATTATTCCTACAAAAGAGAATACCCGGAAGGATAACTTAGGAGAAATTAAAATTGCTCCCGAGGTGCTGGCTACTGTTGTCAACCGGATTGCAGTTAATACAGATGGAGTGGCAGATTTAGTTGCCCACTCAAAAGGGGGTTTTGGAACACTTCTCGGTGCCAAGGAAATGGAAGAAGGAATTAAAGTAGATTTAATAAATAACAATCAGATGTCAGCATATATTTCAGTTATTGTTGAATATGGCTCAATAATTATTGATGTGGCAAAAAACTTGCAGGATGCCGTAAAGAAAGAGATTGAAAAGAATACCGGAATTATGGTTAAATCGGTAGATATTAATATTATGGGAATAAAAATGACAAAGAAAAATGCAAAAAATCAATCTTCGTAAGGCATTCATAAGACAAAAAATAAAGCAGGCATGTTTTACTTTTTTAATCAAAACAGGCCTGCTTAGTAAAATATAATTTATTGATTAACTTTCTCTTTTAATTCTTTGCCAGCCTTAAAGAATGGTACGCTTGCTTCAGGTAGAGAAATACTTTCACCGGTTCTTGGGTTTCGAGCATTTCTTGCAGCTCTCTCTCTAACCCCAAAAGTTCCAAAACCAACTAACCTTACAGATTCTTTTCTAGCCAAAGCTTCGGCAATATTATCAAAAACACATTCAACTGCCGCCTTGGCATGAGCCTTAGTCACACCTCTATCACATGCTACTTTATCAATAAGTTCACTTTTATTCAAAATTGAGCACCTCCCTTCTTAAATAAAAATATTTATGCAAGCCTCATATTACTTTGTATTTTTAAAATATAAATAACATTTACATTCAGAATATTAAAAAGATATGGTTTTGTCAATTGTTTTTACTGTTTTTCCTTAAAAAATAGGTATTACAGCTATAAATTACTCATTTTTTCATAATGATATTTTAAAAAATAGAAAATATACCTTATAAAAATATTAATAAAAGAATGATATAACATAAATAATTAAGTCTTTTTAAGAAAACAATACAGTTTATGTATTTTGTATAGAATGTTTTTCAAAGAAAGTTATGATATAATTTAATAAAAAATAGATACAAAGATAATATTTTTACATATTCAAGGAGGATAATTAAAATATGATAGCATTTAACAGAAAAGAAAAAGAGAGTGGTTATTTAAAATTATTCTTTTTTGCAATGATGTGCCTGTTTCTTTTATTATTCCTGCTTAGTATAACTGCATTTACGGGAAGCGCTCAAGAAGAGATAAAAAAAAGTATCCAGATTATTAACCCCAGGCCTGATTTTGCCCTGAGTTTAAGATTAGATAAAGGAGCTGGTGCAACTTATGCTCCTGGTGAGAGAATAAGGATTACTTTTAGATCGTCAAAGAGTGCATATGTAACAATATTCGGATATGACAGTCGTGGCAATATCCGTCTGTTATTCCCCAATCAATTTCAAAGGAACAGCTTAATAGAGGCAAATAAAGAATATCATATTGATGGTGTAATTGAACCAGGTACCCCAACCGGCATTGAGTACATACAGGGATTTGCAACCAGGGAAAATATTATTGTATCCCGGGAAATGGAGAGAGCACTGTCAGAAAGAAATTATCCGATAATTGGTGAAGGCATTGATTTGTTTACGAGAAGAATCAGAGGAATTTTAACGAATGCTTCCCCCCAGACCTGGGTAACCAGTGAAACGTTGCATTACCAAGTAATAGACCGTTCTGCACAGACCGGACAATTGAGGGTCAGCTCGGTTCCATCCGGCTCTGATGTTTATCTTGGTGAAAGATATGCAGGTAAAACACCTCTTTCCATGGATCAGGTAAGAGTAGGAGATTATGAAATGCGTGTTGAGAGCCCGGGTTATCTAGTCTGGGCACGAAGAATTACCATTAATCCTAACAGGGCTACGACTATACATGCTGATTTGGATAGGATGCAACAATATGGTTCAATTTCTGTCAGAGCCGATCAGGACAATGCAAGAATCTACCTGGATGGCCAGTACAAAGGAATTTCAGAAAGAAATAGAAATGTAATACTGGAACAGGTTACAGAAGGTTCTCATGATATAAGGGTTACCCTGGGTGGATATCAGGACTGGACGCAGAGGGTACAGGTAAGACCAAACCAGAGAGTACAGGTAAATGTAAATTTAGAGAGAATTATTCAGACAGGCAGTTTGGAAATTGACAGTAATGTAGATAATGCAATGATCTATCTAAATGGAGAATATCAGCGAAGAACTTCTATTAATAGAACTGTTAGAATTGATAATATAAGAGAAGGAAGCCATGAACTACTGATTACAAAAGAGGGATATTTAGACTATATAACTAATATAAGAATCACACCCGGACAGATTAATTACATCAATATAAGAATGGAGCCCGAACAAAAAAATGGATCTATTGCCATTAATTGTAATGAGAGTAATGCCAGGATATTTGTAAATGGTGTTTACATGGCAACTACATCTGCTAATCAGGCAAGAATTATTGATGAATTAGAAGAAGGAATTTATGAAATTGCAGTAATTAAAGACGGATTCCGTACCTGGTTAGACGAAATCAGGGTCTATGCCGGAGAGACAACCTCAGTATTTTGTAATTTAATCAGAGCCGGAAATTAATTTATTGCTTGCAAAATATATAAAGCAATATTATTATTTGATTATTGAATATATATACAATAATTAAAAAATGAGGAGATTTATAATGAACGGAGAACTAAAAAAATTAGAAAAGCAAATGGGACAAATGGGCAAAGAAATGCCATCAGTTATGAGTGCATTTATGAAGCTGGATCAGGAATGCGTAAAAGATGGCATTCTTAATCATAAGACAAAAGAGCTAATGGCTCTTGCAATAGGAATAGCAATCAGATGTAAGCCATGCATACAATTTCATGCAGCTGAAGCAGTCAAAGCAAATGCAAGTCGTGCAGAAATATTAGAAGCAGCAAGTGTTGCAGTCTTTATGGGTGGTGGTCCCGCAGTTGCATATACAGCAACAGAACTATTGCCATTATTGGACGAATTGGAAGTAAAATAAAAGGATAAGATGAAGTATACGGCAAAGAAATATTTACATAATAATTAAAATAATTTAACAATGTATAATAATTAAAAAGCAGGTTAGTCAAACTAACCTGCTTTTTAATTATTAATTTTGAGAATACCATAATTAATATTATAATAAGAAAAGTAATAGATATAGAATTTTCAATATTTATCCTGAAAGTATATGAAATATATAAAGGCAAACAGAGTACCTGGTTACTATCTATTAGTATAGGAGAGGTCTATGGAAGTAATAAAGTTAAAATATGATAAAAACGAAATACTAAAAAAAGATAAATCCACGGAAGTATGTTTTAAATGTTCAACCTGCTCGAAATTTTGCCCCATTACTCAATTTGTAAAACGATACAATATAGAAGATTCTTTTGTAACCCAGCTCTTTGAAGCTGAAAAGCCAGAGGCTTTACATGATGTCTGGATGTGTTGTGCCTGTGAAAAATGTGTCATTACCTGTCCACAGGATACTAACCCAACCGATGTTTTTACCAATTTAAAAGAAAAGGCTTATCAGGAAGGGCTGGCTCCTGAAATTATATATCGTCTGGTAGAACAGCTTTTGTTGGAATCTACTGTTTATGGTCTAAAATTTGCCAATATGGCCAGGAAAAGGGCAGGCTTAAAAGAGCTTGTAAAAAATGAAAAAGCAAGTAAAGAATTAAATATAATCGCAAGAAAAACAGGCTTGTCACAAGAGCAGGAGAAAGAATAATGTTAAATTATTTATTTTTTAAAGGATGTACCATACCAGCCAGTTTACCCGCTATTGAAAAATTATCCTTTGAGGTTTTACCAGAGATAGATATAAATTTGACTGAGACAGATGAATTTACCTGCTGTCCTGATCCTATTAGGATTCAGGGTGCAAATCAACTCTTCTGGCTTTCTGCGGCAGCCCGTAACATAGCAGTTGCTGAAGAAAAACAAATGGATATAATGACACTCTGTAATGGCTGTGAAAATACCCTGGCAATAGCTAATCATAAATTAAAAAATGATAATGACCTGAAAAATAGAATAAATGAGATATTAAAAGAAACAGGCAAAGAGTTTAAGGGAACTGTAAAGGTTAAACATTTTTTACAGGTTTTAAAAGAAGATATCGGGTTGGAAAATTTAAAAAAAAGAATAAAAACCCCTTTAATTGAATTGAAAGTTGCGGGGCATCCGGGTTGTCACATCCTTATGCCAAATGAAATACTTAAATTTGATAATCCTGTTGACCCTGAATTTTATGATAACTTTATTGAAACATTAGGAGCCACACCAATAGATTATCTTACAAAAAATGATTGTTGTGGCGTTTCTCTTGGCTTAGCGGGAGAAAAAGAAGCTTCCAATAATTGTATTAAAAGTAAGATTATTGATGCCCGGAATTCTGGTGCTCAAATTATAAGTACTTCCTGTCCCTCTTGTTTTATCCAATTTGATACCGGCCAATTTATTGCTTCCCGGGATTTTCCGGAATTAAAGGAAAATCCTCTTCCAATATTATTTTCCATAGAAATATTAGCCCTGGCAATGGGAAGAACACTTGATGATATTGGCTATAATTTTCATCGGGTAAAAAGCCCATTTGGATTAAATGTGCAAGGAGGAAAAAGCAAATGAACAAGACAAAGACAACATGTGTATATTGCGGAACAGGATGTCAGTTATGGCTGAAATCGATAAACGGAAAGGTTGTTGATACAAAACCTGTGATGCCTCCTTCATTTAATCCCGGCAGAGGAAAACTATGCATAAAGGGCTGGAGTGTACATGAATTTATCAATCACCCGGATAGATTAACTAATCCTATGATAAAAGATATTAACGGGCAATGGGAAAATGTCAGCTGGGGAAAAGCTATAGATTATATTTCTGATAAATTTAAAAAGATTATGGAAGAAAACAATGGCAATAAAAAAATAATCGGTTGTTTAAGTTCCGCAAAATGTACTAATGAAGAAAACTATGTCATGCAAAAATTTGCCCGTGCTGTTCTAAAAACAAACAATGTTGACCATTGTGCCAGATTGTGTCATTCCTCGACTGTTGTAGGACTTGGAGCGTCTTTTGGATCAGGGGCTATGACAAATTCTATTGAGGAAATTGTTGATGCAGAGGTTATTTTTGTGATTGGTTCAAATACTAATGAACAACACCCTCTGATAGGTGCACGAGTTTTAGAAGCACTAAGAAAAGGGGCCAGGTTAATTGTTGCTGATCCCCGGGTTATCCCCCTGGCTGAGCTTGCAGAAGATAATAATGGTATTGCTATGCATCATCGGCCCGGAACAGATGTGGCTCTATTAAATGGTATTATGAATGTAATAATTCAAGAAAACATGCACGATGAACAATTTATTGGAAAACATTGTGAAAACTTTGATGTTTTCAAAGAAGAAGTTATGAAAATGACCCCGCAGAGAGCGTCTCTGATTACCGGTGTCCCTGAAGAAAAGATTATTGAAGCAGCTCGAATTATTGGAAAAGGGAAAAACACTTATCTCATTTATTCGATGGGGATTACTCAACACAGCAATGGTGTTGATAATGTAAAAAGTACAGCTAATTTGCAGATGTTATGCGGAAATGTAGGTAGATGGGCTACAGGAGTTAATCCATTACGTGGACAAAATAATGTTCAGGGTGCCTGTGACATGGGTGCTTTACCCAATGTCTTTACAGGATATCAACCTGTAAATAACAAAGAAATTCAACAAAAATTTGCCAGTGAGTGGGGTATAGACCAGGATGAAATGGATGACGAAACAGGTTTAACTGTTATGGAAATGATTGATGCAGCAGATCAGGGAGAATTAAAGGCATTATATGTGATGGGCGAAAACCCACTGATGAGTGACCCTGACAGTAATCATGTTCGGGAAGCCTTACAAAAAACATTTCTGGTTGTACAGGATATTTTTATGACCCCAACAGCTGAGTTAGCAGATGTTATTCTACCGGCAGCTTCTTTTGCAGAAAAGGAAGGTACATTTACCAGTACAGAGAGAAGAGTTCAGATTGTTAGAAAGGCTATAGAGCCCGTAGGAAACAGCAAAGCAGACTGGCAGATTATCGGACTAATTGCTGAGAAAATGGGTTATTCGGGATTGAATTATCAAAAAAGCAGCGAAATATTAGCAGAAATTAACCATATTACCCCGATTTATTGTGGAATTACCTGGGAACGATTACAGGAAAATGAAGCTGGTTTACAATGGCCCTGTCCTAATATTAATCACCCTGGAACAGTTTATTTACACAAAGATGGAAATTTTTCAAGAGGCAAAGGATACTTTTCCCCGATATCCTTCAAAGGGCCGGTTGAGTTGCCTGATGATGAGTTTCCATTTGTTCTTTCTACAGGAAGAACTTTATGGCATTTCCATACTGGCACAATGAGTCGAAGATCAAAAACTTTAAATGAACGTGTTCCGGAAGGTTATGTGGAAATATCAAAAGTAGATGCAGACAGGCTTTATATTAAAGAAAAAGAAATGGTAAAAGTTATTACCAGAAGAGGGGAAATTAGTATTAAAGCCCGTTTAACACACAAAGTTAGTCCGGGTTTAATATTTATTCCATTTCATTTTGAGGAAGCAGCTGCCAATATTCTTACTAATGCAGCCTTAGACCCTATTGCAAAAATACCGGAATTAAAAGTGTGTGCAGCTCAAATAAAAAAGATTCAGTAGACAAAATAAAATACCAGATAAGAAGTTAAAAATATTAGTTAGCTTAAAATAAAAGTATAAGTAAAAATAATTTTCTGAAAAAAATAACAAGAAGGACAGGTTTTATGAAAAAAATAGTATACCCGGTAATATTTTTATTAATTATCGTTATTATAGGAGTATTTCTTTGGAGGGTATTAATATCACCACAGTATTCTTTAAAGAAATTAGAAGACGCCATGGAAGAAAATAACGTGACTGCCTTTAATAAATATGTTGACCTGGATGCGACAGTAGACGGCATAATAGAGCAAACCTGGAATTTTTATACTTCAGGAGAAACAACTGGTAGCCGATGGAGTGAAATTCGTAACGAAATAGGAAGCAGCCTTCTTTCAGTGGTGAAACCAAACATAAAGGAAATGGTTAAAAAAGAAGTGCTTGGCTTTATTTCTACAGGACAATGGCCAGGCAGCAGTCCGGATAATCAAAACGGTATCTCGGAACTGGTTATGAATTTAATCAGAGACAAAATAGATCCTTCTCAATGGGATCGGCAATCCATTAACTATACAAAAATAGCCGGAGATACTGCTTATATCGGATTAACTTATTATGATGAATCCAATAAGACTAATTTTATTGTTGAAGTCAAAATGAGAGACATGAGCGGGTATTGGCAGGTTATAGAGATATCCAATATTGCAGATATATTGAATATTTTTCAAAATATTGATGATATTTGATAAATAGTGGATTTAAAGAATAGAAACAATGATTTATAATTGAATAAACAGGAAATTAAAACCTAAAAAAGATAAAGGGAGGAAAAAAATGAATTATCAGGAAATTAAAGATATAATCAGTGACGATGCCGGGTATTTATTGAACCACACATGCAATACTATTCCCAAAGAACAGATTCACTTACCCGGACCTGATTTTGTTGAACGTATTTTTAACATATCCGATCGCTCAAACCAGGTGAGACAAAATTTAAAACATCTGTTTAACCATGGTAGATTAAGCGGAACCGGCTATCTCTCAATACTCCCGGTCGATCAGGGAATTGAACACTCAGCAGGGGCATCATTTGCTCCCAATCCCATCTATTTTGATCCGGAAAATATTGTTAAACTGGCAATTGAGGGTGGCTGTAATGCAGTAGCTTCAACATTAGGTATACTTGGACTGGTATCTAATAAATATGCAGATAAGATACCTTTTATTGTAAAATTAAACCATAATGAATTATTGTCTTATCCTAACTATTATGATCAAAGAATGTTTGCATCAGTTGAACAGGCATATGACATGGGTGCTCGCGGGGTAGGTGCAACTATATACTTTGGCTCAGAAGAATCCAGGGATCAGATTGAAGAGGTATCTTCAGCCTTTATGCTGGCACACCAACTGGGAATGTTTACCGTGTTATGGTGTTATTTAAGAAATTCTGATTTTAAAAAAGACGGAGTAGATTACCATGCTTCGGCAGATTTGACAGGCCAGGCAAATTATCTGGGAGCAACTATCGAAGCAGATTTGATAAAACAGAAACAACCAACCAACAATGGCGGATACCAGGCTATCGGATTTGGAAAAACAAGTCCCTTAGTCTATGAAAAGCTGACAACTGATCACCCGATTGACCTTACCCGTTACCAGATTGCAAATTGTTTTATGGGAAGAATCGGTTTGATTAATTCCGGAGGACCTTCTGGTAAAAATGATTTAGAGCAGTCAGTTAAAACTGCCATTATCAATAAAAGAGCAGGGGGAATGGGCGTTATTTCAGGAAGAAAAACATTCCAAAAACCGATGGAAGAGGGCGTAAAAATATTCCATGCCATTCAGGATGTATATCTTTGCAAAGAGATTGATATAGCGTAATAATGTGAAGATAATAGCAAATAGCATAGCAATTAGAATATAGAATAAATTAACTAATCAGACATGTAAATAAGAGGTCTTTTAAGACCTCTTATTTGTTTTTATATTCACTGAATATTGTTAAAATTAACTATTTTTATTAAAAAATTTTAAGATTTTTTTGCCAGCTCTTTCAATAAAGCCCGAACTTCAGTTGAAGAACGTATATTGTATTTTGAACCGGAAATTCCCTGCCCCACTTTTATTGAATATGCATATTCCGGTAAATAAGAGAAGGTAATCTCATCAGACCAGTCATCTCCGATAGCCAGAATGAAATCCCAATCATTTTCAGTAATCCATTGATAGGCGGCAAAGCCTTTATTGATACCTGTGGGCTTTATTTCTATAAAGTTCTCTCCATGATATACCTCTAAATTAAGATTAGAGGTAAGGTAGGTCAGTGAATCCATTAATTCCATAGCCCGGATACGTCCAAAGGTCGGGTCTGTATTTATATAATGCCAGGAAATCGAGTATTCTTTTTCCTGGATAAATGAACCGGGGGTACGGCTTTTAAAAAGATACAATATTGGCTTAATCTGATTTTTCCATTCTTTTTTTAATGGTTCGATAGTTTTCCATTCATCTGAACCCTTTTTTAGCCATGCTCCGTGCTCTGCAATAAAATCAGATTTTGAATTTTGAAACCATTTTTCCAAAAACTCCTTTTCTCTACCACTAACAATAACTACTTTATTCTTTTCATCCTGATTAAGCAGATTTATTGTACTGGTAACATCTAAAAAAGGCTTATTCTGTTTAAATCTTAAATGATCCGGTACAAGTGTCCCGTCATAATCAATCAGAAATAGGCGATGATTGCTCTTCTTATAGTGCTTGATAATTCTAAGTCTGTTTTTTGGAGATAAATATTTAGCAGAAAGTTTTCTTTGCTCACTTTTGACTTTAAGCAGGTTCTCTTTAAAATCTTCTGCCCATTTCCTTACATCATATTCCTTTAGTCGCTTTTGCATGCTGAAATTTCTTTTTTTCTGTTCCTGTATATCCATGTTCAGGGCATACTTCAATGCCCATGAGATTTGGGTACGATTATTAGGATTTACAATAATCGCCTCACCCATTTCATTACCCGCTCCGGCCATTTCACTCAAAATAAGCACACCAGTTCCATCATTTTTTGTGGCGATATATTCTTTGGCAATCAGGTTCATACCATCCTTAAGAGGCGTTATCAGGGCAATATCGGCAATATAATACAATGCTGTCAATTCCGGGAAAGGTAATGCCCTGTACATATATGAGATAGGAGACCAGCCCAGCTTCCCATATTTACCGTTAATATGACCAATCATTTCATCTACGCGGTGTTTTAGTTCCTGGTATTGAGCTACTCCGGTGCGGGAAGGAACAGCAACTAAAATCATGGTGACTTTTTCCCAGTATTCCGGGTTATCTTCCAGAAATGTTGAATAAGCTTCCAGTCTTTCTAAAATACCTTTTGAGTAATCCAACCGGTCAACTGAAATAATTATTTTGTTTTGGTGGATACTCCTTTTCATTTTTTGAATCTCTGTTTTTGTTTGTCTTTGCTCAGAAGATTTGTTAAAACGGTCATAATCAATTCCCATTGGGAAAGAATCAACTTTAATCATTCTGTTTTGGTAATTTACATATCCAAGGCTGTTTTCATATCCTCTCAGACGTAAAATGGAGTCAAGAAAATTACGTACATAGTCATAGGTATGAAATCCAATTAAATCTGCACCCATTAAGCCTTCTAATATTTCTCTCCTCCAGGGGAGTAGCCGGAATATTTCAGTAGGAGGAAAGGGGATATGTAAAAAGAAGCCAATAGTTAAATCAGGTCTTCTTTTTCTCAGCATATTTGGAAGCAACAAAAGATGATAATCATGAACCCAGATTATATCTCCGGGTTTAATAATATCAAGAATAGTTTGGCAAAATATCTGGTTGACCTGTTTATAAGAGTCCCATAAATGGTTCTGGTAAGTAGTATACTGGTTAAAACAATGGAATAAAGGCCAGATAGTTTTATTGCAATACCCGTTGTAATAGTTTTCTATATGGTTCCGGGATAAAAAAACAGGATAATTGCCCATCTCTTCCATTTTTTTAACCAAATCTTCTTTATCGTCACTTCTGAGTTCATCTCTTGCAACACCCGGCCATCCAACCCAGAGACATTCATAATTCTTTTGAAAGGATGACATTCCTGTAGCTAATCCGCCTACACTTTGCTGGTATGAAAGCTTGTCTTTTTGTGTTTTAACTGTTATCGGAAGGCGGTTTGATACGATAATAATTCTTGCCATATTTGTAACCTCCTTAACAGAAAAGATTTAATCAAAGGTAAATATAATATAATTTGACTTAGTTATAATCTTATTTGCAATTTCATGCAATCTCTCAACTTATATATTTATATTAACATATTTTCTTTTATTAATAAAAATAATAACTACCAAAAACCTAAAGAAACAATAGCTGATAAGAAATTAGACTTTACGAAATACGACATTTTAATAATAGATACTACCTTTTTTGAATTGCTATTAAAAAAAATTATTAATGAACAATACTAAAAAAATTGCTAAAAGAATAATACTTGCATTTAATTATAAAAAAAGACTATAATATTAAATACAATATGGTTTTCAGACTTATTATCTCTGAAAATTTTCTTTAGGTAAGATTAAAGTAATAAATATAGTATTTTCCACAAAAGTATAAGCAACACAATTCAACTTATTTAAAATAGGAGGGAGGTGTCTATCTTTCTTTAAAACTATTTTAAACTATCTCTAAACAATCTTTAAATCATGATTTTAATTTCTGCTAATCAAATCAATATATTTAAATAAGGAGGTTATTTATGTTGAAGAAGTGTGTTATTTTAATATTCTCACTGTTTTTGCTGACTTTGTTAGTAATACCGGTACAGGCCCAGGGTTCTGTGACTGTAATGGGTGTATGGACCGGTGGTGAAGCAGATGCATTCCAAAAGATGGTAGCACCATTTGAGGAAGAGACCGGTATTAAAGTAGAGTTTACCGGAACCCGTGATTTACCGGCAATTCTTACTACAAGGGTAGAAGCAGGTAATCCTCCGGATGTTTCTGCTATGCCTAATCCGGGACAGATGGTTGAATTTGCAAAAGAAGGTAGATTGGTTCCCTTGGCTACTTTTATGGACAGGGAAACACTGTTGGATAATTATTCAAATGCCTGGTTAGACCTGGGTTCTTATGATGGACAGCTTTACTCAATATTTATATCTGCAGACTTAAAGAGTATGGTCTGGTACAGTCCGAAAGCATTTGCTGCTGCCGGATATGAAGTTCCCGGTACCTGGGATGAACTGATGGCATTATCTGATCAAATGGTTGCAGATGGTAATACACCATGGGCAATTGGCTTAGAATCCGGGGCAGCCAGCGGATGGCCGGGCACCGATTGGATTGAAGATATCATGTTAAGAGTTGCCTCCCCTGAAACATATGATGCCTGGGTTAACCATGAAATAGCCTGGACTAATGAAGCTGTAACGGAAGCATTTGAGCTATTCGGGAAAATTGCCCGCAGTAATGAGTACGTATATGGTGGACCTAATGCAGTCTTGACTATTCCTTTTGGGGATTCCGCAGATGCCTTATTCACAGATCCACCAAATGCCTATATGCATCGCCAGGCAACCTTTATTAAAGGTTTTATACTGGAACATTTTCCTGATTTAGTACCAGGAGAAGACTTTGACTTCTTCCCGTTCCCCGCAATAAAAGAAGAATTCGGTACACCTGCCTTAGGTGCAGCTGATATGCTTGCTATGTTTAATGATACCCCGGAAGCCAGGGCATTTATGGAATATATAGCTTCTGCTCAGGCGCAGGAAATCTGGGTTGGAGAATTAGGAAAATTAGCACCTAACCAGAATGTTGACCCAAGTGTTTACCCTGATGATGTTACCCGAAAAGCTGCTGATTTCTTAGGTGCAGCTTCCGTTTTCCGTTTTGACGGTTCTGATCTGATGCCTGCTGCTGTCGGCTCCGGTTCTTTCTGGACAGGAATCCTGGATTATGTTAGTGGAGAGAATTTGACAAATGTACTAATGCAGATAGAGGCAAGTGCGCTGGATGCTTATAGAGATTAATTTAATCACATAGTTTTGTATTAATAGCAAAATTGGTAGATAGCTGATTTAATTATATTATCAGCTATCTACCATCTTTTATTGAAACGAATTCATAAAGGAGTTGAACTATTATGCGAACACACTGGTACACACCATGGTTATATGTAATTCCTGCTCTATTTGTATTAATGTTTTTTCTGGTATATCCTTCCATAAATACCTTTATTATTTCATTCTTTGGTCCGCAGTCGGAAGAATTTGTGGGATTTGCCAATTACATTTATACCTTTACTAATGAGGTAATGCTTACAGCTTTTCGGAATAATTTATTATGGGTAGCCCTTTTTGTTCCTGTAACAGTATTTTTAGGGTTAATAATGGCAGTAATACTTGATAGAGTTCGTTATGAATCAATTGTAAAATCAATAATATTTATGCCTATGGCCATATCTTTTGTTGGAGCAGGGGTAATCTGGAAATTTGTTTATTCCTATAGACCGGTTGGAAGTGAGCAGATTGGCATTTTGAATGCTTTTCTATCCTTTTTAGGAGCTCAGCCGATTCCCTGGTTAATAGAAAGGCCATGGATAAATAATATATGTTTAATCATTGTTGGGATCTGGATATGGACCGGTTTTTGCCTGGTGATTCTTTCTGCAAGTTATAAGGGTATTCCAAGAGAGCTGCTGGAGGCAGCCAGGGTAGATGGCGCTAATGAACTTCGAATTTTTTGGAAAATAATTTTACCTTTAATGAAACCGACAATTGCAGTAGTATCAACAACTATGTTTATTAACGTCCTGAAAGTATTTGACATTGTTTATGTAATGACAAACGGTTCATTTTCAACTGAAGTAATTGCAAATCGAATGTACAAGGAGATGTTTATCTTCCGTAATTACGGAAGAGCCAGTTCAATTGCCATTTTACTGCTTTTGTTTATTATCCCGATGATTATAATCAATGTCCAGAGGTTTAGAGAACAGGAGGCAATTCGATGAAATTAAAACAAAACAATTTTTTATTAAATGCCCCCATGCATATTTTTGTAATTATTGTGGCAATAATCTGGATTTTTCCTACAGTAGGGCTCCTGATTACTTCTTTCAGGCCATCCGGGGATGTTGCATCATCAGGGTGGTGGACTGTCCTTGCCCATCCATTTAATTTTACCCAATATACACTTGCAAATTATAGAGATGTTATATCCAATATCGGTATAGGACGGGCTTTTGTAAACACACTTATTATTACTATCCCTGCTTGTACATTGCCCATCATTATTGCTTCTTTTGCCGCTTATGCCTTTGCCTGGATGGAATTCTGGGGTAGGCGTTTTTTCTTTATATTATTTGTAGGCCTCCTGGTTGTTCCATTACAGATGACTTTAATTCCGATTCTCCGGATTTTTAACCAGCTGGGATTATCAGGTTCTTTTGTTGGAATATGGTTTGCCCATGCAGGATATGGAATGCCCCTGGTTATTTACCTGATGTATAATTATATTTCAGGTCTTCCCAGTGAAATGTTTGAATCTTCAACTATCGACGGGGCTACACCATTTCAGATATTCAAAAGTATTGTTATACCACTTTCTGTTCCGGCAATTGCTTCAATAACAATTTTTCAGTTTATTTGGGTGTGGAATGATCTTCTGGTGGCATTAGTATATCTGGGTGGTACGCCTGATGTTGCACCATTGACAGTAAGGATAAGTGCACTGGTTGGATCTTACGGGCAAAACTGGGAATTATTAACAGCAGCTGCCTTTGTTTCAATGATTTTACCGCTGATAATATTCTTAAGTTTACAACGCTATTTTGTCAGAGGTATTATGGCCGGTTCTATTAAGGGGTAGTATATTTATTGTAAAAAAATTTCGGGAGAGTAAATTAATAAAATGGATTCAGAGATAACTCAGGAAATTTATACAGAAAACAAACTGGCAATTGGTGTTGATTTAGGTGGGACAAAAATCGGGATTGCTATGGTTAATTGTAATGGCAAAATAATACATTATTTAAAAAATCCCACAGATGCCCATAAAGGTAAAGAGTTTGTCATTAATAATATAATAGAAAGCATCCACCAGCTATTAAATGAGGCGGAAGCTAATCTGGATGACATATCAGGAATTGGAGTAGGCATACCCGGACAATTGGATGTAAGAACAGGTATTGTTCATTTTGCTCCAAATCTACCGGGATGGGAAGAAGTGCCTATCTGCAGAATAATCAAGGAGGAATTTAATGTCCCGGTTGTTCTGGAAAATGATGCAAATGCTGCTGCCTGGGGAGAAAAAACCTTTGGTGCAGCAAAAGGTATTAGAGATATGGTATGCCTGACATTGGGAACAGGAATTGGTGGTGGATTAATACTTGATGGAAAAATTTACCGGGGACACAAGTGCGGAGCAGGAGAAATTGGACATATTATTGTTAACAAGGATGGGCCTGATTGTCATTGTGGTGGTATTGGTTGCCTGGAGGCATATTCTTCTGCAACAGGCATTAAGAATAGAGTAGCCGATAAAATCAAATATATCAAAGAAAATTCTCCCGAATTACTTGCTGATACCGGGATAGATATAACAAATATCAGGCTTGTTGATATTTTTCAGCGTGCCCGGGAGAATGATCCTCTTGTTAAAGACATTGTAAATGAGGCAATTGAATATTTAGGAGTCGGTATTACTATATTGGTAAATTTGCTTAATCCGGAAATGGTAGTTTTAGTTGGCGGTATTGCAAATGAAGGAGAAAATATTCTTACACCTATCAGAAATTTTGTTTTTAAAAGAGCAATGAAAGCCATGTTGAATGACTTAAAAATAGATTTAGGTAAGTTAAAGGAAAAAGCCGGTGTACTGGGGGCAGCAGCCCTACTATGGCAAAAAAACAATTAAAAGACTATATAAAAATATGAAATTATAAATAATATTAACGATATTTATCCAAAATATTATACAAAGGAGGTCTCGAATGGCCAGAGTTGTCTTAAAGAATCTTACCAAAAAGTTTAAAGATGTCGTAGCAGTCGACAATGTTAATATTGATATTGCTGACAAGGAATTTGCTGTTTTAGTTGGTCCTTCCGGTTGCGGCAAATCTACAACCCTGCGTGCTATTGCAGGATTAGAAGACGTGACATCCGGAGAGATATATATAGGGGATAAGTTAGTAAATGATATACCCCCTAAAGACAGAGATATTGCCATGGTATTTCAGAATTATGCCCTCTATCCCCATATGGATGTCTACAATAATATGGCCTTTGGCTTGAAGCTGCGCAAATTTTCCAAAGAAGAGATTGATCAGCGGGTTAATGAAGCTGCAGAGGTTTTAGGTATTGAAAAGCTATTAAAGCGTCGCCCAAAGGAGCTCTCAGGCGGTCAACGGCAGCGTGTGGCGGTAGGCAGGGCTATCGTCCGCAAACCAAAAGTATTTCTCTTTGATGAGCCACTTTCCAATTTAGATGCCAAGTTACGTGTTGCAATGCGTACAGAAATATCAAAGCTCTATCACCGCTTAGGGGCAACGATTATTTATGTAACTCATGACCAGATTGAGGCTATGACTATGGCTACCCGTATTTTTATTATGGATAACGGTAAACTCCAGCAAGCGGGGAAACCACTGGATGTCTACCAGAATCCTTCCAATCAATTTGTCGCCGGTTTCATAGGTTCTCCTGCTATGAATTTTATCCCGGCAAAACTGTTAAAGGAAAACTCTGACTATCTGGTTGATGCCGAAAGCATTAAGGCAAAGCTGCCTGCAGATTTTCAAAAGCCTCTCTCTTCTTATGTAGATAAACAAATAACCTTTGGAGTGCGTCCTGAGCATTTTCATGACAAGGAATTTTTCCCGGAAGCCAAAGAAGGTAGTAATATTATAAAAGCTACAGCTGAGGTTATTGAACCATTGGGTGATGAGGTACTTTTCTATTTAGTTGCCGGTAAACATAATTTTGTTGCTAAATTAGACAGCCGCACAAAAGCTCAGGTTGGAGATGAACTGGAGATTGCAATTGATATGAAAGAAACCCATATTTTTGATGTAAAAACACAGGATACTTTGGTTTAAAGAAAATTAAATCAGATAATAGTAATGAATTGCATTTGATAAAATGTAGTTATTGTGTAAAATAGACAATATACTGATTATTACTTTTATGTAAATAATATAAGTTTTATAATTACTTGCAGTAATCGTTTAACATATAATATCATATTAGTTTAATTAGCTTTATAATAAGCATTGTGTAAGATGTAGTATTTTAATAATCGTAGAATTATAAACAGTAAAAAAGGGAGTACAAGATGAAGCATGATATTGTAGAATATTTTTTCCAGATGGTTAAAATTGACAGCGAATCAGGAAATGAGAAAGAATTTTTAACTTTCTTAAGTCATTTATTTGAAAAAGAACTTAATGCCAGTTCAAAATTTGACAACCATGGCAATCTGATAATCAAGATAGATGCAAAAAACAGCAATAAGAAGAAACCTGTCTTATTTTGCTGTCATGGTGATACAGTTAACCCCGGGCAGGGAATAGTGCCTGTACTAAAAGACGGAATAATAACCTCACAAAGTGATACAATATTGGGTGCAGATGATAAGGCGGGGATAGCAGAAATTTTAGTAGCATTGAAAAATGCACCAAAATACCCTCCGGTAGAAATAGTGATTACCCGACAGGAAGAAATAGGATTAGCCGGTTCATTATATCTGGACAGGGATTTAATAGAAGCGGAAGAAGGCTATGTTCTTGATTCTGAAGAATTAGATGAGATTATTATCGGCGGACCTTCCCGTGCAGAAATAATTATTAAGATTAAAGGAAAAGCTGCCCATGCTGTAGAGCCCGAGAATGGCATTTCAGCAATTGAAGTAGCTGCCCACGGGATTTCATTATTACAGACAGGATGGATAGACCCTGTAACCACAGTTAATGTAGGGTTAATTGAAGGAGGACAGGTCTTAAATGCTGTTCCGGAAAATACCACCATTCAAATTGAATGTCGCAGCCAAAAACATAAAAAATGCGTAAGCCAGAGTAAAAAAATAGTAGACACATTTAAAACTGTGGCAAAGGCAAGGGGAGCAAAGGTTGATGTCAAGACCAGCATTGATCTGAAGGCATCAAAAATTCCCGAAAATGCTGATATAGTTAAGGCAGCAAAAAAAGCTATTCAGTCAACAGGTTTAAAGCC
>Ga0265294_10001209_pt1 | contig 35145 bp, 32 predicted proteins | sample MunlanPumphouse3_FD_192504 | JGI IMG/M metagenome (GOLD analysis project Ga0265294, IMG submission 192504) | Groundwater microbial communities from a municipal landfill in Southern Ontario, Canada - Pumphouse #3 | ecosystem: Environmental > Aquatic > Deep subsurface > Groundwater | place...
TGAAATTTGAGTGTTATAAAGCAAAAGTACTGATGGTCTAAGACCAGATTTTGTTTTAGGATGCTGTGAAATTTGAGTGTTATAAAGCGATAATTACTCGGTCGGCTTTTCAATCGGCGTTTTAGGATGCTGTGAAATTTGAGTGCTATAAAGCCTGATAAGGAATGCAAATAAATTGGATCTAGTTTCTGGATGCTTTAAAACTTGGTGCTATTTTTAATAAATGGTACATTTAGAGGAAAGGATTAAAAATCCGTGTGTCGCTTGTAAAAAAGTTTATAATCAAGGGATTTTTCCCTTTTTTAATATTTTTGGGTTATGGTGAAAAGATGAAAAATGACCGTGATTTAATTGAACAATATGAAGCCTATCTTCGCGTGGAAAAGAATTATTCCGACCATACAGTTTTAAACTACATTCGGGATATTGAAGACTTTTCGGCATTTTTATCCGAACAGGGATTTGGTTCGCTTTCCTCGATTCAAAAGGGCAATATTCCGCGCTATTATTTATCAAATCTAACCAATCGGGGATACAGCAGATCCAGTATTTCCCGGAAACTTTCCAGTATTCGAAGTTTTTATTTGCACCTGTACCGCAAAGGCCTAATCAAAGAAAATGTTTTTGCAGAAATTGAAGCACCCAAAAGAAATCGCTCGTTGCCAAAATTTTTGTATCATGCGGAAATTGATAAAATTCTTGCTTCCATTGAAACAAAAACCGCAATCGGTAAACGCGACCTAGCCATTATGGAAATCCTATATGGTTCCGGTATTCGGGTTAGCGAATTATGCAATTTGGAAACTGCGGATATTGATTTCAGCAATCAAATGCTTTTGGTTTTCGGTAAAGGCCATAAGGAACGGTATGTACCGCTATCCACTAAAGCGCTGGAAGCTTTGAAAGCTTACCTTTATTTAGGCAGACCAGAATTGGAACTTAAGAATGAACTGAATAAACCTCAAAAACTGTTTTTGAACCATTTAGGGGGCAACCTTACTCCTCGGGGAGTAAGAGTAATTCTTAACAATATCATGGACAAAGCTTCGGAAACTTTGCACATCAGTCCCCATATGTTAAGACATACATTTGCGTCGCATTTGTTGGACGGCGGTGCCGATTTGCGTTCGGTTCAAGAAATGCTTGGACATGCTCATCTGTCGAGCACGCAAATTTATACCCATGTTTCCAGCGAACAGTTGAAGAAAGCTTATATGCAAAACCATCCAAGACAAAAGAAGGAGAAAAAATAAATGAGAAGACGCGGATTTGAAAAAATCAGTTTGAAGCAATTTAAAAAGGATTTCCAGGACTATATAACAAACCCAGAAGAAGCCTATCAAGCAATAACCCTTCCGGTTCGAAAAACGGTAGGAAGCGCGGGGTATGATTTTCATACTTTATTTTCGTTTACTTTAAATTCAGGCGAAAGCATATTGCTCCCCACAGGAATTAAGGCTTACATGGAAAAAGATGAATTTTTAGCAATCCTCATCAGAAGCAGTTTAGGAATAAAAAAGAAAATCAAGTTAATGAATCAAGTGGGTATTATAGACCACGATTATTATCAAAATATTAGTAATGAAGGACATATCATGGTCGGTTTGATTAATATGGGAGATGCTCCTTGGGTTTGTCAAAAAGGCGAAGCTATTGTGCAAGGAATCTTTATGAACTATTTGGTTACCGACAATGAGAAAACAAACGGTTTTATTCGTTTGGGCGGAATCGGTTCCACAGATAAGGAGAAACTTAAGTAATGATTCTAATTCGCAAAGCAGAACTAAAGGATGCAAATGAACTTTGGCGCATCCAAACCGAAGTGTTTCAAAAATATATTGCCAAATACGGCGATTTCCAAAGAAATCCTGCTCATATGACCCTCGAAAGGCTTAAGTTCAATATCAATTATCCGTACGGACAATATTATGTTATTGAAAAAGATGGTAATATTATCGGGGGAATGTTTGCGGTGGTGATTGATTCGGAAGATACGATGAATATTGCCCAATTTTATTTGGCAACCGATTTCCAAAAACAAGGGATTGGCAGTAAAGCCTTATCGTTTTTATTTGCCCAAAACCCGAAAATTATCAAATGGTATGTTGATACCATTTTTGAAGAAAAACAAAATGTCGCTTTTTATTTAAAACACGGTTTCGAAATAATCGACGAAGAAGGTTATGAAGCATTTGAAGAAGAACACGAAGGATTAACTTTTGTAATCCTCAAGAAGACGGTGAACAATGAAACAAACTAGAAAATTTTTCAGTCAAACCGATAAAACTTTTTACAAAAAAGTTATTATACTGGCCTTACCGATTTTGATTCAACAAGCTATCACGGTATCGATTAATTTGCTCGACAATATGATGGTGGGCAGTTTTGATTTGCTTGCGGTATCGGGAGTAAGTATTGCCAATCAAATATTCTTTATTGTCAATGTATTGTTTTTCGGGGGGTATGTAGCCCCCGGCATTTTTGTTTCTCAATATTATGGGGCCAAAGATATTGAAGGGGTACAAAGAGCAATCCGTTTTAAAGTATGGGCGGGACTAGCGGTTTTAACAGTTGTTTCCGTGGTCCTTTTATTATTTCATCCTTTCTTTATCAGGCAGTTTCTCCATGATACCAACGATCCCAGCAGCATGGATGCTATTTTCGCTTACAGTAAAACCTATTTGACATTAATGGTCATCAGTTTGGTTCCTTTTTCGGTAACCTTATTATATACGACAAGTTTTAGGGAAACCGGAAAACCGACTTTACCCATGAAAGCGGGGGTTGTGGCTTTAGGTGTTAATTTTGTTTTGAATTTGCTTTTAATTAACGGTTACTTGGGATTTCCAAAAATGGGTGTTGTTGGGGCGGCGCTTTCCACCATCATTGCCCGTTTTACGGAAATGTTAATCATCTTGATTGTCTCAAGCAAGCAAAAGAGGAACTATCCCTTTTTACAGGGATTGTATAAAACCCTTAAAGTACCCCTTGCTTTGGTAAAAGATATCGTGAAAAAAGGTTTACCCCTTTTAACGAACGAATTTATTTGGTCTTTGGGTATGACGGTGGTGGTTGCTATCTATGCCAAAAGAGGAACGTTGGTGCTTTTGTCGCTCAATATCACCGGAACTATTACCAATTTGTTCTTTATCATTTTTGGTGCCATGGCAACCGCAATCTCCATCATTGTCGGTCAATCGCTGGGGGCGGGCAAACTGGACGAAGCAAAGGTAATAGGCAAAAAGTTGATGTTTTTTTTGGTTTTTGTCTGTGGAATGGTCGGAATTTTCCTGGCGATTATTTCCCCATTTATACCGATTTTATTTAATGCGACACCGGATATAAAGCATTTAGCAACTTTAATTTTATTGGTTATAGCTGCCTTCTTCCCGGTTTACGCTTTCAATTCCGGGGCGGTTTATACAATCCGTGCGGGGGGAGTTACAACTATATTATTCCTGTTTGACGTATTGTTCATTTGGGGAATCTATTTGCCGCTCGCCTACCTATTGGTTTCCAAAACCGCTTGGTCGATTGTATTGGTTTATTTTTTGATACAAGTTTTGGAAATCATAAAATCAATCTTTTTAACCTTTTTGCTTAAAAAAGGTTATTGGATTAAAAACCTTGCCCAAAAAAGAAAAGAAATTTTATAAGTTAAATAATTTGTGTATTTAAAACGATTATGGTATAATAATACAGGCAAAAATACACACAAAGGAGGAGTTCGTCGTCGTGTGCAACTTGTGGCGGTTAACGTTGATTCCTTTGGCGGCCAAAACAAAATAAAAATGGAGGAGAAAAAAATTATGGCTGTAATTACTATGAAGCAATTGCTTGAAGCAGGAGTTCACTTCGGTCATCATACTCGCCGTTGGAACCCTAAAATGAAAGAGTATATTTTCGGCGAAAGAAATGGTGTATACATCATTGACTTGCAAAAAACCGCTGATAAAATCGAAGAAGCGTATGCAGCGCTTGCAGAAATTGTTCGTAACAACAATAAAGTTATCTTTATCGGAACCAGAAAACAAATTCAAGAGGTTATCCGCGAAGAAGCCTTAAGATGCGAACAATACTACGTCGATAAACGCTGGTTGGGCGGAACATTAACCAACTTTAAAACCATTCGTAAATCAATCGCCAAACTTTATCGCTATGAAGAAATGGAAGCCGACGGCACATTTGAAAAATTGCCTAAAAAAGAAGTAGGTTCCATTAAAAAAGAAATGGCTAAACTTAACGGTTTCTTTAGCGGTATCCGTGATATGATTACCCTTCCGGGTGCGATGATTGTCGTTGATCCAAAAACGGAACATAATGCGGTTATGGAAGCAAGAAAACTAAACATTCCGGTATTTGGTCTAGTTGATACCAACTGTGACCCAGACGATGTTGATTATGTTATCCCAGGCAATGACGATGGCGTTAGAGCTGTTCGCTTAATCATGGGTGTTTTAGCGAATGCGGTCATCGAAGGCAATGGCGGTGCTGTTGAACCTTATACATTACCGGAAGAAGAACCAAGAGAAGAAGACCAAAGACCGCAACAATACTCATCACGCCGTCCTAGAGGAAGAAGAACGGATGACAGAGCCCAAAGAAAACCAAGCAAACCTCGTAATGTAGAAACCGAAACTAAAGAAGCAAAACCAGAAACAGAAGTACAAGTTGAAGTTGCTCAAGAAGAACCTGTAGCAGTAGAACAAGCTGAAGTTGCTCAAGAAGAACCTGTAGCAGTAGAACAAGCTGAAGTTGCTCAAGAAGAACCTGTAGTAGTAGAACAAGCCGAAGCTACTCAAGAAGAACCAAAAGCGGAAACAGAAACCGAAGCGGTTGCAGAAGAAGTTTCGGAAGAATAAGGTAAAGGAGTAATAAGTATGATTAGCGCATCATTAGTTAAAGAATTAAGAGATAAAACCGGCGCGGGCATGATGGATTGCAAACGTGCCTTAACCGAAACCAATGGTGATATTGATAAAGCGATTGATTGGTTAAGAGAAAAAGGAATCTCTAAAGCTGAGAAGAAAGCCGATCGGATTGCTGCCGAAGGCTTAGCCGATATCGTAATTGAAAGCAACAATGCTTATATCTATGAAGTCAATTCCGAAACCGACTTCGTTGCCAAAAACGAACAATTTCTACAATTGTTAAAAACACTTGGCGAGATTGCAATTAATGTTCAAGCAAACGATGAACAAGATGTATTAAACGGTACCCTAAACGGTCAAACCGGACAAGAATATGTCATTAATGCCACCGCTACAATCGGTGAAAAAATCAGTTTAAGACGTTTAACAAAAGTAACCAAGAATGACGATGAAGTCTTTGGAATTTATAAACACATGGGCGGTAAGATTGCGGTATTAAGCATTTTAACCGGAAAGGATGCGGAACTTGCCAAAGACATTTGCATGCACATCGCTGCAATGAAACCACGGTTCCTTGACCACACTCAAGTTCCGGCAGACGTAATTGAACATGAAAAACACATTTTAACCCAAGAAGCTTTGAATGAAGGCAAACCAATGGCTATCGTGGAAAAAATGGTCATTGGCCGGGTTAATAAATATTTAAAAGAAATTTGCTTAGTCGATCAACCATTTGTCAAAAACCAAGATGTAACTGTTGGTCAACATGTTAAGAATAACGGAAGCAGTATTCGCTCCTTTATCCGCTATGAAGTAGCAGAAGGAATGCAAAAACGCGTTGATAATTTTGCTGAAGAAGTTGCAGCTCAAGTTGAAGCAGCGCAAAAGAAATAAGTAAGCATTTCTGAAGGGAGGAGCGATCCATGAAAAGAATCATTCTAAAAATAAGCGGTGAAGCCTTATCAGGCGGGTCACAAATGGGAATATCGGCCGAAAGCGTTAAGCGCGTTGCCAAAGAAATCAAGGCCATTCATGAAATCGGTTATCAAATCGGCGTCATTATCGGCGCAGGCAATATCTGGCGCGGACGGGATGCGGCGGACAACGGAATGGAGCGAGCAAGCGCGGATTATATGGGCATGCTGGGAACCATCCTTAATGCCTTAGCTCTCCAAAACGCTTTGGAAGCGATGAATGTACCGACCAGAACGATGACCTCGTTATCGATTCCGAGTGTTGCTGAACCTTACATTAGACGCAAAGCCATTTCGCATTTTGAAAAAGGCTATGTGGTTATTTTGGGTGGAGGAACAGGAAATCCTTTCTTCTCAACCGACACTGCAGCAGCTCTAAGAGCAGCCGAACTTGGTGCCCAAATGATTTTGATGGCGAAAAACGGCGTTGATGGGGTATATAATGCCAATCCTCACACCGACCTAAATGCTAAGCGCTATCGACACTTGACCTTTGATGAAATGCTTAACAAACACTTGCAAGTCATGGATCTGACTGCTGCAACCCTTTGTAGTGAAAACAATATCAATATTTTAGTGTTCGATATCAATGTTGAAGGAAATATCCAAAAAGCTCTTGCCGATCCTAGTATCGGAACATTAATTACGAATTAGGAGGATACAATATGCCAAAACAAGTTATCAAACAAGGCGAAGACAGGATGTTAAAGACCATTGAAGCTACAAAAAAAGAATTTTCTTTAGTGCGGACCGGAAAAGCCAACCCCGCAATTCTTAATGTTATTTCCATCGATTACTATGGAGCGCCAATGCCATTAAACCAAATTGCGAGTATTTCCGTTCCAGAACCACAAATGCTGATGGTAAAACCATATGACAAAAGCATTCTAAAACAAATTGAAAAAGCGATTCAAGTTGCCAATTTAGGTTTTAACCCTATCAATGATGGCGAGGTAATTCGCATACCGATTTCACCGCTGACCGAACAAATTCGGAAAGATTTAGTCAAACAAGTTAAGAAATTAGCGGAAGAAAACAAGGTAGCCATCCGTAACATTCGTCGCGATATTATTGATGAACTTAAGAAAATGGAAAAAGACTCTCTTATATCGGAGGATGTTTTGAAAAAGAGCACGGATGAAGTTCAAAAACTAACCGACAAATACATTGGTCAAATCGATCAATTAGCTAAAGAAAAAGAACAAATTATTTTGTCATTTTAACTAATGACATATGGGGGAAAACGTTGTATATGCACAAAGTGTACTGACAACGTTTTTCTTGGTTTAAACTAGTTTTTAGCGTATAATACAATTGTGATGGGGGTGAAAGAATGGAAGAAAAAATCCTGCACTGCCTAAAATGTGGAGGGGCAATGACTGTGAAAGAAAAACAGTCAATTGCCAATTGTTCTGATTGTGATGCTTTAAACCCGGTACCCCAAGGCATTTATCAAGCCAATATCAAGAATGTCGATTGGCTGTTGGAACGATACAAGAAAGCCGTGGAGCATTTGAACTTGTATCAATTCCATAAAGCTTATAATATTTATGATAAAATTGCCAAATCCCATTCTGATGGATATGCTTTTTGGGGCAAAGTTTTAGCTCAGTACGGAGCAATTTTTCATATTGACCAAAATCTTGCCAATCAATTGGTTATTTTAAGAACTCCTTGGGAACGTTTGGTTGATAACGAAAATTATCAAAAAGCTTTGTCGATTTTGGATAGTCAGGCTAGTGCTCTAATCAAAAACGAAGCGATTCAAATGGAACGCCTTTGTCAAACAAATCGAGAAATCTTAATGCAAACCGAACCCATGGATGTTACGGTTTTGGTAAATGACGATGAAAGTAATTCCAACAATCGCCAGGATTTAATTCAGGCTGAATTAATTAATAACTTTTTAGAAAACAATAATTTGAAAGTTAAATTTTTAAAAGGAATTTGGTCAAAACAAACAATCGATCAATTAGAACTCACCATCCTTCCTTGTTTGGAACTATCCCCAGTTTTGATTGTCATAGATTCAAGTCCTGAAGGAAGCGAAAACCAATTACTTAAGAATACCTGGATTCGCTATCAAGGGCTCATGAAAAACGATACCGTTGAAAAAAGGCTGCTGATAAGCGTGGGAGATCCAAGCATAAGCAAATCTTCGCAAGAGAATAGATTATATTTTCCGGAAATCAATGATGCCAACATGGCAGAAATTATCGAGTTGATTCAAGAGGTTTTAGCGCAAATAATTAAGAAACCCGAACCTAAAAACGAAATCGTTAAAGGCTTAGGGGAAAAATTAAAAGTGCGTCAATTTGATCAAGCCAAAAATGAAATCAAACAAAACATCAATAAAGAACCTGACAATTATCAGCTTTGGTGGCTTTTCTTTTTGACAAAGCATCATGCATCCTCAGACGAAGAAATCAAACGTCAAGGGTTAAATTGCGAAAAAGATTATTACTTTCAAAAAGCGTATGAACTTGCGCCGATAGGTGTACGTCGATACTACTATACGATTCTTTCGGAATGCAAATCAAGAATTACCCCAAGTCCGGAACAAATTTACGATCTGAAATTGGCCCAGTGCCAAGGGGAACTTTTTAAGTACCACGCGAAACGTTTGTGGAAACCCTTTATTGTTTTTTGGGTTTTAACGCTCTTTGCCTATTTAACTATATCGCTAAAATGGCTTCCGACCTTCCTTGGTTCCCTTGTCGTCTTTTTTGGTTGTTTTTTCTTCATTGTTTTGGAGTGCTATAAAGTAAACAAGTTGGGAAAAATTCCTAAAACTATTTCGGGTGAAGTAGCGATCAACAAATATTATCAATACTTAAAAGCCAATTTAACCCCTAATCAAAGTGCGGGATATTTGCCGTATCAACCATATCAACGCTTGCAAAAACGTTGGAAGGTTCTAATGGTGCTTTCGCTTGTGTTCTTTTTTGGTTTTGTTATCAAAGAAGTGTTTATTGCCTCCAAACATTGGAACTTACAATATACCTATACCTTTAACAATGTTGTGATAATGGGCGGAACCGGCGAGGAAATTGTCATACCTTCGACCATCGGAAACCGAAACGTAACGCGAGTGGCTTCCCATGCTTTTTATGGCGACTCCAAAATCAGAGGCGTCTTTATTGGTGAAGGAGTTCGCGAATTGGGTAATGAAGCCTTTGCCTACTGCAAAAATCTCCGCAGAATCGATCTTCCCGCTACCCTAAGAAAAGTGGGGGAAGATGCTCCGTTTTATGAATGTAACGATTCCGTTTTACTTTATAATCCAACCGAATTATATTTATCGGAATTATTCGGCGTCGGTTATGACGAATGGATTATCTCAATCGAAGTAAAGACCGAATAAAGAAAAACGTGCTCATCGGGCGCGTTTTTTGCTTCTGTTTAAGTCGTTTTATAAATTATTAAGTGGCATAATTTTTCAAAATATAGTATAACCCCTGTTTTACAGTTGTTGTACTAAGATCTAATTCTCATATCTTATTAATGGTTATTTATGGATAATTAGAGCTTTAAAAGGCCATAATTATCCTTTTTTCACGCTTTCTTCCCCTCAAAATAAAAAAGTTGCATTTTACTTGACAATTGTACTAAGTTGTACTATAATATTATTAATGATTATTTTATTTGATAGGAGCCGGGATTATGGTCAAAAAAACCAAAGTTAAATTTAAGGATGGTTCAATTAAAACACAAATCCGAGTCGTTGAAGGTGTTCGCGATGGCGACAAAATCATTCATCGGCACATCAAAGGGTTTGGCTATTTGGAAGATCACGAAGACCAAGAAGCTTTCTTGGCAATGGTAAAAGAATTTGATGAAAACTATAAACATTCCAAAAAGATTCAACTGGAATTGGACACCCAAGAATCGTGGCTTGATGATGACGACGATACGATTTACAACTTTGGCTATCGATTTATTGGCGCTATTTATGATGCCCTCGATTTAAAAGCTTTTTTTGCCGGTATTCCTTTTAAGGGAAAGTATGATTTAAACGAAATATTTAAATTCCTTGTTATTCATCGATTGCTTAATCCTGATTCCAAACGAGCTACTTTTCAAAGAAGATATGATTTCTATGATTTTCCGACGGATTTTGAGTTGCACGACATCTACCGAGCTTTATCTTACTTTAACCGTTATTCTGATTCATTGCAAGTTCATTTAAATGAAAAAGTTAAATCTTTGATTGGAAGAGATTTGGATAAAACATTTTACGATACGACCAACTATCATTTCGAAATTGATTTTGAGGATTTGGATTGTTACGTGGAATTAAAAGAAAGAATAACCGACAAAAAAGAAATCAAAGCGCGGAAAATAATCGAAAGAAATATTGACGGAGAAATAAAGCAATTTGAGCCGCTCAGGGGTTTTAAGAAAAGGGGACCAAGCAAACAACATCAAGTCAAACCGCTTGTCCAATTAAGTTTGATGATTGACAGTAATGGTTTACCAATCTGTATGGAGATGTTTCCGGGGAATACCAGCGATTACAAAACACTTCAACCGACAATTGAAAATGTCAAAAGAAACTTTAACCTGAAGCGCTTATTGATCATAGCAGATAAAGGAATTACTTCATCGTCAAATATTGATTACATTGTCAATCAGGGCGACGGTTATGTATTTAACCAAGTGTTAAAAGGGAAGAGAGGGTACCGTTATCATGATCGATTGTTTGATGAATCATTATATACGGTAATCGACGAAGATAATAAATATCAAACCTTTATCGAAGAATACGAAGGTATGGATTCATTTGGAAACAAAGTAATCCGGAAAAGAAAAGTCCTGCTTTATTATAGTGGTGAAGATGCCAGACGTTCCCAAAGGAAACGGGAAGAAAAGATAAGCAAAGCAAGAAATTTAATAAAGTTGGGGCTTGCGACAACATCACATGGAGTTGACAAATATGTGGAATCCATTGCCTTTTTAAAAGAAACCGGCGAAGTCGCAGATGAGACTGAACTATATTTAGATGAAGAGAGAATTAACGAAGAAAGTAAATTTGATGGTTATAGTTGTATCATAACTTCCGAGTTGGATTTCGATTATAAAAAGATAAGGGAAGCATATCATGGCTTATGGAGAATCGAAGAATCATTTCGGATAACAAAAACAGACCTCTATGCACGTCCGATTTATGTAACAACGGAAGAACATATCAAAGGGCATTTCATCACTTGTTTTACAGCGCTATTGATAATAAGGTTGTTTCAACTAAAACTTAATTATGAATTAAGCGTGGAAAGAATTGTTCGGGCTTTAAATTTTTGTACTTGTTTAAAAATGACCAGAGAAGTAATAAGGCTTGTAAAGAATAAAAGTCTAACTGATTTTCAAACCAAAACAAGTTCCAACAATATTAAATATGTCACAATGAAAGAAGCAGATGAACCGGAAACAATCAAAGATGTTCGACTAATCTTTAATAAATTTGGAATTGCAGAATACGGTAAATATATTCGGAAAGACAAATTAGCAACAAAATTAGCAAACATAACTTTCAAATACTGAAAAGTCCAAGGAGGCTAAAAACCTTCTTGGACTTTTTAGTACAACAACTGTAAAACAAGGGACCGAATAAAGAAAAACGTGCTCATCGGGCGCGTTTTTTGCTTCTGTTTAAGTCGTTTTATAAATTATTAAGTGGCATAATTTTTCAAAATATAGTATAATAGATAACATGAGGTTGATATTATGAGTTTAGACTTAAAAAAGGCGGGTTTGGAACAAGCTAAACTACCCAAGCATATTGCCATTATTATGGATGGCAACGGCAGGTGGGCCCAAAAAAGAGGACTACCTCGCTATTTGGGCCATCAACAAGGGATGCGTGCTTTGGGGAAAGTTGTGGAAACCGCATTTGATTTACAAATTCCCTGCTTAACGGTTTTTGCTTTCAGCACCGAAAATTGGAATCGACCTCAAGACGAAATTGATTATATAATGACGCAAATCGTTAAACAGTTTGACCGGTATGCCAAGGAACTTTCAAAAAAGAACATTCGGGTCAAAGTAATTGGCGAACAAGCGCATTTAAGTGCTGATGTTAAAAACGTCATTGAAAAGGTTCAAGAACTGACCAAAAACAACACTCAAATGACTTTGGTTGTTGCTTTCAATTACGGGAGTAAGCTTGAACTTACGAACGCTTGTCAAAAGATAGCCTCTCTTGTGCAGGCAAAAAAAATAAAAATTGAGGATATTACGCCAGAAGTGATTGAGGAGAACTTATATACTTTTGCTTTGCCGCCCGTCGATTTATTGATTCGTACCAGCGGAGAAATGCGAATAAGCAATTTTCTTTTATGGCAGTTGGCCTATTCGGAACTTTATTTTACCGATACATATTGGCCTGATTTTAATCAAAATTCTTTAATTGAAGCGTTGAAGGTCTATTCTTTAAGAAAACGGCGCTTCGGGAAAATTGGTGAACAAAATGAATAAAGCAGTGCAAAGAGTAATCACGGGGATGATAATGGCCGTGGTATTATTGCCTTTGGTAATAATAGGTTCCTGGCCATTTGCCCTCCTTGCCACAGCCCTTGCTTATATCGGGGGTTTTGAATTGGTCCAAGCATATGCTTCCCAAGAACCAAGCGAAGAGGGGGCTTGGCTTAAGTATGTTTTTCCGCTTGCCTTAAGCTTATTGGTTTTCTTGGGCTGGTTAAATCCATCACTCCTCCTCCCCGCAACCCTCCTATGCACCATGGGTTTAGCTTTATTGATGGTGATTATGCCTTATCAGAGAATGAACCTAGTATTTTTTCTTGCCTTTGTCATGCAATATGTCGGCTTGGGTCTCGGAGCTTTAGTCTCGCTACGCTATGTTGATTATGCAGGGTTTACCTTGTTTAGCCAAAGCCCGGGATTATATCTATTTGCTTTTGTTTTGGTTGTAACGTTTTTTTCCGATATGGGTGCATATACTATAGGTAGACACTTCGGCAAAAGAAAACTTGCCCCAAGCATCAGTCCGAACAAGACCAAAGAAGGTGCCATCGGAGGTTTAATTATAGGGGTCATCGCTGGTTTATTGTATTATTACTTGGTAAGCAATTTGGCGAAAGCGGAACTATTACCGATACTAAAAGAATTATCCCCGTTGGAAAAATCAATCGCCTTAAGTTTGATTCTGTCAATCTTATCGATAGTATCGGCTTGGGGAGATTTGGTGACTTCTAAAATCAAGCGCCACTTGGGCTTAAAAGATTTCGGCAAGATCTTTCCCGGACACGGGGGCGTCATGGACCGCTTTGACAGTGTAATATTTTCGGGAATGATGTTTTATTTAATCTATTATCTAATGGAGTTAATCGCATGAAACAAATCTGTTTATTGGGTGCGACCGGTTCCATTGGCACGCAAGTTTTGGACATAGTTAGGAATAATCCCGCTTCTTATCAAGTCAAGGCAATTTCTTTTAATCAAAACCTTGCCAAGGCTACAGAAATAATCGAAGAATTTAAACCTGCTTTGGTGGCTTGTGGGGATTCGGTTAATGAAATAGAGCTCAAAAAAATTTTTCCGAATATTGAGTTTGCGAAAGGGATGGAAGGGCTTTTACGTGTTGCCACTTACCCTGTTGCCAATCCGGTGGTAATTAACGCTTTGGTTGGTTCGGTGGGTTGCTTGCCGACGGCGGAAGCCTTAAAACAGGGACGAAGCGTCCTATTAGCCAACAAAGAAACCTTGGTAATGGCCGGGGAAATCATTATGGCTTTGGCTAAGGAAAACAATGCGCAAATTATTCCCATCGATAGCGAACATTCGGCGATTGCGCAAATCTTGACGGGCAAAAACCCGCAGGAAATCCAAAGACTGATTCTTACCGCCAGCGGGGGAGCTTTATTTAATAAAACGCGGTCAGAGTTAAAAACGGTAACCATGGAAGAAGCTTTGAATCATCCTAATTGGCAAATGGGAGCCAAGATTACCATTGACAGCGCTACTTTGATGAATAAAGGTTTTGAAATCATGGAAGCCGCCCACTTGTTTAGGGTGCCAATCGACAGAATTGATGTGGTTGTTCATCGGGAAAGCATTGTACATTCAATGGTAGAATTCGTTGACGGTTCGGTACTGGCCCAACTGGCTGTTCCCGATATGCATCTGCCGATTAATTTTGCCTTGAATTATCCTTCGCACAAAGTTTTATCGAAAAAGTTAGACTTAACAAAAATCGGTCAATTGACCTTTCAACCAGTGGATGAGGAGCGCTTTAAAACGCTTCCGCTTGCCCGCTACGCCTTTTTAAAGGGTGGGTTTTATCCGGCTGTATTGAATGCGACAAATGAAGCAATGGTGGAATTGTTTTTAAATCGATTAGTCACCATTGACCAAATCGAAGAAGAAATCACTTTGTCAATGCATGATGATTGTCTAATGGACAATTATCGCCATTTGCCCTTTAATTTGGAAAACATTATGAAAGTTGACCAAGATGTCAAAAATAAAAAATTTCAGAAGTTCAAGAGGTAGATTATGATAGTATTACAGTTTTTACTAAATTTAATTATATTTGTTTTTGTTTTGGGGTTAATCGTTTTGGTTCATGAAGCAGGACACTTTTTCTTCGCCAAACGAGCAGGAATCCTATGTTATGAATTTGCCATCGGGATGGGACCGGTTATTTGGCAAAAGAAAAAAGGCGAAACCGTCTATTCCATTCGGGCTATTCCGATTGGCGGTTTTGTGTCGATGTCAGGCGAAGAGGTGGAAGCCAATCCTTTAAATGGCAAAACCCAAATTAAATTGGTTTTGGAAAATAATCGCGTAACGCATTTAATTACGGATTTAAATCACCCCAAATATCAACATTTGCCAACCCTTGGCGTAGTCAGTTATGATATTGTTGGTACCAAACAGGCTTTGGAAAACGAACTGTTTATTGTGGTTCGCAATGACTTGGGCGAAGAAGTAAAATATATCGTCAATCGCGATTGTGTAGCGGTGATGGGCAAAAAGCAAATGGCGCAAATCGCTCCGCTTGACCGCACCTTTACGCACAAAAAAATCGGCCAACGCTTTATGACCATTTTTGCTGGTCCTTTGATGAACTTCTTGCTGGCTATTTTACTGTTCTTTATTATCGGCTTTTTTGTCGGTTATCCGAACATGAATTCAACCATGATTGACAAAATGGAAGAAAATACCCCCGCATATAATGCAGGGTTAAGGGACGGCGATCAAATCATTGCCATCAACGGCCAAACGGTTGACAAATGGGATGGCATATCCTTGGAATTGGAAAAATTAGCCCAAGGCAAGGGCTTTGACGGTACCGTAAAAGTCGATTTTAAACGGGATGGGGTAAGTAAAGAAGCGATTGTCCATCCATATGTTATCATTAACATGATCGGAACAACTCTGACGCCGGACGGTTCAAATAACCCGGTTGTCGAATCATTCACCCCTCTTGCCAAAAAAACTGATAATGAAGAAAAACTCCTTAAAAAAGGCGATATAATTAAACGCATTAGAAGCGAAACGGGCGAATATGTGGAAATCAACAATCGCAGCGATTTGCTGGCGTACTTTAACGAAGTGGCTCCGGAAGGCGGAAATTACACAATTGAAGTTTTGCGCGATGGAGCATTAAAAGAATTGGTTGTTTTTGGCCATAGTAAGGAAGTCTTTGAGTCACAAGGTTACGCCGCTACCAAAGTCCAATTAATGATTTCTCCGGAATATCGGTTTGATATTGTGCAATTGTTGTACCGTCCTTTGTTGGATACCGGCGATGCGACTCTTTGGGTTTTTAGAACTCTTGGTCAACTATTCAAGAGAAATTCCACAGTGGGCTTAAGCGATTTATCGGGTCCGGTCGGTATTTTTGTGGCCACAACCAGCATTGCCAAAGGAGGCATATTTTCGCTTCTTAATTGGACGGCTATCTTGAGTGTCAATATCGGACTATTCAATATCCTCCCACTTCCAGCCTTAGACGGCGGAAGACTTGCTTTCCTCGGGTATGAAGCGGTAACTAAGAAAAAACCGAATGCCAAAGTGGAAAATATCATTCATTTGGTCGGCTTTTTCCTCTTTATGGCGCTCTTTGTATTTGTTACCTTTAATGATGTCTTAAGAAATTGTTTAGGAATGTAATAGGAGTTGCCTTATGTTACAAAGTTTATTATTTGTTCCCACTTTACGCGATATTCCCAAGGATGCAGAAGTACTGAGTCATCAAATTTTACTTAAAGGCGGTTATGTAAGGATGAATGCGGCGGGGATATACACTTATTTACCCCTAGCCTATCGCGTCATTAAAAAAATTGAAAATATCATTCGCGAAGAACTCGATGCCATCGGTTGTTCCGAACTCTTGATGCCGGCTTTGCAGGTTAAAGAATTATGGATGGAAAGCGGCCGTTGGGATGTTTACGGAAAAGAACTTATGCGTTTGACCGATCGGCATGATCGCGACTTCTGTCTGGGACCAACCCATGAAGAAGTCATCACTTCGATTGTCCGCGACTGCATTACCAGTTACAAAAAATTGCCGCTTGCCTTGTATCAAATCCAAACCAAATACCGTGACGAATTCCGTCCGCGCTTTGGCTTAATGCGGGCCCGCGAATTCATCATGAAGGACTTATATACGTTCCATGCGAGCGAAGCAGACTTGGATGAATGGTATTTGAAAGTAAGAGGTGCTTACATTAATATCTTGAATCGATTGGATTTACACTATCGCATCGTCGGTGCCGATAGTGGTCAAATCGGTGGTTCATCAAGCGAAGAATTCATGATTCTTTGTGAAATCGGTGAAGACACCATTGCTTATTCCGATCAAAGCGAGTTTGCGATTAATGCGGAGCTTAAGGATTTGCCGGTTGGTTCGCCTTCCCCAGACGGAAAAGGCACCATCCGCCATGCCAAAGGGATCGAAGCAGGGCATATCTTTAAACTCGGAACAAAGTATTCCCAAGCCATGAATGCCTTGTTTGTTGACCAAAATCAAGAAAAGAAACCGATTATTATGGGTTGTTACGGAATCGGTGTCAGCCGCTTATTAATGGCTATCATCGAACAACACGCCACTGACCTAGGCTTGGTTTGGCCAGAGGAAGTTGCGCCATTTAAAGCGCATATTATTCCGTTAGACAAAAAAGGCAGCGAAACCTATCAAAAAGCTCTTGATGCCTATAATTTCCTTAAACAACAAGGAGGGGAAGTTTTGTTTGACGACCGGGAAGAACGTCCGGGGGTTAAGTTTGCGGATGCGGATTTGATAGGGGTAAGAACGAGAATCATCTTTGGCAAAAAGGTAGCTGAAGGAATTGTCGAGGTAAAAGACACCAAAGAAAACACCGTAAAAGAGGTAGCCATAAACAGCCTGACTGAAGTGTTGAAATAAATAAATAGTCCTTTTTTCGCTTTGGTTTTGCCAAAGCGTTTTTTTTAAAAAAATTACTTTATAAATTTTTTGCTTCTTTTCTTTTTTTAGTGGTATAATGAAAAAAAGAAAGGAAAGAATGGATATGAGTATTGACGATATTACAGACAAACTTGATGATTTGGAATTGGCAATCAATGAAATCGGCGATAGAGTTGAGGATCAAAGCGTCAAATTGAACGCAAGACTCGAGGAAATCACGGACTTGTTGCGAAACATTTTGAACATCCTAAGAACAAGTCTGTAAGGAAAAACAGCCCTTTGGGGTTGTTTTTTTATGCTTTTCAAGGGTCGAATAATGCCCCTTAGCTCCTTCGGTATTGCTTATTTTCAGATTAATTGTTAAAATAGATTATCTATTGGAGGTTGGACATCATGTTTTTGACTCAACAAGTAGTCGAAATAGGTAATTTCTATTATTTTTTCTATCTGTGCTTATTTATTGTTCTATCGGTCGGATTATCGTTAATTCTTCCCAACGCAAGTCCTAAAACGCAAAGAATCGTAATTGCTTCAATCCTAGGGGTCAATTTTGCTTTGCATTTCTTGAAACTGTTATTCCCGCCTTATTCGGAATATTTTCCGATTTCCATCAAAGAAAGTTCATTCCAAAACATTTGCGCGGTTAACACGATTATTTTTCCTTTCATCTATTGGAAGAAAAAAGAGGTTTTGTTGGACTACATGGTTTATGTGGGCTTAATCAGCGGTGTAAGTGCCATTTTTCTTCCCACCGAAGCCCTAGGGGAAGCACCGTTTGTTTTTGATACGATTCGTTTTTATTATTGTCATATGGCAGTAGCTATAGCTCCATTATTGATGGTGGTCACGAAAATTCACCGGGTAAACTACCACCGCATTTGGAAAGTGCCGTTTGTTTTGTTGATTGTTTTATGTATCATAATTCTTAATGAAGTCATGATGATGGAACTGGGATTTGTCAGTTTACGGAATGGTGATTTACTCCATCCCAATTATCGCAATCCTTCCCTTGTTTTTGGTCCGCCTAAGGAAATAGAAGGCACAGCCTTGTTGAAATTTATTCTTATGTGGACCCCGAAAGTGTTTATGGCAATTCCGGTCGGCGAAATGGCGGGACAAACCAAGTATTGGCCAATTCTCTGGGTAGCATTCCCTCTATATGTATTTTTTTGCTTATTATCCTTCTTCATTAGTCTTTGGCTTGACCCGATGCATTTTGTCCATGATATGCAAACTGCATTTAATAAGTTGAAGGTTAAATGGCATAAAATGCTTAAAATTGTGGAACAAGAAGAGTAATTGTTGAACGCTTAAATTGGAAAATCAATTGAAGCGTTCTTTTTGTTAGGTTAATTTATAAACAAAAAAGAAAAAATATGCTATAATAAGTTAATCTAAAGAATATTAAAACATTAAGTGGAGGAATATAATGAAAGGATATAATCAGGTAAAAGCATATGTTGAAGGAAAAGGAATTGTAAAAACTTCGATAAAAATTGATAAAGGACTGATTTCGGATATTACCGATTCAGATGTATCGGACGGTTTAACACTACCTGAAAATTGGTTGGTTTTGCCGGGTTATATTGATCAACACGTTCACGGAGCAGCAGGTTTTGACGCCATGGATGCCAATATTGAAGCCATTTCCATCATGGCCGAAACGCTTGCCCAGGAAGGCGTGACTACTTTTTGCCCAACCACAATGACCCAAAGCGTAAATAATATTAATAAAGCCCTCGCCAATGTCAAACAATATATCGAGGAGAACCATCCGGAAGGCGCAAGAGTACTAGGCGTCCATTTGGAAGGACCGTATATTTCTAAAGATTACATTGGGGCACAACCATTAAGTTATGTTCAAGCACCGGAAGTGGAATCATTTAAAAAGTACCAAAAAACTTCGGGCAACCACATTCGAATTGTAACTTTGGCCCCGGAAGTTAAAGGAAGCGAAGAATTAATCCCTTACTTGGTTTCAGAAGGAATAGTTGCTTCCATCGGACACACCGCTTCAAAATTCCAAGATGTTAAAAAAGCGGTGGAACTGGGAGCTCGCAATCTTACCCATACTTATAATGCTATGCGGCCGCTTCACCACCGTGAAGTGGGAACCGTCGGTGCAGCCTTTATGCTGGACGATTTGGCTTGCGAAGTAATTTGCGACGGCATTCATGTTTCTGTACCTGCCATTCAACTGCTATTAAAAAATAAACCAAAGGATAAAGTTATCTTGGTCAGCGATGCGATGAGGGCGAAAGCCATCGGCGAAGGCGAATCCGAACTTGGCGGACAAAAAGTCTTTGTCAAAAACGGCGAAGCAAGACTTGCGGACGGAACTTTGGCGGGAAGTGTGTTGACGATGGACCGCGCCGTACGCAATATGATTATGCTGGTTGGCTTGCCGATTGAACAAGCAGTGGATATGGCCACCATCAATCCCGCCAAAAACTTGGGAATTAACAATCAAGAAGGAAGCATTGCCAAAGGCAAGAAAGCCAACTTCGTGGTTGTCGACGAAAACTTTAGTGTAAAAATGACTATTCGAGAAGGAAGGGTAATTTACCAAGCATAAAACCATGGAGAATAAGATTAAGGAAATTGTTAATCAAAATTTTGAGGAGTTAGTAGCGCTTCGCGAACATTTGCATAGGAATCCTGAGTTAAGCAATCAGGAGTATAAAACTCAACAATTGATTATTGATTTTTTAAGCAAATTAACCGGTGTTGAAGTTCATAAAACAGCAGAAACCGGTGTTGTTGCGATTATTAAGGGTAAAAAGGAATTTTACCCCAACCCTGTGATAGCTTTACGCGCCGATATTGACGCATTAGCCATCCAAGACGAAAAAACCTGCGGGTATCAATCCCTGGTGAAAGGCGTCATGCATGCCTGCGGCCATGATGTTCATACGGTAATTTTACTTGGAGTTGCCAAAGTATTAAATACCATCCAAAATGATTTCTCCGGTACAGTGAAACTGTTCTTTCAGCCTGCCGAGGAAACAACCGGAGGAGCGTTACGCATGATTCAAGCCGGTTGGCTTGATAACCCCAAAGTGGAAGCGGTTTTCGGTTTGCATGTTGACCCATCCATACCTGTGGGCTCGATAAACTATCGCCAAGGTCCCCTTTTTGCCTCCAGCGACCTATTGAAAATATTCGTAAAAGGCAAAGCTTCACACGCCGGTTATCCGGAAGAGGGTGTTGATGCGATTGTTGTGGCTAGCGAAATTGTCTTAGGATTGCAAACCATTGTTTCCCGTAAGGTTAGCTTTTCGGATGAAGTAGTGTTATCATTCGGGAAAATTACCGGTGGCGAAGTGATCAATGCTTTAGCAAAGGAAGTCATTATCGAAGGAACGCTTAGGACTTTTGATTCATCGATTCGAGAAAAAGTCCTTTCGGAAATCAACCATATCGCTTCGCATATTGCTTCAGCTCACCATGCAGAGGCGAAAGTGGAAGTTACCCAAGGCTATCCGGTTTTAAGCAATGACAAAGCCATGGTAGACCATTTAATAAAGGTTGGTAACCGGGTTTTGGGAGACGAAAAGGTCTTGGAAAGAAAAAAACCGTCTGCCGGATCGGACGACTTTGCTTATTTCAGTCAAATGGTTTCCAGTTGTTATTACTTATTGGGGGTTGCCAATATAGAAAAAGGCATCAATTATCCCCTTCATACACCGTTCTTTGATGTCGACCCCCAAGCCATTTATCTGGGTTGTATAATGCAAACGATGATTTCATTATCCTATTTAATGAAAGTATAAAAATGGAGGGTTCAATGAAAAAATTAGGTTTTAAAAAGTTTTTTATTCCGGCAATCATCCTTGTAGCGATTGTCTTCAACGTTGTGGTCTTTTTGGCCACCCAAAAGCATTCTCCATCCTTCTGGCTGCTTTACGGTTTTTTCATGCTTGGGTTTGTTTGGTTTTTGCTTTCCAGCTTAATTGCCAAAGAAGGAAAAACTGGCATTGCCTTCATTCATCCGACGGTTACGATTTCCGGACTGTTTTGGATGCTTGCTTTTCTATTTGCGCTTGTTTTTATGTGGTTTCCCAATATTCCTTACAGAGCGATTTTGATTCCGATGGTAATCATTACCGGGATTTTTGCCATCGTTTATGTCTTTGCTTTGATGAATAAGGCACTTGTGGCCAGAGAAGAAGCAAAAAAACCATATATGCAAAATATTAAAGACGTCCATCAAGTATTGGAATCCTTAAGTACCAAAGCAACCGATGCAGCTGTCAAAAGAGCCTTGGATGAATTGGTTATCTTAGCAGAGGGAATGGATATTTCCGTAAACCCCGATGTCGTAAAATTGGATGAAAGGATTGCAGAATACGTGCAGTTTGTCCATAAAAACTTGGAACGCAACGAAATGAAAAATCTTTTCTATAACATCGATCGCGTAAAAAATCTTTTAACGGAACGTGAAAAAAAAGTTTAAGCAACAAAGGAGAAGTTATGTTAGAAATTAAACAATTTTCCAAAGTTTATCGCAACGGCAAACGGGCGGTAAATGATTTAAATTTAACTATCGAAGAAGGCGATTTATTTGCTTTTATCGGCCATAACGGGGCCGGAAAAACTACTACCATCAAAGCAATCGTCGGTATATTGGATTTTGAAGAAGGGGATATCATAATCCAAGGAACTTCGGTCAAAAAAGATCCGATTTTTTGTAAGAAACAATTAGCTTATATTCCCGACAATCCCGATCTTTATGATAACTTAACGGGAATTCAATATTTGAATTTAATCGCCGATATCTATGAAGTTCCAAAAGCCCAAAGAGCGGAGATTATAACCAAGTATGCCAATTTGTTCGAATTAACTTTGGAACTCAATAACTTTATATCTTCCTATTCTCATGGGATGAAACAAAAGTTGGTTATCATCAGCGCGATGGTTCACAGTCCGAAAATCTTGGTTTTGGATGAACCGTTTGTCGGGTTAGATCCGAGAGCGGCGTTTTCCGTCAAACAAATGATGAAAGAGTTTTGTGCCAGCGGCGGCGCCATCTTTTTCTCTACGCACATCTTGGAAGTGGCCGAAAAACTATGCAATAAGATTGCCATCATCAAAAACGGCGAATTGATTGCGATGGGCAACATGGACGATATGACCAAAGATGCTTCGTTGGAAGATGTATTCTTGGAGTTGACGGAGCATGCGTAATACTTGGCGGTTAGTTTACAATTATTTTCTAACCTTTATCGGAGGTTTCATCAGCAAAAAAAGAAATGCTAGATTTGCGATGGGCGTTTTGTTTGTGTTGGGTATTGCGACGCTGATGATCGTTTTATTCACCAATACCGCTATTGCCACTACCGTGCAATTTACGCAACTCGGTGTTCCGGAACTAGCCATGTACTCTAACAGTTTCATGGCTATTCTAATCATGTTGTTTTTAACGGTCATGCGTAGCGCATTACCGGCCAAAACAACCGATGAACAGTTGCTTCTCTCGCTTCCGATTAAAAAAACCCAAATCATTTTAGCAAAATCGCTTTTCAATTATCTTTTTGATTTTTTGAGTCTTTTGGGAATTTTGTTTCCTTCGTATATTGTTTATGCGGTAATCAATCAAACCGGAATCAGTTTGGTATTTCGGGGGCTGTTGATTACATTGTTGTTGCCGTTATTTTCGAATGCGATAGCGACTTTAATCGCTTTATTGTTCCAAAAAATTGCAACCTTTTTTCGAAACTATTCCATCGTTCAAACAATCTTGATTTTGCTTTTGATTGGCGGCTATGTTTTGATAAGTTATGTCCTTAACGATTATTTGTTAAAGAACAACAATGTGGATATGGTATTGAACCAATTCAAACCGATGAAGTGGATTCTGACCTTCGTTTTGAACGGCACGTTATTATCGTTGCTTTGGATTGCTTTGATTGCGTTCGGAACCTATTCGATAAGTATTCTTTTAAGAGTAGCTGTTTTTGGAAAAGAAGTAAAATCTTACCGTTCCAAAAAAATCGAGCTGGATTTTACCGAAAGAAAACCGATGTGGAGTTTATACCGAAAAGAAATCAAATATTATTTTTCGGTCCCAATCTATGTGATTAATACCATTTTCGGTGCCATCATGTATGTGGGTTTGTCCATTTTATTATTGATGATCAAACAAGAAACCCTTACTCAAATTCTGGCGAGCATTAGGATTGATGCCAGCGGTGCGGAAATCGCTTTTATATTGGCGGCGGGTTGTCTGATTATTACCACCGTGTGCACTACCTCAAGCTCCATTTCGTTGGAAGGGAAACATCTGTGGGTGTTAAAAGCCCACCCGATTAAGGTAAGAGATATTTTTCTTGCAAAAATCTTGGTTAATATGACCTTAACCACCATTCCGATTGTGTTAATGGCACCGGTTGTAAGCATTAAGTTTGGGTTTGCCAATCTTTGGATGTTCATGCTTATTCCGTTTTTGGCTTCATTGGTAATGGCGATTTTGGGCTTATACTTTAATTTGCTTTTCCCAAAATTAGAGTGGGAAAGCGAAGTGCAACCGGTTAAACAAGGTTTAAGCACCATGGTCACCCTTTTCTTCGGTTTTGCCTTTGTAATCTTGCCTTTCGTGTTTTATTTTGCCTTTTTCGTCACCCTAGTTAATTACGTGTTGTTTGGTTTGTTGTTGGTGGCTTATTTCGTTCTTTGGATTGTATTCAGTTATACTCTCTTGCATAAAAGCGGTAAAACCCACTTCGAGCGTTTATAGGGGTTTAACATATGAAATTTTGTTATTTTGAACATAATGCTCAAATATTTCTTGGGGTAAAAACAGAAAAAGGGTTGGTTAAACATGCCTTAGTCTCCTTGGAAAACCTTTGGCAAGGTGAAGTTAACCTTACCACCCTCGTCAACGAAAACACCGAAATAATTGATGAAAATGATGTAAAATTTTTGCCGCCGGTGTTACATCCCCCTAAAATCCTCTGCGTCGGGCTAAATTATGCCAGGCATATTGAGGAAACAAAATTGACAAAACCTTTGGAACCGTTATTTTTTGCCAAATTGCCCAATGCTTTGGCAGGTCATAAGGGAAAATTCACTATCACCGATATTACTCCTCAAGTCGACTACGAAGGCGAACTTGTGGTGGTAATCGGTCAGAAAGGCAAAAACATTCCCAAAGAAAAAGCCCTCGACTATGTATTGGGCTATACAATCGGAAACGATATCACGGATCGCATTTTGCAATTTTCTTCCAGCCAATGGTTGAGAGGCAAATCACTTGATGCTTCTGCTCCGGTTGGTCCGTATTTGGTAACCAAGGATGAAGTGGATTTAACCAAAGTAGAAATCATTACCCAAAGAAACGGAAATATAGTTCAAAAAGCCAAATTAACGGAAATGCTTTTTGACATTTCGGAAATCATCAGCCATATTTCGCAAACTATGACTTTGGAAATAGGCGACTTGATTTTTACGGGTTCCCCAAGCGGGACAATCATTGGAACGGCTGAACAAAAGCGCAAGTGGTTAACTGCCGGCGATATCGTCAGCGTAACGATTGAACTAATCGGCACCTTGACAACTTATTTTGAAAAAGCGAAATAAAAGGGTACCTGCTACCCAAGCAGTACTACCCTTTTTTCATATATCCTATAATTAGCAAAGGACTGATAAAAATGAAACTGGTAATAGCGGAAAAGCCATCCGTCGGAAAAGAACTGGCCAGGATTTTAAATGCCAAAACCAAAGTCCAAGGGGCACTTATGGGAAGCGGTTATGTCGTAACCTGGGCCCTGGGACATTTGGTGACTTTGGCGTCACCTGAACAATACAATAAAGCCTGGGAAAATTGGACGCTTGAAGCGCTTCCCATGCTTCCCAATCCCTTTAAAACCACGGTAATTAAAGAAACCTACAGACAATTCAATGTGGTAAAAACTTGGCTAAGGAATAAAGACCTAAAAGAAATTATTATTGCGACGGATGCCGGAAGAGAAGGAGAACTGGTTGCGCGTTGGATTATCAAAGAAGCAAATGTTCAAAAACCGATGTACCGGTTATGGATTTCTTCGATGACTGATTCTGCCATCAGAAGCGGTTTTCAAAATCTCAAGAAAGCTTCCCTTTACGATAACTTATACTATAGCGCGGAAGCTAGGGCGATTGCAGATTGGTTGATTGGCATCAATGTGACAAGAGCTTTAACGTGCAAATACAATGCGCAGCTTTCGGCAGGACGCGTCCAAACGCCTACCTTGGCGATGATTGTGGATAGAGAAAAAGAAATCCGTGCTTTTATTCCCAAGACTTTTTATCAAATCGTTTTGCTTGCCAAAGGTGTGCGTTTTCAATGGGAAGAAAAGGGCCAAACCAAGCGCTTTTTTGCTGAAACTGCAGCCAAAGATTTATTGCAACAACTTACCCCTCTCCAAGCAAAAGTTGCCAATGTGGAAAGCATACGAAAAAAAGAAATTCCCCCTTTACTGTATGATTTAACGGAACTTCAACGCGATGCCAATCGGTTTTATGGCATGAGTCCCAAAGAAACGCTTGACGTGATGCAAAGACTATATGAATACCATAAAGTATTGACTTATCCAAGAACCGATTCCCGGTATTTGACTACCGATATATACGATAGTTTGAAATCCCGTTTTTTGCCTATGCAAAATGGTCCCTACGGAAAAAACGTTAAAGAATTGTTGGCAAAACCTTTCCGACAATCCAAACGCATCTTTAATAATCAGGAAGTTAGCGACCATCATGCGATAATCCCGACGGAAATGGTCCCTAGATATCATGATTTTTCTTCAAAGGAAGAAAAAATCTATGCATTGGTCTGCAAAAGGTTTATTTCGGCCTTTTTGGATGATGTTGAATATATGCAAACCACGGTTACGATTTCCGCGGGAAAATATTCGTTTGTTGCCAGAGGGAAAAGCATCATTCATTGGGGATGGAAAGCCATCAATCAAACGGAAGATGCGCCGGAACCTAGTTTACCGGACTTTAAAATTGGCGAAATACTAAATAACCCAAAATTCGAAATGATTACCGGAAAAACCGAATCACCCGCCAGGTACACCGAGGCTACTCTATTGAGTGCGATGGAGGATGCTGGGAAGTTTGTTGACAATAAAGCCTTGAAAGAAGCTCTAACCAAGGTTAGCGGTATCGGCACTCCGGCAACCCGGGCGGAAATCATCGAACGGCTCTATGAAGTCGGCTACATGGAATTAAAAGGAAAAAGCATTTATCCGACTTCCAAAGGGGAACAATTGATTTCTCTTGTTCCGAATCTTTTGACTTCACCGGCCTTAACGGCTGCCTGGGAGTTAAGACTAGAAAAAATTGCTTCCGGTAAGGAAAAGAAAGATGACTTTGTTAAAAGCATGGTCCAAAATGCGAAGGAGCTGGTCTCCCAAGTTATTTCTCAAGATAAAACCTATCGCCACGACAATATGACCAAAGCCAAGTGCCCGGATTGTGGTAAACCCCTATTGGAAATCAATAAACCAAAGGTGCAATTATTGGTATGTAGCGATAGATCATGCAAATACCGAAAGACCCTTTCCGTGGTTACCGAGATCAGATGCCCCAATTGTAAGAAGAAACTGAAAATGGTGGGCAGTTCGGATAAGAAGTTTTACGTCTGCGTTTGTGGTTATAAAGTAAATACCGATACCTTCCACGAAAAACAAAAAGAAAACAAGGATAACATGAATAAACGGGAAGTGGAAAAATATATCCGCAGCCAAAAAGCGCCAACCAACCAACCTTTTTCGGATATTTGGGATAAATATAAAAATTCATAAAAAAAGGAAAAAAATATTGTTGTTTTTTCTTGCATTTTTTCAGGAAAAATGGTATACTATTAGCGTAGTCATTTTCATTCAACTTTTTTCCACCTGAAAATTACTTGTGATGGAAAAAATGAAATCGAAAATCGCAAATAAATTTTAGGGAGGAAAAAATGGATAAAAAAATCGTTTGCAAAGATTGCGGACAAGAATTTGTTTTTACTAAAGGTGAACAAGAGTTCTACTTAAGCAGACAATTCAGCGAACCAGTTCGTTGCAAAGCTTGCCGCGATGCGCGCAAGAATCAAAAAAACAAAGAAAAAACTTACTAATCATATGTTTTTATCACTTAGGAATCTAAGTGATTTTTTTTTATAGTTTTGGTTTATTTTTATTGGCAATAATAAAAGCGAGGGATTGTGATGATTCAAAAAATAAAAACTTTTTTAAAAACCTATCATTCTTTGACAAAAACCTATCATCCCGCATTGCTTGCGAGCGCGATTGTGTTTTACATTTTAATGGTTATTTTGCCATTGGGAGGACTGGTTTTATACATTTTGGGTTCGCTTTCGATTGAAGTCGACGGTTACCCTGACTTATTCGGCGCCATCGGAAATCCAAGGGTCAGTATCGTCTCCAGCATCATTTTGTTTTTTAACTTGTTGTGGGTTTCTTCGCAACTGACCGATACCTTAAATATTGTTTCCGATGTGGTGTACACCGATGTCAAAAAACGTATCTTTTGGAAGCGGCGAATCTATTCGTTTTTGATTACTTTGCTTTTGGTCTTCATTATTGTTGTGGAAATTATTGCCTTTTTAGTAGTTTCTTTTTTAATAAAACGTCTTGCCAACAACCAAATTTTTTACCAATATCCGCTTTTGCTTTCCGCTATCCATATCCTGCAAATTCTCATTCAATTTGTGGGGATTTGGATTCTTACCAGTTTTGTTTATAAGTATGTGATTCCCGTAAAAGTGAAATTAAGCGCGGTATTGAAATCCTGTTTGGGTGTGACAATCGTTTGGTTTACCATGACATTTTTATACCAAAGTTTTTTTGTCAGTTTCCAACAGGAAGCATATACGGTTTTGTACGGAGCACTTGCCAATATTTTTTTGTTTTTGCTTTGGTTGTATGCGATAAGCTATGTGTTTATTGCTGGATTAATTTTCAATTATTATCTTTATCGAAAACAGTAAATAATATATTCGGACACAAGAAAGCGCGAGGTGATAAGTCATGCGTTTTGTTACAAAAGCACTTTTCATTGTGTTCATAGCCTTCTTTTCCTTTTGCTTGATTAGTTTAGGAAAAACGGAGTCCTTTGCTTATGGTTGGGGTTTTAAAAGAAATAACCAACACCAAGTGCCTGATATCGGCAAATACGCTACAGTAATAGAAGGAACCAATTCCTATTATGTCGGCGACACTTCCCAAAAGGAAGTTTATTTGACTTTTGATGCGGGGTATGACAACGGTGAATTGGATAACATTTTAACCATCCTACGCGAAAAGAAAGTGAAGGCGACCTTTTTCATAACGGGCGACTTCGTAAACCGTTTTCCTGATCTTTGTAAAAGAATTGTGCATGACGGCCATTTGGTCGGCAATCACACGAATTCCCACAAACCGATTACCAGCCTAACCGAAACTGAACTTGCTTCCGATTTAGCAAGCCTTGAGGAAAAATTTCTCGCTGTCACTGGGACGGTTATGTCAAATTGTTTCCGGCCCCCAAGCGGCGTCTTTGACCGAGAAAGTTTGTTGCGTTTGCAAAAACTGGGTTATAAGACTTGCTTTTGGTCGATAGCTTTTAAAGACTGGGTAACCGATAGCCAAAGGGGGGCGGATTATAGCTACGAAAGTGTCATCAATAATCTCCATAATGGAGCGATTATTTTGATACATTCCGTATCCAAGTCCAACCGGGAAGCTTTGGGAAAAATTATTGACGAGATTAGGAATCAAGGGTTTATTTTCCGGACCGTTGATGAACTGTAGGAATGAAAAGGGCCAATAAATTGCAGGGCAATTTAAGCCCTTTTCTTCCTTCAATGTAATTTTTAAGTCGAAAATCCTTAAATGTGTTATACTAGTAGATGTGAGGAAAAATTATGAATATCTTAAATAAAAATCAAGAAATCTTATTATCAATTAAACGCATCGGTATCAATGGCGAAGGAATTGGTTATTATAAACGTTTAGCTGTTTTTGTTCCAGGAGCAATTCCGGGCGAAGAAGTAGTGGTTCGCATCACCGAAGTTTTTGAAAAATATGCAAACGCTCAGATGCTTCGTTTCAAAAAGGAACCGTCTCCTCAGCGTATTACCCCTCCTTGCCCTTATTATGATAAGTGCGGGGGCTGCCAGATGCAACATATCAGTTATGACGAACAACTCCGAATCAAAAAAGATTTGGTGATGGCTGCATTCGAACGTTATTATAACAAAGAATTAAATCCGAAAATCTTTAAAGACACCATAGGTATGGCTAACCCTTGGCGTTATCGCAACAAAGCCAAGCTGCCGGTTCGTTATGACGGTAAAAAACTAGTGACGGGTTTATATGCTTTTGATTCCAATAGGTTAGTTTTTATCGATGATTGTATCGTGGAAAAAGAATTGGTCAGAGAAACAGTATCAAAAATCTGCGATTATTTAACCAAATCCGAAATCATCGCCTACGAACCACGCGCTAAAGATGGGGTTTTGCGACACCTTGTGGTAAGGGAATCCCAAGATTCCGGCGAAGTACAAGTTACTTTGATTCTTTTCAAAGAGGATGCAAGAACCATTAAGATTGCCAAAGAGTTAATCAATTTGCCTAATGTCGCTTCGGTTTATATCAGTATCAATGATGACCCCGATGCTTTAGAAAACTTTGGTGAAAAAACCACCCTATTGGCGGGAAAACCGGAAATTACCGAAAAATTGGGCGAATATTATTTCGACCTTTTACCTACCGCTTTCTTCCAATTGAATGTTGAACAAACGCAAAAACTATATGAACAAGTGGCCAAAGTCGCTAAACTTACCGGCAACGAAATGGTAGTTGACGGCTATTGTGGAGTGGGCACGATTGCCTTATGGCTTTCGGGCCAAGCCAAAGAAGTCCGGGGAATTGATTTGAATCCGGAAGCGATAAAAAATGCCAAAGAAAACGCTATAAAAAATAAGGTAACCAACGCCTCGTTTTATGTGGGAAATGTTTCGGGAAATTTGCAACAATTTGAAAGAGAGGGTTTTGTTCCTGATTTATTGGTAGTTGATCCTCCGCGAACAGGAATGGATGCCAAACTCCTAAACTACTTGCAAAACAATCCGGTTCCGCGCATTATTTATGTTTCGTGCAATCCTTCCACCTTGGCGAAAAACTGCAGCCACCTGCAAAGCAAATATCAGATTTTATCCGTCCAGCCTTTGGACATGTTCCCGCAAACCGCCGCGGTGGAATCAGTTGTATTATTGCAAAGAAGATAAACAAAAAAAAGAAAAATGCTATTGGAGGACCAATAGCGTTTTTTATTGGGTGATGGTGATTTTCTTAAGAATTTCCTTGGCGATAAACTTATGTCCTTCCGTTGTGGGATGAATACCGTCTTCCGACCAGTAAACCGGTGGTTTTGTTACGCTTGCTTCTCTGAAGCGGCCGTCCAAAGTAAGATACTCATGGTTGAATTTGTAGGCGAGACGTCTTAAAATGATAAATTTGGAATATAAGTCTTGGTAAAAAAGATTCTTTTGGGGATCAGTATCGATAATAAACGGTTCGATTAATAAGACCGGAATATTTAAGTCCTGCTTAATTTGATTCAACAAGGTTTCCAAATTATTTTGAAAATCTTCATCGGTAACATTTTTTCCTAACGAATACTTATGCCATACATCATTGATGCCGATTAGGATGATAATATAATCGGGATTCTCGGACAATACATCCTTTTCGAAGCGGTTTAGCAAGTCGATGGTGCGGTCACCGCTGATTCCCCGATTGATAATCGTGGCTTTTCCTGCTAAGGCTTCTTGTAAGTATAGACAATATCCATTTCCCAAATCGTTTTTGTCTTGATAGGATCGTCCTGCGGAAGTGATACTGTCCCCGTAGATTAAAATCTTGTTTCCTTTTTTAATGTTCATGGTAACAACTCCTTTACTTGTAAATAATTATACTTTATTTATCCAAATTTGTCTTGTGGATTAAGCTTTTTTAATGCATCTTTTTTGACTATTGGGTTAAAAAAGGTTATAATTAATCATACCCTCCCCATGGGGGGTGAGGTGAAATATGAATGAACAAAGAAAAAAAGCCAAACTTTTAATCCAAACCGCAAAAGGCCAAACCGAAGCGATTATCAACATGATTGACGACAATCGCTATTGCATCGATATTTCCAATCAGATACTTGCGGTAGCAGCCTTATTGAAAAAAGCCAATATGTTGATTTTGGAACAACATATCCAACATTGCGTCAAAGAAGCGATGCAAGAAAATAAGGAAAAAGAAAAGTTGGAAGAAATAATGAATATTTTAAATCGTTTAATGTAGAAAGGATTATCCATGAAAAAAGAAACAGTTAAAATTGAAGGCATGCATTGCGCATCCTGTGCCAGATATGTTGAGAACGCAAGTTCCGTGGTAGAAGGAGTCAAAAGCTCCAATGTCAATTTGGCAACCGAAAAAATGACCGTTGTATATGACGAGAAGGTTGTTTCGATGGCTGATATTGCCTTAGCGGTAAAAAAAGCGGGATATGAGGTTGTGCAAGATTTAGAAGTTGAAAAGAAATTGTTGCAAATTGAGGGAATGACTTGCGCGTCTTGTGCCAAAGCCGTGGAAAAAGTTACAACTCGGCTTAATGGCGTCAAAGAAGCAACTGTCAATCTGGCCCAAGAAACGTTAAATGTCAGTTACGATTCAAGCAAGATAGCGTTAAACGATATCATCAATGCGATTCAAAAAGCCGGTTATGGTGCCCAACAAAAAACACTGGACGAACAAGCGCAAAAACAAAACTTAGCTACTTTAAAACTTAGAAAGCGGTTTTTGTTTTCGTTAATTTTTACCGTTCCCCTATTATACATTTCCATGGGCAGCATGATTGGATTACCGCTACCCAAATTTTTGTCATTAGAACAAAATCCTTTAAATTTTGCTTTAATTCAACTATTGTTAACCTTACCGGTTGTCGGGGTAGGTTATCGGTTTTATTCGGTGGGATTTAAAGCCTTGTTCAGAAGGCAACCTAATATGGATTCTTTGATTGCGATTGGAACAAGTTCGGCTTTTTTGTACGGGGTTTTCTCGGTAATCATGATTATTCTCGGAAAACACGAAAATGCCCATAACCTGTACTTCGAATCGGCAGCGGTGATTTTAACCTTGATTACTTTAGGAAAGTATTTAGAAACTGTTTCCAAAGGTAAAACTTCCGAAGCGATTAAGAAGTTGATGGGACTTTCCCCCAAACAAGCAACGATTATGGTGGATGAGAAAGAAGTAGTAGTCGATATCGACCAAGTGAAAGTCGGACAAACGATTGTGGTAAAACCCGGCGAACGCTTGCCGGTGGATGGAATCGTCACCAAAGGCCATACCGCAATCGATGAATCGATGTTGACCGGAGAAAGTATTCCGGTGGAAAAAAGCAAGGGCGATACCGTTATCGGCGCCAGCATCAACACGAGCGGACGAATCGAATATCAAGCCACCAAAGTAGGAAAAGATACGGTTTTAGCTCAAATTATTCGGTTGGTGGAAGAAGCTCAGGGTTCAAAAGCGCCGATTGCCAAACTGGCGGATAAAATTTCGGGAATCTTTGTTCCGGTAGTCATGGCTTTAGCCATAATATCCGGCCTTGCTTGGGGAATTTATGAAAAAGATTTTGTTTTTGCCTTAACCATTTTTATTTCGGTTTTGGTCATTGCTTGTCCTTGCGCCTTAGGGCTTGCAACCCCTACCGCCATCATGGTCGGAACCGGGAAAGGTGCGGAACTAGGGATTTTAATTAAGAGCGCGGAAAGTTTGGAAATCGCCCATCATATCGATACAATCGTTTTTGATAAAACGGGTACTTTAACCGAAGGTAAACCTGTGGTTACGAATGTGATAAAAAGCGAAAGAACCCAGATAAATGATTTGTTGAGACTGGCAGGGTCGATTGAACAAGGTTCCGAACATCCATTGGGTAAAGCGATTGTAAATTATGTTGTTAGCCAAAACATCCCTCTGGCCAAAATCGATGAATTTCAAGCCATCCCCGGCCAAGGAGTAAAAGGCGTGGTGGAAAGAACCAAAGTAATCCTCGGAAACCAAAAACTGATGGAACAGTTTTCGATTGACACTAAGGATTTTGACGAAGTTGTAAGCGAGATGCAAGCAAAGGGCCAAACCCCGATGTTTGTGGCAATTGATGGACATTTGGAAGGCGTAATTAGTGTCAGCGATCCTTTAAAGCAAACGACTAAAGAAGCGATTAATAAACTAAAAGCCTTAGGCTTGGAAGTCATCATGATTACCGGTGATAACAAAAAAACCGCCCTTGCAATTGCCTCGGAAGCGGGAATCGCAAAGATAAAAGCCGAAGTATTGCCGGACCAAAAAAGAAAAATTGTTAAGAGTTTGCAAGCAGAAGGAAGAAGGATTGCCATGGTTGGCGATGGAATTAATGATGCGCCTTCGCTTGCGCAAGCGGATGTCGGAATTGCTATTGGCAGCGGTACGGATGTGGCGATGGAATCGGCGGATATCGTGCTGATGAAAAACGATTTATTGGATGTGGTTGCAGCACTTGAATTAAGCCATCGAACAATCAAAAACATCAAGCAGAACCTCTTTTGGGCTTTCGGTTACAATGTGCTGGGAATACCGATTGCGATGGGAGTATTGCATCTGTTTGGCGGGCCGCTCCTTAGCCCGATGATTGCGGCGGGAGCTATGTCGTTTAGTTCCGTATCGGTTGTTTTAAACGCCTTAAGGTTGAAACGCTTTAAGCCGAGCACCAAATAAGTTTTCTCAATTTAACCACTTGCTTTTTCGTCAAATAAACCAAATATTTGAAAACTCACTGCTTTACAAAGTACTGCTTTATAAAGTAGTTTTTTCTTTGGAAAATTCCTTATAATAATTCCTTTAAAAACGAAGGAGTTATAGTATAATGTTAATGCAAACGTTTTCTAAATTTAGAAAAATGGAGGTTAATATGAAGTCGCTAAAAGAACTTCTAAATTTTAAGACGAATAAAAAGGTTAGGATTGCGGTGGCGTGTCCGGAAGACTATGAGGTGTTAAGCGCCATTTTTGAAGCTTATGAACTAGACATGGGTTTATTTTCGCTTTTCGGCAATGTCAGTAAAATCAAAAGTATCGCCCAAGAAATAGGAAAAGATATTCCGAGTGATTTTTTATTGGTTGATGCAACGGATGGTCAACTTGCTTGCCAATTGGCGGTAAAAGCCGTGTCCCAAGGGGAAGCGCAAATTCTCATGAAAGGTTTAATTGACACAAGCGTGATTTTGAAAGAAGCCCTGAACAAAGAGTATGGGATTCGCACCGATAAAATCCTGAGCCATGTCATGGTTTGCGAACTGCCTTTCTTAAACCGCTTGGTTTTATTGAGCGATGGGGCCATGATTATCGATCCAAGTGTTCCTCAACTGAAAGAAATAACGATGAATGCGGTGGAACTGGCGAAAGCATTGGGATTTGCCCGTCCCAAGGTCGCAGTTTTAAGTGCCGTGGAAAAAATCAATCCGAAAATGCCTTCAACCTTAAAAGCCCAAGAATTAAGGGAACTATGGGAAAAAGGCGAAATCCCTGATTGTGAATTATACGGACCGCTTGCGGTGGACGGGGCCTTGAGTTTGGAAGCTGCACGCATCAAAAAAATTGAAAGTCCCGTAGCGGGCAGAGCAGATATTTTAATTGTGCCGTTCATTGAAGTGGGCAATGCCTTATATAAGGGCTGGATGTTTGGCTGTTCGGGACCAAAAAGCGCGGGAATCATCATGGGTGCCAAAGCTCCGATTGTTTTAACATCCCGTGCCGATTCGCATGAAGCCAAATTGTATTCGATTGCCTTAGCAATAAAATGTTTATAATACCAAAAAAAAAGGA
>Ga0265294_10001210_pt1 | contig 35138 bp, 22 predicted proteins | sample MunlanPumphouse3_FD_192504 | JGI IMG/M metagenome (GOLD analysis project Ga0265294, IMG submission 192504) | Groundwater microbial communities from a municipal landfill in Southern Ontario, Canada - Pumphouse #3 | ecosystem: Environmental > Aquatic > Deep subsurface > Groundwater | place...
AAGATTGAAAGATAAACTTTCAATCCCGAAGTTTGTTTCTTTCGCGTCAGGCAGAATGACGCGAATCGCGAAGGACGCGACCGAAACAAACTTCAAACTCAGCTGCAAAAGGAATGGTCATAAAAATGAAAAATCAAAAGGTTTTCACATCGGTGACTCAGCTAATAGGCGGCACTCCGCTGCTGGAACTTAAAAACACCGCTTCGCTCCATGGCTTGGGGTCAAGAATTTTCGCGAAGCTTGAATTTTTTAACCCCACGGGGTCGGTCAAGGACAGAATCGCGCTGTCAATGATAGTTCAGGGCGAAAAAGACGGGCTGATAAACAAGGACACGGTTATTATCGAGCCTTCTTCCGGCAACACGGGGATCGGCCTTGCCGCCGTCGCCGCCTCCCGCGGGTATAAGGCGGTAATCGTCATGCCCGACACCATGACAAAAGAGCGCCGCGCCATTTTAAAGGCGTACGGGGCGGTTCTTGTTCTTACCGAGGGCAAAAAGGGAATGAAAGGCGCGATTGAAAAAGCGGGGGAAATCGCCGCCGCCACCCCCGGTTCGTTTATTCCCGGCCAGTTTGTAAACCCCGCAAACCCAAAAGCCCATTTTGAAACCACGGGGCCGGAAATTTTTGAGTGCCTCGGAGGGGATATTGATTATTTTATTTCCGGGGTCGGCACCGGCGGCACGCTCACCGGCGCGGGCGGGTTTTTAAAGTCAAAGATAAAAGATCTTAAGGTGTTTGCCGTCGAACCCGATGAATCCCCGGTTCTCTCGGGGGGAGCCCCCGGCCCGCACGCCATACAGGGGCTGGGCGCGGGATTTGTGCCGGACACCCTTGACACTAAAATGGTTGACAGAATTATTCGGGTAAAGGGGTCGGACGCCAAGGAAGCGGCAAGGGAGCTTGGAAAAACGGAGGGAATCCTCGCGGGAATATCCTCGGGCGCGGCGTATTTCGCGGCGATTTCGCTGGCTAAGGAAATCGGCGGGGGAAAATCAATAGTGACCGTGTTCCCGGACACCGGCGACAGATATCTTTCCACCGATGCCTTCGCGCCGGGCGCGGACTAAAGCCGCCGCTTCAAAGACGAAAGGAGAAATTTCTTAAATGGATAAAAGCCCGCACGACATAAACCGCGAGGTCTCGGCCGCGGCAAAAAAGCTAATAAATCGGGTCAGCGAGCCGTTTGTTCCTATGAGCCGCCCCAAGCTGAAAGCGCAGGTTGAAGTCCTTCTGCAAAAGCTGAGGGGGGCGATGTGCCCTAAAATATTCGGCGAATCCACGGGCGGGGGCGACCTTTGGCGGGAAGAAGTTGAAATTTCTCTCCGCAAAGCGGCCGTTTTGCTGTACGATGTTTTAAAAGACCTCCTCCCAAAACAGGGCAGGGATAAAAAAGAGGCAACAAGCCTTGTCTGCGAATTTTTGGCAAAGCTCGACAGTATTTGCGGGCTGCTTGAAACAGACGTGAAAGCCGCCTATGAGGGCGACCCGGCGGCGAATTCCCAAACCGAGGTAATGCTTGCCTACCCGGCGTTTGAGGCGATAAGTATATATCGCATAGCCCACAGCCTTTATGAGCAGGGGATAAGAATCCTCCCGCGGATGATGACGGAATACGCCCACCAAACCACGGGGATTGACATTCACCCCGGCGCGGAAATCGGGGAATATTTCTTTATCGACCACGGCACGGGAGTGGTGATAGGCGAGACGACAGTCATAAAAAACCATGTCAAGCTTTATCAGGGAGTTACCCTCGGCGCCAAAAGCTTTGAGCTTGACGAGCGCGGCAACCCCATAAAAGGGGTAAAGCGCCACCCCGACATAGGCAGCAATGTTATTGTTTACGCCGGCGCGACCATTCTCGGCGGCGACACGGTTGTGGGCGACAACAGTGTTATTGGCAGCAATGTATGGCTCACCCACTCGGTGCCCCCGGGCAGCAAAGTTTATTATACCCCGGGCGGGGCGGGGAACTCGTTTGGCAAAAATAATTCGGAATAACAGCCGCCGCGCCGCAACTTATAGTTTTAACTGAAATTTTTACAGAGGGGAGGCGCTTTATATCCGCAAAGCGGGAATAGAGCGGGGGAAAATGATCGGGTATAAGCTACGAAATTTTATGCGGGGGAGATATGGGATTGACAACCTAAACAAAGCGCTTTTTATATTATATATCGCCCTTTCGGTGTTGAATATTCTGATTAGATCCCAAATTTTAACGGTTGTCTCGCTGCTTATTTCCATTATTTTCGCTTACCGCTTTTTCTCCCGTAAAATTTATGTCCGACAAAAAGAAAACAGGGTTTACCTAAGTTTGTTTTTCAAGTTTAAATCAAAGTTTTTTGACCTTAAGAAGAAGTTCTCTGTCTTTTTTAGAAGAATTAAAGAGAGAAAACACTTTAAATACCGCTCCTGCCCGCACTGTTCGGCGACTTTGAGGTTCCCCAACAAAAAAGGCAGCCACACTTTAAAATGCCCTAAGTGCGGCGGAGTTATAAACGTTAAGATTTAGCTGTAAATATTTTTTAAAAACCCGCCGTTTAAAAACGGCGGGTTTTTAAAGTACAACTATAAGTGATAAATATCCTTAAATTTTGCCTCAAGGTAATCGGCATAGACGTCGGGCTTGAAACTCCCGCAGACCGATTCAAACAGCTTATCGGGGTCGCACAGCCTGCCGTGGCGCCAGACCTTTTCCTCAAACCACTTGTTTATTTTAACAAGGCTACCCGTTCTCACGGCTGAGAATAGGTCAAAATCCTTGTTAATTTCATCTATATACTGGGCGCCGTAGGCCGATCCGATGGCGTAAGACGGGAAATAGCCGATGTTTCCGTTTGACCAGTGGGAATCCTGAAGCACGCCGAGGGTGTCGTTCGGCACGTCGACGCCGAGATATTCGCCGTAAAGCCTTTTCCACTCGGCCGGGAGATATGCCGAAGTGAGGCTCCCCTCTATCATTTGCTTTTCAAGCTCATACCTCACCATAATATGCAGGCAATAGGTCAGCTCGTCGGCCTCAATGCGGACCAGCGACGGGGTTGATTTATTTATCATCCGGTAGAAATCGTCTTCCCCTACGCTGTCGAGCAAAGGCGAAAACTCTTTTTTAAGCCAAGGGAGAATAACGCCGGAAAATTCCCTGCTCCTGCCGATAATGTTTTCATAAAACCTTGACATGCTCTCATGCATCGCCATTGACGCGCCGCCGCCAATTGTGCTGAAAGCAATGTTATCGCCGATATTCAGCTCGTACAGCGCGTGCCCGCCCTCGTGTATCACCGAGTACAGCGAGGAGGCGAACTTGTCGGCGTAGTAGTGGGTTGTCATCCGCACATCAAATTTGGAAAAACTTGTGGTAAAGGGGTGTTCGGTCTCGCCCAGCGCGCAGTGGTTTCCGTCGATTCCCATTACCCCCATGACAAACTTTGAAAATTCCCGCTGTTTTGCTATCGGGAAGCTTTGTTTCAGCGGGGAATCGTCGACCTGAAACCGGCTTTTCCCCACTCTTGATATAAGACCCGGAATCCGCTCTTTCAGAGAAGAGAAAAAGCTGTCGCATTTTTCTCTGTCAAGCCCCCGCTCAAACATATCGAGAAGCGTGTCATAGGGGTGTTTCCCCGGCTCCATATACAAGGCGAGCTTTCTCGCCGCGTCAAACACTTCGCCTAAAATTTTCTCAAAAGACTTAAAGTCGTTTTTTGCTTTGGCGCCGTGCCATATATCGTCCGCTTTTGTGGTCAGCTCCTGCCAGCGGACATATTCCTCCACGGGGATTTTTCGCGTTCTCTCATTCGCGCGGTGGAGCTCTTTTACCTTTCGCTGAGTGACGCTGTCAAGCTTGTCAAGAGACTCCATAAGAGTAAAAATCATTTCCTCGGTTTCTTTCGAGGTGGCGAGGTTATAGCTTATCCTTGACAGTTCCCCAAGCGTCGCCGCCCTTACTTCCCCCGAACCCTTCGGGGCGACCGTGGCGCCGTCGTAATAAATCACCCCCGCGGCGTGTCCTAAGGCAAAGCTTGTCTTTTCATACTCAAACAGTTTTTTAAGCGCGGTTTCCGTTGTCATTTGCTGTCCCATCTCTTTCGCGAAAAGCCGGTTTTGGCTTTGGTATTTTATCTTGCAAAAGCAATTATACCCTCATGTTTTAAGTTTGTCAATATATGGGTTTAAGCCTCAGCACATGCTCCCCGGGTGGGATTTTAATGGGAAAATCGGCGGGAACGCCGTCAAGGCTCATGTTTTGCTGGTCTTTTGATACAATAATCTTAAGTTTATAATTGTTTTTTTCAACAAGCAGGGTGTATTCGACGAGCGGAAATACGCTGAGGGTTGAAAAGTTGCCGGAAAACCTGACGCCGAGAATAATTTCGGTCATTATTTTAAAATACCACGCCGCCGAGCCCGTGTACCAGCTCCAGCCGCCGCGCCCCGACAAATAAATATCGGCGGAAAGCGCGTAGGGCTCAAGCTTGTAAATTTCCGCCCTCTCCATAGTGTCGGAGTGATAGACGGGGGTGATTTTTTCCATAACCTCGCATGCCTTTTCGTATTCTCCGCAGGCGAAAAACCCCCACGCGCCCCACAGCGCGCCGTGTGTGTACTGCCCGCCGTTTTCACGCACGCCGGGAGGATAATGGGAGATATACCCCGCCTCAACTTTATCGAAAGGCGGGGCGAAAAGCTTGAATATCCCCTTTTCCCCGTCAAACAGCTTGGCGTAGGCGGTGTTCATCGCGGCTTTTGTCTCGGGCGTGCCGCCAAGGAGAAGCGACGCGAAGCACTGGCTTATTATATCGATTTTACACTCCTCGGATTCTTCCGTGCCGAAAAAGTTTCCGTCGTCAAACGTTCCGCGAGGGAACCGATCCCCGGTAAATATTTTTAAAACTTTTGTTTTAATTTCTTCGTATCTCCGGGTCAGCACCTCCGCGTAATCATTGTCGCCGTAGATTTTACAAACTTCGGCAAAGTCGCGGCAGACAATCCCCAAAAACATCGTGGTGAACACAGATTCGCCCCTGCCGCCAGAACCGATCGCCGAAAAGCCGTCGTTCCAATCGCAGCTCCCCATAAGGCAAAGCCCCCTCTCGCCCGTAAGGCTTGCCGAACGCTCGATTGCTCTCGCGCAGTGGCGGTAGAGGGTTTCTTTAATTTCAGATCTTTCAGGCGACTCAAAACGCTCCTGCGTTTCAAGCGGAGGGGAGGCGAGATACGCGATTTCCGCCCCGAGCAAGCTTGTGTCTCCGGTTTTAGCTATATAATCCGCCGCCGTGTAGGGGAGAAACAAAAGGTCATCCGAGCATTTCGTGCGTATGCCGTACACTTTGCCGCGTTTATAAAACCACCAGTGCATGACGTCGCCCTCAATATACTGCCGAGCGGCGCACCGCGCGATATGAGTCCTCACCACGTCAGGGCGGGAATAAACAAGGCAGAGGCAGTCCTGGAGCTGATCCCTGAAACCGTACGCCCCGCCGGTCTGGTAAAAACCCGTCTTACCCAAAAATCTTGAAAACGCCGCCTGATAAGGCGAAAACGGAGTGTAGAGCGAGTTTGTCTTTTGGGAACTTGAAAACAGGCTGAACTTTGGTATAAACGACCTCGCGAGTTCTGCCGCCCCCGCAAGCTCCGACTGAAAGATATCTTTTGAAAGAGCGGAAATCACCCTCTCCGCCCCGGACAGGCTTGGCGAGGCGCCCAAATAAAAGACCTGCCTCTGGCTTGCCGCGCAAACGCAGGCGGCGTCGCAGAGCCCTGATTTTCTGCCGTTTATAAAGGCGTAGTAGTCGGTTTCATAGCTTCCGTTTTCGGTATAGATAAAGTTTATCTGTCCCGAGGAAGAGCTTTCAAGCGAGCAGAACCCCAGCGCCCTCCCCCCGGCGATCGGGAAAAAGCAGCTTCTTTTGTCCTGAGGGAACGCGCAAAGGCCGACCCTGCCGGGGCTCTCACAAAACTCCGCGCAAATAACCTTGACCGGCAGCTTCGCCGAGACAAAAACCCTGACGGTGTATTGCCGCCCCGCGACGCTCCCGTGGTATTGCGCTGCGCCGTCTTCGTATTCGGCTTTTTCCGATATCCCCACAAGGTCATAAACCCCGCCGCCGTCAAAAAAAACAAGCTCCTCGCCGTAAGCGGGGGAATATATATCGCCGTCAAACTTAGTTATCCGCTTGTCCCGCGCGTTGTGAAAAAAGCTGAACCCCAGCGTTTTGTGGGTCACCACCGCCCCGCAGGCATGCCCTGCCATAACATAAGACCGCGGGAGCCTGAACTCGCCGCTTAACTTTATGGTGTTTTCGCCCATGTTTTCGGTTCCGGAAACTATTTTTTCCGCGCCGCTATCTATTCTTCGAATTATTTCAGCCGGGGGAGGGCAGGACCGGCCGCCCGGCGCCGGGGGGGAGTCGGTTTCATAGTAAAAGGACGAAAAATCTTTTATAAATTTTTGCTCATCGTCAGAAAACAAAGCCGCGTTGACAATAAAAACCCCGCCGCGGCGGCCTAAAAATCTCTCGCACCCCATTTCCGAAACGCAGTCGCGGACAAAAGCGGCGAGCGGGGACATATAACCCCCTTTTTCATGGGTTAAAAACAACAGCTCGCACCTTAAAAACGAGGTTGAGAGGAGCCTGAACGCGCTTAGCATTCCCGCGGCGCAACGCAGGCTCTCGCTGTAAACGCCGAGCGTCAGGAGAGGATAGTCGCCGGAAATCCCCGCTTTCCACAATACTGACGCGTCGCTTTTGTGGTAAGCGCACACCCCTTTGGCAAACAGAGACGAAGAAACGGCTTTTTCGGCAAGCGCGGGGAGGGTTTCCCCCCTTCTTATTACCTCCACCCTCCGCCTTGCTTGACAAACATTGTCCACGCATTCTTTTTCGGTGTACGCGGCAGAGATTATAAGCCTTGCCTCCCCGCCGGGGACGGGTGAAGTTTTAATAACGCAAGCGGGGTTTATGCACACGCCGTTCGCGTTGTCATACTCGCGCCCCCGCCCGAGAGTGTTTTGAGGGGAAAAAAACATATGGGAAAAGCCCTGTTCGTTGTCAGTGCAAAATGAAAAATCCTGTTTTAAGTCGCCAAGCCCCACGGCGAGGACGGGGAACCTCCCGGAAGCGGGCTTACCCCTCCGCCTAAAGACAATTATTTTTTTGTCCGGCAAAAATTCCGAAACTATAAACAGTTTTGAGAAAGTGGGGTGGGAATTAAAATTTTCTTGTCTCTCAAGCACCGGCTCAAAGTAAAAATAAACTTCGGGGGAAGATTTTTTATCGGCGCGGGTGTCAAAGATAAACACCTTTCCGTCCGAGGACAGGCTCCCCCGTATCAGCGAGGGGAAAAACGGGTCGGACGAAATAAAAGCAAACCCGTTTGAGTATTTTTCAAATGAAAACCTGCTTTTCCCCGCCGGCTCGCAGCCTCTTATAATTCCTTTTTCCCCAAAGGCAAAGCATAGCCCCCGCTTTTTTGAAAAGGCCTGAAAGTTAACGCCGTTTACGATATAAGAGCCAAACCGCATCGATATCCTGCCGTCGCTTGACACAACAAGCGCGAGGTTGCCCTTTTGGAATATCTGCGCGTCGGGGAAGGCAAGCGAGAAATCCGTCTGAACCTCGGTCGCGGGGTAGCGGACTTTTTCCTTTCGGGGCGGGGTGAACCCCGTAGGGTAGAGATAAACGTCGGTGGGGATTTTTTCGCATAAAAGCTCATATGAGGAGGCAATCGCCCTGTCGGAGGTAAACCGCTTTTTAAATATATTGTCAAAGCAGGCGTTGGCGCAGGCGACAAGTATCATCCCGGTGTGGTGGGTCATATAGCTCCTCACCACCCCGCCGGGCTCGGAGGAAAGGTCAAGCGCCTCGTAAAAGCCGTACTCGCCGTACATGCCGCGCTCCCTCAGCGCCCGCAGGTTTTTTAAAACCGCCTCCGGCCCCTTTTGAATCATTATAAAAGAGGAATAAGGGGAAACCACAAACTCCCCGTCCCGGTATTTTCTAAGCGCCAGCGCCGGCGCGCCGTGCGCCTTGTACTGATAGTTCATTTCCGAGTCAAACGAATAAAACCCGCTTTCGGAAACCCCCCACACCCTGTCTTTTTTATAGCCGCGCTGGTTATACATCGCGAACGAAAGGCTCTCGTCGATAAACGAGTTTTCAAACGTGGGCAAAAACAGCTCGGGCATAAAGTACTCAAACGAGGTTCCCGACCACGACGCCATTCCGATAAAGCCGTTTTTGGCGACAATAGCCCTTGACAGCGACTTCCAATGGGCTTTTGGGGTTATGCCCTTGGCGCAGGCGAAATAGCATGTGGTGCGGATCTCGCTCATAAGCAGGTCGTAGCATATTTCGCCGTAGCCGTCTTTCGGCGAATAGCCCAGCCAGAACAAGTCCTTTTCCTTGTTATACAAAGCGGCGAAGTCGGCCTCCTCCGCCATTTGCAAAGCCTCAGCGGCAAGGGAAGCGGCTTTTGGGTCGCTATACTCCATAAGACAGTAGGCAAAAGTTATAAGCATTGTCACAAGGTTCCCGGAATCCACCGTTGAAACATACCCGCCGCCAATGACTTCCGTAGAACGAGTGTCATACCAGTTATAAAAGTGTCCGTTCCAGCGCTTTAGCCGCCTCATTGTTTTAAACGCCTTTTCCGTTCGGGACACGACAAAATTTTGATTTACAAAGCCAAAATCGTTTGCCGCCGCGAGGCTCAGCAAATACAGCCCGATATTGGACGGCGAGGTTCGCTCGGCCGTGACGTCGGAGGGCGAGAGCTGCACGTTGTCGGGGGGGAGGTAGTTTGTCTCTCTACCCACGCGCTCGTAAAAAAACTTAAAGGCGTCGGAGGCGTAACCGATAAGCTCGTCTTTTTGCCCTTGACTCAGCGTTATCTCGTTGCTTTTGATTCTAAAAGACAGCAAATACGAGGTCGCCGGATATAAAAACACCAAAAGCCCCGTCAGGCGGTAAACGGAATAAGGGGAAAACACCAAAAGCACCGTGCCGGCCAGCGCGGACGCGAGAAGGCTTGATACATGGCTTAAAAACCCGCTTGAGAAAACGTCCGACTGGGTGAAGGTAACCCACTCCATAAGCCTTTTTTTAGAAAACAGCAGCCGCCACAGCGCCCGCGCGAAGGCATCCGCCGCCCGCGTGGCGTATTCAAACACCGAGGCAAACTCCAGCGCGAGGTTTCCCAGCCCCCTGACCGTCGAGCTGAACGCCACCGAAAAAAACCGTCTCGGCGTGTAGGCGCGCTTTGTCAGCATGGAAAACACCGTGAGCAGAGCGTAAGTGGCGTTATATGACTGGAGGGTTAAAAACAAAAGCGCCGCCTTGTTTTGCGAAAACCCCGGCAAAAACGAGGCGGCAAGCATCCCAACCGCCGAAAAAAGAGGGGTGAGATGCCGCAGCAGGTTTTCAAGCAGCTTGTACTTTCCCCCGCCGCCTATAATTTTGCTCCCAAAGAAAATTACGTTCTGCGCGTCCCCGCGAATCCATCTGTGAAGCCTTGAAAAATAAGACACCGGGTTCCTCGGCCCGGAATCGGTAAGGGCGGTGTCGGGAACATATCTACACCTCAGCACGCAGCCCTCGGGTATGTCATGGGAAAGCACTTTTCCCGGGGGGAACGCGGGGAGGATGAGCGAGTGGAATAAATCCACGTCAAACATCCCCTTGCCGCAAAACACCCCGCTGCCAAGCACCGTCTGGTACCTCTCGTAGCTCGCGCTCTCGTAAAACCCCCCTTCCTCAGAGCGAAGCAGCGAGTAATAAGTGGAATAACTCGGCTTAAGCCCCGTTTTCATTTTCGGCTGGAGAATCCCGTAGCCCTTGACTACCCGCCCTTTTTCAATTACGGGGCGGTTTTTGGGGTGGAGCATTATGTTTACCAAATCAATTACCCCCTCGAGCGGGAGGGTGGTGTCGCGGTCGAGGGTTATAATATACTTGACTTTTTTAAGGTAAGCGTCGTTAACCGTCACGAAAAAGGGGTTTTCGGTTGTTTTAACGGCATTCACAAGGTCGCAGACCGCCCCGCGCTTTCGCTCTTTGCCCGTCCAAACCATATCTTTTTCATTTAGCGTCCTTTGGCGAAGAAAAAGCGAAAACACCCCCCCATAAGTCTTGTTTAGCTTTTCAACCCGATCCTTGGCGTAGGAAATGGTCGTGATATCCTCGGGGTTTTGCATTTTTTTTGAGTCCGGGAGGTCGGCGAGCACGCCGAAATAAGAATTTTTCTTTTTGTTTTTAAGGTAGAATTCTTCCAAGCTGTCAAAAACCGTTTTGTCTTTTTCCCCGCCGAAGAGAAGGGTTGTGATAACAGTCAGGGTGATGGCGCTGTCGGGAATTTCCGTCAGCCCGAGCCGGAGCGGAGGGAGCGCTTTAAAAAAACGCGAGAAGATTTTATCGTTGACCGCGCCGGCGGAAACATAAAGCGGCAGAAGCGAGAAAACGGCTATCGGGCCGAAATAAGCAAAAGAAAAAAAAGAAGCCGCGAGAAATATTAAGGCGTAAGCCAAAAAAAACTTAAGCGGGCGGCGCTTTTCGCCCTCTATAATGTCATATACGCTCTCCCCGCGGCTTTTCAATTTTTCAAGATATTCCATTTCAGAAAGCCCGAACTTTTTCGCGGACTTCATAAGCGCCCCGCGGCAAAGGTTTTTAGTGGAGGGGGCCATAAGGCGGTAAAGCTCGATTTTTTCCGTGAGCATCTTTTCGGTGGCGCAAAGCCGGCCGAAACACTCCTCGGTTTTAATGTCCCCGGTTTTTCTAAGCGCCAGCACCGATGAAATAAGCTTTTGCGAATTGCACCGCCCGCCCTCGCCGAGCGATTTTATCTCGTCGGACGCCGAAATAATAAGGGCGCAAGACAAAATCGTATCAAGCGCGTAAACGTCGCTTATCGAAAGGTTAAGCTTGCCGAAATAGTCAAAAAAGCTTACCCCCGAAACCGTCCAGCCGTTTCGCGCCAAATATCTTCTGCAAATAAGGTATAGGTTTTCCTTTTTTAAAAAATTCTTGTCCGCCTCGTTATACGCCTTGTGGATTATATAATAATTTTCCGAAACGGTCACACATTCAATGCTGTCGTTTCCGCTTTTGCTATACCTTTTTATAACATTAAAGGAATCTTTAAAAAGTTTTTTAAGGTTAATTTCCATAATGTGTACGGGTTTCCTCCGTCTTGCAGTTTTACTTGGATTAGGATACACAAAAATATGGAAAATATACCCGTTGACAAACAGATTGGTATAAAGTAAACTTAATCGGTGGTTAAAAATGGTCTCAAGAATTATTAAATTGCTTTTTCCCGAAAAGTGCTTGATATGCGGCGGCGTGACGCTTGAGGATATCCCGCTTTGCGCGAACTGCATTGACAAGTTTTTCGGCTTGTTTTACGAGGACTGCCCGGCATGCGGACAGCCGAGGGACGACTGCGCCTGCGCCTGCGGCGGCGGAGGGTTTTTGTTTTATTTCTCCTCCCCCGCGTCAAAAGCCTGTATAGCGCGGGTAAAACGCTCGCTGACAAAAGAAGCCGCCGCTTTTATGGCGGAGCTGGTGTGCGGCTCGCTGTCGGGCAGGAAAAGCTTTGACCTTGTGGCGTACCCGCCGCGGTCAAAAAAGAATGTTTCAAAATACGGCTTTGACCAAGCAAAGGAGATCGCCGAACACATAGCGAAAAACCTTGGGATAAAAACCACCTCCGCCATAAAAAGAAGAAAGGGCAAGACGGAACAAAAGCTGCTCTCGGCCTCCCAACGGCGGAAGAACGCGCTGGGATTATTCTACGCTGACGAAAAAGAGCTGGGCGGCGTTTCAAGTGTGCTGCTCTTCGACGACATATACACGACGGGAGCCACGATAAAGGCTTGCGAGGCGTCTTTAAGGCGGGCGGGGGTAAAACAGGTAAAAACGTTTACCTTAGCTTACACTCCAAGGAAACTAAAAAGAAGAAACAAAAATAAAAAAGCGGTTCCCGGCGCCGCGAAGATGACGGGCAGGGTTTTCAGATACAGTCCCGGCGGCTAAAACCGGGAAAAAACACGGCAAGGGTGAAAAATGCGGGAGAGACTGACAAAAATTTTAAGTGAAAAAACTTGTTTGATATTTGACTTTGACGGAACGCTGGTGGACTCAATGGACTTTTGGAACGTTTACACGGCCTCAAGGCCTAACATTGAATGTTTTTACAAATATATGAAAGGGATATATGACGAGGATATCAAGCCCATTCCCGGAGGTTTACAGTTTTTGGAATTTTGCCGCGGTATGGGCAAGCGGTGTTTTATCGCCACCGCTACCCGACTTTCGGTTTGCATGTCCGCCGTAAAACGCGGCGGGTTTGACGGATACATAGAAAAAAGCTACTGCTGTGATGATTTCGGGGTGAAAAAAACCCAAGGGTTTTATAAAAAAGTGGCGCTTGACATAGGCGCGGAAGTTAAAGACTGCGTTGTCTTTGAGGACAACACCAAATGGGCAAGGGCGGCGCACGGCGACGGGTTTAGTATAGTGGGGGTTTATGAAAGGCATAACCGCGACTTTGAGGGGCTTAGAGAGTTTTCGCTCGCCGTTATTAAAAGCTATGACCCGCTTGTGGTTTTGTAAAAAAAATAATCCCCGAAACGGGGATAAAATATCGGCAGTTTAAATATCATTGTGTTTAAATAAAATACGCGGAACGGGGGTTAAAATGGAAAAAGCGCTTGAGGTACATGGCTTAAAAAAGCATTACGGGCCTGTCAAAGCGGTGGACGGGATTGATTTTTACCTTAACAAAGGTGAGCTGTTCGCCTTTTTGGGGCCCAACGGCTCGGGAAAATCCACCACCATTGATATGATTTGCACCTACTTAAAACCCGACGCCGGGAGAGCGGACATAAACGGTTTTGAGCTTGGCAGAGAAGACGATAAAATTAGAAACTCGGTAGGGGTTGTGTTTCAGGACGGGCTGCTGGACGGTCTTCTCACGGTGAGTGAAAACCTTACCGCCCGCGCCTCGCTCTACGGGCTCTGGGGGGCAAAGCTAAAAGAGGCGGTGGCGGCCGGCGCGGAAAAAGCCGGGGTTACGGAACTCCTCAGCCAGCGTTACGGCAGGCTTTCGGGGGGTGAGAAACGGCGGTGCGATATCGCCCGCGCGCTGGTGAACACGCCAAAGATTCTTTTTCTCGACGAGCCCACCACAGGTCTTGACCCTCAGGCGCGCAAGGATATCTGGCAAACCATTGAAGACCTCCGGCGCGGCGCCGGGACGACAGTGTTCCTCACCACCCATTATATGGAGGAGGCGGCCGGCGCGGACTATGTTCATGTCATTAAAAAGGGGAAGATAATCGCGGGCGGCACCCCGGCGGAACTAAAAGAAAAGCACACAAACGACCGCCTGACTTTAAGTTCGGCAAACCCAAAGGCGCTTTGCGCACTGCTTGGAGAAAAAAACCTGAATTTTTCCGTCTGCGGCAACAAAATAACCGTTTCGCTGGAATCGACCATGGAGGCTATCGGAGTGCTGGACGAAATAAAGCGCTGTATAACGGGCTTTGAGGTGATGGCGGGAACAATGGACGACGCGTTTATAAATATCATCGGGAAGGATATGGAAAAGTAATGATCGGACTTGCAAAGCGAAACATACTTGTCTTTTTCAGAAATAAAAGCACAATGTTTTTCTCCATGCTGTCGCCGTTTATCGTTATCGGTCTGTATGTGCTTGTTCTAAGGAACGGGTTAAGCGGCGGGTTCGGAGAGATTGTTCCCTATGAGTTTATGGACAACTGGATAATGGCGGGGCTGCTTGCCATTACCACCATAACCGCCACGATGGGCGCATACGGCATAATGGTGGAGGATAAGAGCAAAAAAATAATAAAAGACTTTTACTCGTCCCCCATTGACAGGAGAAAGCTTGTGGGCGGATACGCGATCTCGTCTTTTGTCATAGGCATGATCCTCACGCTTATCACTTTCGCGCTCGCCGAGCTGTATATTGTCGCGGGGGGCGGCGGGTTTTTGAGCTTTTCGGAAATTTTAAAAGCGCTTGCCGTGGTTTCGATCTCGGGGTTCTGCAACACCGCCATAATGCTTTTTATGGTGAGTATGCTGTCAAGCGAAAACGCTTTTGCCGTGGCAAGCACCATTATCGGCACTCTTATCGGCTTTTTAACGGGGATATATATGCCTATCGGCAACCTGCCCGCCGCCGTAAGATGGGCGGTCAAGGCGTTCCCGCCCTCTCACTCCGCCTCGCTGTTAAGGCAGATAATGATGGAAAAACCCCTTGAGGCCGCTTTTAAAAACATACCCGCCGAAGAGCTGGAAAAAACCAAAGAAACTTTAGGCGTGGTGTTTAAGGTTGGGGGAAATACTATCCCCCAGTATGTCAGTATTGCCTTGCTTTTAGTAGTCGGAGCGGTGTTTTTTGCTTTATCGGTTTTAACGATTTCAAGAAAAAGCAGGTAAAACGTAAAAAACGGCAAAAAAACCGCCTTTCTTAAACACGGAACGGCGGTTAATTTTTTATTTTATTTTACCTTGGTGACGCCTTTGGTAAACTCATCAAGCCAGTCGCCCTCGTAAAGCTCCAAAAGCCCCTTGTCGCAGGCGGCGGCGAGCTTCGGGTCAATGGGTATTCTCGCCACCCGCGGGATCCCATGCGCCGCGGCAAGCTCCTCGAGCCTGCTTTCCCCAAAGATATAATGATTTTTCCCGCAGTCCGGGCATTTGAAATAAGACATATTTTCAACAATTCCAAGCACCGGGATATCCATAAGCTTCGCCATGTTGACGGCTTTTTCCACAATCATGGACACAAGCTCCTGCGGGGAAGTGACCACGACTATCCCCTTTACCGGGAGAGATTGAAACACGGTGAGCGGCACGTCGCCGGTTCCCGGCGGCATATCAACATACATAAAATCAACGTCGTTCCATATGACGTCCGACCAGAACTGCTTTACCGTGCCGGCTATTATCGGCCCCCGCCAGACAACAGGGTCGGTTTCGTTTTCTAAAAGCAGGTTCAGCGACACAACTTGAATCCCCGTTTTCGTGCGCGCGGGGATAAGCCCGTACTCGTTCCCGCCGAGCCGCCCTTTAAGGCCGAACGACTTTGGAATCGACGGGCCGGTCAGATCGGCGTCAAGCACCGCGGAATTAAACCCCTCCCTTTGGGTGTTGACGGCAAGCAGCGAGGTGACAAGGGATTTCCCCACTCCGCCTTTTCCCGATATCACCGCTATTACGTTGCGGATAACGGACAATTCGTTTGGTTTTTCAATAAGCGACTCTTTATCTCTCTGCGCGCAGTTCTCGGCGCAGGAGGAGCAGTCGCCCCCACAGCTTTCGCTCATTTAAATTTATCCTTTCTGTTTGGCGGCGTTTTTTAAATACGCCTTTTTATAATTTTAAATTAATATGTGAAATAAAAGCTTGTTTTCTTATTTTTTACACATTAAACCTAAACAGCGCCACGTCACCGTCGGACATTATATATTCTCTTCCCTCGCTCTTGACCAGCCCCGCCTCTTTCGCCGCCAAAAACGAACCCTTTGCCATAAGGTTGCAGTAAGACACCACTTCCGCCCTTATAAAGCCCTTTTCAAAATCGGTGTGTATTTTACCGGCGGCAGCGGGGGCTTTTGTCCCTTTTTTTATTGTCCACGCCCGTACTTCTTTGGGCCCCGCGGTGAGGAAAGAAATAAGCCCAAGCGCCGAATATGACGAATTTATAAGCTTTCTCAGTCCTGTGTCCTCAAGCCCCAACCCCGGGTAAAGGTCGTTTATATACGACTGTCTTTCCCCGTCGTCAAGCTCGGCGAGCTCGCTTTCCAGCCCGGCGCAGACGGCGATAATCTCCGCGCCCTCGGACATTGCCTTTTTTTCAAGCGAAGAGTAAAAAATGTTTTCCCCAAGCGGAGACCTTAGCGATTCCTCGTCAATGTTGGCGGCGTATATCATGGGTTTTAAAGACAGTAAAAACGATTCGCCGAGCAGGCATTTTTCGTTCTCCGATAATTCAAGCTGCCCCGCGGCCGTTCCGCCGTTCATGCCGTCCGCCGCTTTTTCAAGGGTTTCGAGCTCCTCCCTCAGCGAGGCGTCGCCCTTAAGCTGCTTTTTAACCCTGTCTATTCTCCGCTCTAAAGTTTCAATATCGGCAAGGATTAGTTCCGTGTTCACCGTATCGGCGTCGCGGACGGGGTCGACATTCCCCTCCACATGAATAACACCCTCGCCGCCAAAGCACCTGACCACATGGACTATCGCGTCGACTTCCCTTATATGGGACAAAAACTTGTTTCCCAAGCCCTCGCCTTTGGACGCGCCTTTCACCAGCCCCGCAATATCCACGAATTCCACCGTGGCGGGGGTGGTTTTTTCGGGCTTATAAATTTTCGCAAGCGAATCCAAGCGCGCGTCGGGCACGGGAACTATCCCAACGTTCGGGTCGATAGTGCAAAAGGCGTAGTTGGCGGCCTCGGCGCCCGCTTTTGTAAGCGCGTTGAAGAGCGTGGATTTCCCCACGTTGGGGAGACCTATTATACCAAGTTTCATTATTTTTTCCTTATGACGGACTTATTATTGAAAATATAAACGCAAAGCGCAAAGCGCAAATAACAAATAAAAAAGACAAACCATTATACATCCCCGCCCGCCTGTTTGCAATATGAAAGTTAGGTACACACAATACGCCTATATTCTTTGAACATAAATTACTAATTATTATATTTTTTTCAAAAAGGGTATTGACAATCGCCGTATGATGTGGTATTGTGGAGTTGCAAGTTAAACAAGCCGTTAAATTAACATTTAAAGGCAAGCATCATGTGGCAAACAATTAATATTAAAACAAATATGGAGGTGCTCCGCGATGATGACAAAAATTCTCGTCATAGACGATGACAGCAATATCTGTGAACTGTTACGGATATATCTTGAAAAAGAAGGTTACGAGGTCAAAACGGTTTCCGACGGCGTGGAGGGCGTCACCGCGTTTAGGATGTATGAGCCGGACTTAGTCCTGCTTGACATTATGATGCCAAAAAAAGACGGCTGGCAGGTCTGCCGCGAAATCCGCGAGCATTCGTCAAAGCCGATTATCATGATAACAGCCAAAGGCGAAACTATCGACAAAGTGTTGGGGCTTGAACTCGGCGCCGATGACTTTATTGTAAAACCCCTTGATATGAAAGAAGTTTTCGCCAGAATAAAAGCGGTGCTAAGGCGCTACGCCAAGCACGACACGGCCGACGGCGAACTTATTAAGTTTGAGAACATAGAAATCTCTCTCCAGAAATACGAACTTAAAATCAAGGGCAAGGCGGTGGATCTCCCCCCCAAGGAACTCGAGCTTATTTATTTCCTTGCCGCCAATTACAACCGCGTTTTTACCCGCGATCAGCTCCTTGACAAAGTTTGGGGCTTTGATTATCTCGGCGATTCCCGCACGGTTGACGTTCATATAAAACGCCTGCGCGAAAAGCTTGAGGGCGCGAGCGACAAGTGGTCGCTTAAGACGGTTTGGGGCGTGGGTTATAAGTTTGAGGTTCTCACCGATCAGTAAGCCGCAGCCTGTAAATCAATTCAACCTTTTGGTCACTATCTTAATTTAATTATTTCAGATGTTTTTTCATGTGTCTGTGTCTTCCTTTATAGCGGGCGCCGGGTTTACCCGGCGCCCGCTATGTCTATATCTTTTAAAATATTATTAAAAGGCTTTAAGCGCTTCAAGAATGCTTTCTCTAAGGGAAATTTGCTTGTTTAGTTTTTCTCTCTCGGCCTCCACCACCCGCGGGGGAGCCTTGCTTATAAATTCGCCGTTGTCAAGCTTTTTTCTTGTGGAGCAAATATCGCTTTCCGCTTTTTTAAGCTCGCTTTGCAGCCTTGCCTTTTCCGCCTCCGCGTCCACCATATCGCCAAGCGGGATATATATTACCGCGGCGGATGTTATCGCCTGAACAAAGGGCGGCAGGTTTTTTTCGTCTTCAATAAACTCAACCGAGCTTGACGACGCCAGCGTGTTGAAATAAACGTCCGCGAAGCGGAAGGTCTCCCTCTTTTGGGTTTTAATATAAAGCCTTGTCTTTTTTTTCGGCGGAACGCTCCGCAGGGCGCGGCAGTTTCTCACGGCGCGTATCATGTCGATGATATCGTTCATTTTTTCTTCGTCTTCCTCAAAGACAAGGTTTTCGTCAAAACCGGGGTAAGGCGAAACCATAACGCTGTCGCCGCTTTGGGGGAGGGATTTGAAAATAACCTCGGTTATAAAAGGCATAAAGGGGTGGAGGAGCTTTAACGAACCCGTCAGCACATATATAAGCACGCTTTTTGCCGCAACCGCGCGCGGCGTGTCTTTTTCGGCAAGGCGGGGTTTTACAAGCTCAATATACCAGTCGCAGAAAATATCCCAGATAAAGTCGTAAATTTTAGACACCGCGATGCCAAGCTCAAATTTTTCAAGGTTTTGCGTCATTTCCCCCGCAAGGGTGTTAAAGAGAGAAATCACCCATTTGTCCTCGGTCTCAAGCCGGCTTTTGTCGGGAAGCGAAAATTCTTCATCCTCTATGTTCATAAGAACAAATCTCGCGGCGTTCCATATTTTATTGGCGAAGTTTCGGCTTGATTCGGCTCTTTCTTCAGAAAACCGCATGTCGTTGCCGGGGGAGTTGCCGGCGGCGAGCGAAAACCTAAGCGCGTCCCCGCCGTATTTTTCAATTATTTCAATCGGGTCAATGCCGTTGCCGAGCGATTTTGACATTTTTCGCCCCTGCGCGTCGCGGATAAGCCCATGGATAAACACCGTGGAAAACGGCTTTTGCCCCACGCATTCCATCCCCATGGAAATCATCCGCGCCACCCAAAAGGGAATTATATCATAGCCCGTCACAAGCGCGGAAGTCGGGTAATAGTTTTTAAAGTCAGAAGTTTCCTCCGGCCAGCCAAGGCAGGAAAACGGCCACAGTCCGGAAGAAAACCAAGTGTCAAGCACGTCTTCATCCTGCCGGAGCGGGGTTTCGCAATCAGGGCAGAGGGTAATGTCGTCCCGCGACACAAAAATCTTCCCGCAGCCGTCGCAATAAAACGCCGGGATTCTGTGCCCCCACCAGAGCTGACGCGAGATACACCAGTCCTTTATGTTCCGCATCCAGTTGAGATAGGTTTTTGAAAACCTTTCGGGGACAAAGCATATTTCCCCGTTTTCAACGACTTCAATTGCCTTTTCTGCTATCGGCGCCATTTTAACAAACCACTGGTCGCTCGCCATGGGTTCGATAACCGTCTTGCAGCGGTAGCACTCGCCCACGTTATGGGTGTGCGGTTCGACCTTTTTTAATAGCCCAAGCGATTTTAAGTCTTCCACAACCCTTTGTCTCGCCAAATCGCGGTCAAGGCCGGCGTATTTTCCCCCGTTTTCGTTGATAGTGCCGTCGCCGTTCATTACGTTTATCTGTTCGAGACCGTGGCGCTCCCCCACCAAAAAGTCATTCGGGTCATGAGCGGGGGTGATTTTAACCGCCCCCGTGCCAAACTCCATACCCACATAGCTGTCGGCGATAACGGGGATTTCCCGCCCCATAAGCGGAAGAATGAGGGTTTTCCCCAAAATACGGCTGAACCTTTCGTCGTCGGGGTTGACCGCAACGGCGGTGTCGCCGAGCATTGTTTCAGGGCGGGTTGTGGCGATTTCAACAAAGCCTTTCTCGCCTTTTATCGGGTATAATATATGCCAGAAAAAGCCTTCTCTCTCGGTATACTCAACTTCCGCGTCGGAGAGCGCGGTGGAACACTTCGGGCACCGGTTTATAATGCGGTGGCCGCGGTAGATAAGTCCTTTTTCGTAAAGGCTGACAAACGCCTCGCGCACGGCTTTTGACAACCCCTCGTCCATGGTAAATCTCTCGCGGCTCCAGTCGCAGGAAGAGCCGAGCTTTTTAAGCTGGCCGGTTATTCGCGAGCCGTACTTTTCTTTCCACTCCCAGACGCGGCTTAAAAATTCCTCCCGCCCCAAGTCGTGCCTTGACTTGTTTTCGGTAAGGCGGATATGCTCCTCCACTTTTATTTGGGTGGCGATGCCGGCGTGGTCGGTTCCCGGAATCCAAAGGGTTTTATACCCCTGCATCCGCCTGAACCTTATAATTATATCCTGAAGCGTCTCGTCAAGCGCGTGCCCCATATGGAGCTGACCCGTCACGTTCGGCGGGGGTATCACAATGGTAAAAGGCGGGTTTTTGCTGTTTTCGTCGGGGGTGAAAAAGCCTTTTTCAAGCCAGAACTCATATATTTTGTCCTCAAATTCCCCGGGACTGTATTTTTTATCAAGGGTTTTCATTCTTTTGAATTTTCCTTTCCGCCGTAACGCCGTGAATAAAAATTTTGCGAAGTCTGACCGCGAGCATAGTTATTTATATTATAAGTCTTTAAATGAATTGATAAGCAGCCCCGTGATTAGTTTCGGGTAAAAATAAGTTGATTTCTGGGGCATTTTTGACCCCTCGAGCGCGACGTTTTTAATTTCCTCAACCCTTGTCGGGTTTAGTATAAAAGCTGCGCACGCCCTGTTCTCGTCCACCATTTGAATTGCCTCGGTAACGCTCCGGGTATAGATAAGGTTTTTCTGGAGCGCCATATCTTCTTTGCTAAAGCCGAGAATACCCTCAAAAACCTTTGTGTGGAGCACCGACACATCAAGCTCCACCACCGCGCCGCTTTGCGTTTTACTGTTCTCTTTAAGCTTTAACAGCCGGAAATTACTCCCCCCCGCGTAAAGCGCGAAAGCGTGTTTTCCGGCGTTCTCGCAGGTTTTTTCCATGTCCTCCGAGCAGTCAAATTGCGTCAGCGTAAAATCTTCTTGGGCTTTTTTTAAAAATTCGCTAACATCAAACTCTGTTTTTGTAACAACCCTATGGGTGGGGAACACCACAAGCCCGGGGGAATCCATATCCACAAGCGTCATCATAACAAAAGAGCTGTCGGCGTTTATATTGTTTTGGGCGCAGTGCTTGTTAAAAACTCCCGCCGTTTCATATCTGTGGTGGCCGTCGGCGATAAAGAGCTTTTTATCCGCGAAAAACCTCCGAATCGCCGTTATATCGTCGTGCCAAACAATCTTCCAAAGCCGATGGGTGACGCTGTCGCCGTCGGTAAACTCGTTAATCGGGGGGGAAGTTTTATATTTGTCAATAATCTGCCGGATAAAAGCGTTTTTATCAATAAACAACGAGTAAACCGAAGAAAAGTTACAGAACGTCTCCGACATCAGTTCAAACCTGTCCCGCTTCGCCTTTGAGAGGGTTTCCTCATGCGGCAGCACGACTTGCTCCGAAAAGTCATATGTCCTGCAAAGGCAGACAATTCCGTCGAGCTGTTTTACGCTTCCCTTGTGGCAAAACTCCTCCTCGTAAATGAAAAAGCCTTCCTCATCGTCTTTTTTAAGAATTCCCTTTTTAATAAAATCCGCAAGTATCTTCCCCGCGGTTTTATATTTATTTTTAGGGTTTTCTCTGTCTTCGAGACGGTTTTTACCCCCGATATCAGCGCTATCGGTTTCTTCTGGGAGCTCAAGCTGAATAAGGTTATAGGGCGAGCGGTCAAGCAGGGCACTTCTGGTCTTGGGGTCAACAATATCATATGGCGGGCAAACGTTGTCCGCGATATCCCCGGCTTTTTTTGTAAAACGAAGGGGTTTGAAAGGTTTTATTTCCGCCATTGTAACTCTCCGTATTTTTTATATTTATAACTATGTACCGCTTTGGTTGTAATAATATGTTTTATTAAGGTTTTTTTGACTTTTCAAGCTTCGCGAAAGACGCCATAAGCTTTTTTACCTGCCCGTTTTCAAAATCAACCTCAATAAGGGCGTCCTGACCCATTTTTTCAAACGAGACCACTTTCCCCTTGCCGAAATACTTATGCTCCACATATTCGCCGGGCGAAAAATCAACCCCCCCCGGTTTTTTAGGCGGCTCTCCCCCAAAAGAATATTTATTTCCGCCGCCGGGGGCGCTTTTGCCCTTTTTCCCGTAGGCTTCGCCGCCTCTCCCCGAGGAAGAATAAACCGCGCGGGGGCTCCCGGTATAGTTTCTTCTGCCGCGGGGGGATTCCGGCTCATATGTCTCAAGCAGGTTCTGGGGTATTTCCTCTAAAAACGAAGAGGGCCGCGAGGGCGAGGTAAAGCCGTAAAGAGTTCTGCTGTCGGTGTGGGTGAGATACAGCTTTTTCTTTGCCCTTGTTATCGCCACATACGCGAGCCTCCGCTCTTCCTCAAGGTTTCCCTCCCCCACCGACATCGCCGAGGGGAAGACGCCCTCCTCAAACGCCGAAATAAACACCACGGGGAACTCAAGCCCCTTTGCCGAGTGGACTGTCATGAGAGAGACCGACTGCGAGCCCTCGTCATAGTCGTCGATATCCGAAACAAGGGAAATTTCCTCAAGAAACCCCGCGAGGGTGGGGTTTTCCGAAGATTCCTCGTAAATCAGCCCCGCCGAGATAAATTCCCTCACCATTTCTTCTCTGTCGGTTTCTTTGGCGTCGGTCAGCATTTTGAGGTATCCCGTGCGGGTTATAACCTCGTTTATAATGGCGTTTATTGTGTTTTGTCTCGCGAAATCAGAAAGATCCCCGATTAGCCCGCAGAACCTTTCAAGCTTGGCGCACGCCCTTGCCAGTGTCGGGTATGAAGACGAATTTTTTGCCACTTCCAAAAGCGGAAGACGATTTTTTAATGAAATCGCCGTCATTTCCTCAAGCGTGGCTTCGCCTATCTGGCGTTTCGGGGTGTTTATAATTCGCCTTAAGCGTATGTCGTCGGCGGGGTTTGAGATAAGCGAAAGATAGGCGACTATGTCTTTTATTTCTTTTCGTTCGTAAAACCTTATCCCGCCGAAGATTTTATACGGCAGACGGTTTTTTATAAACGAAGACTCAATGGCGTTTGAAATGGCGTTTACGCGGTAGAGCACGGCGATATCCCCGAGCGGCGTTCCCAGCGCGCTGAGCCTCATTATCTCCCCGCATATAAACTCCGCTTCCTCGGCTTGGGTGTAGAGACGGCGGGCTATGATTTTTTCCCCCTCGCCGCCGCTTGTCCACAAGTTTTTGCCTTTTCGTCCCTTGTTGTTGCCGATAAGAGCGTTGGCGACGGAAAGAATATTCTGGGTGGAGCGGTAGTTTTGCTCAAGCTTTATTGTTTTTAGTTTGGGGAAAGACTTGTCAAAGTTTAATATGTTCCCTACAGTGGCGCCCCGGAACGAGTAAATGGACTGGTCGTCGTCCCCCACCACGCAGACGTTGTTTTTGCCCTTCCCAAGCATGAGAACCAAATCGTTTTGGGAGGGGTTTGTGTCCTGATATTCGTCGACGAGGATATAGTCGAATTTATCGCGGTAGTATTCAAGAAGCCGCGGGTGGCTTTCAAACAAAACAAGCGCGGAGAGTATAATGTCGTCAAAGTCAAGGGCGGAGGCCTTTTTAAGCCTTGACATATATTCGTCGTATATTCTGGCGATAAGCGTTTGGCGGGCGTCGCGGGAGGACGTCAGCATTTCTTCCGGGGTGACGCGGTTTTCCTTTGAGGATGAGATCGCCTGAGCGGCGGCCTTTGCCGGGAGGAATTTTTCGTCTATGTTAAGGTCTTTAATAATCTGGGAAATCAACTTTTTTGAATCATCAGCGTCATAAATGGTAAAACTGTTTGAAAAGCCGATTTTATCTATATGCCCGCGGAGAATCCTCGCGCATATAGAATGAAAGGTCCCCGCCCAAATGCCGCCGGCGTCTTTGCCGAGCATTTTTCCAAGCCGCTCTTTAAATTCCCCCGCCGCTTTGTTTGTAAAGGTGATGCACAGCACATTTTCGGGGTTCGCGGGGTTTACGGCAATCCGCTTTAAAAATTCTTTGGTTTGGGGGATGTCGCCGTTTTTTGCCTTTTCATATTCGCGGGCGAAAAGCGGGTCACCAAAGTTCGGTCTTGCTTCGCAAATATCGCCGAAATTTATAATATGATAAACGCGGTTGACAAGCACCGTGGTTTTGCCGCTCCCCGCGCCGGCAAGCACTAAAAGGGGGCCGTTTACCGCGCGCACGGCCTCTCTTTGCGAGACGTTCAGCCGGGCGTAAAGCTTGTCGAGCAGAAATAAAATTCTGTTGTCCGGTCCGCCGGTGTTGTCGGTGTTTTGCATCAGGGTTTTTACTCCAGTCGGTTAATAGCAGATTATTCATTATATAATAACAAAGGCAAAAAAGCAATATTTTTTAAAACGTCAAGCCGATGAAAAGATGCTTGCTTTATTTTTTCATTGCTTTTTTAGCTCTTCCGCTGTATAATTTAACCGCGGGGCGGTTTTGCCGGATTATAAAGTAAAACAAGGGGGCGGGGAAATGTTTAAGAGCATATTTACAAAATATGTGGCGTTTATAACGCTTTTGATGGCGTTTTCAATAGCCCTTCTCGTGCTTACGATTTCCACCATGCTGTCAAGCTATTCCACCGAGACAAAATCAACCCTTATGAACAAGACCGCCGACAGCGTGGCGGTGGCGATGGAGACATATTTCCACTACACAGACGAAGACAGCATTTCCGAATCGATTGTCAACGATATAAACGGGATAGCCGAAATTTCCGAAACGCTGGTGTATGTTATCGGCGACAGCGGCAGGCTGCTTATCACCAACGACAAAGATTTTACCATGGGGCTGGACATGCTCCGTGAGGACACGGTTGAGAATATTATCGCCGACCCCGGCTCGTATTCAATAAGCCATATAGAGGGCACATTTGAAAAATTGCGGTTTAACGTGTTCAGAACGCTGAGGCAAAACGACGGCAACAACGGGGTTATTATTATTTCGTCGCTTTCAAACCGCGATGAGTCGCTGTCGGGCCCCATGGTGCGGACTATTTTAGTCGCGTCGATATGGATAATCCTCGCTTCGTCCATAACCGCCTATACTTTGTTCCAAAGCATCACGGACCCGCTTAAAAAGCTCGGCGAGGCGGCAAAGGCCTTCGCCAAGGGCGACTTTAAAAAGCGCGTTTATGTTTCGGGCAACGACGAGGTTGCGCGGCTCGCCTCCGCCTTTAACAACATGGCGCGGGCGCTTGAGAAAAACGAGGAGCTCAGAAATTCCTTTTTAGGCTCGGTGAGCCATGACCTGAGAACGCCCATGACGGTGATTTTAGGCTTTGTTGACGGCATACGCGACGGCACTATCCCGCCGTCAAAACAAGATTATTATTTAGAGACGATTTCCTCAGAGGTAAGGCGGCTGTCAAGGCTGGTGAACTCGCTGCTGGAAATTTCAAAAATCCAGTCGGGCGAAAAAAAGCTGAACTATACAAAATTCAACGTTTCCGAAAAAGCAAGGCAGGTGCTTTTAACTTTTGAGAGCCGCATAGACGAAAAGCGCCTTGAAGTGGATTTCAACTGCGCGGAGGAGGTTATAGTTTACGCCGACACCGACGCGGTGCATCAGGTGCTGTATAACCTTATCGATAACGCGGTTAAGTTTGTAAACGAGGGCGGCAGGCTTTCGGTCTGCATTGAGCTTAAAAACAAAAAGGCTGTTATCTCAATTAAAAACACCGGCGAGGGAATCCCCGAGGAAGAGCTCCCCCATGTCTTTGACCGCTTTTATAAGTCCGACCGCTCGCGGGGGCTTGACAAAACCGGAACGGGGCTGGGTCTGTATATAGCCAAGAGCAATATAAATATGCATAACGAAGAAATAACAGTGCAATCTATTAAAGGTTTGTTTACCGAATTTGTTTTTACGCTCCCCACATAAAAGCATTTAAACACTTAAATTTAAGCATTTTTTAAGGCGCGCGGCATAGAATCGCTTTGAGAAAAACGAAAGGACTTCATGTTATGGCAGATTTTAACGAAACGAATAAAGACACATATGGAAATAACTTCGACGGCGAAGCAGAAAACCAAACTCAGGAAGTGCCGGAGGCGGAGAACATATCCTCGGCTGAAAACACCCCCGAAAAAGAAACCCAACCGGAAGTAAATCCGGGCGAAAACCCAAAAAAGTATTACTACACATGGAACGGCGACAAGTTTATCCGCCGCAAAAAGCGAAGCGGACTTAGAGCGCTGGCGGCAACCGTCGCCGCGGCGCTTATCCTCGCTTTCGCGGGGTTTGCCCTGACTTTGATAACCCGCGACAAAGACTTCGGCCCGGCAAGCGGAGGAAATGGCGTTTCGGCGGTGAGCGGGGAAGATAAAAACATATCCAAGCAGGGCTTTAACAACCCCGGCAACATATCGGCGCACCCAAAACCCGCCGGAACAGACAATTCTTCTCTGGCCGATCTTTACGAAATGTGTTCGGTGAGCTGCTGTTCGATTTATATACCGCTTAAATCGGGATATGTGCTGGGAAGCGGCTTTGTTGTCGACGCCGAAGAGGGATATATCGTGACAAACAACCATGTCGTGGAAAAAAACGAGGGGAAAATACAAGTCAGGTTTTATGACTCTACTCAGTATGACGCCACGCTGGTGGGGAGAGATTCGCTCACCGATATAGCGGTTTTAAAAATCGAGGCCGAAAACCTCAGCGCGCTGGAAATCGGCGACAGCTCTCAGGCGAGAGTGGGGGATCAGGTCATCGCCATCGGCACCCCGTATTCGCTCAACCTCGCCGGCACGCTGACAAACGGAATTATTTCGGGCATTGAGCGGGATATGGAACTGACCGACGACTTTGGCGCCGTGGTCAAGACAATGACGCTTCTCCAGACAAATTCTTCCATAAACCGCGGCAACTCCGGCGGCCCGCTAATAAATATGTACGGGCAGGTTATCGGAATCAACACGCTTAAGCTCGCCAGCGACTATGAGGGTCTTGGGTTCGCCATTCCCATGTCATACGCGGTGGTGGTAATAAATAATCTTATCGATTACGGCGAGGTCAGGGACAACATCGGCTTTGTTAAAGCCACCGCAAAGCTTAATATAACGGTGGCGACCGATTCGACTTCCGACGCCGCGGTGCGGAGTCAGTACTCGCTCCCCGAAAACGTGCCGGAAGGGATCCTTGTTATTGAAATCACCCGCAATTCCGCCATTTACAAGGCAGGGCTTGAGCTTTATGACATAATAACCGAGTTCGGCGGGGCGAGGGTTAAAAATTACGCCGACCTCGCGAATGAGCTTGCGAATTATTCCGCGGGGCAGGAGATATCGGTCACAATTTACAGAATGGCAAGGCGGGGCGGCGGGGAATATAAAACCCTTACCTTTAAGCTTGACTCGGCGTCTTAAAATAATATGGAGGTGCTTCCTTTGTTATGGGCGGCGTAAAACTGCCTGAGGATTATTATAAAAGCCCGGCAATACTTGTCGCCCCCGACCTTATCGGAAAGCTGCTCTGCGTTAGCGGCGGGGAGGGCGTTATAAAGCGGGAAATCACCGAAACCGAGTGTTATTACGGGGAAGACGACACCGCCTGCCACGCCTCGAAGGGGAAGACAAACCGCACAAAAGTGCTGTTCGGGCGGGGCGGCGCCGCTTATATTTATCTCTGTTACGGCATTCACGCGCTCATCAATGTGGTGACGGGTCCCGCCGGGCACCCGGAAGCCGTTCTAATCCGCGGGGTGGAGGGGGAATACGGCCCGGGAAAGCTGACAAAAGCCATGGGAATACACACGGGAATGAACGCGCTGTCGTTTGTAAACTCCGGCGTTCTCTGGATAGAAGACCAAGGCAAGAGGCCGCCGTTTACCGCTCGGGCGCGCATAGGCATTAATTACGCGTCCCCGGAGGATATTGAAAGGCGCTGGCGTTATACCAAAAAATCACTTTAGATTAAAAAAATATGAAAAAAAGCATGACAGTTTTTACGCCATGCTTTTTAATTTGCCAAAATTATAAAGACATAAAGACAAAAGACAAAGGAAAAACCTAATCTTTTACCCCGGAAATCGGCGGGGTTTCGCTGAGAGTTGATTTGTCGCTGCCTATTTGCGCCACCGTAAGCTCGTAGACATCGGCGAGATCCTCGGCTAAAATAAGCAGCGTGCTGCTGTTTATAAACACCGTGTTTATATCGTCCCCGTTAACCCTGACAACGCTGTAAGGGGTAAAATCATTGCCGGTAATAAACGCCGCCTCGCCTATTACCTCCACTTTTTGAATCATAATCGGCTTTGTTCCCATTTGAATGTCGGTGGGGATAAAAGGGTTTACGCCGGAGGTGAGATATTTGTCGCCGTAAAGCATATCGTACTGAATATCCTCCAGCCGCGTCAGATAGTTTTCCCTGTCGGAATAATTTTGGTGGTATTTGGTCAAAAAGCCGTTGTTATACCCCAAAAGCGACATTATGCTTGAAGTTAGCTGATAGGCTTGAATATCGCTTACTTCCGCGTTTAAATCATAGTTAGACCAGACGACATATTCGGTCTGGAAGATATCAACATCCCCGAGCACGCTGTCTGAAAACTGAAAACCCGGGAAATGGTCGCCGTAGATCACAAGCACAACTTTTTCGCGGAGCGAAGACAGCGCGGTCGTCAGCTCGTTTAAAAACTCGTCCATTTCCTCAAGCTGGCTTAAATAATACTCAAAGCCCGAAAGCCTGTCGCCGAGTATCTCCCCCCCCTCTGTGAGTGTGGGCTGACCCGGCAGGGCGGAAACATCGTCCGGGTATTTGCCGTGAGCCTGAACCGATATGGCGAAAACAAAATCAAGGCTTTCGGTAGAGCTCAGCGCTCGTATAATTTCGTTTGTCAGCACAAAATCTTTGGCGAAGCCGATAGGGTTTTTTTCCACATTGTTCATATATTCCACGGACGTAAACGTGTCAAACCCAAGTCGCCTGAAAACCGAGTTTCTGTCATAAAACGTGCCCTGATGGTTGTGGAGCGCGTGGCATGTGTAGCCTATTTCTTTAAGGACATAGCTTATGGTTTCGCAGGAAGTGTTTTGGAGCACAGACTTATAGGGCGTTTCGCCGATACCGAAAAAGTCAAGGTCCATTTGGGTGAGCACCTCAAACTCGGTGTTGGCGGTCCCGGCGCCGAGAGCGGGAACCGAAATAAAGGCGTGGGGATAGTTTTCTTTAAGCGAGGAAAAAAACGGTACCGGATTTTTGGAAAAACCAAACCCGTCAAATCTGTTTACATCTATAAAAGATTCAAGCTGAAGAAAAATAATATTTGTGTCGGGGTTTACGGACTTTGTCTTGACGCTTTTAATTTCATTTAAAACTTCCGTCATTGTTTGCTTGTTGTAATCAATCGGCTTGCTTATGCCGCGGTCGAGCGCGGAAAGGCAGAAAGAAAAGGTAAACCCGTATTTTTTATACCCGTTGCCGATAAACGCGTAATCTTTAGCCACGGCTCTGGAATTGGTGAAAGATAAAATAATTGTTATCGTCACAATCGCCGTGACAAGCGACGTCAGGCTGACTTTGAGGTATCTCACGGATTGTTTTTTATGTTTTATTATAAATGTGATAAACAGCGTCAGCGCCGCTAAAAAGGCAACGCAAATGGCTATCATCTGAAAAACCGAAAGGTAAATGTCAATAATGGTGAACACGGATTTAGCGATCAAAAGGTCGTTCATTGAAAGCGGCGTTACCCGAAAAGACATCATAACGCAGTCGGCAATGGCGAACCCGAGCCAAGTGAGGCTGAAAAACAGCACCAGCACATATCTTTTCTTTAAAAACAGCGAAATCGAGTACAAAAGGAAGAGTATCAGCGAATTAGCTAAAAACGCGAGCGGGCTGAAGACCATAAAAGAAAGGCTTTCGGCTAACGAGCGGCGGGTCAGGGTTTCGATAACAAGCGTCATAAGCAGGGCGAGGATCGCGATAAACAAAAAAGGCCGCCCGTTGAGCCAAGCTAAGCTCGCCTTTATACCCCCGATAAGCTTGCGGGGGCAAAAAAAAGACCTTATCTTTCGGGAGTCAAAAGCGGTTTTAAATTTTTCTTTTATCTTGTTCATAGTTTTCCTCAAACCGCCCGGCAGGGCGGAAACCGCGTAAGGGACGCGGTTACAAATTACGAAATTATAATAAACCTTTGGGGCGAACAAGTCAAGTTTTACGCGTAAATTTAACCCTTTGGCTTTAGTATTTAAACACTTGCCGCCAAAAAGAAAACAGACTTTTTATTTTAAAACAGGGGTTTTCGTGGGGTAATCGCCGTCAAAGCAGGCGCTGCAGATTGTCTTTTGGCTTCCAAACAACAGCGGCAGGCTTTTTACCGATAAAAACCCCAAGCTGTCCGCCCCGATAATTTGGCAAAGCTCGTCTATGCTGTGATTGTTCGCTATGAGGTTTTCCCGCGAGTCAATATCCGTGCCGTAAAAGCAGGGGTAAATAAACGGGGGTGAGGTTATTCGGACATGAATTTCCCTTGCTCCGGACTCCCTCAGCAGGTTTATAATCCTCGCGCTTGTGGTGCCGCGGATTATCGAGTCGTCTATCATCACCACTCTTTTTCCCCTTACGGTTTCGGCGACGGGGTTTAGCTTTATTTTAATTATCTGTTCGCGGAGCTTGGTTTCCGGCTCTATAAAAGCTCTCCCCGTGTATTTGTTTTTTATAAAGCCAATGCCATAGGGGATTTTCGCCGCTTTTGAAAAGCCGACAGCCGCGTCTATCCCCGAATCGGGGACTCCGATAACCACGTCCGCGTCACAGGGGTGTTCGGCCGCCAAAAGCTCGCCGGCTTTTATTCTCGCCTGCTGAACCCCATAACCGTCAATGACGGAATCGGGCCGGGCGAAATAAATATACTCAAACACGCAGGGCGAACTCATTGCGCGCTTTTCGCTAAATAGGCTCTTTACCCCCGTTTCGCCGAAAATCACAACCTCGCCGGGCTTTATGTCGCGTATAAATTTGGCGCCGACTTGGTCAAGCGCGCAGCTTTCGGAGGCGACGATATATTCCCCCGATTGGGTTATGCCGTAGCAGAGCGGCCTGAAACCTCTTTTATCCCGAACGGCGATAAGGCGGTCGGAAAATAGCAGGATAAGCGAGAAAGCCCCCTCAAGGCTGTCCGTGGCGCGAAGCACGGCTTCTTCTTTGGTTTTGCCCTTCGCGCAGTGGCGGGTGATTATATATGAAATAATTTCCGCGTCGCTTGCGGTGTGGAAAATGGCGTTGTCGTTCTCAAGAACTCGCCTCAGCTCATCTCCGTTTACCAAGCTGCCGTTATGGCAAGCCGCAAGCGTGCAGGCGGGGTGTTTTGTCAGTATGGGCTGGGCGTTTTCGCGGTCGTTTTTGTTTGACGCGCCGTAACGCACATGCCCGGCGGCAATCCTCCCCCGCCCGAGTTTCGACAGCGTTTCGGGCGTGAAAACTTCCCCGGTCAAGCCCAAGTCTTTTCTAAGGGTTATTCCGCCCTCCCCGCTCACCGCGATCCCGCAGCTGTCCTGCCCCCTGTGCTGGAGCGCGTACAGCCCCGCGTAGACGACAGGGGCAAGCTCTCTTACGCTCGGCGAATAAATGCCGAACAAGCCGCATTCCTCGTGAATTCCCGCCATTTTCTAACTTCCCATCAGTCTTTTTTGAATTTCAAGGTAGGCCTCTTCAACCCCGCCCATATCCCGCCTGAAACGGTCTTTGTCAAGCTTTTCCCCGGTGGCGGCGTCCCAGAACCGGCAGGTATCGGGGGAAATCTCGTCGGCGAGCACTACAGTCCCGTCCGGCGTTTTCCCGAACTCCACTTTAAAGTCAACGAGCGTAACCCCAACGGCCTTAAACCTTGAAATAAGGTGTCTGTTTATTTTAAAAGCGTAATCCGCGATAATTTTAAGCGTTGCCCCGTCGGCGACGCCCAGCGCTTTTATGTGGTATTCGTTTACCATGGGGTCCCCCAAACTGTCGTCTTTGTAACAGTACTCAAGCACCGGGGTTTTTAGTTTTACCCCTTCCTCAAGGCCTAAGCGTTTGGCAAGCGAGCCCGCGGCGATATTCCGCACTATAACTTCAAGCGGAATGATACTCACTTTTTTAACCAGCGTTTCGACAGGTGACAGCTCCCTTACAAAATGGGTGGGGATGCCCTCTTTTTCAAGCTCGGCCATTAAAAGGTTTGTCACCCTGTTGTTGACCTCGCCTTTTCCCGCTATCGTCCCCTTTTTAAGACCGTTCAGCGCGGTGGCGGAGTCCTTATAGGAAACAATTAAAAAATTCGGGTTTTCAGTGGTAAAAACCTTTTTCGCCTTGCCCTCGTATAGTAAATTAACTTTTGTAAAGTCTGCGTTTAAGCCCATAACAAATAATCCTTTCCAAGCGGGTTGGTAAAAATATTATATACAAAATCAAGGTAATTTGCAAGATAAAATTGATTTGTGAAAAATTGTTGAATGTTTTTAACAGAAATGCTATAATATGCCTGAAAGATAAATCTTTCAGGCATATTATAGCGGCAAATTTTTGATTTTGCGGTTTAAACAACCGCAATTTCGCTAAAGCGAAACCATCAAAAATGTTGCTGTTCACTAAATTAGCATGGGTTAAAGGATAAATTCTTTGATAACTAATCGCTGATGACACTTATAAAATAAATGTATATTGTTTGAAAGGAATAGCCAAAAAATGCAAAAATGTTTGCTTGACAAGTATGTAATGATTATCGCGGGGTTTTTTGGGTTTTCAATTATTCTCGGCGTTATAATGGTTTTTACGGGCGACGCTAAAGATATCCCCTTTATGCTGGGCGGTACGGCGATCATAGGGCTTTCGGGTTTGTTCCTTTTAAGTCTTGCTTATAATAAATCGCCCGAAGACCAGCAAAGTCTTGACGCCGACTATTTTGTTTCCCTCATAGAGTTTTCCAAAGAAAACCCAAAGCGTTTTCAAAAAGAATACAAAGGGTTAATAGGGCATGGGTTAAGATATATAGTTTTGCTTTTTATATTGATTATCCTGTCTTTGGCGGGAATTATAGCTTTCGGCGTAGCGGGGGAGGGCTACACAGGCTATTTCGCGGTATTCGCCGTCGGTCTTGCGGCGGTGCTATACACTATAATAAAATCGCTGTATATAAAATCAGTACCTCTCGCGGGTTATGAAATAACTGCCGTAAGTTCGCCGGAAATTGTTAAAACGGTCGAAAGGGCGCGGTCTAAAACAATTTCACCGCCGATTGATAAAATTATCGTTATGGCTAGCGCGGGCTGCGGCGTGAGCGAAAACATATTAGGGTTCGGCAGAAAACGTGAAAACGTGTTGTTTATCGGGGTGTATCTCTTAATGATGCTAACTCCCGATGAGCTGGAAGCGATATATATTCACGAGTTTTCCCATATATACAGAAAAGACACTCATGTTTCAAATAAAATAAACCGCGCTATCGCGCGCTGGAGCAATATATTAAACAACCTGCAAAGCCGCGGCATTATCGCAAACACGCTGTTAAAACGCTTTGCCGAACACTATATCACAAAAATGCAGTTTTATTATACGGCCGATTCCAAAAGCAGGGAAACCTTGGCCGATAAAGACGCGGCGGAGACCATAGGTAAGGAAGCGTACGCGAGAGCGTCGCTGAAAATAGAATTTATTGAATATTATTTCAGCCTGACTTCCGAAAAGAGCAATTTTGATTTTCGGGTTTTAGAAACCCCGCCCGAAAACGCCCTCGACATGCTTATGGAAAGCTTTGTAAGAGAATTTGAGAAAAACAAAACAAAGTGGAAAGAGCAAATACTTAAGCGAATTTCAAATAAGGTCGAAACCCACCCGAGCTATAGTGAAAGAATGGCTGAGGTCGGGGTCGAAAGCTTTGATTTTGACGTCTCCTATAAAATCTCCGCCCTGCCGGAAACGCGAAAAATAATTGACGACTTCAACGCGGATTGGCAAAAAGAAATGGAGGAGAAATGGGAGGAATATACCGCGAGCTACAAAAAAAGCAAAGAGCTTGTCCGCGGGTTTGAGTTTTCCGAGGATAACGGGAAAAACATTGAGTACGCGATGGCTCTGGAAGATTTGTCAAGGGCGGAGGAAGCCTTGGAGATATACGGTAAAATCCTTGAAAAGGATAAGGACCACGCCCCCGCGGCTTTCAGAAGCGGCTTGATATATTTAAGCCGGGAGGACGAGAGGGGAATTGAATTTGTAAAAGCGGCGCTTGAGGTCGACAGCGATTTTATTGACGCCGGACTCCAAGCCATTTCGGCTTTTTTGAATAGAAACGGACTGAAAGACAAAAAAGAAGAAATGGAAAAATGGGCTTTGGAAAAATCGGGTATTTATGATAAAAAAACAGACGAGGCCGAAAATTTATATCCGAGTGACGTGTTGGAAGAGGCCGAAATTTCGGAAGACAAGCGCCGCGAATTAAAGGCCGGGCTTGAGGATATCCCGGAAATAAAAACCGTTTTAATAGCCACCAAAAAACTTAAATACTCAAAACATGACCTTTTGGTTGTCGGGGTTGTTTTAAAGCGAAAAGCGTCGGCACTTCTTGGCACGGGCGCAAAGACTGTTGTTACGGATGAAATCTGGGGGGTTCTCAACACCCTTGACGCGCATTGTTTTCTTTTAATGTTAAATGCTCGTTTTCTAAAATCGATGCTGCTTGTAAAAAACTCAAAACTTATTGCAAGGTAACACAAAAGAGTTTAACTAAGCTTAACGCTCCCCGCCGAAACAAAATAACAAACATCGATAAAATCGTTTCACCTTGTCGGCGGGAGCAAGCCCCCGCCCTACTGTTTGATATTTAAAAAAACATATATTTTTGTAAACCTTATTACAAAAAATTTCCAAAAACAGTTGACAATTGCGTTTTTGCGCTATATAATAATATTACCATAAAGAGTGCGCGAGAGACAAGCTCGTTGACCGCACAACAACCTGCCGAAAGGTAAGGTGTTAAAGCTTGACCGATGGTGCCAAAAAAATCCGCTCATCGGTAACGATGGGCGGTTTTTTTGCCTCTTTACGGAACAAATACCAAAATATTGGCACTGTAAAGTTAAAATGAAAAACCAGTCACAATGATTAAGCAACGAGCAAGTAACTCTGTTTTTGTTTTTTGGTAAGATTAAGCCCAGCGACCTGAGCGGGAGTGGAGCCGTTAAGAGCGGAATGCGGACGAACGAAATTGAAGAAAAACACGAACATTGAAATGAGATTGTTGGCACTTGCGAA